>Ga0123519_10016398_pt1 | contig 10288 bp, 12 predicted proteins | sample YelNatPaOPRAMG02_FD_87396 | JGI IMG/M metagenome (GOLD analysis project Ga0123519, IMG submission 87396) | Hot spring microbial communities from Yellowstone National Park - Yellowstone National Park OP-RAMG-02 (version 2) | ecosystem: Environmental > Aquatic > Thermal springs > Hot (42-90C) ...
TACAGGAGTTGCAAGATTAGGATCAAAAATTATTGTTGAATATGAAGATGGGAAACAAAAAGAATTTATTATCAGTGATCCGGAAATTACTGATCCATCAAAAGGAATTATTTCTTATCAAAGCCCAATAGGCAAAGCCCTTCTTGGAGTAAAAGAAGGTGATGAAAGAAAATACATAGTAGGCGGAAAAGTTTTTAAAATAAAAATAATTAAAGTATTGTTATAAAAAAGAATCAGGAAAATTGTTAATGAATTAATTAAAAAATTAAAATGAAAAAAGGTTATATAATTTTATCTGGAGGAGGAGATGTCAAAACAACTTTTCAACTTGATGAAAAATATTTTGCTTTATTAAAAAATAATACGAAAATTTTATATATTCCAATAGCTTTAAACAGAACTACTTCTGGTTATGAGGCTTGCTATGATTGGTTTTCAAATTTTATATTTTATCATAGTGGGAAAAAGAATATAAATTTTACAATGTTGCTTGAAAATAATAAGGTTCCTGATTTTAATGAATTTGGATCAATATATATTGGTGGTGGAAATACTTATAAATTACTTGATTTTTTTTATAGAAAAAATATTAATGATAAGCTTGTTGAATATGTTAAAAATGGAGGAATAATTTATGGCGGCAGCGCCGGCGCTATTGTTTTAGGAAAAGATATAAGAACCGTTGAGGAAGAAAACGATAAAAATTATTATTTTTTTAAAGGCGCGGATTTATTAAAAGGTAAATCTATAATTTGCCATTATAAAATTGATATGGACAAAAAGATATTTGAAGTTGCTAAAAAAATAAATTCTGAAATTATAGCTTTACCAGAAAATTCTGGTTTAATATTAAATCAAAATGGCGAGTTTAAAGAAAAAATAGGAAATATATTTATATTTGATAAAAATAATAAAAAACAGAATATTTAATTTTAAAATAAAGTTTTTATTTATAAGGATTTAATTTTTTATTTTTTTTAATAAAATTATTTGTAATTTATTAATATTAATTTTTTCTAAAAATTTAAATGAATTATATTTATATATTTGCTTAAATTATGAAAAAGTGTTATAGTTATAATAAATGCTAAAATTATTGAAATTTTAATTATGCAAAAATTAAATAATAAAAAACAAGTTGTAACTGGTCTTCATATTTTGGGTGGGATATATACAAAAGAGTATAAAAAATTAAATTCCTTAAAACTAACAAAGAAATATATTTCAAAAATTATCAAAAAATTTAATCTGCACGAATTAGGATCTTTTTATTATAAATTTCCACAAAATGGTGGTTTTACTGGACTTGTAAGTTTGGTTGAATCTCATATTGCTATTCATACTTGGCCCGAATTAGGATATCTAACCTTAGACGTTTATTTGTGTAATTATTCAAAAGATAATAGTGATACTTGTAAGAAGGTATTTAAAGAAATAATTAAATTATTTAAACCTATAAAGGTTAAAAAAATAGCAATAATTAGATAATTTTTTTAAACATGGTAATTTTAGGAATTAATGGTTGGTATACAAGAAGTCATGATGCATCCGCTTGTTTAGTAAAGAATGGAAAAATTTTAGCAATGGCAGAGGAAGAAAGGTTTATTAGACAAAAATATGCTTTTGATAAAATTCCAATTAATGCAATTGGTTATTGTCTTAAAGAGGCGAAGATTACACCTGATGATATAGATATAGTAGCTTTAGGATGGAATTATAAATTAATGTACGAATTACGAGGTAAAAAATTTAATTATACAGACAATCAAGTTTTAGATATTATATTCCCACCAAAATATTTTCCGCGCAAAAGAAAACCGAAATGTATTATGGTTCCTCATCATTTAGCTCATGCTGCTAGTGTATTTTTTACATCAGGATTTAAAGAAGCAACCATTTTAGTTATAGATGGTCAAGGAGAAAATGAATCAACAACTATAGCTTATGGGAAGAGTAATAAAATATTAATACTTAAAACATTTCCAATTAAAGATTCTTTAGGATATTTTTATGAAAGTATCAATAAATATATAGGTTTTAATTATTTAGATAGTGGTAAAACTATGGGCCTCGCTACTTATGGTAGGGCTAATATTAATTTTTGTAATATAAATATTAATAACAATGGTTATAGTATAAATTTTAAAAAAGAATTTAAATATAAACATTCATCTTTAGATGAGCAAGAAATCATTATTAATTTGTGGCATGAGGAATTAAAAAAATATATTAAATCTTCAAATAAAATAGAATATTTTTTTGATAAAAATAATTGCAAGATGAAGGCTAAATTTGATACTTCGCAGCATTATAAAGATTTAGCAGCTTCGGCACAAAGTATATTAGAAAAGATAATAACCCATCTGGTTAATATTGCTATTCAGATGACTGGTATAAAAGATGTTTGCTTATCAGGTGGCGTTGCTCTTAATTGTGTAGCTAATGGAAAATTGCTTCAAAATACTTCAGTAAATAATTTATTTATATTTCCTTCTGCAAATGATGCAGGAGTAAGTGTTGGTGCTGCTTTATATGCTACTGCTTTATACGATAAAGATGTAAATTTTACCAAAATAGAGCATTCATACTTTGGACCGAAATATACAAATAAAGAGATTGAAAGAATTCTAAAATTAAGAAAAATACACTATATAAAAACAAAAAATATTCATAGGTTAGTAGCTAAATTGTTGGCTAAAAATAAAATTGTTGGATGGTTTCATGGTAAAATGGAAATCGGTCCCCGAGCTTTAGGTAATAGAAGTATTTTAACAAGTCCCATGGTAAAACTTAACCAGAAAAGAGTCAATATTATGAAGGGTCGGGAATGGTGGAGACCACTTGCTCTATCTATTTTAGATGAATACAAAGAGGAATATTTTGAAAATGCCATATATTCTCCTTTTATGCTTCTTGCTTTACAAGTAAAAAAAGATAAAAGAACAAATATCCCAGCTGTTCTTCATATAGATGGGTCATCGCGACCCCAAATTGTTTCTAAAAAAACTAATAAGAATTTTTGGTTATTAATTAATGAATTCCGAAAAATTACCGGAATTCCTTGTTTATTAAATACCTCATTTAATCTTCGGGGCGAACCCATAGTATGTTCACCTATTGATGCTTTAAAAGTATTTTTTTCAAGCGAGTTAGATTACTTAGTTTTAAATGATTTTTTAATTAGTAAACATGAATAAAACAAATTTTATTCCGGTGAGTATTATAATACCAGTTTCAAAAGATAAAAAGATATTTAAATGCATTAAATCTATAGATGTCAAAACGGAAATTATCGTTATATTAAATGGGAAATATGATATTAATATAGAAAACGAGCTTAGAAAAATTACCGATATAAAAATTTATAAGTTAAAAGATTTCAATTTTTCTAAAATTTATAATTTTGGTATCAGAAAGGCGGGCTACAAAAAAATATTTTTTATGGATTCTGATTGTGTTTTTGATAAGGGCACCATAATAAAATTATATAATAGTTTAGAAAATTATTCTATAGCAAAAGGAAAAGTTGTATTTTCTTATAATAATTTTATTCAAAAATTAATTGCCAGAGCTAGAGAATTTACTACATCAGATGAACCAAATTTGTATATACCAGGCCCGATGTTTAAAAAAGAAATTTTTAAAAAAATTGGATTATTTAACGAAGAAATTTATTTTTCTTCTGATGCTGAAATGAATGAAAGAATAAAAAAGAAAAAAATTAAATGGATATATATCCCAGAAGCGAAAATAATCCATGCTCCTCTTACTATAAAACAAGACCTTATTAGCGCTTTTAGATATGGCTTAGGTAGGAGTCAAAAACATAGAGTTTTAAATACTAAAAGAAGTAGATCTTTCATTGAAGAATTTTATTTTTATTTTATTCAAGGCGCCAAACATAAAGGATTATTGGTAGGTATATATCTTTTATTTTGGTGGCTTTGTTTTAATTTGGGATTTTTTATAGAAAAGATAATAAATAAACTAAAAAAATGAAAAGAGTAATTTTTATATCAGGAGTAAGAGGTATTGGAAAAACAACGATATTAAAACATTTTAGAAAATTCAAAAAATTTATTTGTTTTGAATTTTACGATTTTTTAAAAGAAATTGCTAAACTAAACAAAACATCATGGTTGACAATAGAACAAAAAATAGGTATAAAAATTAAAGAATTAGCTTTTAAAAATAAAACCGTTATTTTTGCTTTGCATTGTGCAGTCCCTTACGAGAATTTATTTGAAGATATTAAAAATAATGTAAAAAGGGATTTCTCAAAAAAATTTGATGTTGGTCTAACGCACGAGATGATACGTTGTATGAATTCGGAAGAAATTGATTTTATTTTTATTTATATAAAAGTAAATAGTAGAATTTTAAGACGAAGATTAAAAAAAGATATTAAGCAATATCCAGAAAGAGTAAGCGAAGAATATTTTAGAAATTTAGAGAAAATTCAAAAGATAGACTACTTGCGGTTTAAAGAAATAATTTCAGAATTCAAAAGTCAGGGTATAAAATTTAAATATTTTATTATTCCCAATAATGGTTTTATAGGTCATACATTAAATTGTTTAAAAAGAATTATTTATGAATGAGAATAAAAAAATTACATTTATAAAAGATGTTATTGGATTTGTTGGTGATGAATTATTTACAACAGACAATATTAAAATTGCTACCAATTTCGGCGCAAGTAAGCTAAATTCTATTGTTAAAACTGCTATTCTTTCTGTTTTAGCTGGTTATAAAGAAAAAGACAATATAACTGTGTTTGATAATATTGATTTAAGAAAATTGATTGATATAAAAGAATTTATAAATTTAAATTTGAATTTTAAAAACAAAGCACCAAGGCAATATGATATTAATATTACCTATAAAAAAATTGCAAGAGAAAAAAATAAAAATAGAGATATTATTAATAATAAATTGAATTATTATAATTCTATTTTACTTCTTAGTGGCGGTATAGATAGCGTTGGTGGATTATTATACTGTTTATCAAAAAATGAAAAAATTTTACCTATTTGGATTGATTTTGGGCAAAAAAACCGAAATAGTGAAAAGAAAGTAATTAAATTAATTGAAAAGAAGTTAAATATTCCAATATTGATAATTTATATTGATTTAAAAGATTATGTAAATAAAGGATGGAGGCATTGGAGACGTGGCATCATTCCAGCAAGAAATTTTTTGTTTCTTGCGTTAGTTAGTCTTTTTATTTTAATGAGTGCACAAAAAACTTTTAATATTTATCTTTGCGCTTCAAGAGGGGAGATTAATTCTAGTCATAATGATAAAAGTCGAAAATTCTATAAGATCATTTCAAATTTACTTTCTTTATTTAATCAAAAAAAAATAAGAGTTTGGACTCCTTTTTATAAATATAATAAAGCTGAAATTATTGCTATTTGGCAAAAAAAATGGTATCCTAAATACGGAATTTCTATAAAAGATACTTTGAGTTGTTACTTAGGAAATAATTGCGGATTGTGTTCTGCTTGTTATTATAGATGTATTAATGCAGTAGCGGCTGGCGTTGAAGATGTGGTATATAAAAATAATCCTTTCATAGATAAGGGGAAAATTATTAAAGATTATTATATTTTAAATTTTAATAAATGGGGGGAGATTCGCAAAATCGATTTCCTTATAGCTTTATTAAGAAATAAAAGATATTTGTCAAAAGAAATAAAGCAGTTTTTAAAAGATAATCTAAAAAATTATCGCAAAAAAATTAAAAAAAGAATTAAAAAATTAAGAGTAATTTAGTGATGTAAATATAATTATGATGGATTTTAGAGTATTTTAAGGAAATATGAATACAAATAATATGTTTAAAATAAAATGTTGTATTTGTGGAAATATAAAAATTTTATCTCAAAAAATAACAATATATGATAGAAAAAAATATTCATTTGGTCAATCTTTTATTTTGTATTCTTGCAGTAATTGCGGTTTTTATTGGATTAATATAAATCAAGCAGAATTAATTAATTTATATAATAAAAAATATTTTTGTGAAGATGTTTATAAGAAAGGATATTCAAATGAGGAAAATTATTTGAGAGATAAAGCAAGTATTTTAATAAGAAAATTGACCAATATTGGTTATAAAAAAGGATTAGTATTAGATATAGGTTGCGGTTTCGGATATTTTTTAGATGAATTTTCAGATCAATATTGGATGAAATTTGGAATTGATATATCTCAATATGCAATAGATAATGCAAAAAAAATAGTTCAAAATGGAAATTTTTATTGTATTGATGTCCTTAGCATAAGAAATATTATAGGAAAGTACCCATTTTTTAAAAATAGCTTTGATCTAATTACATTAGTTGATACATTAGAGCATATTCCGAATCCAATTTTTTTGATTAAAATCATAAATAATCTTTTAAAAAAAGATGGAATTTTTTATATATATACATATAATTTTAATGGATTAGGGAGATATATTTGGGGTTGGAATTGGAGAGAATTTTATCCACCATATCACTTAAATTATTTTAATAAAAAAAATTTATTATATAGTTTGCAAAACAATGGATTTTCGATATATGAACTTAAAATGCATGGATTATCATATGATAGCGCAGCATTTAATAAATTTTCAAAAAAAATATGTAAAATTTTTTCTAATATTGCAACATTTTTAAATATAGGAGATCATATAAGTTTAATAGCTATTAAGAAAAAAAATATATGAATATATTAATAATATCCCCACATCACGATGACGAAGTAATAGGTTGCGGTGGAACAATAGCGAAGCACCACGGAAGCGGTGACAAAGTTTTTGTAATTTATATTACGGCTGGCTGGTCTGGCCTTCCTAAAATTAAATCAAAAGAAAAAGCTATTAAAATTAGAGAGATGGAGGCGCATAACGCCTGTAAAATTTTAGGGATCCAAAAATTGGTTTTTTTAAGAGAAGACGATAGAGATATTTATAATAAAAAAGGGGAAATTATTCAAAAATTAGTCAAGACGATAAGATACATTAAACCAAATATAATTTATGTTCCTCATCCAAATGAAAAGGATATAGAGCATAGAATTACTTATGAAGCAACAAAGGAGGCTACATGGTTATCAAAAAGTCCTTATTTACCCAAGCTGGGTGCTCCGACAAAATCGATAAAGAATGTTTATTTATATGAGGTTTGGACTCCGATGAAAGATTTTTTTATAAGAGAAGATATAACAGATGTTATCGATATAAAAACAAAAGCTTTGTTAGCATACAAAAGTCAGCTAGAATATTTTAATTTGGTTGATGCTATTACTGGTTTAAATATATATCGTGGATCAATGGTCGGCACGGCCAAAAAATTTGCTGAAGTTTTTCAAATTGAAAATCCTTGATAAATTATGTGAATTATATTATTATATTAAATAATTATTCTTTAATTAAAAAATAGAAGTGAAAAATATGATTAAATTTGAATCAAGACAAGAGCAACGCAAAAATATTCTGGATTTCTTTTCTAAATATAGAGAAGATAGACCCAAGCCAGAGAGAAATTTTGATCAGTTTTTAGCAACAGAGGATACGGTTCTTAAAAGAGCTATACTGCTTGGATCTATACAAGATATTTCGCATAAAAAATTACTTTTTCTTGGAGATGATGATTTAACTTCAATAGTTTTTGCTTTGCTTTTTAAAGCAGAAAAAATTACTGTTGTTGATATTGATACAAGAATTTTGGGGTTTTTGGAAATGATTGCTCAAAAAGAAGGGCTGCCAATTCAAACCTTTGAATATGATTTAAGAAATCCTCTTCCGAAATCTGAATTTAAAAATTATGATGTTATTTTTTTTGATCCGCCATATACGCCTCAAGCAATAAATAAATGGCTTATTCGAGCAATAGAATCAAGTCTTACAGGGGGTCCAGATTATAAAAAGAAAAAACCAGAAGTGCTTTTACGTAAGCAATATTTTATGTGTTATGGTTATACTAACCGCGAAACTGAACGTGGATTAAAAATACAACAAATACTTACTTCTTTAGGTATTCTTATTCAAGAAAAAATTAGAGATTTTAATTCTTACTATGGAGCCGAATCAATTGGTTCCAAAAGTGATCTTTTTATTCTTCAACCAACTCCTAAAGTAAATATTCGCGAACTTGATATTGCCCGTAGTCATTTTTATACAGGCCAAAAAATAATTAAATATTGATATTTTAAAATAATAATACATCAATGGGATAATTAATACTTTATCATATTGTGAAAAAAATAAAATAATATATAATAAAAAATATATGAAAACAATAGATATTAATTTTTATATTTCTGGCACAGAAATTATTATTCCATTTAAAGCAATTTGTTCTGTTACAAATAAAATGTTTAAAGGAAATATTATAATTCAATATTATCCCAATAACAAAGTAGTAGAATATGTTGACATGGAAAAAGTTATAATAAATATAACAAAAAACAAATTGACCGCAGAAGAATTAGCTTATAATATATTTCAAGAGGTAAAAATCAATATTTTGCCAAAATATTTAAAAATTTTAGTTGATGTACGCCAATCTGAAGCGCATCGACCAGTAAAAGTTTGGATAGAAAAAAAGTTTAAATAAAGTAATTTTATGAATATAAATTTATTAATTTTGTGGATTGCGGGAATTACTAGTTTTACTTTGCTTGGGAGTTGGTATGTTAAAAAATTTAATAAACCAGACTTATTGATTGCTTTATATGTTACTTTTGTTCTTACATCACAGGTTTTAGCTATTAAAATTTCTAAATTTGATTTAGGTTTTAAAACATTTTTTGTTCCTAGCGGTATTTTAGTGTTTTCTGTTACTTATTTATTAACAGATATTGTTAATGAAAAATTTGGAATTAAAGAAACTCAAAAAATGATTTTTATTACTTTTATTACTCAAGTAGCAATGGTTTTATTTTTTTGGTTAGGAGTGGTGTTTCCACCAGCTCCTTTCTGGAAAATTCAAGGTGTTTGGGAACAAATATTTAGTATAATTCCTAGGATTACAATAGCAAGTTGGACGGCTTTTTTAATTAGCGAAAATTTTGATGCATTTGTCTTTGCTTTTTTTAAAAAAATAACTAGAGGTAAATATTTGTGGATGAGAAACGTTTTTAGTTCTATACCGTCGCTTGCATTAGATTCTATTATTTTTGTTACTATTGCATTTTGGGGAATTGTTTCTATTTGGCAATTAATTTTGGGACAGATCATAATTAAATGGTTAGTTGGATTAATTAATATACCTTTTATGTATTTTAATAAATGGATAATGAATAAAATATAAAATTATTTAAATTATGAAGTTTCAAGAATTTTACAAATTCGAAAATGATGAAGGTGATAGTTTAAAATTTCAGATATTAAATCTTTTAGAGAAATACAATATTAGTTTGGATCCAGATTATAAAGATCAGCACCTTTTAATTTCAAAAGAAGCAATAAATCAATTAGTTGATTCAGCAGAATTAAATTCTAATGATATTATTCTTGAAATTGGTCCTGGCCCAGGACAAATAACAGAAGTTATTGCTCAAAAAACAGGGATGGTATATGCTGTTGAGATAGATAAAAGATTCAAACCAATTCTTGAAGATTTACAAAAAAAGTATAAAAATTTAGAAATTATTTTTGGATCTATTTTAGATATAAAATGGCCTCAAGTTAATAAAGTAATTTCAAATCCGCCATTTAGCATCTTAGAACCATTAATAGAAAGAATTGTTAAAGAGAAAAAAATAAAATTGTGTTCATTTATTATCGGTGAAAAATATTATCAAAGATGCGTGTTAAAAGATAGAGAAACAAGGACGTCTTTAATAACTAAAGCTTTTTTTGATATAAAATTGATTTCTTATGTAAGCAAAGAAAAATTTTTACCTCAAAGCAGAGAAGAGGCAGTAATTATGAAATTATTAAGAAAAGATAAAAAAAGATCAGACTTTGCATTAAAATTATTAGTATCGCGAATGATTAATACTCCAAATGAATCAGTAATTGGATTATTAAGAGATATAATCAATGAAAGAGTTAATTTGCGAAATATAAATAACTATGAAAATATACCTACTGTAAAATCTTTAAATATTCCAGATTCAACTTTGAGAAAGAGTTTAAGAGATTTAAATAATATGGATATTAATATTCTTGCAAGAACTATAAGATTATTAACATTAAAAAGAAAGTTTTAATAAATAAACTTATTATTGAAAAGAATAAATTTATTAAATTGTTAAAAAAATTAAATTATTTGATAAAAATAATAAAAAA
>Ga0123519_10016401_pt1 | contig 10287 bp, 12 predicted proteins | sample YelNatPaOPRAMG02_FD_87396 | JGI IMG/M metagenome (GOLD analysis project Ga0123519, IMG submission 87396) | Hot spring microbial communities from Yellowstone National Park - Yellowstone National Park OP-RAMG-02 (version 2) | ecosystem: Environmental > Aquatic > Thermal springs > Hot (42-90C) ...
AAAACATTAAACTTCTTGGAGGAAAACCGTTAATAGCGTATACAATTGAAGCCGCCAAGAAATCTAAATATATAAATAAGATTATTGTTTCAACTGATGATGATGAGATTGCAAAGGTTGCAAAAGAATACGGGGCCGAAGTGCCATTTTACAGACCAAAAGAAATATCACAATCCAGCTCAACAGAATTAGAGGCGTTTGAACATGCGCTTAATTGGTTGAAGGAAAATGAAGGTTATGTACCTGATATCATTGTAAAACTATTTCCTACATCACCTTTCAGAAGAGTTGAATCTATTGACAATTGCATAGAACTAATGTTTAAAAATCCTGAAGCGGATAGTGTGCGCTCGGTAAGAAAATGTACAGAACACCCATACAAAATGTGGAAAATTGAAGGGAACTTTCTTGAACCATTTATACCGTGGGATCAAAAACCAAAGGAGGCACATACTCTTTCATATCAGGTTCTGCCACCAGTTTACGTAAATAACGCAAGCATAGATGTGACAAAACCGGAAACCATCTTAAAGAAAAAATCTATAACAGGTACCAAAATCCTCGCATATGTAATGAATGAAATAGAGTCTGTGGATATAAATAATATGTTGGACTTCTACTTTGCAGAAATGCTAATAGAAAGAAAAATAGTCAAACTAGAAACCTAGTGTGCATTTAATTAAATTTGTGCAAAAATAGAAGCATGGTCAGATTTTCTTTACTTGTACCTATACTTAATGAGGAGAAAAATATTGGGACTTTTCTCGACTTGATTCTTAATCAAGAGTTGGTTCCAGAGATTGTATTTGCAGATGGAGGGTCAACAGATAAAACGATCAGCATAATCAAAGGATACAAAAATAGAAATATCAAGCTAATTGAGTTGGGAGAGAGGGGGACGGGCAAGGCAATAAATGCTGCATTTGATGCATCAACCGGGGATTACGTTATACATGCTGGGGCAGATTGGAGGTTCTATGATACGAATATTTTCTCAGATATTGCAAGAAGCATTAAAGGTAATCCCGGGAGTATAAACATCAGAATTCCTGCGGATAGAAGATCAGATAATATTATAAAAGAGTCTATACGGTTCTGGGACATAAGAAATTCTCAATATAAAAAATTTGCCATTGTGAGGAGAGATCTATTTCCAAGATACCCAGATATATCGTACGGAGAGGATAGGATTGCAACATCTACTTTAAGATCCAAGAACTTTCAGAAACAAGTTATTTACAAAAATTACAACTACGAACGCGATAGTGAGAATCTTTCATTAATAAACTTCATAAAGAGGTACTTGTGGTACGGAAGAACTTACAATTTGTATTTGAAGGAATGCAAAGATCCTGTTGAGTATATGAGGCTTGCTGCAATTTTAATGTACACTATATTTCCACCTTTGTTAATAATACCTGGGATATTGGGTATATTCCAAGCATTAAAGTTTCTAAAAATGTATCCAGTATTACTGATAACATTCCCGTTGTTAGCTATGATTTCAACGTTCTTCATGGGGATTGGATATTTATTACATTTTGTGAATAAGGATTTAGGGCATTAGACACAAGAGAGGGGAGATAATGAGAGTAAACCTGTTCACAGGATACTGCCCAACCGAAATGTATGGGCTTTCAAGATATGACCGCAATATTATAGAAAATCTATCATACGAGAAAAACGTAGTTTGTATTAAATCTAGGTTCTATCTTCCAATTGACATTATTAGATATTCGCTAGTAAGATATCCAAAAGCAGAAATTAATCACATAACAAATCAAACGTTTGGATCAATTCTTGGACGAATAAAAGGTAAGAAGGTTATTACGGTTCATGATCTTGCTGTGCTTGATCTTGAAAATGAATTTTCGTATCTTAAGAAAAAATTTTACGAAAATATTGTATCGAGATTTAAATACGCTGATAGAATAATCGCATCATCCAAATTTACAAAAGAAAAAATAAAGGAGATATTAGGAATAGAAGATGAAAAAATAGATGTAGTTTATCTGGGTGTTGAAAACAAGTTTTTCTCCAATCCTAAGAATTTTGAACAGAAAGACAAATATCAATTGATTTATGTTGGGAGCGAAAAGTTGCACAAGAATTTTATCGAAGTATTAAAAACAATGAAAATTCTTAAAGAGTATGGAAAGTTTAAGCTAATAAAAATAGGAAAAGCACAATCAAATAACCGCAAAATGCATGTGGAATATGTTAGCAAAAATAATTTAGATGTTGAGTTCATAGAGTATGCGGATGATTCAGAACTAATAAAACTATACCGTGAAAGTGATGTTTTCATAACAATGTCTGATTATGAAGGATTTTGTTTTCCACCTCTAGAAGCGGCTGCCTGTGGTATTCCGCTTGTGTTAAAGAAAAGTCCAACGCTTGAAGAGATATACGGGAAAGTTGGGTATATGGTAAACGGTCCTCAAGAAGCTGCAAATGCAATATTAGATTTGATTTCTTCAAAATCAAGATATAACCAAAGTGCTTCAAAAGCTAATGAATATGCTAAACAGTTCACATGGAAAAAATGTGTGAGAGATGTTGAAAACATATATGAAGAGATAGTTTAGACCGAAGCGATAACAAGTAATTGATGAGAAAGCTTTGGTCTCAATCTTTCCAAAATCTGTATTGGGATTTTCATGAGCTTTCTCATTATACTCAAACGGCCTATATTATAAAAGCTCTCATTAGTAAAATAGGATACATCATTTACTAAGAAACCTTTCCTTTCCAGAAGGTGCAAGAGTGTTTTCTCGTTATGAACAGATACGTGCTCTTTATTTTCATTTAATATCCCGAAAAAGTTGCCGATAAATCTCACAAATGAAAACTGATTTGGGGTTGTTATAATCAAAAGGCCGCCCTTTTTTAGGTGCCTCTTCGCACATTCCAAAAACAGGCCCGGGTTCTCTAAATGTTCAATAAGTTCTCCCGCAAAAATAACATCAAATTTGCGATTCAAATTGAAATTCTGCGCATTTCCATATATACAGTTATATCCGAGGGCCTTCAACTTCTGAACAGCATTCCTATCGTAATCCATCCCTAAAACATATTTTGCATTCTCACGAATAAGTTTATGCACCCAATAGGGGGAATCCATTGAAACATCCTTATCACCTGCAAATCCAACATCTAAAACTTCCTTATCTTGAACGAAGTTTTCCAAGTATTCCTGAAGGTTCGAAAGATACATGAATTATTCTTGCTGAAAAAGTATAAAACACTAAACGAGTACCGTTACACGATATAATTAAAAAACTACACAGCAAATTAGGTTTATGGATAGAAAGCAGGCCACATTCGATGACTCTTGAGAAAGGGATTAAACTTCTCAAAAAAACAACATGTATAACAAAACAGAGCTGATGAGAAAAATAAAAGAGGAAGGATTTGAAGTTCTTGAAGTAAGATCAAGCCATATTCTGTTTTCATCAAGGAGAAATCCTATAGGAAAGATTTTTGAAATTCTAGGTGATTGGTTCCCTACATTTGGCGCCCATCTGATTGTTGTGGCAAGGAAAGTAAAAGAAGTGAAGAATTAGATGTCTTCCTCAAATTTCCTGCTTAATGCTTTGCTCTCTTTCATAAGATGCTGAAGTCGGTCGCGGGCCGCCTTCAACCTTGCCTCAACCTCTTCATTCTTGCGTGAGAGTGCAACTGCTTTTGCTTCATACTCCTGTCCTATCTTCTTGAGCTCTGAGAGATACTTATTCATATGTCCCTCCTCAATTTCATTAGTGAGTGCTGTAAGCTCCTGCTGATAATTCTGGGAGAGTTTGCGAAGCTGGGAGAGTGATTCTAATTTCCTGTTGTAATGGGCCTCCAATTCATCAATCTTCTTGGAAGATTCCTGGAGTTCGTGCTGAAGAGAGAAAATCTTCTCGGAGAGATCTGCAATTCTTTTGTGCAGTGTATTAAATGACCCCTCCTTCTCAGATGTCTTATCAGAGAGCACGGAGAGATGGCTTTCCAAACGCGAGATGAGAGCAGTATACTCCGTAGCGTAAAGCTTTTCCTTCTCTGCGTTAAGGGCAGTTATCTCTGCAATAGTTGCATTGATCGCATCAACCTTATCCTTGAGCAATTGTGCGGGTACTTCCTTATCCACATCACCATCAGGAGCCTGCTTCTGTGAGGGTGATCTTGATAAGAAAGGCAGGGAAAACGAGCGGGATGGGGCCTCTTTCTTTGATTCAGCGGGAATAGTTATTTCCTTAATTGCTTTTTTCTCATCCACTCTCCTTGGTATGGTCTGTACGGGGATCACTGCCTTCTGTGTCATTTTTAGCTCGGCATCTTTTGGCTGTATTGTTGCATCTGATCTTTTTAGGTCGGATTTCCTACCAAGAATGAATAGATTGAATGCACCTCCGTGAATGAAGCCCATATCCTTCTTTTTTGGGGAGGGGGGAATAATTTTTGTTTCATCGCTGCCCTGTTTTTTAGGCATACTCGGGGCAGGAGGTTTTGCTGCCTCCAAATCATGCACGTATTTATCCACAGGATCCTGTTTCTCCTGTCGTTCATTCCACACTAGGTACATCTTAGTAATATCATACTGAATCTGGAGAAGGCCCTGCTTCTCTAAAATCTTTGCCCACTTGTCAACCTCCATCGCCTTCATACCGAGAGCGCGTGAAACCTCAATGAGCTCAGCCTTCTTCCTTCCTTTTACATACTCGAGAATGCGGTCAACATCTGTTGAAACATAATTCATAGATTTCACCGAAGTGATAGGTTAGGGTAATCATATGTATTTAAACATTGCGAAAGATTGGGCCTTAAAGTTAGCGGCACTCTCTTTGGTATGAAAAAGATAATCTGAGCGGCACCTTAAGGAATTTTGGCAGGTCTCTCAGATAAGAACATTTATAAAATCACCTACAGAAGAATAGAATATGTCCACTTCAAACATTATTCCAAATCCATTTGATAAAAATTCAAAACTTTCGGATCTAGTAAAAAAAGGAGAATTGATCAAAGAGGGATTAAGTTTTATTGCTCTTATAAAAAGCATTATTTTTCTGATTATTCTTGGAGTAGTACTTGTTGCATATTTTAAAATTCCAACAACTATCGTAGCAATCCTAATAGGGACTGAAATTTTAGTAACTTTGATTGCAGGATACATTAGAATCGAGAAGATCAAATCAATATATTCTATAGACACGCAAGATAATGCGAGAAGTTATAGAAAGTTATTGATTACAAGCGAATACTGGGAATTGATTAAGTCTATTTTTAGCGTAATTGCAGATGGCATTAGTGTTGCTTTGATTTTTATATTCTTCTCTTCTGAGATATCCACCATAGTTCAAAATTTCCCGATAAAAACAGAATCATTGATATACCTATTTTTTGCCTTTGTCATATTCCGAGCATTTGAATTTGTTATGAGAGTGATAAGATACAATTTGATTAAAAACCTAAAAGAAAGTGATGATTTTGCACAAGTCAATCAGGAATTTGTACTAATTCAGAAGAAGCTGAAATTAGTAGAATTTATTCCTATAGGGGGCATATTCCTATTATTCATCCTCCTGATGGGAGTACCTTATTGGATAACTCTAATGTTTGCAGGCTTCATATTATTGATAATTATCTTGTCTATAATAGAAATGAAAAGAATCAAGGATATACAGCTGAATAGCGAGGGAATAGATAGTTCTATTGTACAGCATAAGATTGAATCCTATCAAGATGAAAAGATTGTTGGTGCAGTTTTTGGTATACTTAAAACCATAACCGGTCTTGAAGATTTGTTTAAGCCGATGGGTGTATCTTTTTTAGGTTCAGGAAAAATATATTTCCCAGAAAATTCATTATTGATAACAAATTACAGATTGCTGATGATCCAAGTACCTGTTTCAGGTGGTAATAAGATTGTCGGAGACACGGATTACGTGTCTAAGAACTTTTTCTTCAATAGAGGAGAGATAAGACAAAAAGGAGAACAAATTTTGAAGACAAATTCCCTCCCAGAGATACTGGCACTCGCAACAAATGACGTTTTATATGGTGATATTAAAAGGGTTACTTTGGAACAGATGAAAATCACAATTGAAAAAATGAATGGTGAGAGATTAGGATATGTTTTTATGGATGAAGAATATATTAAACCGCTTAAAGAATTGCTGCAATTCTACCTGAAAGACAAATTTATCGAAAAATAAATGGTGAGAGATTTTAACTTAACAGCCCACAAAAAAATGGGAAAGTAATTATGCCGCCTTTTTGAGCGGTTCGATCTTCAAACGATAGACACCGGACATTTTCTGGCTGGCTTTCCTGAACGCCTGTGCAATCAGGTCGGTGTTTGCTGAGTAGGATCTCACCTCAAACACTATATCGCCCGCCTTGAACCTTGCTGCGAGGTCACTCGGCTTGCCGAATGATTTCCTCATACCCTTTGAAAGACGGTCTGCACCGGCACCGGAAAGCATCCTGTTCTCGCGTATAACTTCGTGCGGATACTTGCGCACATAGAATTTGTAATTGCCGTTTATTTTCTTCTCGAGGTGCCTGTTTGCCATCTGCCTTGCTGCATCAATAGCATTGTCCCGCACACGCACCGGCTCGCTTGCGATCAGAAGAGCACGAATATCATAGTCCGGTTTAAGCTCCCCGGTCTCAAATGTGTTGAGATTCTTGTGCGGCAGGGACTTAACATAAGATTTCCTCGGCTTCTTCTTTGAATACCTTGTCCATGAAGGCCCTCTCAATGCCCTTATTGTTCTTGCAGGTCTCAAACCCATAAACTTCACCTAATAATTGCTTCTATTCGTAGAACGGGCAAATATAAGCGAACTAACCTTTTAAAGCTTTTACACGGCTTCCAAGAAATTCCATAAACTTGCTGTGCGCATCAAGATACCGGTCTAATTTGGTGAATGGCTTCCTAAATATCCATTGCGAATGCGTACGGCTTGCTCTTATAAATTCAACTTTTCCTTTCAGCGATGCAAGATATGCAATGTACACATCAATGTGGATAAATTGGGAGGAATAAAGACGCGCATACGCTCTAACAGCGCGTTTAATTTCTGGGAGCGCGGAGCGGAGATGTGAGACACGAACGGCAAAAAATCCTGGACAGAATTGAGGTATCCACCTGTGGAACAGCATCAGGTTCTCATAGCCGCCAATGAAAGAATTGAGAAGATAGAAGCGAAAACCGTGGCCAAGTTCAGGCGGGAGGTATGCAAAGCATAACTGGGTACGGGGTTCATTTAGAGAGGATAAAAGATGTGGTATATCTTTAGGGTTGTGCTCATAATCCGCATCCATACGAATTGCAATATCGTGCGGTTGAGAACGCGCAACCACGCGCTCCATCGCTGTGAGGGTTGCTTTTACAACGCCGTAATTTCTTCTGTGCGTAATCACTTCAAGGGATGGTAGCTGTCTTGAAAGAGAGCGGAGCACTTCGGCTGTACCATCAGTGCTACCATCATTAACGCAGATTATTCGATAATCGCGAATTTTGCGGGCAGTCATTAATTCTGAGAGTGTTCTGTCCAGATCCATAATGAGTGGGGAGATTTGTCTTGATACGTTGTAAGCTGGCATATACACAAAAACACGCGGGAGCGCCATATGGACAAACAAGCGTTGAAAGAATTTAAGTTTAAGCATGCGAGAGATTAAAAAAAGAGCGCCGAGGAGGAGATTTTCAGCAGTTGTACGATAGCACAAAGAAAGTGATGAGTTTTACTCTCTTTCTTTGTGCACTTTCTTAGGCATCCCAAAGAAAGTGCCTTTGAACTCCTAACCCCGTTAGGGGATACGCTTGCAAGGAACTTGCGTTCACTCCAGGCGTACGCGTTAACCGGGTTCCGCCACCTCGGCTTAATTTTGGGAATATTCGGTTGCCCAAATTTTAAAAAGTGGTGCCTTGGGTAAAACAAAGATGCAGAGTTAGGTTTAAAAAATAATCTACTTCAAAAAATACCACGAATGGCTTTCTCTTTCTGAGAGAGTTCACGACCCTCGCGCTTGCGCGGGGCTAGACCCATTCAATAGTTTGAAGGTGATATATTGGCAGGTAAAGAAAAGTCTGAAAAGACACCCTTAAAAGGGAGTGAAACTGCATCTGGAAAAGCACCTTCTGCTCCAAAACAGGTGCAGAAGGAAAAGCCCGTTGCAGAGGATATTAGGGGGATCGTGCGTATCGCAGGAAAAGATGTAAAAGGAAATGTCCCCATGAGGAAGGCGCTCTACCATGTAAAAGGCGTGGGAAAGAGGTATGCGGATGTGTGCGCAACGATTGCGGCAAGCAAGCTAAATATTGAAGAAAATATCCCGGTAGGTAAACTAAGCGATGCACAGCTCGATGAGATTGAATCAATTCTCTCCAATCCGCTGAATAATGGTCTGCCGGTTTATATGCTTAACAAGAGGCATGAGTTTACCACAGGGAAGAATGTTCATCTGATTAGCAATGACTTGGATTACTCAGTTAAGCAGGATATAGATAGGGAGATGAAAACCAGAACATGGAGAGGCATAAGCCACATGTACAGGAAGAAAGTGCGCGGCCAGAGAACAAGAACGAGCGGCAGGAGCGGAGGCAGTGTTGGTGTGGTAAAGAAGAAACTTGCACCAGGGAGTGCACCCGCAAAGAAGGAGGAAGCCAAAAAATAAGGTGATGCTTTATGGGAGACCCAATAAAACCGAAGAAAAAGTTTGAGAGACCTCCTACTGAGTGGAATGCTGAACGTATAGCAGAGGAGGATGCACTCAAGCGCGAGTACGGGCTCAAGAGCACCCGTGAGGTATGGAAAGCGCGTGCAGAGCTCAGGAAAATCAGAGCAAATGCAAGGCTGTTGCTTGCAGCAGGGGATAAGAGCCTGGATAAAGGAAAACAGATTATGGAGAGGGTGAGAAGGTTCGGGCTTCTCAAGCAGGTTGAAGGCAAGGAGAATACGATTGATGACCTGTTGACGATGAATGTGCGGGATATACTTGAGAGGAGATTGCAGACCAGGGTGTTCAAGAAAGGGCTGGCAAGAACTGCAAAGCAGGCAAGACAGCTCATTACACACGGGTACATTGCAGTGAACGGGAAGAAGGTTACCGTTCCAAGCTACCTGGTTCCATTAAGCGAGGAGGATACAATCAGCTATTATAAGAAGATTGATATCCAGCCAAAGATCGTTGAGGATGCAGGCAAGAGCGAGGAAGCGCCTGCAAAGAAGGAGGGTGAGTAAATGGCGGGTGAAAGAAAGGCTGCTGTGGCGCACGTGCATTCATCAAAGAACAACACTATCATTACACTTACGGATATTAGCGGTGCTGAAACGCTCGCAAAATGCACAGGCGGGATGATAGTGAAAAATGATAGGTCAAAAGGCTCCCCATATGCTGCAATGCAGGCGGCATTCAAGACTGCGGATATTGCAAAGGAGAAGGGAATTAACGCAATATATATACGCATAAGGGCAAAGGGAGGACATAATTCAAAAACACCTGGGCCAGGTGCACAGGCAGTTGTGAGAGCACTTGCAAGGTCTGGGCTTAAGATACTTAGGATAGATGATGTGACACCGATACCTACAGATACAACCAAGAGGCCCGGCGGAAGGAGAGGTAGAAGGGTATGAGCAAAATCAGCGTTACAGAATGGAAAGAAGATGGGAACAAGCTCACCTTCAAACTCAAAGGGGTCTCTGTGCCTGTTGCAAATGCGATCAGGAGGTATGCAATGGGCCAGTTGCCGGTGTATGCAATTGATAAGGTAACATTCTATGAGAATAACTCGGCATTCTTTGATGAATACCTTGCAAATCGCATAGGAATGATACCTATCACCACACCGGATAAGGTGGAGGAGGAGGTGCTTTTCAGCCTTAATGCTGAGGGGCCACTCCTTGTTCTCTCATCCTCTTTGGAAAGCTCAAACTCAAAGGTAACCATTGCAAATAAGAACCTGCCAGTCGTTGAGCTTGGAAATAAGCAGGTTGTGAGATTGGAAGGTGTTGCAAAGAAAGGGAAGGGGAGAGACCATGCAAAGTTCCAGGCTGGGCTGGTCTCCTATGGCTTTGAAGAGCCGGGTGTGTATGATTTCATAGTTGAGAGCTTCGGGCAGATGCCTCCAAAAGATATCGTGAAGCGTACACTCAACCTTCTCATAGAAAGATGTAAAGAGATTGAGAAAGAGTTGTAATGAGGATACATTAGTGGGATTGATGTGCCCCTTGCCTTTGTTAAGTTTTTGGGCTTGCCCCAAAAACTACCGGGGGTCATAGGGGGCGGATGCGCCCC
>Ga0123519_10016403_pt1 | contig 10286 bp, 9 predicted proteins | sample YelNatPaOPRAMG02_FD_87396 | JGI IMG/M metagenome (GOLD analysis project Ga0123519, IMG submission 87396) | Hot spring microbial communities from Yellowstone National Park - Yellowstone National Park OP-RAMG-02 (version 2) | ecosystem: Environmental > Aquatic > Thermal springs > Hot (42-90C) ...
CTAAGTGCGAGCCGAAGAGATCACAGGGGAAAAGAGTGCTCTCCTCCCGCAGGTAGGTGAGCATCGTCTCTGGCCAGTGCACCCAGGGCGCATGTATGAACTCCAGCGTCAGGTCGCCCAGGGAAAGCGTCTCCCCGTCTTGAACCGTGACCAGACGATCGCCCGGAACGTGCAGTAGCAGCGATAGCAGTTCGGCACAGCGCGGGGTGCAAACGACCTTCGCGGAGGGAAAGCGCGCCATGATATCCGGCAATGACCCCGAGTGATCCTGCTCGGCGTGGTTGCAGATGATGTAGTCCAGCTTGCCCACGTCGAGGCTGGTGAGGTTCTCCTGCAACACGTGGGTCATTGTTGGGTCAACTGTGTCAATGAGAGCCGTCGCTTGCGAGCCGCGGATCACATAGGCGTTGTAGGTGGTGCCGTCCGGGAGAGGCACCAGAGAGTCAAACAGCCGGCGGTCCCAGTCCAGCGCCCCAACCCAGAATACCCGATCACTGATTCTACGAGCGGACATCGTCAAACCTGCCTCCTCTGTTTCCGTCGGGACTTGTTGCCCAATCCCGGCGGCCCAACTCAATTGGCGTCATTCTGCCAGCCGGCACGGTGACCTGTCAAGCACAGAGCCCCGGGGCGGTTCTACCGCTCGGGGCTCTGCCGTACTTACTGTGGTTGCCCTGGAGAGCTACGATGAGAACTGAGGCAAGTAGGCTGCGTGCGCCGCGAGCATTTCGTCCAGGAGAGCCTTGGTCTCCGCCGGAGTAAGCCTGGCCGCCATGGTGGGGTCGGTGAGGTAAGCCTGCAGGGCGATGTCGTAGTCGCCTGTGAGGGCGGCCTCGGCCGTTAGTTCCTGGCAAGTGATGTGGCTGCGCAGGACTGCCGCCCAAGCCTCGGGGATCTCGCCTATGTTCATCGGCGAGATGCCGTAGCCGTTGACAACCGAGGATACCTCGACGACGGCGTCCTCAGGCAGGTTGCTGATGGCACCGCCGTTGATCACGTTCACGACATGGATTGCGTTGCGGTTCTCGATTATGTCCTCGATGATCTCGACCACCTCGATGGCCTCGTCCTCGGGGAGCACGTTGAGGGACAGTTCCTGCTCGCCGCTCGCCAGCTTTGCCGCCAAGTCCGCCCAGTGGGCCGAACGCTCACGCTCGTGGTCCATATCGTGCACGTGCAGGTTGTGCTGCATGCGTAGCCCCTGCGCCCGGCCCTCGTACTTGTCCTCGACGCGCATCAGGCCAGGGATGAATTCCGTCCAGTGGCTCCAGCAATAGGGGAGCACGCCGTAGGTTTCCAGGCCCCATTTGGTTACGCTCTCGCTCGCCTTCTCCAGCACCGCGGCCAGGGCATCGCTGCCGTCCTTGAAACGCAAGTCCGTTATGGCAGCGCAGTGATTCAGCCCCGCCGCCGGTGCCGGCACCATCATGTCCTCAGGCTCGGCGCCCGCCATCGCCGCGAGATAGGCAGCGTTACGCGGGATCGAGGAGCAGGTGCAGAGGCCGGCGACGCGGATGTCGCTCACCATGTTCATGCCGATGACGTTGCTGGTGGCCGGGTTGCTGTAGTTGAACACCCAGGCATCCGGCGACACTTCCTCCAGGTCCTCGCAGACGCTGGCCAACACGGGGATGTGCCGGAAGGCGCGCATAATGCCCCCGGGCCCGATGGAATCGGCGATGGGCATGATTATTCCGTGGCGAGCCGGAATCTCAATGTCTTTCTCCCAGGCGTCCATGCCACCTACGGAGATGGAGCCGATGACGAAATCAGCGCCGTCCAGAGAGGCCCGTTGATCGGTGGTGCTCTCGATCTTCAGGCTCGACTTCTGTAGCTTCACAAGCTGGCGGCAGAGCGTGTCCATGACATCCAGCCGCTTCTGGTCCACGTCCATGAGCACGATAGTGCTCCCTTCGAGCACCTTCGAATCGAGGAAGAAACGCATGAGCTGGGGCACGAAAGTGCTGCTACCGCCACCGATGATGGTGATCTTCTTTGCCATGTGGGCAACCTCCAGGGTGTAATCCGCGACTATCGCACAGCTGCGCCGGTCCTACTGCCGGCGCAGCCAAGCCTGTGCATTGTCGCCGTCAGCGCAGCGAATGTCAAAGGCAGAGCGAACTAGCCCTTGATGCCGGTTACAGTGATGCCTTCGATGAAGGTCCGCTGGGTGAAGAAGAATAGGATCAGGATGGGCGCGATGACGACGGTGCTGGCCGCCATCAGGTACGGCCAGACGAGCTTCTGGTTCGCGGCGTGATACGTGGCCCTAAGCTGCTGCAGCCCGAGAGCGATCGGGTACTTCTTCATGTTGTTCAGGTAGATCAGCGGACCGAGGTAATCGTTCCAGGCGCCCATGAACTGGAACAGGCCGACAACGGCCAGTGCCGCCCGAGAGAGGGGCAGGATGATGCGCCACAGAATCATGAACTCGCCGCAGCCATCTATGCGCGCTGCGTCCGACAGCTCCAATGGAATACTCATGAAGAACTGGCGCAGCAAGAAGATGCTGTATGCATTGCCGAAAAACGAAGGGACGACCAGGGGCAGATAGGTGTTCACCCAGCCCAGCTTCTTGAAGGTGATGAACAGTGGGATCATCTGCACCTGGAACGGGATCATCATCGTGGCCAGGCAGATGAAGAAGAGCAGGTCACGCCCTCGCCAGCGGAAGCGAGCGAAGCCGTAGGCGGGAATGGCGCAGGAGAGCACGGTGCCCACGGTCGAAGGAACGGCATACCAGAGCGTATTGATGAAGAAGCGCCCGAAGGGCACCTGCTTCATCGCCTCGGGATAGTTGGACCAGAGCCGCGGGCTGGGGAACCAGATCGGGGGCACGTGGTAGACCTGGGGGTCGTTCTTCAGGGATGTGGAGATCATCCACAGAAAAGGCAGGAAGAACAGCAAGCCCAGGCCCAGGAGCAGAACGTAGATGACGACGCGCCCCAGCCAGTACGAAGCCGGGCGATGGCGCCGCCCGCCCAGGCCACGGCCACGAATCGTTCGCCTCGGTGCTGCTATCTCAGCCACTTATCCTCCCGAAATAGGGCCGGCGCAGTGCTAGAGCTACTTGCTGCCACATCAGTCAACCTGCCCACCGTAGTAGACCCAGCGTGCCGAACTGCGGAATATCAGCAGCGTAAACACCACGATGACCAGGAACAGTATCCACGCCAAAGCCGAGGCATAGCCCATCTTGAAGAAGCGGAAGGCGTTACGGTAGAGGTACAACCCATACAACTCGGTGGCATTGTTCGGACCGCCTTCGGTGAGCAGCCAGGGCAAGGTGAACGACTGGAAGGTGCCGATCAGTTCCGTGATCAGCACGAAAAGGATGCTCGGCGTGCACATGGGTATGGTTATGTGCCAAAAGCGGCGAACGCTGTTAGCGCCGTCAACGTAAGCAGCCTCATAGAGCGTGCGCGGCACGTCTTGCAGAGCAGCCAGGAAGATGACGATCGAACCTCCCTGAGCCCAGCAGGCGATGATGATCAGGGACGGCTTGGCAAGAGCGGGGTCGGACAGGAAGGGGATGATGCGCAGGCCGAGGGAAGCGAGAGTGGAGTTGATCATGCCCCACTGGGTGTTGTAGATCCAGAGCCAGACCATTGCCGTTGCCACAGCCGGAACGATCGAAGGGATGTAGAAAATGGTCCGGAACACGGGCCTTGCCACCACGTCGTTGTTGAGCAGGCTGGCGAGCAGGAAAGCGACAACGAGCGTGGTCGGAACACCGACGATCACCATGTAGAGCGTGTTCTTGACTACGATGCTGAACATCGGGTCGTGGGTGAAAAGCAGGGTGTAGTTCTCCAGCCCCACGAAAAGCGGCGGGCGCAGCACGTCGTAACGGGTAAGGCTGTAGTACAGGGATGCGCCCACCGGGTAAATGGTGAAAAAGATGAACCCCAGCAACCAGGGAGATACGAAGAGAATGCCCTTGAATGTGAGTGCCCACTCGCGCCGTTGCCTGTTAGCGAGCGCGGCCGCTGCCGCCGTCATCAGCTTCTCCTCTCTGAGCAATATGAGAGCGGTGAGGAAAAGGGGGCAGGCCCAGCCCGCCCCCTTACCGCGATACTATCCCGCCATCGCTTTGCTTAGCTCATCCGTCAGGGTCGCCTGCATTTCGCTTGCGGCTTGCTGAGGTGTCTTGTCCCCGTAGTTGACAGCGTCCATCAGCTTGCTGAAGGTGTTCGCCGTCACCTGGGTGATCGGGTCCATGATGACCTCGCTTAGCTCCGTCGCTTCGTCCACTGACTTCACGAACCAGTCGAGGCCCTTGTACTTGGAGATGTTTGCCTTGGCCAGATAGGACTTGCTCGCCGGCAGCCAGCCAAGCCCGTTGTAGATGATGTCAGCGGCCTTCGTGGACAGCGCGTACTCGCCGAACTTGAACGCCTCCTTGGGGTGAGGAGAGCCGACGGGCAGGAAGACGTAGTGCCCGCCCATGGACTGGATCTTGGTTCCCTTGCGGGGGGTTGGGACCATCGGCCAGCTGTAGGAAATGTTCTCGTTGGGGGCCGCCGTGGCCATCTCACCTGGCGTCCAGTAACCGTTGATCTGGGCCGCCTGCACGTTGGAGCAGAAGCTGGCACCAGGCCCGGTCCAGGTACCGTAGCTCTGGCGGAACGCTGCCATCTTCTTGACGCCTACGAGATCATAGAAACGCTTGACTGTAGCGAAGGCCTCGACCATGCTGGGGTTGTCGAGATCGAACTTCTTGGCCTTTTCATCGTAGTAGGCGAAGCCCCAGCTCCGCGGCAGGAAGAACGGATCGCCGAAGCCGATCGAGCTGCCCATCGCGTCCAGAGGATCGAAGCCCACCTGGGTGACGTTGCCGGCGCTGTCGAACTTCGTGATCTTTTCGTGCCAGGTATAGGCCTCGTCCCAGGTTTCGGGCGGTGTCTTTGGGTCGAGGCCTGCTGCGCTCACCATATCCACGTTGTAGCAGAACCCCCAACGCACGAAGCCCTCGATTCCGGGCAGACCGTAGATCTCACCCTCGTACTTGGCTCCGTTCCAGCTGGCGTCGAAAATGTCCTTCGGATCGAACGCGGTGCTGGCGTTGATCCAATCGCTGAGGGGCATGCAGCGCTTGCGGCTGAACAACTCCGGGTAAGCGCCCAGGGTGGCGGCATCTGGGGGAGTGCCACCGGCGAGGGCGGTGAGGAACTTCTCCTGGTCCACCCCACCCAGCCACTCCACCGTGATGCTCGGGTCCACGGTGGTCATTTCCTTGGCCATATCGCCGAGGACAGTGCTGCTCCAGCCGGTCCACCAGGCGATATTGGTGGCGCCGGCAGAGGCTGCCGCTGGCGTCGCCGCGGCAGCGGTCGGTTGCGCCTGAGTAGCCGCCGGAGCCTGAGTGGCAGCCGGGGCCTGAGTGGCCGCTGGGGCCTGCGTAGCAGCGGGAGCCGCCGTGGGGGTAGCCCCGCAGGCAGCAGCCAGGGTTGCCACCGCGAGGCTGCCTCCAGCCACCAACAAACGGCGACGCGATAGACGAGCCATTTCTCCACCTCCTGAAATATGTCACAGGGATCGCAAACATAGTACCGGTCGCGCGAGACCGCGTCAAGCCGGAAATGGCATTGCCGGATCTGTCAGCCGGGCACACGCCAGGCATTGTGCGTCTATCGGCGGGAACCGCGTACAATGAGGCCGTGCGGTCGGCGCCGCGGCAGCCGTCCCGTCCCTAGCGCCACCCGCGGAATCCTGGGGGTTGAGGGCTACTGTGCTCGTTACGGAACAATCGGTCTATGACCTGCTGTCTCACCTGCAGGACAAGACCTACCTGCAGGGGCACCCGCTTGCCGCCCTGGCCAGTGCTGAAGGCCCGAGAAGAGGTGGCAATCTGCGCCAGCTTCTCCTCGACCTTATCGAGAGCCTCAGGCCAGCGCCGGACATCCCAACATCCGACCCGGCCTGGCGTCCCTACCTGGCGCTGCATCTTCGTTATGTTGAGTTACGCAGCAGCGTGAAGGTGCAGGAGGCCCTGGGGTTGAGTGAGCGCCAGGTGCGGCGCGAGCAGAGCCGAGGTATCGCCGCGCTTGCCATGCTGTTGGGCGAAGCGCTGAGTGGCTCGGAGGCCGGTGAAGAGAGCCAGACCCTGGCACAGGACGCCCTCCGGCAGGCCACTCAAGCACTGCGGATCACGCCCGAGGCCCTGGACGTTCATGCCCAACTCAACGAAGTTGCCGGCCTTGTGACACCTCGTCTGGCCAGGTGCGGTGCGGCTTTGGAGATCCCCGCGGCTCAGCCAGTCATCCTCTACGCTGACCGCGTCACCTTCCGCCAAGTGCTGGTGCGGCTGGCGAGCGCGCTCGCCGCAACCCAAGGGCCGGGGGCGATACAGGTGGATTACCACCAGCGCGGCAAGGAGGTGCAGATCACCCTCAGGCCCACCGGCGCCGGGGTTGAGCCGACACCGATCCCTGAGTCAACCCTGCAGGAGTGCAACTACCTTGCCGAACTGAACCTCGGCCGGGTCTGGCAGGATCGCCCGGGCGGCGCCGTATCCTGCGTTTTCCCGGCCGAACCGCCTCTGCTCATGCTGGTGATAGATGACGAGGAGACGGCGACGCGCATGCTTCGCCGCTACGTCCAGGGCCTGAACGTCCGCGTCATCGGCGTCACCGACCCGGACGATGCCGTGGACCTCGTGGGCGAGCTTCAGCCCGATGCCATCACCCTGGACGTGCTGATGCCTGGCCGAGACGGTTGGGAAGTGCTGCAACGCCTGAAATCAATGCCCGAGACGAGCGAGGTGCCCGTCATCGTCTGCTCGGTATGGAATGAACCGGAGTTGGCGCTGGCCCTTGGCGCGGCCGATTTCATCCGCAAGCCAGTGACGCGCAGCAGGCTGCTGCAGGCGTTGAGCCGTGCCCTGCCGCCCGAAGCCGCCGCTCGCTTCCCGGTGGATTGAGTTCACCTGGCGAGCGCTCAGCGATCCTCTGGCTCCGGCTCGAGCACCTCGATCTCGTCGCCTGTGGCCACTTCCCCTTCCTGCAGAACCTTGACGAAGATGCCCTCCCGAGGCATCACGCAGTCGCCGGCCAGGCGATAGATGGCACAATGGCTGTGGCACTCCTTGCCGATCTGCGTCACTTCCACGAGGACCGGCCCAAGCCGCATGCGCGTGCCGACCGGCAGGCTGTACAGTTCCAGGCCGCTAGTGGTGATGTTCTCGGCGAAACTGCCTGGGCCCACCTTCAGGCCCTTGGCGAGCATCTTGTCAATGCTCTCCTGCGCCAAAAGGCTCACCTGCCTGTGCCAATTGCCTGCGTGAGCGTCCCCTTCCAGGCCCCACTCGGGCCGCAGGTGAGCTCGCCCGATGTTTCGCTTCGGAGTGCCTTTCTTCTCGCTAGTGCATACCGCGACGACCTTACCCTTGAGGGCCATCATCATGCTCCAGTATGATCTCGCCCGACTTGCCCCCGCTTTTGCGCAGCAGTCGGATACGCTCCAGCCTCATGCCGCGATCTACGGCCTTGCACATGTCATAAATGGTCAGTGCCGCCACGCTGACCGCCGTCAACGCCTCCATCTCCACTCCTGTCACCCCGGTGCACTTGGCGACCGCACGGATGAGCACGGCGCTGCGCTCGGTGTCGAACGCGAAGTCCACACTCACGGATGTGAGCGGCAGGGGATGACAGAGAGGGATCAACTCCGGAGTGCGCTTGGCCGCCATGATCCCAGCCACGCGAGCTACAGCCAGCACATCGCCCTTCGCCGCTCCGCCGGACTGGATGAGCGCGAGCGTCTCCGGGCGCATGAGCACCTCTCCGGCAGCGGTCGCCTGCCGCACAGTGGCAGCCTTCGCCGTTACATCAACCATGCGCGCCTGACCCTTTGCGTCTACATGGCTCAGGCCCACGCTACCCTCCTATGCCAGACATGTGCTTCTCTGCCAGTACCTGTCGCTCCTGGAGGTGGTGCCCGGACGGCTTGGAGCGCACTGCCTGGCGCAGAACCTCTGCCAGTTCCTGATCATCAATGCCCTGACGCAGCGGACCGCGCACATCCAACCCTGTCTCGCTCAGCAAGCAGGGCAGGATGTGGCCATCGGCGGTAAGGCGCAACCGGTTACAGGTGGCGCAGAAATGCTCGCTGATGGGACTGATGAAGCCCAGCCGCCCAGGGGCGCCCGGCAGGCGCCAATAGCGCGCCGGCCCACCCTCCTGAACGCCCTCGCTGGCCAGCGGACCCAGTTCTCGCTCTATTGCCAGGCGCGTCTCGAGGGAGGAGACATATCGCCCCTGCAGTAAGGCAGCGGCCTCGCCCAGCGGCATCACCTCGATGAAACGCACCCACCAGGCGTGCTCCAGGGTCAGGCGAGCGAAGTCTACCGCTTCGTCCTCGTTCCAGCCGCGCACAACGACGACGTTGAGCTTGATAGGCAGCAGCCCGGCTGCCTCGGCCGCCGCGATGCCAGCCATAGCATCGGACAAGTTCCCGACCCGCGAGATGCGATGGAACCGTTCCGGCCGCAGGCTGTCGAGGCTGACGTTCACCCGCTTCAAGCCAGCATCCGCCAGCGATGCGGCATGGCGCGCCAGAAGGGTCCCGTTCGTTGTCATGGCCAGGTCGCCGACGCCCGGAATGGCGGCCAAAGCTTGCACCAGCCTCACCAGTTGGGGCCGAGCAAGTGGCTCCCCGCCAGTAAGGCGCAGCTTGCGCACGCCCAGGCTGACCGCGACACGAGCGATGCGCGTTATCTCTTCGTAGGTCAGGATCTCTTCGCGAGGCAGGAGGGAAACGCCCGCCGCGGGCATGCAGTAGACGCAGCGCAGGTTGCAGCGGTCGGTCACCGAGATGCGCAGGTAATCAATACCACGACCGAGTTGGTCCTGCATTGGGCGCACAGGGGCATCGCCAACCACGACCTTAGTCCACCTCAGGCTGGTTGATCAGAATGGCCGTGACCTCGTCGCCAGCGGCGAAATCCGGACGGCCGGCAGGCAGGCGTAGCAGGGCATTGGCTCCCACAAGCGACTTCAGCCGGCTCGATGCCTGCGAACCCGTGGTTTCGGCCCAGAATACGCCATCCTTCTGCACCGCGTGGGCCCGCTGAAACTCGGTGCGGTCGTCGGGGTGATGGATAGCATGGCTGAGGCGAGCCTTGACCTCCGGCCGGCGCAACTTGGAGTGCCCGGCCATACGCCGCAAGGCAGGGCGGACGAACAGCTCGAAAGACACGAGCGAGGAGACCGGGAAACCCGGCAAGCCAAACACGGGCTTGCCCTGCACAAGGGCGAAGGTGAAAGGCTTGCCCGGGCGAACCGCAACACGACCAAACAAGATCTCTCCCAGTTCGGCGAGCAGAGGCTTGATCAGGTCTTTCCGGCCCATTGATACGCCGCCTGAGGTGACGAGCGCATCGGCTCGGTTCAGGCCGTCGAGCAGTGCTGCCCGTAGCTTCGCCTCGTCATCGGGCAGCCGGCCAAGGTTAACCGTCTCCGCCCCCGCCGCCTGTGCAGCCGCGAGCAGAGCGAAGCTGTTGCTATCCCGTATCTGCCCTGGCCGGAGCGGGTTTTCAGGGGAAACCAACTCATCGCCGGTAGCCATCACCGCCAATCGCGGCCGCCGGTACGCCAACACTTCCGTCTGCCCGAGCGTCGCCATCAGCCCGATCTCGGCCGGCCCAAGCACCGTCCCCATGGGCACAGCCAGGTCCCCCCGGGCCATGTCCTGCCCCACCGGCCGCACGTTCTCGCCCCGCCTGACTGGGCGCAGCAAACGCACTTGCCCGCCATGCTCTTCGGCGATCTCAACAGGAGCGACGGCATCTGCGCCTTCCGGCAAGGGGGCACCGGTCATGATGCGCACCGCCGTTCCCGGCCTGAGCGCCGGCATGGCCGCGGCCCCGGCGGTCTGTTCGCCGAGAACGCTCAGCGCCGGCCCGTCACCGGCGATGACGGCGTAGCCATCCATGGCCGAGGCGCGAAAGGCGGGGATATCCTCCTGGCAGATGACATCCTCCGCGAGCACAAGTCCGAGAAGAGCCGGCAATGGCATACGCACCGGAGGGAGAGGCGAAACCGCCTGCAGGATCGCCTGCAGCGCCTCCTCCACTGAGAGCATTGGATAGGGGCTTTCCGGCACAGTTCACTCCAACAGCAGGACGCGCACCTGGGCACCGGCCGGCAGACGGTCAGCCTGCTCAGGGATGACGGCCAGGCCGTCCGCCTGCACCATCGAATTGAGGATACCCGAGCCCTGGTCCCCGGTCAGGTCAGCTTGCCAACCATCTTCGGTCCTATGCAAGCGAACGCGCAGGTAGTGGC
>Ga0123519_10016405_pt1 | contig 10286 bp, 6 predicted proteins | sample YelNatPaOPRAMG02_FD_87396 | JGI IMG/M metagenome (GOLD analysis project Ga0123519, IMG submission 87396) | Hot spring microbial communities from Yellowstone National Park - Yellowstone National Park OP-RAMG-02 (version 2) | ecosystem: Environmental > Aquatic > Thermal springs > Hot (42-90C) ...
AAAGCGAGGTTTTCTTTTGCTGTCAAATCTTCGTACAAAAAAAGGTCATGGGGCAAAAGCCCTAACATCTGGCGCATCCTCGCCGAAGAAACCTTGTTTCCATCCTCTTCGATTTCCACAATCCCCTCGGTAGCAGATAGTCTAGACGAAATAAGCGATAGAACCGTTGTCTTGCCTGCCCCATTCCTGCCCAGCAAAGCAAGCACATCCCCTGGGAAAAGTTCGAAAGATATGTCCTTTACAAGGTAGCGCCTCGAGACCGCCTTTGTAAGTTTCAGCACTCTAAGGACAAACTTCTTATCCTGCATGTCTTATAAAGAGTGCCCCGACCATAAAAGAAAGGAAAACCATAAAAAGCCCTGAAAGTTTCATGGTTTTTGCAAGTCTTGGCGTATGCAAAATCGAGACCTCCACTTTTTGCCCGCCCTTTATAGGTGCCAAAGCGGTCATGGTTTCAATAATAGTGTCTTCCTCGTCTTTTTCCCATGTATAGGGCAAAAGAGGTCTTATCTGGATAGAAAAGTGGCGCTCCCTTTTCACAGAAATGCTCAATCTGTGCAGGTCGAAGGTCGGGGCAAAAGTCAATGCCCCAGAAAGGTTTTCATATGGAACAAAGCCTCGAATGCTTACACGCACGACCTCATTCCCACTTGTCCTAAACCTCACGCTTCTTCCGAGCGTTTCTACCTCTACCTGACCCTGGGTCGCTATGTCTTCTTTTTTACCACCGAAGAAAACCAAGTCACTTCTTTCGTCTTTCAATACAGGGAACTCGAAAACTGCGTCCATTGAAGGCATAAGAGACAGGGACTGGACCGCCCAAACTCCTTCTTCATCAGGCACAAACTGGATAGACATCGAGGAAAAAGTCTGTGCAAAGGCGCATTTGAAGCCAACTGGAAAAACCATCGCAAGCCACAAAAAGCGCATCATCGAAATGTCCTTGCGACACACTGGATAAAGAAAAGTGTAGCCAACGATACGGACAGAGCAATCCCAATCTCAAAAAGCGTTTCTAGCATTTTAGCCTTTGACTGTTACTTCCTGGACCGCTTCCTTGCTCAAAACTGCACCGGTTGCCTGGGCTCTTCTTGGAAAAACACAAAGAAAGAACAGCACCAGCGCACACGCAATCATTACAATCGAACCAACCCACAAAAGCGAAATGAGGGGATTTTGCGAGACCGTGAGCAAGATACTTTGACTTCCTTGGGCTTTGGCGAACGCCACATATAGGTCTGAAAGGATGCGGACATCAATCGCGACCTCAGTGGTTGGATTTTCAAACTTCGGGTAGAGTCGCACCTCTGGTTCTACAACCTTCAATGCGCCATCGGGTATGGGTATGACCTTTACTTTCAAAGGCTCGGCTGGGTCAAGAATGACCCCAAGGAATCTGGGCTTTATCGAGAACCCCTCTACAAATGCTTGAAAAAACTTTGCTTCCCTAAACCTAAGAAACAACAAAGGGTCGCCCTTGCTCATCTCTAAAAAGATTCTGTCTTGACCAAAAACCTTCGCCATCTGTGTCAGTTCGTCCGCAAGGCGATGAAAGTCACCTGGTATTATATTGATCGCCTCAAGCGACCTTGGGGCTAGAGCAACGGTCAGGCTTTTCGTGTCAATATTGGAAATGGCAAGGTCTTGTTGCAAGAAGACCGCTGAAAAGTGTTTCAAGAAAAATCTAATGGCATCTTCCTGCCGCTTGAACCTCAAGACAGAAAAAAATGGGCGTTCACCTGACTCTATCTGCACATCTGAAGATGTTTCTTCCAGAGATACTGCTTGAACGGGACGGTCTTTTTGAGCCACAAGGATCTTTGCCACAAGGGAGGCGAACCCTTCTGGGGCATATCTGGAATGCAGTCCAAGAAACACAATGTCGTTCCCACCGATACTCAAAGAATCCATAGGTCTTAGCACAGCATCCTTTATCTCGGTCCTCTGTCCATAGCCAGCAAAAGCCAAAAAGCAAAGGGCAACGCCTATATGGACTATGTGACCACCGAAGCGTCTAGGATTAGCGCCAAAAACATTCCCAAACGCCCTAATAAAACCAACATTTGCGCCAGCCATCCTTGCACGAACAGCAGAAGAAAAGTCAAGCAGGGCTACAAAAAGCAACAAGTTCGCAAACAGGATCACGATGAACCCAACCCAAAACCCAACAGTCCTAATTCGGTCAAAAATGTTTTTTGTTTCAGATGCCTCTAAGTCCAGAAGCCCGACAATAACAATGGACAACAATAGCGACAAAAGCGCAGGAACAAAGATTTTTCGCCAGATGGTCTTTGACAGCGGGGTTTTGTAGGGAACAAGAGGGGCAATCGCTGATAAAAGCAATATGAGTGCTCCTATGGGCGCCGTTGCTTTGTTGAACCAATCTGGACCAACGGTCAGCGGCTCCCTAAGTTCTGGGATAGAAGATATATTCAAGGAGTTCCAAATCCTGACGAAACCATTGAACAAATCCTTGAAGGTCTGAGACTCCGAGACCTTTGGCAACAAAGTTCCCCACATCACAATGAAAGTAAGAAGAAGAAACAGGATATTACTTGTGAAAACAAGCCCTTCACGGGTAAGGATTCCGCCAGATTTTGGGGAACCCTTCAAATCTTTGTGCCGTGCCCAGAGCACGACGATACTGCCGACGGTCAAGAACAAGAGGTAGTAAAGAAAAAACGGCGTGAGGACAGAGTTCTGGAAGGAGTGAAGCGAGCTGATAAGCTGGCTACGGGTCAAGAATGTAGCGAAGATGCAAAGGATAAATGTGAGACAAACCAGAAAATAGTTCCATCGTTTGAAATGGGATGTTCGCATCTCGACCGAGGCTGAGTGGACAAAAGCAGTGCCAGTAAGCCAGGGTATAAGTGCGCCGTTTTCAACAGGGTCCCACCCCCAAAAACCTCCCCAGCCAAGTTCGACATAAGCCCATAATCCCCCAACAATAAGCCCAGCAGTGTGCAACGCCCATGCAAGCAAATACCACTTGCGTGCGAGCCTCAGCCACTCGGAACCTATGCCATGAAAAAGGAGCGAAGACATCCCGAATGCAAAAGGTGCGCTCCATGCGATGAAACCAGCGAGTTGCAAAGGTGGATGAATAGCCATCAGTGGGTTTTGCAACAAGGGGTTCATACCGTTTCCATCCGGCGGTCCGCTGGAAGTGGCAAATGTATCGAAGGGATTAGATGCAAAGACCATGAGGACAGCGAAGAAAAGATGCGCTATCCCCATGATGCCAAGAACCCCCTTCAAAGTTGTTTCATTTTCCACACGAACCACAACGACCATCAACCCCGCTTGCACCAAAGCCCAAAAAAGAAGTGCCCCCTTCTCGCCTGCCCAGAAGGCGCTTAGGACATAAACAAGGGGCATGGAAGAATCTGTGTAAGATGCTACATAACGATTCGAAAAATCGTGGGTCACCAGTAGTTCAAGAAGGCAGAAAGAGGCGCCGAAATCAACGAAGAATAATGAATAAGTGGCGCTGATTGAAGCCTCCAAAAGGTGTCTCTTCCTGGAAAACCCGAGGATGACAACCAACAAAGAAAGGAAAAGACTTGAAAGAGTCAAGACCTGTCCAAGAGTTCCCATCCGAAAACCTTTTTCAACGGTTGTTCAACTGGTTATGACCCCGACGATACTTTTGCTCGTAGTAGTCCTTATAATCTAACTCAGATTTGCCTGCCTCTTCGTATTTCGAGGGACATTTGACCGTGATTTTGGAGACAGCAAGAGTCATATCTTCCGCAAATCTTCCCTGCAATATCACCTCCCTTCCTTCCTGGAACGGGTCTGGCAAAGAGCCCTGATACAAGCAATCTAAGTGGTTTCCACTCGCATCCACGATCTTGAAACTGAAGCTGAAAGGCTTGTCTTCCCTTACTTCACGCACAATGCCAGTCACCCTGAACTCTTTTCCTTTTAGCGATTCACCCATTCTAAGTGCCTGTTCGATGTCAAGCTGGTATATTCCCGCGGATAAAGATGACATCACTACCAAAGCCCCCACAAAAGCAATCGCAACAACGACCAAAACCGATAAGAGCCTTTTCATCTGCAAGGTTTCAAACGCCCGCACTAATCTAGCAAAAGAAAAGACCTCATGCAACAAAAAGGACACAAATCAGATAGAAAATCTAAAAGGAACTCAAGCAACTGAATATGAATTCTGGACGAGAATGCTCTAAAGTTTCTTGCAATGTCTATGACATGCGGTTCGAAAATGTTCTAAAGGGCGTAGAACACCTGTTTTTTGGCCGTGTAGCGAAAAGGGAGGGTGCCACGGACGGGCAATGCAAGAATCTCCACGAGATTTTTCGAAAATGTCGAACCTCTATCATGTCCTTTCGGGCTTTTCAGCTTGGGAAACTGACAAACGGAAAAAATCAGTACCAAAACGAGACAGGTCTATCAAAACAATCTTCGTGGCAACCCTTAGCTAGGTTGACGGTAGGCTCCTTTACGGCACTTTCTAGCCCGCAAGCGCTCCCCGCCCGCTTCAAAGGAACGCATGGCGGCTGAACGGCTGCCGCTTCACCACGACCCGTGAGACCCGTGCGAGCCGTGGGACCCATGCGAAGCATGAGAGCCATGTGAAGCATGTGAACCATGCGAACCATGAGAGCCATGCGACGCATGTGAACCATGTGAGCCATGGGAACCATGCGAACCGTGCGAACCGTGGGAGCAGTGTTGTTCCACACCCAAATCGCTTGCAGGTCCAAGCTCACCTCCATGCGAGGCGCCAAGCGCATGACCACTTGCCCCAGCCATCATGAGGAAAGCAGCGATTGATGCAGCCTTCCCTCGCGTGACTTTTCCTTCCTCGCTTGAAAGAAAGTCTTGCACCTTCTTTCTGAAAGTCGGCAACTTCTTTGATGCCATAGAAACCCCTCCAACAGAGTCTCAAGCATATTTTGCAAAACGCAAAAAAAATAGTCAAGTCTTTTTTATTACCATCAAAAATAATTTTTGCGACCACGTTTCACTCGAGTGCCAGACCCAATCAAATCAAGGTGCCAAGGATGGCTCATGCAGGCTCGCCTCCCTCCTTTTTGTCCTCCTGTTCGGTTTTATGAACCTCCTCTTCCAACTTTTTTCCTTCCAGCATGGTCGAGATCACCTTCTCGCTAAACTTGACTTCATTAAGCCTGACGCAGATCAAGATGTCTTCTTTCGGAAACCTTGCCTCCAGCGTCGAGATAAACTCCTTTGCCTTTTCGTCCTCGATTGCCTTGATTTGTTCCACATTCTCATCAATGGTGCGAACGAGATTCAGCATCTCCCTGTAAAGTTCGCGATTCTTTTGATTCCACAAAAGGGCAAGGAGCTCTGAAAGTGGCTCGTTTTGTTTCTCCAGGACCTCCCGCTTCATCGCTTCCACCACCCGTTTCTTACCGATAGTTTGCGCCCTAAAACCTTTGAAGTACCTAGCATAAACCAAAGGCTCGACCCGCCTTATCATCTCGAGCAGGACGGGAACATCAATCGAACGCACGAGCCTCTCAAAGTGGTTCGAAAGGAGACGCATAGCAGAAAGTGCGCCCATAGAAACCTCCGTCGAAAGAGGCTTTCGTTTAGCCTTTTTTCATAAAGTTGTCAAGGACAGACAAAGCCCAAAAATGGCCGATAGAAGTTCTCGACTTTTATGGCTCGCCCCTAACTCCTTCCCGCCCGCTTTCCACTTCTTCCTAACCGCAAAACTCAGAAGCAAAGGACATTTGCAAAAAAGGGCACTGATGCTATAATATTCCACAGGAGGTTGCAATGGACATAGCCTGTCCGTTTTGCGGCAAGAAGCAGACGAGCGACAACGAACTTCTGCCAGGCCAGCAGGTATTCTGTGAGCATTGTGGGGCAAGTTTTGTGGTTCCCATCGAAAACTTCGATGTCATGATAGATTCTGAACATCCAGACGATGAAGATAGAAAGGCGACTAGAAAGATTACAGCGTCGTGGCTCAAGGATTCTGAAACTAAAAGCAAGTCAGTGCCAACAGAACAAGGGTCGAAACCCCCGGGAACATACGGCTTGAGAGCCGAGAAAATCGTGAATGCAACAGAAGAGGTAGTGCCTTTTGCCCGTGGCATGAAAGCATTCAGGGCTACACCCAAAGTGGAGTCAGGCCCACGAGAGACGCCGAAAGAAGAACAAGCAACAGAAAAACCCATTCTAGAAACAAGAACTTCCGAGGCAGCGGTATTTGCTTCGGAAGTCGCACACGAGCCAACCCCAGAAATAGGGGAAACACAAGAGTTTGTGCCTCCCAAGAGTCGCATAGACGACCTGTTTCAAGAAAGTGTTGCTCCAGAAGTTCCTATAGAGGCAGAGAAAGAGGCTATACTAGACATGAATTTTGATGACCTAAGCCAAACTGACCTGGGGCAAAGGGAAGGACCACACGAGGCACAAGGTCAGATTGACATTGATTCCATTCTTGCCGAGGAGTCGGACGCCTTTCATTTGGGAACAACCACCGAGAAGAAGCCTGAAGTTTTTGAAGGGGAGCCAAAGGCTCGCGAGCCAAGAGTATCTGGTCTTGGGTTGCCTGATGAATGGCTTAGTGCGCCAGTCGTAGAGGAACCTGTTCCAGAGGAGCAACAGTCGCCAGAAATGCCTCTTGAGCCCTCTTTGTCCGTGGATGTTCCCCCAATCCCAGAAATAAGTCTGGGATCAGCCGAAGTTGGGCAGGCGGTGCCCCAAGCCATTGATAGACCAGTTGTGCCCCCGACCATCGAGCCAGTCAAACCAAGAATAAAAAGGGTATCCTCTGCGTCTCCAATAAAGATTTCGCTTGTAGGTATGCTTATCTTCGTGATCGTTGGTGTCATTCTGGGACAGACAGATTATGGGTATTTCGGGATAAACCTCATGTTCCCACCAGAAAAGGGAGGGGTGGCAGGGGTGAAGGTGGCATTACCGAAGAGTGAGGCCTTGGGCATCTTTAGAGACACATGCGAGGCATTCATTTCCGAGATTGGAAGACTCGAAAAAAGGCTAGCAGAAGAGCCAAAAGATACACAGGCAAAGCAGGCACTCTGCGAGGTTCTGGCTCGCTTTCGAGAAAGATACCCAACGACTTTCTTGACGAACGAGAGGTATTTGAAGCGCTTGGAACAACTGATGAAGGAAGTTGACCTGCCCCAGCATCTGAAAGGGATGATACAGGCGATACAACTGCTCTGTTCAGGGTCGCTCGAGGAGGCGAAGTCCATTCTACACGGTCTGAGGGCAGGTCAGGGTGACAACGCAGATGTGTTGTATTTGCTGGGCAAGGTTGCGTTGGCGCAAAAGGACCTTGCCGAGGCGCAAAAGTTTTTTGAATCAGGGTTGCTAAAAAATCCAGATTATCTGACTTTGAGATATTTTCTGGCGAAGACCTATCTTGAAAAAGGGGATATAAAGTCTGCAAGAGCAATGGTGCAAGATTTGCTAAGCAGGGAGCCAGACCATTTTGGCGCCAAAACTCTTATGGCGATGATTGCACTCAAAGAAAAGGACATTGCAACAGCAAAGAAAGAGGCAACTGAGGTGGTCGAGAGGGCCGATAGGACCCTTTGGATTGACGAGGTGTTTGATGCGCACAAGACCATAGCAGAGGCTTACAAGCTCGAAGGGGACGAGCAGGGTTTTGTGCGTGAGCTAAAGGTTGCCCTAACCATCAAGCCAACCGACGAGGAGGTTTCAGCCAGCGCTGCTGAGGCTCTGCTTGGCATGAGAAAGCCAGAGGAGGCGTTGAGCGTTCTAGAGCCTTGCTGGAACAAGAAGTGCGAAGGGGCTCACTTCTTGAAGGTGTTTTTGAAGGCTTCTCTGTTTGCGATGGACACGAAAAAGGCAGAAGAGGCTTTGAAGATAGGCGTTGACAAGTATCCAAAGGACGCTGAGTTTTACTGCATCCATGGTCGTTATTTGCTTGAAAGTGATATGGTGAAGGCGGCTACCACCCAACTTAGAAAGGCTTTGGAGGCAGATGACACTTATGCTGATGCCTATATCCTGCTTACGGAGTCGCTAAGGAGAGAGGCAAAACTTACCGAGGCAAGAGATTTGCTAAAGGATGGGCTTCAGAAGGTGAAGGAAAGGTCGAGACTACTTTTCGCGCTTGCAGAGACCTATCGGGAGATGCGTGATTATCAAGGTGCGGAATCTGCCCTAAGGGAAATCTTGACAACCGAGCCCAACAATACACAGGTCCACGAGATGCTTGGTCAGGTCTTGCTTTCTGCATCGAGACCAGAGGAGGCTAGTGTGATCCTCGGGGCGCTGTTCGCAAGGAAGAGTTTGAGCAAAGAGGGGACTTTGAGCCTCGCTCAGGCTTATCTACTTTCTGGAAAAGCACAAAAAGCAAAGGAGGTGCTCGCCACGATCTATGATGAAACGAACTTCGACCCCCAGATAGCGTGCGAGTATGGGAGGGTCCTACTCGAGGCGAGTGCGTATGACGAGGCACAAAAGGTGTTGAAGCGTGTTTTGGAGCAGTTTCCAGGTTATGCGCTTGCGCACTATTACACGGGTGTTTTGCTGAGCAGAAGAAATGACCTGAAAAAGGCTATTGAGTCGCTCACTAAGGCGGTTCAGATCGAGCCAAACGACACTAGATTCCGTTTCGAACTTGCCCGCGTTCTGGTGGCGATTGGTGGCGATGACAATATCAGGGAGGCTCAGGGTCATCTAGACAAGGTGGTCCAGGCTTATCAGAATGCTCAAGTTCCCGCCGAAGCACGCAACCCCGATGTTTTTGTGCTAAGGGGGCAACTCCTTTTTGGCAAGCAAAAGTATTCTCAGGCGCTGAAAGACTTCGAGCAAGCACTTGCGATGCAACCAGCAAGACTCGATATATTGGTTGGATGCGGTCGCTCGCTGTTCGAGATGGCTCGTTACGACGAAGCACTCCCTTATTTTCAGCAGGTGATAACCCGAGAACCGATGCATCCAGACGCAAACTATTACCTCGGTCGAATCAGTTTACGGAACGGACAAATCGAGAAAGCAAAACTCTATCTGGAACATTCTATTCAGAAAGATACAAACAGATACCCCGAGGCATATCGCCTCCTCGGATTGATCTATCGAGACCAGAATCTGGTTCCGCTGGCGCGCCGATACCTGGCGAAATACCTTGAGCTCGCGCCCAAGAACACCAGAGAGGCGGAAGAGGTTCAGGGCATCCTGGACAGGATGCGCTAGGCAGTCGCCGATGTGACACACGACCAATCCAGAAGTTTGCCTGTTTTGGAAATGCAGGTATGATTTTTTAGGCTATGCGGCGGGCACCTCGATGAACAGCCCTTGTGACCTCCCCAATGAAATCTCGAAAATTCATATCTTGGGGATTGGTGGCACTGCAATGGCAGGGCTTGCTGGGCTATTTTCTGCGATCGGGAAAGAGGTCAGGGGTTCTGATAGTCAGGCTCCATATCCACCCATGGGCACACTCCTTGCTGAACTCGGGATCCCTGTGTCACATCCATACAGCAAGGCAAACCTTGATTATAAGCCTGACCTCGCCGTAATTGGAAATGTGATTAGAAAGACAAACGAAGAAGCAATGGCAGTTCTGGAGCAAGGCATCCCTTACATGTCAATGCCCGAGGCACTCAGGCATTTCTTCTTGCGTGGCAAGACATCGGTAGTTGTTTCTGGCACACACGGTAAGACAACAACCACATCACTCGTCGCTCATCTTCTTGCAGAGCATAATCACGACCCAGGGTTTCTGGTCGGTGGAATTCCTTTGAACTTTTGCAGAAACTTTCGTTTCGGTGGAGGCAGGTTTTTCGTGGTCGAGGGCGACGAATACGATACAGCCTTTTTTGACAAGACGCCAAAGTTCTGGCACTACGAACCAAAGGCTGGGATCATTACGAACATCGAATACGACCATGCAGACATATATAAGGATCTGGGGCAGATTGTGGGGGTCTTCAGGGAGTTTGCAAGATTACTTCCAAAAGGGGCGCCTTTGGTTATCCCTCACGGTGACAAGGTTGTGGAAGAAGCAACCAAAGGCTCGGATGCGAAAATCGTTACATTCGGGCTAAATGAAGGTGATTTTTGCGCCAAAGACATAAGGCTTGACGAGGCAGGCTCTGTGTTCGATCTTTATGTGCGTGGCGAACGATATGGAACATTCAGGCTTCCGCTTCTTGGATTACATAATCTTAAAAACTGCCTTGCCGCAGTGGCGCTTGTTCATCAAATTATCGAACCTGTTCGTTTGCGAGAGGCACTTTTGACATTTAAGGGCGTCAAAAAAAGACAAGAGGTAGTCGGTAGCGTAA
>Ga0123519_10016407_pt1 | contig 10285 bp, 14 predicted proteins | sample YelNatPaOPRAMG02_FD_87396 | JGI IMG/M metagenome (GOLD analysis project Ga0123519, IMG submission 87396) | Hot spring microbial communities from Yellowstone National Park - Yellowstone National Park OP-RAMG-02 (version 2) | ecosystem: Environmental > Aquatic > Thermal springs > Hot (42-90C) ...
GCATTCTTCTAAAGCCTTTCTCGCCTCTTCAAGGCTTTTTCCAGTCTGGTCAGCGACAAGCCTCACATCCTCTTCTGGTATGGTCAATTTGCGCTCAACAGCTTTTTCTGTTATTTTTCCACCAGCCACCTGAAACATTTTCTGCCCTTGAATGTCAACAACTGCGACTTCGGGGTTCTCGATGAGTATTTCTTTGCTGCTGGTTTTTATGACAACCTGTTCAACGTCTGGGATAGCGTCCATGCTTAAGCCCATACGTTGCATCATTCGTTTGGCTTCGCGGGGGCTTATTCGCCTACGCATCAACAGCCATTAGCCTCCGTCTAACCATTAACCCAGTAAGGCTTCTTATACTTAACCTTCCTCCATACAGCCACGCCTAACCTTGACCGCAACGCCAACTTTGAAGGCGGTCATCTCCTCACCAGATAGTACGGCTTTACCAACAGCCAAAACTTCACCCTTTTCATTAACCACAATGACCTCATCTTTTGGGCGAATTTCACTGTCCGCCCTTAAGACATGCACGGCGAAAACATCGCCACCTTCGGCAATAAATTTGGAAACATCATTTTTAACGGTAACCAAGCATTTAACCAGAACACCACTATCAACAACCCTTCTTGCTCCTTCGATGCTTAAGGAAAAAAGTCCGTCTAATGGGCGCATGGTGGCAAGCCTCTTTCCATTTAGAAAGACATAGCGTATTCTGCCAGTACGCTTTGAGTAGGTTATTTCAACGTTTTGAGGAAAGAGTGCTTTGCCAACACCCTTTCCAAATTGGTAGTCTGCGACGCTCCTAATTCGCCTAAGCGCGTTTTCCAAATAAACCATCATCCGCTGTTCCAATTAGCAATTCGACAACTATAAACATAACCAAGTGCCAACTATTAAAGAGTTGAAGGAGCGCACAGAGATTGCGCTGTGAAGTTTGCGGACGGAAAATTCACGGAAAACCCATAAGAGCCATAATTGAAGGGGCAAAACTGACAGTGTGCAGCGAATGCTCAAAACATGGCACAATAATCTGGGAGGAAGAGACAAAGCAACCTCCCACGCTTAAGCCTAAATCAAAAACGACACAGTCTCAGATATTAAAAGCCCAAACTTTAAGGAAGACGCAGACTGTTTTGGAAAGCACCCTTGAGCTTGTTGACGATTACGATGTCAAGGTAAGACAAGCAAGGGAAAGATTGGGATTAACCCATGAAGAACTAGGTAAAAGAATAAATGAGAAAGTTTCCGTCCTCAAAAAGGTCGAGACAAGAAAAATTAAGCCAGATGACAAGCTGGCAGCTAAATTGGAACACGCGTTGAGGATTAAGCTTTTAGTGCCAGCCTCCACAGAAAAAGTTCCTACAGTCGTTGCTTCCAAACAGCCGAGCCGCGGGTTGACCCTAGGCGACATTATGCAATTTGATAAGGATAAGAGTCGCACGGAGGAGAAAACTTAACGAAAGCCATAATTGTACAGCGCCGAAGGTCTTTTGAACCATCCACCCTTGATGAGCTTAAAAGCCTAGCCGAGTCGGCTGGCTATACAGTTGTTGGCAAAATAGAACAGGTAAGAGCCCCAGACTCCCGCTACCAAATAGGTCATGGAAAAGTTAAGGAACTCGCCCAACTTGTGAAGGAGACTGGCGCCCAAAAAATAATTTTTGACAACCCGTTAAGACCTGTCCAAGCATACAACATAGCCAAAGAAACTGGTGTAGAAGCAATAGACCGCTTCCAACTTATACTTGAAATCTTTGCAAGAAGAGCCACTACAACAGAGGCGAAACTGCAAATTCAGCTGGCCAAACTCAAATACGAGTTGACAAGGGCGAAGGAAAAAGTGCGGCTGGCAAAACTTGGAGAGCAGCCCGGGTTCATGGGACTCGGAGCATACGAAGTTGACGTCTACTATGAAACTGTCAAAAGGCAAATACAAACCATCATTGAAAAGCTTAAGAAAATAAGAAGAAAACGAGTTTTGCACCGTGAACGGAGGACTGAGCTAGGTTTTCCATCAATTTCGCTTGCGGGCTATACAAATGCTGGAAAGAGCTCGCTGTTCACGGCGCTCACAGAAGAAGAAGTCCCCATAGACAACGCACTTTTCACAACCCTTTCAACGACAACGAGGCTTGTAAAGTTTTCAAGGAAAAAGTTTCTCCTAACAGATACTGTTGGCTTCATTGATCGCTTACCACTCACGCTGATAGAGGCTTTCCGCTCAACATTAGAAGAAACAATTTATTCAGATCTGATACTGCTCGTCGTAGATATAAGCGAACCACTAACCACCGTTGAGAAGAAACTCTCCGTATGCCTAGAAACAATAGAACGCATAGGAGCCTCCGGCATCCCAATAATAACAGCCCTAAACAAAATCGACTTGTTATCCGAGGAGGAAATACAGCAAAAATTTGAAAAACTCAAGGAGAAGGCACCAAAACCCGTGCCTATATCAGCTCTTTACGGGCTGAACATAGACCAACTAAAAGAGGAAATAACCAGAACGCTGCGAAATTACGTTAAAGCATCTTTTACCCTTCCACTTTCAAACGAGGCGATGCCCTTCCTTTCATGGCTTTTCAGCCGAGCAGACGTCCAAGAGATAAAATATGGGGGAAACATTGCCTATGTGACCTTTGAGGCTGTGCCTTGGTTCGCTGAAAAGGTGAAAAGCCGGGTTGAAGAGCTCGGTGGAAAAGTTGAAAGCTTCAAACATTGAAAAACAGCCGAAAATTTTTGTTTTAAGGTGGGGACACCGTCCAAAGAGGGACTTGCGTCTAACAACCCACGTGGCATTAACCGCCAGAGCCTTAGGAGCCTCAGGATTTATACTCTCCGACATAGAAGATGAAAAGATAAAGGCAACAGTGGAAAAAGTTGTGAAAAACTGGGGTGGACCATTTTACTTTGAAATGGGAACTCCTTGGAAAAAAGTTGTCCAAGAATGGAAAGCTAAAGGTGGAGTCATTGTCCACTTAACAGCCTACGGCGAAAATATCGAAACAAGCGATGTATTACAAAGAATCAAGGCGCTAAACAAGGACATACTAGTGATCGTTGGAAGCCAAAAAGTTCCCGGCGAATTCTTTTCAGAAGACATTTCAGACTTCAATGTGGCAATTGGAAATCAGCCTCATTCTGAATGTGCAAGTCTTGCGGTCTTCCTGGACAGATTTTTTGAAGGAAAAGAACTTTACAAAACCTTTGAAAACGCTAAACTCATTATAATCCCTCAAAAGAGGGGCAAAAAAGTTATTAGAAAAGTTAATTCTGAATCTGAAACCAGAAAAGAGATTTAAATTAAAGCTTGCAAATATATAGTTAGTAGTGAAATCAACAATCGATGCAGAAAAGGATCGCCATGTTGTCTACAATTGATGATGCGACATTAATGAAAGTTGCCGAGGCACTGGGTGAAGAAGAAGCCGTAAAGCTAATTGAGATACTGAAGAATTCAGATGAAATAACAGACGACGAATTGGCAAACAAAACCGGCATAAGACTTAACAACGTGCGCAAAATTCTCTACAAGCTTTACGATCATTCACTCGTAAGTTTACGACGGACAAGGGATCCCAAAACTGGATGGTTCATATTCCACTGGAAACTGCAGCCAGACCAGCTAGAAGGCTTTATACTAAGCCAAAAACGGAGAGTCTTCGAAAAACTGAACATTCGCTTGGAATACGAGAAAAACCATGATTTCTACTATTGCTACACGCCGGGATGCAAGCGAATACCCTTCGAAGAGGCTGTGGAGCTTGTTTTTAAATGTCCCACATGCGGTAAGCCGCTAATGCACTATAACAACGAGAGAATAGTCAAAGTCTTAACAGAGAAGGTTGAACAGTTAAGGAAGGAGCTGGGTGAGTGAAAAGCTCCCGACGAGAGAACAAGCCCTACAATTTTTGCGGGAAAGCGGCTGCTCAGAAAACGTGATAAAACACTGTGAAGCAGTAACAGAGCTTGCAGTTGAAATTGCAAAGGCATGCAAAGAAAAAGGGTTAAACGTTAACCTCGAACTTGTTGAGATAGGTGCCCTTCTCCACGACATTGGACGTTCAAAAACCCATAGTGTTCACCACGCAGTGGCTGGAATGCAAATAGCCAAAAGCTTAGGCTTACCAGAACCCATAATATCAGTAATTAAGAGGCATGTGGGTGGAGGAATAACCCAGCGTGAGGCAAAAAAGCTTGGTTGGCCAAAGGACGTTTACGTTCCACAAACTCTTGAGGAGAAAATTGTCGCTTACGCAGACAAACTCATCGAAGGCTCGAAAAGAGTCCCGATTGAAAAGACAATAGAGAAACTTTCAAAGGAACTGCCTCCATCCGCCATTGCCCGAATAAGAAAGCTGCATCAAGAAATGTCAACAATAATCGGAGACTGCAAATGCCTACCGTAACGCTATCCGCAAAAATCTACAACGACAGCCAAATCAAACTTATTGAAGACAACCTAAAAACAGCCCTGAAGGGTTTAAATGTTAAAATAGAAAAAGTTCAAGCCACGCCACAAAACTGGATTCAAATAACATTTTCAGGTGAGGATGAAAGGGCGGCATTAAACTATCTTGAAAACATCATTGGGATATGCCCTGCCAACATTAACAGCATAGCAAAATTCCAGACGGTAAAAGGATATTTGATAGACGTAGGAAAAAGCGAAGACCAACTCTGCCTAGACATTGGGTTGACAACACAAAACATTGTAGCCAAAATTTCTCTGCGACATTTGCAAGCCCAACTGGTGGATGGAAGAAAAATGGCCCTTAGAAAAATTGCTGAACTTTATGGATTCTGCGAAAACATGCCCATAACAGCGAAAATAACACGAGTGGGTGGAAATTGTTTAGAGGCTATGATGGCCGAAAGTCAGTTAAAACTTTATAATAAGTGGATAAAGTTTCTCCTTGACAGGCTGATTATATTAGGTGCATCCCAGCGAGAAATAACAAAGGCGTTAAGAGAAACAAGGTGCCAAAATGATGTTGTTGGAATCGAACAATTGGGGCTTTTTGAATATGTCGTTGCATGTAAGCTTGGAACGGATGCTGTTGGTTTAATCCCAAAAATCGGCAAAAGGCTGTCAAACACTGTCTTGACCGCGTTCTCTCCGAAAAAGATTTTGGAATTTCTACCAAACATCATTTATCATTAGATGAGCCGTATGCAAAACTTAGACGCAGATTTCATATGCCGAAAATGTGGGAAAACTGTTCTAATCAGTCAATATGCTTTAAGCAGATTTTGCCCAATCTGTGGCACTTTGCTTCGTCCCTTAAGATACTGGGTTTTCCAATTTAACTCAGCCACATATAAGTGGTACGATTGGATAAAAGAAGGAAGGGACAAAGAACAATGGCTCGTGAGCAAGCATGCAAAGAGCATTCAGAAAGGCGATAGAGTGGTAATTTGGGCTTCTGGAGAAAAAGCGGGAATATACGCTATAGGCGAAATCGTGGAAAATCCATGCATAAAACCCCTAAACAAGGATCAGGAAAAATACTGGACTGGAAAGGATGACGCCATTAAGTTTGAAGACAAACCCAGTGTTGTGATAAAGTACCTAAAACTGTTTTCAGATAATCCTCTCCTTGAGGAAGCGTGTAGAAAAGACCGTGTATTAAAAGCTATGCAAATTTTAAAAAACCCACAAGGCACAAACTTTATCTTAACGCGAGAACAGTGGAAGAGAATTTTAAAATTACTTGGACAATAACTCACCTTAACCTTAAAAGCTTTGCAACGAAAAGTCAATGATTAAACTCTTGTCTTTCTTTTTACCGTCTTCCCTTTCATCCTTTATGTTGCCACGCTTTTTAACAAGTTTTCAAGCTTCTCTAATTTTGTTTTTATTTCCTTCTCGTTGAAATTTTCCGTTACGCCTTTGATTATTTCCGCTGTTTGCCCCGCCACAAGAAGCCATCTTCTCCTTTGAGGTATGGTTATTTTAACCATTTTTCCGGTTACCCTTTGATGTTTTACCTCGCCTTTAGCGATTTTGCCTGCCATTTCGAAAATTTCTTCAAGGTTTTTCAACATTCTTCTTCTAAGCTTGTTCAAAGCGGTTTCCATTTCCCGCCTTGTCTCTGCAATCCTCTTCTCAACATATCTATTGACGGATATTTTAACCAATAGATTAGACCCTTCCTCCTACGCTTTTAGCTATGGTTAGTTTCCCCATAAGCGTTTGTATTCGATGTTATACTCTTTGCGGTAATCTTTAAGATACTTAAGAAGATGAATATCCCGAGCCCATCTTAGACCTGCCCCTCCTACGGTTTGAGGCCATGAGTAACCGTTAAATGGAGTATGCCACTGTGCCGTAACAAGGTGAAAATGTATTGAATGCTTACAGGGCGATAAAATATAGGACTTATCGATATATCTTTTTTCTGTGCCCCACACTGTAGAGTATGACTGCTTTTTCCTTTTCATTTATTGTGTAGATGACTCTGTAGTTGCCGACTCTTAGGCTCCATTTGCCCGACAGTTCCCCTCTTAGTGGTTTGCCCATTTTTGGGCTTTCTGCAAGTTTTCTTATAACAGAATCCAATCTTATTTTTATTTTAGATTCGAGTTTTCGGAAGTCTCTTTCAAAACGGTTGGTAACTTTAAGTCTATATTTCTCCAGCTTTTTTCAGCTCTCCAATGAATTCATCGTAGTCTCTAACTCTTCCAGCCTTAACGTCTTCTTCAGCTTCTTTAATAGCTTTTAAGGCCTCTTTATCTTCAAGCACTTCAAGCGTTTCCAAAAGCTCCTCAAGTAAGTTGCTAATCCTTAAAAGGAGAGCTCTATCCTCATCTGAAAGCAAAACACGACCAGTAACCATAGCTCCACCAAAACAATAACCGTTAGAGCCTCATAAAAACTTTTATAAAAATTATCCATCTGCGGATACATGAAAGACGATTCAAGGATTTTGCATATGTCTAAAAGGGAATAGCTGATCTGCTAATATCTAAAGCAAAAGCCGCAAAAATGGGCCTAAACGATTATTAGCAAGCCTTTTGTTAGGACCGGCACAGCATTTATACCAACCAACAGACTCGCCCAATTCAGGCAAAATTTCAAGCCCAAAATAAGAACAAACCAAAACAACTCAAACATCGTTTTGCGTGTTTTATCATAACAACATTTTTCGGGGAGGAATTCAGTTTCCATGGGGGGATCTTATTGGAAATTTGTGGGATAATGGCTACCCAAGCGGAGGAAACTATTGGAAAGATCAATCGCCCAAATCTGACTACTATAGTGGTCCTAATCAGGATCAGCCCGGAAGCGACGGCATTGTAGACACGCCTTACGACCTTGGCTATAGTAATAAGGACAGGTATCCTTTTATGAACCCCTACCGTGAGCCCAGCTTTGAAATTTCCGCATCTCCCCAATCTCAGAAGTTTTACTCTCCGCAAACAAAGTCATATACTATAATCCTTACCTCTGTTAACAGCTTCATTTTACCTGTGAACCTTTCGTGTTCGTGGTTTGGCGCAACACCCTCAGGTGTAACATTCTCGCTGAGTAGAAATACAATAACGCCTCCGCCTAACGGGAAAGAAAAATCAAACCTAACTGTAACCGCCTCTTCAACAGCGGTTGCAGGCACCTACACTTTAAGAATAACGGGGACAAGCGGATCGCTGGTGAACTATGTAGACGTTGTGGTAACTGTTTTGTCGGTCTCACTTGATATTACTCCTCCAGAGATAGGAGAACCTGTGCAAACACCATCAAATAACACTATACAGCCAACCGAAAAAGTGAAGATTTCAGTTAACGTGACAGACGACGAAAGCGGCATAAGCCAAGTAATCTTGTCTTACACAACGGACAACGAAACAACATGGATAAACCTTAATATGCAACGGAATGCGGCCACAAGCTCTTACGAGGTAGAAGTTCCTGAACAGCAGCCAGGCACGGTAGTCAAATATAAGATAGTCGCATATGATAATGCCGGAAACAGCGCAATAAAAGATAACAATGGCTATTATTATACCTATCAGGTTATTCCCGAATTTCCATCGCCTATAATTTTGTTATTATTTATTTTAACCACTATGATCAGTTTTATCTTCGTGAAGGAGAGGGAGAAGTTAAGTTTGCATTCTCGAAGAAAATGCTAATAGGTTAAGAAAGAGCTGTTCGTAGAAATTCTGTTAAATCCATGGCTTTAATATTCGAACCGCAATATGGGCAAACTTTTAATGACTCGATGGTTGTTTCTTTATCTATTTTCAGGTTTCCTCCACAACGGGGGCATCTATAAAGAGCAACAATACCTCCATCTCTTATTTGCTGGAGAAGGTTATTCAAATCAACAGAGACAACCGTTTGCTTCACCACAACTTGTTTCTGCATCTGCCTAAGCTGCCCAGCCTTTTCATACATCCCATAAAGCTCATATATTCGCGAGGCATCTTCGTAACGCCCTGCCCTTTCCAAATTTTCAGCCTGTCTAATATGCAACTGTATCCTAAACCGCTTCATTAATTCAGAATTGAGTAGTTTCTCTCTATTAACAATTCGAAAGCCAAACGCCAAGCTTTCATCAACATTTCTGACCAAATGAACAACAGCATCATAGAAAATTTGGTAAACCTTAGATTCAGGCAATGGAAATCTCGGGTCACCATGATAATCATTAAGGTTTATGGCTTGAGGTGGAACAGCAGCTACCAATTTTCCAATAAAAGAGTTAAAACATTCCTCGGAGCATATCCACCAATCAAAAACTCCACGACCAACAACAAGAAAATTGAAAATTTGCTCCATACACCCTTCGCAACCCTCCCTACCGCAAACTATACAAAACTTTGCCTCAAGAAAATTTTCATTTCCACAATTTGGACATACCATACTACATCCGCCTATACTTGAAAGTTGAAGTAATTAAAAATAACATAAATAGGTTACGCAACCAAAAACGTCCAACTCGCTTCTGTTAGTGTCTCTTAACAGAAAACTGGACAAAATAATTGTAGGATTTCATTGAAATAGGTTTAAGTCCAAGTCCGTTCACGGCGTTTATGCCGGATTGTTAACGTGGGGTTGATGCGGGTAAAAGAAGTCTTGTATTTTAATGGAAAGGTTTTTGGAAAGGATGCGTAGATGTTTGAGAGTGATGAGCTGGTATGAGTAGAGAGCAGATTCTCGTAGAAAAGCCAAAGAGAGTGCTCGTCGTTATAAAGCGAGGGGTCATCAAACGCGAAGGACCCGTGGGGGAAAGAAACAGAAGAGAAGATAATCTCCTCGAAATTTTTGCCGTAAAATAAATTAGTTTGTTGAGTTGCAATTTTGTGGTTGTGAGCGGGATTTCCGATTTGAAAAAGATTATTAATGTTGCAAAGGTTGCTCTTATAAAGTGATTCAGATAGGGTATTTTAAGAAAAAATTGCCTGTGTTTGGTTCTGCTGATATCACGAATTCTTGCAATTTAAGATGTAAACATTGTTATTGGTGGCTTAATAGAACGATCCACAGAGAATTAAGTGCTGATGAGTGGCGAGCTGTCGCAAGGGAAAAATTCATAAAAAACGGTGTGGTGTCCGTTAGCCTCACAGGCGGCGAGCCTCTACTTAGGCCTGATGTTATTGAGGCTATTATCAGCGAGATGAAATGGCGCTACGTTACCATAGTGACGAATGGGACATTGCCTCTAATCGATTTTGGTGTAAGCTATTTTATTTCAATAGATGGAACGGAAAGTGTTCATGATGCAATTAGAGGTGTAGGAGTATACAGAAAAGTGAAACAAAACGTTATGGGACATCCAGAAGTAAACGTTGTCATCAACATGACGATAAACAGTTTAAATTATAAATGCATAGAAGATGTTGTTGATGAATGGTATGATCTTGCCAGAGCCATCACGTTTCAATTTCACACGCCTTTTTCTTATGATGATGAATTGTGGTTGCCTTATGGAAAACTGAGGAACAATACCATAGACATGTTATTAAAAATAAAAGAAAAGTATCCAGATTTTGTTGCCAACACGTCAAAACAATTAAACTTGTTTAGAGATGGAAGGTGGACCGCAAATTGTCCCACATGGTTTTTTATAAATTTGGACAGCAGCGGACGAACAAAACAATCCTGTGTCATATCTAACACCGGAAATAATGGCGTTAAACCCATATGCAAAAGATGCGGAATAGCCTGTAACGCCGGCGCATACTCAGGATTGTTTTTGCATGACACTGAATGGCTCAGAATGTTTAAAGTTGCAAATAGAATCACGCCTTTTAAGAATTCTGTTAGTCATCGTTAACAGAA
>Ga0123519_10016411_pt1 | contig 10283 bp, 10 predicted proteins | sample YelNatPaOPRAMG02_FD_87396 | JGI IMG/M metagenome (GOLD analysis project Ga0123519, IMG submission 87396) | Hot spring microbial communities from Yellowstone National Park - Yellowstone National Park OP-RAMG-02 (version 2) | ecosystem: Environmental > Aquatic > Thermal springs > Hot (42-90C) ...
GATGGGAAGTTTATGTATTTTTTTGGAGAAGTGAAAGATTGTACCAAAAATAATTATGGGTAGAACAATATATGTAAATGTTGAAAAGACTGTTGGTTCTTTCTGTCCTGTTTCTGCTGGCTGCTGTTCCAGCGGTGTCTTTAGCACAGATTCCGCAGCAACCTGCGGGAAACATAACACCGTTTTCCTATCCAACAGTTGAGATTACAGTAAATAAAACAACCTCATTCAACCTTTCACTTGAAACTATCCTTCTGGCCAGGAATATAGATAATCATCCATATTTTTATTCCGCTAACCTGAAAATGGGAAAGTGGAATGCCCGATCTAACGGTGACAATATATCATATTCATCGACGCTGTATCTGACACCAAAATTCTCCGGGCGTGTGATAAATGAAGGGAATCCAAATATCAATAACATGATCAAACCTCCCACAGTTCATGTGGAAGTGAACATCACAAGATCCGGCAGTGATCAATTGATCAGTGTTGGAAATACCTCAATTAATTCAACTATGGAAATTACTTATTATCTTAGATTCAACACCGTGATTCCAGGATCCGGTTACGTGGTCATAGCCCAGGGAATAGCAGAGAACAGCAGGTTTAATTTCTTTACCCTTAGACCGCAGGATAGGGGAACTTACATACACGGAAAAGATTTTGGCCGGGGACTTATTTTTTCAAACAGCACCACAAATAATACCTTTGCAGAATTCTGGTGGAAGAATACCTATGAACTTAACGGTATTCAACAGAACGTATCTTCCAATTACACAATATCAAATAACAGGGAATCCCTTATTCTTTTCAGGTACAATTATACAGATGGAATCCGTACAGTATTCCAGGACCCTTATTTCACAATATATGGACTCAATATATTCTCATATCCTATTGTTAAGCAGGAACTGAACAGGGCTTACAACTTCCTTATAATCCACCTGGAAGAACTTATTGCGGGATCTGCCATAGGTTCAGGGATTATAGGCATGACTTACGCCTCTTACAGAAGAAGGAGATTCTGAGACTAATCCTCATCCAGCAAAGAGAGAAGGTTTTCCTCCAGTGTCCCAATAAAACCCTTCCTGTATTTTTTAATGATCTTTATTATAAGTTGACGATCGGTAAGGGTTATACATTCGTTGCCATCAACAACTTTTTTTGAGATTATCCTGTCCCTTTCCATGTTTTCCATGGCTTCCCTTATTTTTGCCTGCCTTGCCTTTCTTCCACTAATAATTTTCTTTGTTTCAGCTTCTCCCATCTGTATAAGGTCATATATCAGCGAGGCAGACTGTTTTCCTCTGAGATAGAAAATTATCTTTCTGTCCATTACGCTTCCCTGGTCAGAAATAAAGTACCTTCTGTTCTTTCCATCCTCCCTTATTAAAACTTTCTCTGATCTTTCAAGCTGGTACAGGTGGTACTCGGTCTGCCCCACTGCCATACCTGACATTCTCTGTATTTCCCGGAAATGAATTCCAGGATTTTCTGAAATTATCTGGATCAGCTTATCACGTGCAGGGCTTTCAGCCAATTTCAGTTACCTCTCACTATTCCTGCATAAAACAACGCAAGTATTGCAAGATCAACAAGGACAAAAAGATCCGTATCATAGACTGCATATGGGATTATATAAAATACCTGGAAAATTAAAGTAACGTCCTGGGCGAATATGAGGGCAAATACTCCTATGATGTATTTCAGGATCTTCAGTCTCCTTCTCCGCCAGGCAGATACTGTTACTGCAATAAGGAATACCGAAATGACAAGGGATAGTGCCTCGAAGAAAGTTGAGAGCTCCAGCATGATTATTCAATGAGTGTGAGCTTAAAAATCTTATCTCAATAATTTCTAGGGATATTCAATTTCAGGTAAATGAAACAGCATATCCAAGGTTATTGAATTCCTTCTTTATCTGGTCCCTGTATGACCTGTCACCTATGATCTTCCCAACACTCAGGCTTCTGGCTGTTTTCTTAACTGAAAAGGCTGTTTTAATCTCCCCCTCAGTAAAGTAAAAGTAAAGCCCGGAGGAACCAAAGGTAGATTTCAGGTACTGCTTGAAGAACAGGGCCATGTAATCCTTTGGCGATATAATTCTAGATATGCTGTTATCTCCTGCACTGTTGGCAAAATTCTTCTGTACGTATATGAGCCTTCTTTCGGACGCCATGATCAGCTCCACTATTTTTCCCGCATCCTCCAGCCTGGATATTGCTTCAGAAAAAGATCGGTCAATTTTAAACTGCAGCATATCCTCAATCAGGCCTCTGGAGAAGTAGCCGAAGTTCTTTATAAGGGCATTGAGGAAGCTTATGATGGCATCCTCCCTGTGGTGCTTCTCCGCCACATAGACATATTTTCTTGAAGAATCACGGGCAACCAGGTTCTTTGCGAACAGGGACTTGAGCACATCCCTTATGCCAAAGAAATCCCTCCTGAGGTAGGAAATGATCTCAGATTCGGAAGCGGGGCCAATCTCCATGACCGACCTGAGTACTCTCTGTTCCTGTTCATTCATCCCAGCATTTCTTATTGACCTGTACAGTGATATTGTCTCTATGGGAGCCATTGCGGCTGTGCCAAATGGGCCATTGAATGTAAATATGAGATTGGACTGGAAGTAGTTTTGAACCAGTGTGTTCCTGATCCCTGCATATGATGATTCAAAGTCTGTGCGGAATCCAAGTATCTGATCCTTCAGGAACTGGTATGTCAGGCGGTCCTCACCTTTCTTCTGGGATGATCTGTTTATTACAATCCTGAAAAGATCGGAAGCAGTGAGTTCAGATATCTGCATGTTGCCAAGGCACAGATTGTTATCCACCCACCTGAAACCATGGCTGTCTGATAACCCTGAAAATGCTGATCTGCAGTTTTCAATGACCACTGCATTGACCCCAAGGGTGCTGGAGTTATCTCCAAAATATTTTAAAATTTCTTCTCCAACACCCTCCCGGTTAAGTATAAGATTGCTTATCCATATGGCAGAATCCCCCTTATCCATAAAGAAGGTTGCTATCTCTTCCCCTCTTAGAATAAATCTTGAGTTGAAGTCAGCCTCCCGCATGTATATCCTTTCAAAATATATTGACGCAGGATCGTTTATGTTGAGTATCACCGCATCCTGGCCGTGATCTTTGTGTGGCTCTCCGTAATATAGGTCATTTTTGAAGTATACGGGCTTAAGGTTCAGGATCTTCAGTGTATCGCCGGGGTAGAACCAGAACCAGTGGGACATTTCTCCTGTTGATATGGGCCCGTAGGCATCTATTATTCTCTGTAATGCCTCATGCCTCTCTATTACAGGTTCAAGGCCCATGACCGGATAATATCCACTCTCGGATCCTCTGGTGATGCACAGCTTGAACTCCAGATTCCTCAACACCTGTTTTATTGTTCTGGCATCCAGTGAGGTTCTCTGGATCAGATCAGTCTCCTTCCCGTAACCCTCAGTTATCAGGCCGTAAATCTCCTTTTCCTGTTTTCCTCCGTCATCATACCTGAGAGAATGCAGGGATTCCATCAGCCACCTTGAAATATAGCACTGCCTGTTCTTTATGGCCTTCCCGTAAAATATTCTGCCTGATTTTATCAGTTCATCCAGGTCTGAATCCATGAAACCTGAAAACCTTGACCTGATGTTGTCTGTATTCATGGCGTATCCATATTTCTGGAAATACTCCTCGGTTGATCTGACAGTCCCGGTTATGGCCCAGACCCGATCTTTAAGGGGGTTTTCTGTGCTTGTACCAAGGATAGTTTCCAGATCCGATTTAATCATGTACTGTTTCGAAAAAACAGGGGTTATATAGTCAAAAATGACCAGACCTGAATCAACCATTGGTTGAAGGGAACTCTTTATTTCATCCTCAGGAAGGGGAAGTTTAATCAGTATCTCATCCATGGTCAGGGGACCGTATGAACCAAGAATTTTAAGTATGGCCTCTTCCATTGTCAGGGATCCAGTATTCTCTAAATCGTTGATAATAAATGTGGATAGCCCGGCTCTGTTCTTCCTTCTCACTAGATAGGCCTGCTCCAGCCGGTTAAGTGAATTTTTAAGTGCCTCGTCGCTTATTTCAAGATGGTGTTTGATTTCATTGAATGTTTTTTCATTGCACTGTTCAAGGACTTTTCTGTCAACCTGGTCCAGTTCAATTTCCCGCCTGAAATGATCTCTGAAAAATTTGTAATAGTCCCGGTTTATCCATTGCACGCCCCTCACATAGGCGCTAACTATCCTATCTTCATGAATGAGTTTATCAGAGATATCTGTAACCCCGGTATCAGAATACGGAAATGGCGAGTTTACCCTGTTTCTGAAGGGATCAAAATACAGGAAATGTGAGGCAAAGTCCATATAGCTCTCCTCATCTGAAATTCTTGGCGTCTTCGCAGAAAAGTATGACTCAACAAGCTTCATATCATTGAGAATGAAATGGACATCCCTCTCTCCGTATATTTTGTCCAGGATCTTTGATTGCAGCTCCTTGAGGAGTTTCGTGCGATCCTCCATGAGCACCATGTCTGATACCCCGGCCAGAATGAGCCCGTATGAGAATGGGCTGGTTTCAGCGGCATAGTCCTTTATGCGGTATCTTCCTGCCTCTATGACATTTTTAATATATTCCTTAGCACGTGGCACATCCATCATGTCATTCATAATTTCATGATAGGTTTCTTTTATTACGGGGAAATTTTCCATCTGTCCCAGCAGTTTCAGAACCTTATCGCTCCTGAGCTGCTGCCTTACCACCGAGATATCGTACCCCTTGTATTTCCTCAGGACCATGAGGGACCTGGCTGCACAGTGCCTGAATCTCTGTTTGAACACCTCAGTATTTGCTATTGATCTCCTCACAATCTCCTCAAAATTATTCTCTGTGATAAGCTGTGGCACCGCACTTATTGGTATTTTTTTCTCATTAGTTATCATGAAGCCGTCATCTGTGACCGTTATTCTCGTATTCATGGAATATTTTGCAGATATGGCCTGTGCATAGGATCTGGATAGGGCATCGTTGATTCTTCTACCCAGAGGTATATGAAATATTATGCTGTACAGGCCCTCCTTGTCAATATAACCCTCAATGAACAGGTTCTCATGTGTTGGAACATTGAATTTAGACTGGGAATCGATGTAAGAGACAATGCTGTTGGATCCGAACTGGTCAACGTGGTAGTTTTCCTTGAGCCAGGCAGACTGATCCATGCCTGTCTTGATCCTTGCTGCCATCTCTTTCCTGAATTTTCCTATCAGTACACCCAGATCATAGCTTCTTGGAAGCATTTCCCCGGTCCAGGAAGGGACTGTGGGACGCATCCCAGTGGCGTCTTTAACATAAACGCGGTTCTTGGATGACCTGAGGAACATGTACGTTTTTGCCCCCAGTACAAATATGTCCCCCTGCCTGAGCCTCTCCACAAATTTATCACTGAGCTGGCCCAAATTTCTGCCTCTTTCATTTATGACCTGGTAATCTGCCTCCTCGGGAATTGTCCCAACATTCATGAAATAAATCATGCGGCTGCTCTTTTTCTTCCCGAATGTTTTCTCCTCACTGTCAAGCCATATTTTGGAATATATGGTACTATCCTCTATCTTCCCTGCCAGATAATCTATTGTGGCCATGTAATCTTCCCAGGGAAGTGTATGAAATGAATATGACTGCCTGACCAGATTGTATGCCTCTTCCAGTTTCCATACCTTTTCCAGAGACATCCCCACAAGTATCTGGGAAAGGACATCCAGCGAATTCTCAGGTATAACAACCTTGTCTATCTCCCTGTCATAGGCTGCTTTTGTAAGGACTGATGTTTCAACAAGGTCATCAAGTTCAAAGATAAGGAAGCGGCCCTTTGAAAGTTCATTGATGCTGTGCCCTGATCTCCCTATCCTCTGTAGCCCTTTGGAAACAGACTTGGGGCTGCCAATCTGCACCACAAGATCAATATATCCTATATCTATTCCAAGCTCCAGTGATGTGGACGTAATGACACATTTCAACTCCCCGTTCTTGAGTTTCTGTTCAACTTCTAGCCTGGTCTCCTTACCCAGTGAGGAGTGGTGTGCCTCTATCTCATCAATTCCCCTTGCCTTGAGCCGCATGGCAACATGCTCAGTTCCGCTTCTGGTGTTTGTGAAAACCAGTGTTGTCTTGTGCTCATTGATCAACTTGACCAGTATGTCATACATCCTGTCATTGGCAACCTCGTAGCTTGTTCTTGTAAGATCGTTGACAGGAGTTATTGTGCTGAGGTCCAGGAACCTCTTGGTATCCACATCAATAATGGTGAAGTCTCTGGGCTTATCGCCATCATATCCACATAGGTATGTGGCGATCCTGTCCAGTGGAGCCTGAGTGGCAGAAAGGCCGATTCTGACAAATGGCGATCCAGCAACAGACTCAAGCCTTTCAAGATTAACTGATAGAAGTGCCCCCCTCTTTGTGGCTGAGATTTCGTGAATTTCATCCAGAATGATGTATTTGAGATCCTTAAATTTCTCCCTGAATTTTGGAGCAGAGAGAGCAAGAGAGAATGATTCCGGAGTGGTTATGAGAATATGGGGTGGTTTCCTTAGCATCTTTTGCCGATCATTCTGTGAGGTATCACCCGATCTCACTGCCACCCTTATTTTTGGAAGATGGACATCCTGATCCTTTGCTATCTCATATATTTCATTTAAAGGATTATTGAGGTTCTTTGTAATGTCATTTGCCAGCGCTTTGAGAGGACTGATATAAAGGCAGTATATCTTATCCTCCAGTTTGTCCTCTCTTGACATCAGAAAAAGTTCGTTGAGTATAGCAAGAAATCCTGTCATGGTTTTTCCGGTACCTGTTGGGCTGGAAACAAGTACATTCTTCTTCATGTGGATCAATGGGATTGCCTTTGACTGTGGCTCCGTCAGCCCTTCGTATTTTGAATTGAACCATTTTGCAATTATGGGATCAAGGAACTTAAGCTGATCCTCAACCCTGAAGTTTACAACGTCAGTCTCTTCCATGTCAGATTATCCTTATATCAGTGCTTATTTGTATTTAACAATATCTAGATTCATGATCCACTCTGGCAATGGCATGGCATAGGAACCCTGACCTGATACTCTATGCTGAACCACTTTTAAAGGCACTATCTCTTGCAAGGGACCTTGAAAGTCTTTCCAATACAACCTTCTTCTCAGGGGTTCCGCTTAAAACCTCATTATAGAATTCTATGGCAATGTCATAGTCATGTGTGTTAACCGGCTTGGGGACACCATCCTTTCCTCCAAGTGCGAAGGAATACTTTACAGGGTCTTCATATGATGGGGATTCTCCATAAATGATTTCAGCCAGATAGGACAGGGCCCTGAGTGTTGATTTCCCAACGCCTTTGAAATCCATAAGCGTCTGAAAATCTGAAGGTTGATATTCATAGAGTTCTCTCATCCTGTTCCAGTCTATTCTATAATCCATGTTGAGAATCCTCTGTTTTTCGTTGTTTTTTTCGCCGAAGGAATCAAGTGTTCTCTGCCTTTCTCTTGTAAGATTGTAATAATATTTTTGGGGATTTTCCCTGGCCACTTCCAGCATTCCATTCCTGTTTTCCTCACTCAAAGAAGCTGATAGATCCAGGATGCTTTTATTCTGCTGGAAACCTGAAAGTCCAGACCTGCCATCGTTCAGAAAATCTTTTTTAGTTGCCCATGACCAGTGGTACCTGCGGGCAAGCCGTGACTCACTGTTCAGTCCCTGCTGAATTATTGACCATCTATTTTTACCATCCAGTATTATGAAATGAAGGTACAGGTCATAGCTGTCCTGGAGCAGGTTCTGGTCAATTCTAGCCACTTTTTTCGATGTGCGGTATATATGAGACAGATGGCTATCATCAGTGAATCCATTAAGTTCTGCAGACTTTAACTCTTCCCTTACATTGCCCATCTTTTTCCCTTTTCCCCCTATGATAGAAATTTCACCTTTGCCAGAAGAGTAGTATTCCTTAAGGGCGGAAAGTGTGGCTGTTGTTGTGCCGCTTGAATTCCAGTCAAACCCTATGGCGAGTGAGAGTGAATGAAACCAGAACGGATCTGACATTTTCTCAAGGAGAGTCTCAGTTCCAAATTTTTCGGAAATAAGATCGCAAATTATCCCGCCGAGCTTTACCATCCTTCTGTACAGATATTCGGGAGGGTGTCCGTAATGAAGGGGGAGGATTGCAATCCCTCTTTTTTCCATGGTTGATCAACAATAGCATTTTAAATAATAAATTATTACGTTGGTATGGCAGAATTTGAATGCTATGTTTGCAAGAAGAAAGTTAAGACTGGAGAGAAATTCACCTTTACAAAATCAGGATCAGTCCATTTTGACTGTTTTGCATCAACAAGGAGGAAGGAGATCGCAGCAGAAAAGGTTGAAAAGCTCAGTATCCTTGTATCACTTCTGGACTCAGAGCTAACACATCTTTTGAATATACTGAATCTTCAAACTTTCAGCCCTGATGCAAAGGAGATGCTCAAAACCAAGTACAAGGATATCGAAAAGGCTGCCGGCGAAACAACAAGAATGATTTCCGACCTCTGAAGCCTTCAGGTCCTTTCCTTACTTTTTCAAATTAAAAATCAATTGCTTTTCTTTTCCATGATCCATTTATGTTCAAAAAATATTCATGAAAAATAAGATTTAATGCCTATTTTTCTTAGAATGCCAAAAGGTGTGTGCCAATTGGCCTGATCATTCTATTTGGCCAATAAAAAGTTATTTCTGCTGTTTCTTTTTTCCAGCAGGTGCGGTTTTTTCGGTTTTTGGTTTTTCCTGTTTGGGTTCTTTCCTTATTTCAGTGTAACCGCACTTTCCGCAACTGAACCTGTCTGCATGCTCTGCAAGGTATACACCTGCACCGCACCTGGGGCAGGTTCTCCTGCCCCTGACAAGTTTCTGGCCTTCAAGGGAGTACAGCTCTCTTTTTTGCATTATGCTTTCTCCTCCTTTGTTTTGAGGTTGTTCCTGTACAATTCATAATCTGGTTCGTAAAGCATTGCACTCTCCTTATCCTTGTATATCTTCGCATACCCTTTCAGGGAATGGACTCCAGTACCCTGGATATTGCTGTCAACAATAACAAGATCAACTTTTGATCCTGTGTTCTTTGCCAGCATATCCCTTATGCTGTCCCTCTTGGGTGTCGGTGAATCCTTATAATTTACCGTATATCTGATTTCAGTTCTCTTGAGCAGCTTATTTTCAACACTGCTTTCAATCTTTATTTCTGCCATTCTATATCCATCCTTTTTAATAGATCATCAATTTTTTCCTTTAATGATTGTGTCACTTCGAGGCATGCCATACCTTTGTCTGGAATGCCGTAAGCTATCACTGTATCCAATTTTGAATAAAAAATTATTGGTATTACGGCAAGGTCCTCCTCACCATCGACCTCAATCCTTGTCTTTCTCCCTTCCTCGAATATTTTTTTTATGGCTAGAAAAAGATCATGTGTTATAACTCCGGGAGGGTTGAAAACTTTTAGAGATCCCTCCACATGGCTGAAAGAACCGTCGATCTTTCTCTTTGTTTTCAGATCAACAATCTGAAGAAATATATCTACGGAGGCAGAATTGAGGTTCTTTGTTGTAACATCGCCAACAGAACAGATGGTTCTTCCAGCATATCTGTTTAAGACAATTTCAGGGGAACATAATTCCCCATTGTTTTGTGATATCTCCATCCTTATTGTATCAGAAACTATGAATTTACTGCCTGACTTTAATAGCATAGGCACCTTTTTCTTTTATTCCAGCCCTAGCCGCTATGGTCGAGTTTTCGGGTTCGGTGACTATGACAAAGCCGAGCCAGTCCGGTGTGGTTTTTTCTTCAGGATGGAAAGCGCAATTCTTTTCTGTGGTGATTCTTTTGCATTTCTTGCATGCTCTGTTTACCTGCTTCATTTAAAACACCTTAATTTTCCACTTTCTTCTTATAGAGCCACTGGAGTTTACCAAGGCCCATCTGTTTCATTGTGAAACCGATCCTGCTATCCCTCACATTGGATGAACTCAGGTTAAGGTTTACTATCTTGACCCTCACCTTATCTCCTGCTTTCAGATCCTTTTTCGTATCCTTCCCAATGAGCCTCTGGTTGTCCAGATCGATATCTATCCTGTCATCCATGATCTGGCTGAGGTGCAGAAGGCCTTCAAAGGGTCCAAATTTAATAAATGCCCCAAGTTTGGTTATAGATGTTATATACCCCTCAACTATTTCCTGCATCTCAGGGTAAAAAGC
>Ga0123519_10016412_pt1 | contig 10283 bp, 8 predicted proteins | sample YelNatPaOPRAMG02_FD_87396 | JGI IMG/M metagenome (GOLD analysis project Ga0123519, IMG submission 87396) | Hot spring microbial communities from Yellowstone National Park - Yellowstone National Park OP-RAMG-02 (version 2) | ecosystem: Environmental > Aquatic > Thermal springs > Hot (42-90C) ...
ATGGCGGAGAGGTGGAATGCTTTTTTGATGACACGCAACTGGAAGTGTACGGCCACAGCTTCGAAGGGGCGCAGGTGAACTACGAGGGGAAGTTGGCTGTGGGGTGGCAGACGTTGTGGGTGGGGCCGTTTCTGGTGGACGGGGTGCTGGGCTACGCCGGGGATGTGAGTTCGCAACTCCAATTTTGCGCGCAGGTTCTGTCCTATCCCACTCATCCGTCCTCTCCGACCCCTTCCCCGAGCCGAATCCTCATTCGCTAAACATCAGGGGGCATTGCAGCGCGGAACGAAAACACCTTGACGAATGCCGAGATGTACCCGTAGATTACGAGTCGGCCCGGAAAACCGTTTGCGGACAGCTAGAGTGGGCGCGCCCCACTCTTTTTGTTGTAGGGAGGACGAAGAACGGCGCCATAGAAGGCGCAGAGCGGAATGTAAACTGTCAAGATCTGGAGTCTTGCGGCATGAACGAAGAATTGCAGACTGTAGTCAATTACATGGAGAGGGAGCGCGGCATTGATCGCGAGGTGCTCTTCAAGGCCGTCGAATTCGCCCTTCAGTCCGCGGCCAGGAAAACAATCGAGCGCAAGCGAGACCTCCGCGTCGAGATCAACCGCAAAACCTGCGACATTAAGGCCTTCGCAAAGGTCACCGTTGCCGACCCGCCGCGCAACCCTGCCGAGGAAATAAGTCTGCAGGAAGCCAGAAAGCTGAAACCCGGCGTCAAGGTGGGCGACGAGATCGAGATCGAGGTCACCCCCCGCAATTTCGGAAGAATAGCCGCTCAGACCGCCAAACAGGCCATTATCCAGAAAATCAGGCAGGCGGAAAAAGAGCGCGTCTTCGAGGAATACAAGGACAGGGTCGGGACAATCGTCAGCGGAACCGTCAGACAATTCAACAGGAGCGACATAGTCGTAGATCTTGGCAAGGCCGAGGGCGTGATCCCGGCCAAGGAACGGGTCCCAACCGAGGAGTACCAGATCGGCGACAGGATAAGGGCTCTTGTGCTCAGCGTTCAGGGATCCGGAAGCGGACCGGCGGTTGTTCTCTCAAGGACCCACCCTGATTTTGTGGCGGCGCTTTTCAAGCTGGAAGTGTCGGAAATCGCCGAAGGAGTCGTGGAGATAAAAAGCATTGCAAGGGAGCCGGGCTACCGCACGAAAGTGGCAGTTGCGTCCAACGATCCGAAGGTTGACCCTGTCGGCGCCTGCGTGGGCATGCGCGGAATAAGGGTCAAGAACATCGTGCGCGAACTCTCTGGGGAAAAGATAGACATTGTACGCTGGAGCGATGATCTCAGGACCTACGTCCAGAACGGATTGTCGCCTGCAAAACTCACCAAGGTGACCGTGGACCCCGATCATCCGGACCTTGTCCATGTCGTGGCCGACCCCGATCAGCTTTCGCTTGCGATAGGCAAACGCGGCCAGAACGTCAGACTCACAGCCAAACTCATAGGGGTGAAAATAGACGTTCAGAAGGACGATGCAGGCATGAGTTTTGAAGAGAAAAAGGCAAAAGCCGTGGCGGATCTTGCTGCCATCCCGGGGATCGGCAACGCGGCTGCCGAAGCGCTTGTCAATGCCGGTTTCCTGACCGTGGAGGGAATACTGGCCGCCGACATCAATGATCTGGTGGAATCAGGCGGACTGGACGCCGAAACCGCGAGGGCTGTTTATGAAGCGGCCGCAGCGGCTCAGAGCGGCGAACCGGAGCAAAGCGAGCGTAAGGAATGAGAGTCCACGAACTTGCCAAGGAATACAAGATAAGCGCCAAGGACGCGCTGGCCCGCCTTGCCGAACTGGGCATAGAGGCCAAGACTATAATGTCCGTTCTCGACGAAGCGGAAGCCGTAAAGTTTCGCGAGTCTCTGCGCAGGGCGCCGATCAAACCGCAGGCAGCCAGGCCGGCGCCAGCCCCGAAGCCGGCAAAGCCGGCCATTCGAAAACCCATAATGGTTCCGTTGCGCACAAAGCCTGCGCCACCACCCCTTCCTCAGCGCCAGGAAACGCCCACACCCGCTCCGCCCCAGGCCGCCGAACCTGCGCCACCCGAGCCGGCAAGGCAAGTTTCAGTCCCCCCGCTGGTCCGGCAGGAATCCGGAAAGGCAGCGGCTGAGCCATCAGTACAGACCCCGCCCAAACGAAGCAAAGCAGCCGCTCAACCTGCCGCCGAAACCGGCGTCGAAGTGAAGGACAATGTCATCAAGTTCAAGGGTCATCTCATTGTAAGAGACCTGGCCCATGCGCTCGGCGTAAGGCCAAACACTCTCATAGCCGAGTTGATGCGGATGAACGTGCTGGCCTCGATCAATCAGGTGCTTGATCTGGCGACGGCGCGCAAGATAGCAGAACAACACGGCTACACTCTCGAACATGAACGGAGGGGAGCCGAACATCCGCCCGTTCCGCGCAAGCCATCCGACGAACCAGGGGAAGAGGACAAGCCTGAGGATCTCGTGCCCCGCCCGCCGGTGGTGACCTTCATGGGACATGTTGACCACGGCAAGACATCTCTGCTCGATCGAATCCGGAAGACATCCGTAGCAAAGGAGGAGCACGGCGGGATAACACAGCATATCGGGGCTTATACTGTTGAAGTGTCGGGCCGAAAGATAACTTTCCTCGACACACCGGGTCATGAAGCCTTTACGGCCATGAGGGCGCGCGGGGCGAATCTCACCGACATTGTCGTGCTGGTGGTCGCGGCGGACGACGGCGTCATGCCGCAGACGAAGGAAGCCATCCAGCATGCCAAAGCAGCAAACGTCACAATCATGGTCGCCATAAACAAGACGGATCTGCCCAACGCCAATCCTCTCCGTGTCATGCAGCAGCTCCAGGCCGAGGGGCTCACCCCCGAAGAATGGGGCGGGAACACAATATGCGTTCCTGTCAGCGCAGCCAGTGGCGCCGGCATTGATCACCTGCTGGAGATGATACTGCTGCAGGCTGATGTTCTTGATCTCCGGGCGAATCCGAACAGGAGAGCGTCCGGGTTCGTGATAGAGGCGGCGCTCGCTCAGGGATCGGGGCCAACGGCCACCCTGCTTGTGAAACGCGGAACGTTGAAGATAGGCGACGCGGTCGTGTGCGGACCCCATTATGGGCGAGTCAGGGCGTTGATAAGCGACCGCGGCGTGAAGGTGAAATCAGCTTCACCGGGCATAGCCGTGAAGTGCCTCGGGTTGTCAGGCGTCCCGGACGCCGGCGCGGAGTTCAAGGTCTGCGTCAACGACAAAGCGGCGCGGGAACTGGCCGAACAGGCAAGGCTCACACTCGGCCCGTCCCAGACGGCCCCTCAGAAGAAAATGACCGTGGAGGATCTGCTCGCCAAGATCTCGGAACAGGAGCAGACGACTCTCAATGTGATTCTGAAGGCCGATACGCAGGGCTCGATAGAGGCGATAACCAAGGCGCTCGGCGAGATTAAGAGCGACAAGGTCTCGCTCAACATAATCCTCAAAGGCGCCGGAAACGTCACATCCAACGATGTCATGCTCGCCAGCGCTTCCAAGGCCATCATCGTCGGATTCCATGTGTCAAAGGAGCCGGGCGTCGAGGCCCAGGCCAAGCACGAGGGAGTTCCCATACAGCTTTACCAGATAATTTACGAACTCGTTGACGGCGTGCGCGACGCGATGGCCGGCCTGCTGACGCCCGTCGTCAGGGAAAAGATCATGGGCCGCGCGGTGGTCAAACAGACATTCCCGATCGGCAAGAAGTCGAAAGTCGCCGGGTGCATGGTCACAAGCGGCGTGGTGCGGGCCCGATACAGGGTGAGGGTGAAGCGAAAGAACGAAACGCTTTTCGAGGGTTCGATCCTGTCGCTGAAGCGGTTTCAGGATCAGGTGGCCGAGGTCCGGCAGGATCAGGAATGCGGCATACGTCTGGACAAGTTCGATGATTTTGTCGAAAATGATGTTCTGGAATTCTACGAACTTGAAGAGTCAAAGCCAACCCTCTGAGCCGGGATCGGACTTCGACGCTTCCCAAGGCTCCGACCGCCATGAGCACTGACCGATTGATCCGCATAAACGAGCTGATCCGCAGGGAAATAGGAGAGGCTCTTTTCCGCCTCCTGAGCGCCGACGATATGGACCTGTCGGCCGTCACAATAACACGCGTGATGACCAGTCCGGATCTCAAACACGCCAGGGTCTTCGTTTCCATCAGGGACCATCAGGAGGAACGCTCAAGGATGATGGGACTCATCCGGAGCCGGAGGATCGAGCTGCAGGAGCGGGTCGGCAGGAACATTTTCATCAAGTTCACCCCCCGCCTCAGCTTCGTGCTGGACTCATCAATCGAAAAGGGCGACAGAGTCCTTTCGATACTGGCCCGGATGGAGGAGTCCGGCCCTCCGCATGAAGATCGGCAGGAGGAGGAAACGCCGGACTCATGACAAACGACATCCCGAAACAGGGCCGCTCCGACATTCCGCAACAGGGAGCTGAAACGTTTGACGGCATAGTGCTGGTTGACAAGCCGGCAGGTCCGACCTCGCACGACGTTGTCGCAGCCATAAGGCGCCGGTTCGGCTTCCTGAAGGTGGGACACGGTGGAACTCTGGACCCGCAGGCCACCGGCCTGCTCGTCATCCTCATCGGAAGGGGAACGGGTTTTGCGGACCGTTTCATGGGATCGGACAAGACATACGCCGGATGCATGAGGCTGGGCATTTCCACCGACACCCAGGACGCCCAGGGAAAGATCCTGGAGGAACGGGACTGGACCGGCGTGACTCGCGAAAGGCTCGAGGAGGAAATGAACAAATGGCGGGGCGACGTGTATCAGACGCCGCCGATGGTTTCAGCCGTGAAGATTGACGGCGTAGCCCTCTACAGAAGGGCAAGAAGGGGCGAGGTAGTTGAACGCGAACCGAGGCTGATCCATATCTACGAGTTCAGGCTGACCGAGTTCGATCCGCCTCGGGTGCATTTCCATCTGCGCTGCACAAAGGGCACATACGTGCGGACAATATGCGCCGACATTGGCGAGGCGCTCGGATGCGGGGCGCATCTGGAGTCGCTCCGCCGGCTTGCATGCGGCGAATGCCGGGTGGAAGATGCCCTGCCGCTCGACTCCATTCTTTCCATGGACAGGGAAACCCTGCGCTCCCACATAATCCCGGCGGCGCGACTCCCGATCAGCCGGTCTCCATGAACATGGATTTTGCGCTTGAGAACAGCCCTCTGCGGCGCATGATTGTGGCCAGATCCCTTTCCGCCCTGCGAACGACGCGCAGGCCTGTCGTTCTGGCGGTCGGTTTTTTCGACGGGGTGCATCTTGGCCACATCAGGGTGATCCGCACCGCCGTTATCGAGGCTGCCGCTCTGCGAGGGGAGCCGTGGATACTCACATTCGATCCCCATCCTATGCGTCTCCTTCGGCCGCATGCGGCCCCCCCGCTTCTCACATGCGTCGAGCACAAGCTTGCGGTTATGGAACAACTCGGGATAAAGGGCGCGATTGTGATGCGGTTCACCATGGCCACAGCCCGCATTCCTGCAGAACTTTTCGCCAGGCGGCTGGTCTCGTTCTCCCCGCCGCTTGCAGCCATCGTGGTTGGGAACAACTGGAGATTCGGAGCCGGCGCGGCCGGAACGCCGGCCATGCTGCGCCGGCTGTTCCGAAAGCTCGGCGCTGATATCAGCGTTCGCACCGTCGCTCCCGTGCGCTCAGGAGGCGCAGCAGTCTCGAGCACCAGGATACGCTCGGCAGTCACGCGCGGCATGCTTGAAGCTGCTGACGCCATGCTCGGAAGGCCATTCGGCTTCTGGGGAACGGTGGTGCGCGGCGACGGACGCGGAGGAGATCTGGGATATCCCACAGCCAACATCGAACCGCATGGCGAAGCGTTCCCTCCGCCCGGAGTCTACGCCGCCTTCGTTGCCGTCGGAGACCGACTCTACAGGGCGGTGATGAATATTGGCCGCAGACCGACATTCGTCCTGCAGGGGGCCGGGCGCCCCGTGATTGAAGCGCATCTCCTGGGCTTCCGCGGCCGGCTCTACGGGCGGAACGTGATGATATATCCGATCCGGAGGCTGAGGAGCGAAAAGATATTCAGGACGCCTGCCGAGCTTGTCCGTCGCATCGAGCAGGATATATCCGATGCTGACTCCGCACTTCGGAAGCGCGAAAAGGCTTTTCAAAAAAAAGCAACATGGTCTTTACACCAGACCGCTCGGCGTATATAGTGCCACTCCGAAAAAAAAGAAGAAGGGAAAGCGAAAGGAAACAAGCCGAAGGAACGGATTGCAGATATGAGTCGGATACCAAAGAAAGAAATCCAGGAAAAATTCCGACGTCATGAGAAGGACACTGGATCCTCCGAGGTGCAGGTGGCTCTTCTGACGAAGCGGATAGATCTGCTCACAGAACATCTGAAAAATCACAGGAAGGATCACAGTTCCCGTTACGGACTGATCAAGATGGTGAACGCGAGACGGCGTCTCCTCGATTATCTCAAGGAGCACAATCTCGAGCGTTATCAACTGATAGTCCGGGAATTGGGCCTCAGAAAGTAGCCCAACCGTCCCGCCACGGCGCGCTGGCAACAGCCGGCGCCATCCTTCTTGCTGCAATCCCCGTTCACCGGCTACAGGGTTCATGCCATGAAAGACACCACAAGCGTCACTGCCCGTCCGGGCGGCAGGGAAATAGTGTTTGAGGCAGGGCTTCTGGCCCGCCAGGCGGCAGGGGCAGTCACCGTCCGACTCGCGGACACGGTCGTGTTCTCCGGCGTCACGTGCACTGCTCAGCCCAGGGAAGGCATAGACTATTTTCCACTTCAGGTGGAATACAGGGAAAAATACTACGCTGCCGGCAAGTTCCCGGGCGGCTTCTTCAAGCGAGAAGCGCGTCCGAGCGAAAAGGAAACCCTCACAGCAAGATTCACCGACAGGCCGATACGTCCCCTGTTTCCCAAGTCCTACAGAAACGATGTCCAGGTCAACAACATGCTGCTCTCCGCTGACGGAGCTAATGACGGAGACGTTTTGAGCATAATTGCCGCAAGCGCGGCACTCACCATATCGGAAATTCCGTTCATGGGGCCCATAGGCGCGGTGCGCGTCGGCCGCGTCGAAGGCAGATTTGTCATCAACCCGACCCATGCCGAGCGAGAAAAGAGCGACCTGGATTTGATCTACGCCGGAACGAGGGATATGATGCTCATGATCGAGGGCAGCGCAGACGAGATCAGCGAGGCCGACCTGCTAGCAGCCATGAAGTTTGCGCATCCCGAATGCGTCAAGCTTATTGACGCCCAGCTCGAGCTTCGCCGCAAGTTAGGCCTGCCCGACAAGGCAGTGGCCGAAAACGCTGAGCCCTCGCCCATTCTGGATTCGGCCAGGGCGCTGGCCGCCGGCAAGCTGGATGCAGCTCTTTATAACGTGAGCGCCTCCGAAAGACGGCAGAGAAGGGATCAGATCAGGGAGGAACTGAAAGCCGCCCTTCTGGAGCGCCATCCCGACATGACTGAGGAGCAGTTCAGGGCGGCGTTCGACGAAATCGAAATTGAAACCGTCAGGGCCAACGTCCTTGAAAAGGGCCGCCGGCTGGACGGGCGCGGCCAGGACGACATACGGCCGCTCTACGCCCAGGTCGGCGTTCTGCCGCGGGCGCATGGATCAGCAATCTTCGCCAGAGGAGAGACTCAGGCGCTTGGGACTGCGACTCTCGGAACCAAGGCCGACGCGCAGGAGCTTGACACCGTATCAGGCGGAAGGGATGCAAAGCCCTTCATGTTGCACTACAACTTCCCCCCCTACTCCACCGGCGAGGTCGGACGCCTCGGCTCGACAGGCCGCCGCGAAATCGGACACGGCGCTCTCGCCGAAAGGTCTCTGGAAAGGGTCATGCCAGGGGATTATCCGTACACGGTCAGGGTTGTCTCAGATATCATGTCGTCAAACGGATCCACCTCCATGGCCAGCGTATGCGCAGGCTCCCTTGCGTTGATGGACGCAGGCATACCCATCAAGAGGCCGGTCGCGGGAATTTCCATAGGGCTCTTCACCGGCGGAGGCCGCAGGGTCCTTGTGACCGACATCCTCGGCGCCGAGGATCACTGCGGCGACATGGATTTCAAGGTTGCAGGCACGCGCAACGGGATTACGGGATTCCAGGTTGATCTGAAGCTGCGCGGTCTTCCCTGGGACCTGGTGGAAGGCGCCCTTCTCAAGGCGCGCGACGCCCGAATGAAGATCCTCGACTTCATGGCGACCGTTCTGCCGGCATCGAGACCGGACCTCTCACCTCACGCGCCGAGAATTCACCAGGTGAAGATAGACATCGAAAAAATCGGCGCTCTCATAGGCCCGGGCGGCAAGACGATAAGGCGCATCACGGAACTGTCCGGCGCGCAGATAGACATAGAGGATGACGGCACCGTCAGCATATTCGCGGTTTCAAAGGACGCCATGGATACCGCAATACGGGAGGTGGAACTTATCGTCGCGGAAGCCGAGGAAGGGAAGATCTACGACGGAGTGGTCACGGGCATAAAGGAGTTCGGCGCATTTGTCGAGATTCTCCCCGGAAAGGACGGTCTTGTCCATATCAGCGAACTTTCCGACAAGCATGTAAAGCGGGTTGAGGACGTGTGCAAGGTCGGAGACCGGATGTGGGTCAAGTGCATCGGCGTGGATGAACGCGGACGCATCAAACTCAGCCGCCGGCAGGCCATGGAGGAACGCGACGCCCATCGCTAGCCGCGCCGGCCGCTGAATGGAGCCGGAACAATGTTCTTGTGCCGCCAGTTCCTTGCCCTGACGCGGCTTACAATTGTGGAGTCGCTGCGACAACCTCTGTCGTTCCTGCTCTCCGCCACCGCCACGGCGGCTATCGGCCTGGCCCCCCTCCTCCTGATGCACTCCTTCGGCGAGGATGGAAAACTTGTCAGGGACACGGCGCTGGCGATTCATTTCATGGGAGGGCTCTTCCTCTCCACGCATCTTGCCGCCACATGCCTCGCTGAGGAACGCAGACGCGGCACATTATGCTCGGTCCTGAGCAAGCCGGTCTGGCCATCCGTCTTCTTTCTCTCCAAGTTCGCCGGAATAGCGGCCGTTCTGGCCTGCTTTTCATTCTGTGCAACGCTCGCCGGCATCATGGCTGAACGCGTCTCCGAGCATTTTTCGACAGAGCAGGGGTTCGTCACAGACTGGCGCGCCGGACTGATGCTGGTCTCAACGCCGGCGGCAGCCGCTCTTCTTGCCGGGATCGTGAACTACCGGCTCAAAAGGCCTTTCCCTTCCTCAGCGTTCGTGCTCCTCATCGCTTTTACTTCTCTTGCGGCCCTCTCATGCGGATTCTTCGATCGGCTTGGAAAATGGCACCCGTTCCATTTCCACTTCCACTGGGCGATGCTTCCTGCTGAAATTCTTGTCGGCACAGCCATTGCAACCCTTGCAGCCGTCGCCCTCGCCCTTTCCGTCCGTTTTGAGGGTCCCGCCACCCTGTCTTTCTGCTTCGCGCTTCTGGTGGCTGGCCTTGCCGCAGATCACATTGCCGGAGCCGCGCATTCGCGTCCTCTCTCTTTCGCCATCCAATGCGTCCTTCCCGACTGGCAGCAGTTCTGGCAAGCCGACAGGCTGAACGGCGGCGGGCGCATTCCGCCCGGCCACATCGCAGGAGCCGTTCTGTACGCGTTCTGCTACACCTCTGCCGCGCTGACGGCGGGTTCTCTGATATTCCGAAACACGGAGGCGTCATGATGCGCGAGTCCCTTGACAAACCCGTGGTCGCCCGCGGCCTGACAAAAGTGTTCGCCGATTTCTGGAACCGCCCGAAGGTTCGGGCCGTTGACGGATTGGATCTGGAACTGCGGAAGGGCGAAATTTTCGGCCTTCTCGGTCCAAACGGGTCCGGCAAGAGCACAACGATAAAGATGATTCTCGGACTCCTGCATCCCACCGGAGGCGAAGTCGAGGTCTTCGGTCTGCCGCCTGCAAACGTCCGCGCGAAACGGCTCACGGGTTATCTGCCCGAAGAATCGTATCTGTATCCCTATCTCACGCCCCGCGAAACTCTCGACATGATGGGGAGCATTTTCAATCTGCCTTCCGCCGAACGCCGCCGGAGAATCGAGCAGCTTCTGGAAATGGTGGGGCTGTCCGCCGCGGCAGACCGGCCGGTCGGCGAATTCTCAAAAGGCATGGCCAGACGCGTCGGGCTTGCGCAGGCCCTTGTGAACAATCCATCCCTGGTAATTCTCGATGAACCCACGTCGGGGCTCGATCCCATAGCCTGCCGCCATGTCAAGGATCTGACC
>Ga0123519_10016415_pt1 | contig 10283 bp, 6 predicted proteins | sample YelNatPaOPRAMG02_FD_87396 | JGI IMG/M metagenome (GOLD analysis project Ga0123519, IMG submission 87396) | Hot spring microbial communities from Yellowstone National Park - Yellowstone National Park OP-RAMG-02 (version 2) | ecosystem: Environmental > Aquatic > Thermal springs > Hot (42-90C) ...
AGACATCTTGGGAGGTGACCTCTTGCCCGCTTTGAAGCAACTGCAGAATTTGGGATTGGGGATAGGCAACGGCTTTTTGCGCTGCACGGGCGACAATTGCGGGGCCAGCGACAACTGCTTCCAGACAGCCTTTTCCACCACATTTGCACACCGGGCCGTTGATGTCAACCACCGCATGGCCAATTTCACCTGCCATACCCCTTTCTCCACGGAAGACTTTGCCATCTACGACGAGAGCAGCGGCGACACCGGTGCCGATGTTGAGGAAAACCAGGCTTTGGACGCCTTTACCCGCGCCAAAGTGAGCTTCACCCAGAGCGGCGGCCTTGACGTCGTTCTCGATGGCGCAGGGAAGTTCCAAACGCTTTTCCAACTCTTGGACCACCTCCACATTTTCCCACTGAAGGTTCACGGAGGCAATGCCGAGCCCGCGTTGCGGGTCAACCAGACCGGGAATACCCAACCCCACACCGCGCAGGTTTGAAGGTGGGACGCCGGTCTGGCGGATGACCTCTTGGACGGTGGAAGCGATAGAGTTAAGGGTGGCTTCGGGGGAAGAGACATCTGTGCGATGGGTGTGGACGCCGCTCAGCCCGCCCTGGGGGTCAACCAGGGCGGCGGCAATTTTGCTCCCACCGACATCCACGCCAATCACGTAAGGTTTATTCTCTCTTCGAGGATGTATTGTCATCTTGGTGAGGTAGATTCCTTCCCAATTAAATCTGATGTATTTTATCGCAACTGTTCCTGTTGATTGGCAAATTGAACAGGATGGACGAGATGTAAAAGATGTTTTTCTTGTAGTGCTCCCATCTTCTCACGCTGGTGCAGATTGACTGCCTAAATGAGACAAGTTTGCCAAATTGAGCAGGATGGTTTTCACCTTCCTATGTCACTCACCGGGGTCGGCGAGCGGCAAATCAACTTTGGTATGTTCAGCGATGGACTTTTCAGCGGCCAGGACAACTTCCAGGGCGCGCAGTCCATCCTCGCCGCTGACTAGGGGCTGGCGGTTAAGAAGGATGCACTCGAAAAAGTGTTCCACTTCCAGCTTCGCCGCACCGACCACTTTTCCGTGTATCGCTGGCCAGTGGCGGGTATCCGGCAGCATCCAGCCTTCCATCCCTACACCGAACAGATCCATGGGAGTAAATTCGAGATTCAGGTTGCCCTGAGAGCCGATAACGTTCATGCGTACATCGCCGAAGCCGCCCCAACTGCGGGGTTGTTCCCACTTTGCCCAGCTTTCCGGCAGACACCAGCCAACCTCGTGAATCCCTAAAGCGCCGTCTTCAAATTCCATCATGATCCAGGCAGAATCATAAGTGCCCAGGGTTTCCCAGACCCGCCCTTTGAGAGGGCGGGCATATACAGATTTGACTGCCACGGGGTGATACCAGAGCATCTGGTCAATATCGTGAACGCCGATATAGGTGACGGGGCTGACCCTGCCGTTGAGCCGCCGCGCTTCGTTGATGGTGGCGATGCGGCGGGCATACGCCGAGAGGAACTTACCGACGCTGCCTTCCTGGATGGCAGAATGAATCAGGGCATAGCTCACTTCAAAACGCAGGATATGCCCAACCATCAGTTTGATCCCCGCTTCCTGAGCGGCGGAGATGATGGCGAGGGCGTCGCGGCGGGAAGTGGCAATTGGCTTTTCGACAAAGAGGTGAGAACCAGCCTGCGCCGCGGAAAGGGCAGGCTGAAGGTGGTCAAATTCGGGTGTGGCGATAATGACTGCATCGGCATGGGTTTGATGTAACATTTCCTGGAAATCGGCGTAAGGTTTGCCGCCCAGCCGGTCGGTCAGGGCGCGGGCGCGGCTGAAATCGGTATCCGCGGCGGCAATCAGTTTGGTGTAGGGCAGTTCACAGCCGACTTGCGCCAGGAGCCCCCCCATAAAGCCGGCGCCAATGACGGAAAAGGTTATCTCTTCCATTGTCAGTTTACCTACAATCAGGCTTTGCCAGCCAGCCATGTGATAGCCTGCCGCCAGAATTGGCCATAGTATTCCCAAGGCTGGAAGTATTCCGCCCAGTGGGGGCTGCAATCGCTGGCAAACGCCATAGCGCGGCCTTTCCCGAACTGCCAGGTCACAATGAGCGGTGATTCGTCCTCGCCTTCGCCGATGGTTGCTAACACTTCAGAGCCTTCTTTAGGGAAGATGCGGTTGAAACCTTCAAAGACGGGACATTCTTGCCAGGGGATGCCTTTCATAATGGGGTGATCGGGTTTTTTCACATTGACGTTGACGCCTTCGGGGGTCTCGACCCGGTCATCAATGCCTTTCATGCAGGTCACCGGCAGGGCTTCTTCAACCGGGGTGTCGTAGTAACCGCCATGTCCGAAGCGACCGCTGAAGGAAGTCCAGCCGCCGACCATCAGCAAACCGCCGCCGCCACGGGTAAACTCGCGGATGGCTTTCAGGCGGTTGGTGCGCGGCAATGGAGTGCCGGGAATCCAGAAGGGGTACAGGGAGAGCACTTCGCACTCGCAGTCGCTGATGATAAGGACATCATAGTTTGAGAGGCCTTCCACCGTGCGGGGGAAGTCAGAGATGGCCTGTTCGTTGGTCATGTGAGTGACTTCGATACCGCCTTTGGTGAGGGCGTCAATAAGGGGCTGACCCCATATATGGTGAGAGAATCCTTTCACTTCCAGGTTGAAAGGAGAAGCGACAAATAAGGGGCCGATTTTTGAGCATGCGTCGCCAGCATATAAGACTTTCATGGGAATACCTCCTGAATGATGAATATTTTAGGGTGAGATTTCCAATCCTAATTCACTATAACGGCTGATTTTATCCAGCGCGGATTCCACATAAGGATATAAGGGATTTTGAGGAGAATGATGCTCGGCAGCTGCGCGGTGCCAGGCATGGAGAGCGTCTGAGTATCGGCCCAGGCGCTCGTAGGCTAAGCCGAGCAGGTAGTGGATGTGCGCTTGTTTGAGGTCGGGCGGCTGGCCTACCCCTAGGTTGAGGGGGTATTCCAGCGCTTTTTGATAATCCTCGATGGCACTTTCGATCTGACCAGCGCGGAGGTGATCTTCGGCGAGCTGTAAGTAAGCCTGGACGTACACTTCATGGAAAGTTTGATCCATCTCTAAGGGGACAAACTTTTCATTTTGCATGATCGCCAAAGCTTCCTCGTGCTGGCCGAGTTCTACCCGCATCAAGACGCTACGCTTGCGCACGTCTTCCCGTATGTCGGGCAGACCCTTGATTTTTTCCAACAAGCTGTGACGTTTTTGCGGGTTGTTGGTCAGTTTATAAAGCTCATCCAGGTGGAGATACAGGTCTTGATTGAGGGGATTAAGGGAAAGGGCACGCTCGAAGTGGGCAACGGCCTGGGTAAGGTCATTTTTGTGTTTCCACATAGCCCAGCCCAGATTGCGGAAGAGTACATCGAATTGGGACATATCTGCAGCGGCTTCTTCCCACAGATGGAGGGCTTCGTCATATCTTTGACGGGCGTAGTAAAAATTCCCCAGGTAGAATTTGGCTTTGCTGTCTTCAGGATGACGCTGGATGGCAAATGTCAGGGCGTTGATTTCTTCCAGGCGGCTGGGGAAGACATAATCTGGTTTAGTGTCTCTGGCGCGTTGAAGCCAATCTGATCCCTCTTTGGGAGGTGTGAGGTATTGACAGATCCAGTACCCCAGGTAACCGACCAGGGGATGGTTGTAACCCCGCCCAAACTCCTCCAAAACATCCAACGCATCTTCCAGCAGTCCAAAGCCGATGTAGAAACACGCCAGATCGAGGATGTATTGGCGGTCGTCTTCGAGGAGGCGAGTGAGCGTTTCGCGGACGGCGGGGATTGGGGATATAAGAGATAGCTCCCGCAGGGCGACATGGTTGAGCGGGTCAATGTGGAGGGCAGACTGAAAGCATTCGGTGGCTTTCTTGTCTTCGCCGCTCTTGCGATAGGCGATGCCCAGCAAGGTCTGGAGGGTGGAAGGGTAAGTGTGCGTTTCCTGGAGTTGCTGAAGGCTGGAGGCTGCCTGTGAAAAACGCTGATGGCGTAGTTCGTGCCCTGCCAGGCAGATTTGCGCTGGGTAAAACAAGGGAGAGGTGGAATCGAGCGCCTGTAAGTCACGGAGGGCCGGCTCAATTTGTCCTTGCTGGGTTTCGATGAACGCCAGATAGTACTTTGCCTCGTCCACTTGGCTGTCAAGGGCAGCGCGAAGGTGGGCGGCAGACTGGGTATAATCTGCGGCGCGCAGATACATCAAGCCCAGGCGGAAATTCGCCTGCGGGTGGTTGGGAGAGGCAGCGAGCGCCTGTTTATAATGTTTGAGGGCGGAATCCCGCTGATCGAGTTTTTCATAGTACAACCCCAGCTCAAATTCATCAGCCTGAGCGGGGGTGAAATGGAGCGACTTTGCCGCTTCGTCTTTAATTGGGCTGGGTTCACGCTCGAGGGTGTAATCCAGTAGCTGATTGCCGCTGGCATCGCGCACCAGCAAGCGCAGAGGTTTATCGCCGATGCGGCGCGTGTCCAGCGGGCGCAGGGAGGTCCAGGGATGATGGGGGGAGATATTCACGCTTTCAGCGATCAGCGCCTCGTCGGGGGTGAGCAGTTCTACGTAAGCGTCGGTAAATTCCCGAGCCGGGCAGAGTCCCAGGAGGAGCTGGAATTGATTCCTTTGGCCGGAGGGAATGAGTTTGAGGTTAGCGGAGACTTCGACGCTGGCGCAGGTGACCCCCTGGATTTGGCGCAAGGGAATCCACCACTCCCGCCAATTCTTGGCAGTAAAGGGCGTGAGGAAATCGAAATCAAGCTGTGTTTCCATTGCGCCGCATTGAGTTTCGGCGTAGATCGAACCATCATCGGTGAGCGCAGATTGGTTGACTATGCCGATAGGTGCATTTCCCCATGACCACAGTTTCATGCCGGCAACATCTTTGTGATTGGCATAGTGGACGTAGCCGCGGTTTTTGGAATGCTGCCAGGCGCCGAAGAAATCCCAGCGCACATCGCGGCCGAAGATGGAGACATGGGTGAGCATATTTTTCTGCCAGCGGAAGTTGAACGGGTCGTGCATATGCTCAACGGGCCATTTAGGCGTACCTTCCATGCCGGGCAATCCGGGCTCATCGCGGATGAGGTCTAAGCGGGCATAAGGCCAGGTTGCGCTGCCGGCAAATTCATAAGAGCGGACGCGGCGGAAGGGGTAGATGAATTCGGTCTGGTCGTCGGCATCCAGGGAGGCATTAGTCCAATAATGAAAACGGCCGGGCAAAAAATAGGGGTTGCTGAGGGTGACATCCTGCGCCACGGCGCAGCGATCGGGGAAGAGCGTGAGGGTAATCATCCAGCGCAAGCGGGAAATGTGTTCAATCCCTCCTAAGGCAATGCTGGCGCTGCCATCGGTGTTCTGACGGATGTGCCAGTTAACGGGGTCGGCGGTGGTGGGGGCGTGGGCAACGGGGAAGCTGAACTCAATCCCACCAGAGAAAAAGGCGCCGCGGATAGCTAGCGGTGAAAATTTTACCACCTGGTTTTTGTAAAAGACCTCGGCGTTGGATACCTTATCGAAAACCGAATACACCCGGCCGCCAAGGTCTGGGATGACGGTGATGCGTAAATAACGGTTCTCCAGATTAAGTGTTCGATATTTTTTCAGAGTGGGCTTTTGATCAATGTGATCTAATAGGGTGTATGGGTAAATATGCGCAACGCCGTATTGGGAATGAAAAACCGGATTGGGGTTTTCTCCTTTGATTATATAGGTGGGGAGGTCTAAAGTACTCTCATATACAATTGTATTTTCTAGTTGTTTCTGGTCCATAATATCTCACCAAAAACCTTATCTAAAGGTGATTGAAGCTGATAAACCCTCGGTTAACCACTTTCGCATAGTGATAGCTAGAATTAATGGGGGAATTAATCCAAGAGTAATACAGACAGATATAAGTGAATAAGAGGCGTCTGGATTTCCAGATATAGAAGCAATAATTACCGGACCCGTCTGTGATTTTATGGATTGAGTGATGAATCGTGCAAACAGGAACTCGTTGTAGGAGGTCATAAATGCGAATGCAGAAGCGGCAACTAAGCCTGGCGCCATTAACGGAGCGACAATATTAATTAAAGCTTGGAATGGTGTACATCCATCAACCATAGCGGCATCTTCCATATCACGTGGAATATTGGAGATGTATAAGCTTAAGAACCAAATTGTAAAAGGAAGGGTAAGAGCACAGTAAATGAGGATTAATCCCCAATAAGTATCTAGTAATTTGAGGTTCTTGATAATGACATAATACGGGATCGCAACTGCCATGACAGGCATAAGTCTACTGGCTAGGATAAAATTATAAAAGATATTCTTTCCCCTGAATTTTATACGGGCAAAGCTATAGGCAGCTGGTGTACCTAATAAAAGGTTGACAACTAGGACAATAATAGCCACAATAAAACTATTTTTTAGAGCCGGCGCAATTAAACGGGCTTCTTGCGAAATTCTACTGCGTAATTGTCCTTTGACTTCATAAGATGTAGGTACTTGACCAGTGAATACATAGCGGTAATTATCGGTGGTTGGATTCTTGGGAATGATGCTTGGTGGATGTTTTAGAAGCTCGTTTTCTCCTTGAAAACTAGCAACCGCCATCCAAAGGAAAGGTCCAAGGATGTAAATAATTAATATTATAATGACTAAATTTATAAATCCGGATCCTAATTTACGTTGAAGTTGAATGCCCATATTCCACCTCACTGATGAACTACTCTTCAGAACGAATAATGCGTAGATAAATCAATATTAATACTAGAGTAATCAAGGCAATAATGACCGCTAAAGCAACACCATGTCCAAGATTAAGATTCTTGAAGATTTCTGCATATGCAAACCAACTAATAAGTGAAGTAGAATCACCTGGGCCTCCACCAGTTAAGACATAAATCAAGTCAAAAACTAGTATTGCAGTCAATGTTTCATAAATGACCACAATTAACATAATAGGGCGCAATAATGGCAATGTGATGAAGCGAAATATTTTCCAAGAACTCCCCCCATCTATACGAGCGGCTTCATAAAGTTCACTAGGGATAAGCTGAAGCCCAGCAAGAAAAAAGATTGCAGCAAGGGGTCCTTCTTTCCAAATAGCAGCCATTATTAAACTAATTTTTGCTAGATTGGGATTTGCCAGAAAAGGAATATAGTCTTTAATGAGTCCGAGGGAGTAAAGGATTCCGTTGAGAATTCCAAAGTCGGAGTTGAGGATCCATTTCCAAATCAAACCACCAACAACGGCGGGAATTGCCCAGGGGAGGAGGATGATGATCTTGAGGGCATTGGCGGTTTTTACTTTGCTGTTTAAGAGCAACGCAACAATCAGTCCAAAGAGAGTAACACCAATAACGACAGCCATAGTATATATGGCTGTATTAATCAATGAATTACGAAAATAATAACTAGTAATGACTTCTTTATAATTCATAAAGCCAATGAAAGGATGATCTTTTGGTTTTGTAAGTAGATATCTATAAAAGCTGATTCGTACAGCGTATAAGACAGGATAAATAGTGAATAAAGCAATAACAAGCACTGGTATGGATACTGAAAAATAAGGATAGAATCTATCCCAAATCTTCACTGTTCGTTTTGATTGGTGAAATTCAGCTATTGTCATATTCTTCTCCTTAGATGCCACGGAGGGCAACTGTATTGCCATGTTGCCCTCCGTGGTATTGTCTCCGTTATTGACCTTTTAATTCATTCCATTTGTTTGCCATATTATTAAGTGCATCCATAATTGGGATTTCACCTAATATTGCTTTGTGGATTTCGGCGCGAGCAAAAACATCCCAAGTACCATACCAAGTGGTAAGGCCTTCTTTAGCGCGAGCTAATTTCGCTTGTTGTTCAATGGTTGGAACATCACCCCATTTACTGAAGGCAGCGATAACGTCTGGATCTTGGAATAAGGGCAATTGCGCGAAACCTAGCCCATTCTCCACAGCCCAGCGTTTCACGACTTTATACTCACCGTCGGTTTTACCGCCAAAGTAATCAAGGAATTTGCAGGCAGCATCAATGTATTCTGGGCCTTTCTTAACCACAGCGGGAGTCATAGCATAAAAACGGACATAACCTACAGTAGAGTGGCTGACACCGGGCATTAATGCAATCTTGAATTGCCCTGCATAATCACCACTTCCTGGCTTATTGACTTCTGCCATATTATATTGCGGAAAGATGGTGAAAGCGTGTTGCCCAGCTTGCATGGATTTTACTTGGTCAATCTCGGCGGTGGTCAGGCTAGCAGGATCTAATAAGCCTTCGGAATAGACTTTTACTAACCAATCCATCACTTGATAGGCAGCACTGCCTTCTTGATTGAAGACAGGTTTCAACTCGGCGTCAAATAATGCGTGTGGCCCTTCATGCTGACTAAAGACCATGGAGGTCCAGGCTTCAGGGAAAGCGCCTTCTTTTTGAGACCAAGCCATAATAATTGGGTACTGGAGGCCTTTTTCTTTGAGGGTCTTGGACATGGTGTACACGTCGTCCCATGTCTCGGGGGCTTTGTCAATACCGGCGTCCTTCAGAAGCTTTTCGTTGTAAACAAAGTCCATGGTGTCGGCATAATAGGACAAGCCATAGACCTTGCCTTCATAGGTCATGCCTTCCAGGGCATAAGGTGCCAACTCGGAGGAATAGTCTTTGACGCTGGGGCAGTGGTCTTCGAGGGGCTCTAGCCAACCAGCCGATGCCCATTCTTGCAGCCAGTGATCAGAACCATACAGAAGGTCCGGAGCATTATCGGCAGCAAAAGCAGCCACCATAGTATCGTGATATTCTAACCATGAGTAGTCTTTATGTTTTATTGTAATGTTAGGGTAAAGTTCCTGGAATTTTTTTATGTTATCAGCAATAGTCTCGACCCCATAAGACCAAGTGACGAAGGATAGCTCTATTGGGGTGGTTGCAGCGGGTGGTGGAGCTTGGGTTTCAGCAGCTGCTGGAGGAGCCTGCGTTTCAGCAGCAGCCGGTGATTCGGTAGAGGCAGGGGCAGGTGGCTGACAACCGGTTATCATACCCAGGACTAATAACAGGGTAATGATCTTGACAAGTAATTTTGATTTGTTCATATTCTCCTCACTTTCTAAAATATAGTTTTTTGGGATGGAAACGATATTAATTTTGAATTTGAATTATTTTAGTAGCACCTCCTCTTGGAAAGAACTCAGCTGGACACTATAGTAGAACGATAGTTGAACAATAAAGAATAGTTATTTGAAAGGAGAGCAGTCACCCCTAATAGTGTGGCATTGTTCTCCAATTTTCCAATTTCGAGGTGAGTATCTTGTGCGAGTTTAGCTAGCGAGGTTTCCAGCATTGTTTGGTGAATTACATCTAACCATGATTTTCCGAAACGGGTCATTTCTCCGACAAAAACGATATGATGGATGTTGAGTGTGCCTACTAAACTGGCGACAGCATAGCCCAGATAGCGGGCAGTCTCAAATACTAATTGCCTCGCTAGAGGATCACCTTCATTGAATGCATTTTCAATTTCCTCAAGACTCAATTTGTCACTATATTTAGGTAAAATAGTGGATGTCTTTGGATCAATCAAGGAATGAATTTTACGCAAAAGCGCCTGACGACTTGATACTGTTTCTAAACAGCCTCGGTGACCGCAGCGACATAATTCACCCTTTTCGCTAACAACAACATGTCCAATTTCGCCAGCTCCTCCTCCATCACCTTGATAAAGGTTACCATTTAAAATAATCCCAGCACCGATGCCATATCCGACATTAACAACAATCAAATTATCGCTATTTTGGTTATATTTCCCGAAGATAAATTCACCCATGGCAGCAGCTTGACTGTCGTTATAAATAAAAACTGGAATCTGATAGCGATCCTGTAGGATGCGGGCGAGGGGAAAATTTTTCCAATCTAAATTCACAGCATTGATAACAATACCTTCAGAAGTGTTAACTAATCCCGGTGTACCAACGCCAATGCCAATTATGGGCTGGCAGGGGATCTCCGTTAATTGATCGAGGATTTCAAAAATTTGCAAAAGGGGTTTATCACCTAATCGATCAATCACAGGAGAAATGATCATTTTAAGAATTTCACCACGGAGGTTAACTACTGCACCGCGGAAATGATTTTGGGCAATATCTAGACCAACTAGACAGCGTGAATCAGCCACCAAACTAAGCAGGATTGGTGCTTTTCCGCCAATCGATTCGCCCGTACCGATTTCCTTGACCAGGCCTTCTTCGATTAATTCTGCGACAATTTCTGAA
>Ga0123519_10016417_pt1 | contig 10282 bp, 7 predicted proteins | sample YelNatPaOPRAMG02_FD_87396 | JGI IMG/M metagenome (GOLD analysis project Ga0123519, IMG submission 87396) | Hot spring microbial communities from Yellowstone National Park - Yellowstone National Park OP-RAMG-02 (version 2) | ecosystem: Environmental > Aquatic > Thermal springs > Hot (42-90C) ...
GCGTTTTTGTTCTGCTTTTTCTTCCTCTTTTTTCTTCTTTTCTTCTTCTTTCTTAAGTTTTGCCTGACGTTTTTCTTCTTTTTCTCTTTCTTTAATTTGTTGTTCTATAATCTTTCGTTCTTGCTTTTGCTTTTCTTCCAATTCTTTTCGTTTTTGTTCTTTTTGAATAGCCAGTATACTATCCTCTTTTGCTTTTATAATCCTTTGAGCTGTTTTTATAATATAAGGGTCAGTATTTGGGTCAATAGGCAGTCCGCTTTCTAAAGCCTTAACTGTTTTTGCAATTGCTTCTCTTTCTTGAGCATGCTTTAATGCAGGAGCTTCGGTTATTATTTGATTTTCTACAATAGAAACTTTTTTCTCTGATACGCCATATTTTCTTAAATCTATTTGAACATATTGCAAAGCCTGCTCAACTCCTTGAGTGCGTAATATTTTAAGAGCATGTTGAACAACAGAATCCTCTTTTGAATTAAATTTTACTGTTAAATCTTCTATCTTCCTTTTAAATTCAATAGCATCATTTTTAGTAAGTCTGTTTCTTACTTGTCTTAATTCATAATCTGCCAAATCAAGAGCACTTCTTGCATTTCTAAAATTATTTTCCAATAGATACTTTTCAACATCGTTGCAACTTCTTTCTATTTTTTCTTTCTTTTTGTTAATATCAACCTTAAAAATTTCTTCGTCTTGCGCAAGAATGTTATTATATCCAATAAAAAAACAAATCATTATTAAATAAAATATCTTTTTATTTATAGTAATAAAATTCATAATCTCATGCCTCCATATTTTTTGTTACTTTTAAAAGATAACTAATAATAAAGGAGACTAAAAATAGGCTTTTTATTTAATAAAATAGGTATGAAAATGCTTTAAAGCAAGAAAAGAGATTTTAGATAAATTTTAAAATAAATTACTAAAATTTAATAAAAATTGTTTGATTTTATTTTTGGTTTAAACGTGTTATATAAAAAGATAACAGATAATTAATAAATTATTTCTTTTTTTAATAATTAAATTTTTTTGACATTATATTTATTTTAAAGAATAAAAAAAATGTAATAAAAAATTTCATGTTTAAAAATAGATTATGATAAATAATTATCAAAAAAAAGGAGAGGGATATAGGAGGAATATCTTTTTAACCTTTTAAGGGTAGATACATTTAACTCCCCTACTTTTAATAAGGAAAAGAGTAAAGGTAAATTGTTTTAGCCTTTACTCTTTTTAATTTTATTAATTAATTTGAATTGTTCACATTAGTAATAAATTTTGTTAATTGTTGACGGAAGTTTCACCATTATTTTTTTATTATAATAAAATTTTAATTTTATTGGGGGGGAAATATCTCTATTTCATTTTTTTAATATAAAATAAATTTTATTTCTATTGGGGAAAGCTTCAACTATTCATTTTCTAAATGATAAATTTATTCGTTGATCTAAATCTATCTATCATTTTTTTATCATAATAAAATATTTCTTCTGTTGGGGGAAGTCTCCCCCTCGCTTCATCCACGGCCAAAGTCCCGCTTTAGCGGGATATCCCGTAGCTTTTGCTACGGGATGCATGAGGATAGGTTTTTGTTAGCTAATAAAAATTAATAATTTTAATAAATGCTTTAATTAAGAAAAAATAAAAAAATTATAAAAAAAATACTGATAATTTTTTCATAAACAACGAGGTTTGCGGGTGTGCCCTGCCAGACGGTGGTAATTGAACAGAGAGCGGTTCCCTGGGCACACCCAGGAGGGGGTAGCGTAATACCTGCCATTGGCAGGGATGGAGCTAGGGGGAGACTTCCCCTACCTGAATAATTAAATAATTAATAATTAATAATTAAAAATTAAAATAAAAATCACCCAAAAAATTAGAATCTCGCAAAAAAGAGAATATTAAAAATAAAATCCTTATAAAACAGTAAAGAACACCCAAAAGAAAATTATCTATATTCAATATTAAATTATATATTGTTATATCTATTCTAATCTAAAGCAATTTGATTTAAAGATTTCTTTGTTGAATCTTAATATATTCTTTTACTAACCTTACAAATCTATAAATAGAGCTAATGGTTCTTGCAGAAATTCTGTGCCACATAGGATTATTTATTGTTTCGCCTAAATTATATGTCTTTTTTATATGATTTGCTAAATCAATTAGAACGTCTATTTGAGAGATATTAAGGTATAAAGTTATACGTTTGATTTTTGTATTAATTTCTCCATCATAAATCTCAACAAGTTCATTTATTTCTTTGGTAATTGGAAAATTACCTATCATGTCAAAGACAAAATTTCCTTTATCTCTTACTCTGACAAATAAATTACAAAATAAAGTTATATCGTCGTTATCATCCTGATCATCAATTTGTATGGCAAAGTCTTTTGCTATTTTATCTGTTATAGGATTATTTTCACCCAAATATGCATCTATAAGATGATTTTTTAATTTAGAAGACATTTTAATTACCTTGAATGAAATATAAATAATTTAAAGAAAAAGATAATTTGTTTCTTGTTTTTATGCAATAATGCTTATTTTTAGCTTGACTTTAATAAATAAAAAAATAATTTTTTGTTTCGTTATTTAATACAATACATTATATGTTAATAAAGTTTTTAAAGAAAGGTTTTATATGTCAACTGGTATAGTAAAATGGTTTAACAGATCTAAAGGTTATGGTTTTATAAAGCCAGATGATGGCACTCAAGATGTGTTTGTTCATTTTTCTTCAATAATTGCAGAAGGTATTAAAGAATTAAAAGAAGGAGAAAAAGTAGAATTTGAAATAAATAACGGCCCTAAAGGACCAAATGCAAAAAATGTAAGGCGTCTTTAAGTAAAATATTTTTTTAAAAGATGTAATTACATATTCCTATTTTTATATAACAGTCTTGTAATAAGTAGAGTGGCTTTAAATTATTTCCTAAATATAAATTTTTTATCCATAAAAATTTAAAGTAATAATTAGCGACAAAAATAAAGCGACTATAATAATAATTTTTTTAAACTAAGCTAATATTAATAAGAATATATAATTTTATATAATCCCTTTTAATAAAATCAAAAAATATTTCTTAAAGATTTTAAGTTATTATTATAATTTCTTTTTAAAGAGTTTTTAACTAAAAATCTCCAATAAAGGGGTTATTTATATTAATGATTTTATTAAAAAAGAGTTATAAGAATATTATTCCATCGTGGTATTTTATAATTTTATGCCAAATATCTCTTTTCACATTTATTAATGCACAAGCTTTTTATAACAATATAGGAGCTAGAACCTCTTTTGTAGTTTTAGAGGCAGAAGAGGGGATGATAGGAAATGGTGCAACTATATGCAGACTACAAAATATTCCAGCCAATCTTCTTTCAAGCCCCGAGCTTGAAGCATCTGGAAGATGTTTTGTTGAATTAAATGCCACAAATGAATATGTATCTTTTATTAATCCTGTTGATAGTTGCAATGCCATAAATATTCGTCAATCTATTCCAGACTCTCCCGAAGGTGGAGGAATTGATGCAACTTTAAATCTATATGTGAATGGGACTTTTCGTCAGGCAATATCATTAACATCTAAGCAAACGTGGGTATATGATGGAAATAATGGAAATAATAATGGGATGAGTCAAACACCATCTACTGGGGGACCTCATGTTTTTTATGATGAGGCGCGCACTTTAATAGCAGGACCTGTACTTAAAAAAGGTGATACAATAATGCTTAAAAAAGATGCCGAAAATACAGCTAATTTTTATTTTATAGATTGTATTGACCTTGAATATGCAATACCCACAGCACGTCCTTCAAATTCATTATCTGTTGCAGATTATGGCGCAACAGGTACAAGCACAAACAATGTTAATTCTGAGTTTGATGCGTGTGTTAGAGATGCTAAATCTTTGGGCAAAAGTATATGGATCCCTCAAGGTAAATATTATCTTACCAATTGGAGTCCAAATGGTGTGAAAATCTCGGGTGCTGGTATGTGGTTTACCACTTTATATTTTACTATGGGGCAACTACAAGCAGTTTCCTGCACACTTCAAAATTTTTGTGTTGATGCCCCAACAATTGTACGGGATCAGGGAATGGGAGGGGTAAACATAAAAGGTAATAATTGGTTAATAGATGGTGTTTGGTCAATTCATAGTTGCTGGGCAGGATTTTGGGCTTCTGGCACAAATGGAGTTATTCGAAATTGCAGATCTTCAATATGTTGGGGCGATGGGTTAAATTTAAACAATGGTACCACAAATGAAGTAGGCATAAATTTATTAGCAGAGAATAATTTTGTTCGTGGTTGTGGCGATGATGGGCTTACCATTTTTTCTGATGGAGGAACAACTCATACAATTAATGGTGCAACATTGAAAAATAATACATCAATAGCAATGTGGTGGGCAAATGGGATGCGAATTGCTGGTGGCAAGAAAGTGCGAGCAGAAAATAACCTAATATGTGATGATGTAAAAGAGGCGGGTATATATGTTGGTGTATTTGGAGCAAATGGTAGCGACCTTGATTCGGCAATAATAACTAACAATGTTGTTATTAGATGTGGTAATAGCCGCAGTCCGGGTGGAATATCGGTTAATGCTTCACCTGGGAATAAAAATGTTAGTGCAATTCTATCCAAAAATATTATTAAAGATGCACAGTTTTATGGTATTTGCATAGGAAGTAATATAGTAAATTTAATTGTTGAACCAGAAAATATAATAGATCATCCTACTCAAACAGCTATATATATTCAACCAGGTTCTGTAGGTAGTGCTTATTTTAATAATAATTCTCTAATTAATAGAATCCCAGGAAAACTTGCTTTTAAAAATGATGCAGCCACAACTTTTAAAGTTACATTTGGCAATAATATTGGATTTCCTGACACTATTACTACATCTTGCAATAATTTTAGCAACTCGTGTAAAAAATCATTTAAAAAAATGGAATTTTATTATAAAACAAATTTAACTTCTAATTTTTACTCTAATTTTTCCTATAAAGATTTTATTGATAATTTGATTATATATAATGCCGCTGGAAGATTAATAAAAAAATTTTCTTTAAATAATAATTCATTTTTTATTCCGCGAGGTAAAGGTATATACATTCTTGAGATTCGGCAGCAAAAGAAATAATTAATTAGGGTCTACTTAAAAAATCTTTTTTTATATTTTATTCAACTCGAAAGACTAAAAAAATATTTTACCTTGATAGAAAAAAGAAAAAAATGAATGGAGGAAGCTTCCCCTAACAAAATTAAAATTTATTTTATATTAAAAAATGAAATGGAGATACTCCCCCCTAACAAAAATAAAAAATTGATTTATATTATAAACTAACAAATAGTTAAATATTCAAAACCTAAAAAATAGTGGCCTTTATTATATTATTTGTCAATTTTAAAATGATATTTTATTATTGTTTAAAGAACAAGAAAAATGCATTAATATAATCAACTAAAAAAATTATAAATTGCGATAAAAAAATGTATTGAGAAAATTATATTTATTCTATAAGACCTTATCTTAAATATTTAATTATATTTAAAATGTATTTTGTATTTTTAATATAAATTAAAAAGTTTCAAAAATATTTTAGTTAAAATATAATAACCAATTATGACTATTCAATTCCGTCTTAATTTGCTGAAAAAGTATTTAAAAAAAAATATATTGAGTTGGATTTTTATTAGTGATAATGTATTTATAGAATATCTTACAGGCATAAAATCATCTAATATTTATTGCTTAATTTCATCAGACAAAAATATTATTTGCTCTGATTTTAGGTATAAAGAAGAGATATTAGATTATTGTAAAAAAAACAACAAATGGAAATTTTTAGAAATTAAAGAGAACGATTTTACGTTTCTTAAAAATGTTTTTTCAAAGGGAGATATTGTTGGCTTTCAGGATAATGTAATAACAGTTGCACAATTTAAAAGCATAAAGTCTATTTGTAAATATGTAAAATTTGAATCTCTAAAAGATGATTTTGTAGAAATTTTTATATCTAAAACACGCGATGAAATAGAAAAAATAAAAAAAGCTTCCCATATTGCAGATCGTGCATTTAAAATTATTCATAAATTCTGCCGTTTAGGAATAACAGAAAGAGAATTCGTATTTATATTAGAAGATATTTGTAAAAAAGAAGGCTCACAAAAGCCATCTTTTGACACAATTGTGCTTTTTGGGAAAAGATCTGCATTACCACATGGGAAACCTTCTCATACACGTCTTGAGAGGGGTGATTTTGTTTTGTGTGATTTTGGTTGCACTTATGATGGATTTGCTTCTGATATGACAAGAACTTTTGTTGCTGGAAAGGCGTCGGATGAACAAAAAAATATTTACAATATTGTTTTGAAGGCTCAGCAGGAAGCAAAAAAACATGTTTCTTCTGGAATAATTGCTTCTGAGGTTGATAATGCGGCCAGAAGTATTATAAAAAATGCTGGCTTTGGGGAGATGTTTGGACATGCTACTGGCCATGGTGTAGGAATAAGGATTCATGAAGAACCGCGTATATCTTCTAACAGCAAAAAAATATTAAAGCCTGATTATGTAATTACAATTGAGCCTGGCATTTATTATAATAAAATAGGTGGTGTTAGAATAGAAGATATGGTAGTGGTTAATAAATCTGGTTGCGAAGTTATTACAAAATCACCAAGAAATTTAATTGAGGTGGATGTATAATGCTTGATATTCATGTTCTGCTAAAAGCAATGTTTGAAAAAAATGCTTCCGACCTTCATTTGAGAGTTGGAACTCCTCCTGTATTTAGAATAAACGGCTCATTATTTAAGGCTCAAATGGAGCCAATTGCGTATGAAGACATGGAGCGCTTTTGCACCGAAATTATGAAACCCGCTCAAAAAGAAATATTTGACAAAACAAATGAGCTTGATTTTGCATTGGGACTAAAAGGGATAGGCCGTTTTAGGATAAATGCAAGCAGACAAAGAGGAACACCTGCATTAGCAATAAGATCTATAAAAACTATAATTCCGCCTTTTTCTGAGCTTAATCTGCCAAACGTAATTTTAGACATAGCCATGAAAAAAAGGGGTCTTATTTTAGTAACGGGTACTACAGGAAGCGGCAAGTCTACATTGCTTGCATCAATGATTGATCATATCAATTCAAATATAGCCGTAAATATAGTAACAATAGAAGACCCAATAGAATATCTTTACAAAGATAAAAAAAGCATAATTGCACAAAGAGAGATTGGGCATGATACTGCTTCTTTTTCTGATGCGTTAAGAACATGTTTTAGACAGGACCCTGATGTTATTTTGATTGGTGAAATTCGTGATAAAGATACAATGGAAACTGCGTTGAGTGCTGCAGACACAGGGCATCTTGTTATGAGCACTCTGCATACAATGAATGCACAAGAAACAATATCACGAATTCTTTCTTTTTTCCCACCGCATCAACATCAGCAGATAAGACTTGTTCTTTCTAGTGTTTTGGTCTCTATTATTTCATTAAGGCTTTTACCAAGAAAAGATAACATGGGCAGAGTTCCAGCTGCAGAAATTCTTATAAATAACGCAACAATTGCCGAATATATTCTTAATCAGGAAAAATCAAATCTTATTCTGTCTGCAATAAGCGAAGGATATACTCAATATGGTTCTCAGTCTTTTGATCAGTCTTTGCTTCAGCTTTACAAAGATGATTTAATTTCTTTTAATGTCGCAAAGCAGAATGCAACAAATCCCGATGATTTTGAATTAAAAGTAAAAGGAATTGTAGGAACATCCGACAGAACATGGATAACTTAATTCCAATTATTAAACCAAATAAAATATAAGGAGAAAGCCATGAGATTCTTATTTATGTGTGTATGTGTAATAACGAGTGCTGCTTTTGCTTGTTTACATGCTCAGCCTGTTGCAAAAATAACTGTTATAGAAGGACAGGTAAGCGTCATGAAAAAAGGTACGTCTCAGTGGAGAAATGCAAAGCCAGGAATACAGCTTGATGTTGGAGATCAGTTATATACTTATGAAGAAAGTTTTGCAGAAATAAGATATTCCATTGGGACGGTGTTGCGTATGGATGAAAAAACAAAGGTTACAATAGAAGCGTCATCCGAAAAAACAATTAAAACAAAAACATCAATGGGAAATGTATGGGTTAATATGAAAAAGCTAATATCAACAGGAAAACAATTTGAAGTATCAACTCCTACGGCAGTGGCTGCAATTAGAGGAACTGTTTTTGATTTTTCTTATACACCCGATTCTGCAACCTATGTAAATGTTTTTGAAGGAAAAGTTGCAGTAGGCCCAACCAATGAGCTTAAAAAAAAGATTGAAAAAGAGAAAAAAGAATCTGCTAAAATTCGGGAGCCACAAGAAGTTCCAGGACCAGAGGAAATTCCCGGCCCTTATGAGGTTTCACTTGAACAATGGTTAACTATTGTAGAAGGTCAAAGAATTTCTATTCAGAAAAATGGTAAATATGCGATAGACAAAATAAATATGGAGCAAGCACAAAAAGAAAAATTTATTAAAAAGAATTTAATGCTTGATGAAAATTTAAATAAAAAATAAAAACATTTAGTTTCTATTGATGATAAATTTGTCTAATAAAAAATGTTAATTATTAATTCCTTGATTAACTAACTATAATTGTTTTATAATCAATATTAGAGACAAAATAATAAAGATATATTGATATTATTTTATGATTTTTTTGTTTGTGCTTTAACAACAAAAAAACTTTACTTGGGATAAAATATTAAAAGGAAGATTTATGCGAGTTATTTTTTCTATTATTCTGTCTATAATATTTTTTGCTAATGCTTTTTTATTTGCCTCAGATGGGAAAAAGACAGATTCTAATAAAATCATATTTTTATTTTTTAAAATAAGAAACGATTCTCTTTTTTTTGAAAAATCACAAATAGTTTCTGGAAAATACAGAACAGATACGTCTTCTAATTCATTAAGTGAATATTTGCTTGCAGAGGTAAAGACTTCAGACAATCGTGTTATTTTTACTAAAACATTAGAATGGCCGTCAAAGATTCATTATGATTTTATAGATTCAAACAACAATCTTAAGGGTGGAGTAGAAAATTTACAAGAAGAAACATTTGTTATACGCATGCCTTATTATAAAGATCTAAGAGAAGTGTTTTTTTATAAAGTTAAAAAGGAAGATCAAAATTTAAAAACAAAGTCTGCCAAATCATCTGCAAAAAATGAATTGATTGCGCACTTTTTATTAAACATACAGGAAGACAGCCAAAAATGAAATCTTGTAAATTTATTATTTCTATAATATTTTTATTAAATTTTTCCATCCATATTTATTCTCAAGGTTTAAAAATTTTTATAAGCGGCGATAGCGCAGATGTAAAAAGAATTAATTTTGTGTTTCTTGCAGAAGGCTACACTCAACAGGAACAGCAAAAATTTATTTCTGATGTTCGTTTTATTAAAGATGGGGTTTTTTCTACAAAACCATACAAGGAATATGCTTCTTATTTTAATGTATGGGCTATTTTTGTAGCCTCTTTAGAATCTGGGGCAGATCATCCTTTGCAAAATATTTATAAGAATACTTATTTTGAAGCAACTTTTGGAACAACAACAGAAAGGTTGGTTACAATAAAAAATTCCAGCAAGGTTTGGGAATTGCTATCAATATATGTCCCGGAATATGATATAGTATGTGTTCTTGTTAATGATTCGCAGTATGGGGGAATGGGAGGAAATTATTCTGTAGCAACTGTGCATAGTTCTTCTGTTGGTCTTGTTTTGCATGAAACGGGGCATTCTTTTGTTAGACTTGCAGATGAATACGAATCTGCGTATACTTTAACACCATCCGAACATGCGAATGTAACTGCACAAACTCAAAGAGAGAAAATTAGGTGGAATGCCTGGATTTTACCTCAAACACCCATTCCTACTCCAGAAACAAATGAATATGCAAATGTTGTAGGATTGTTTGAAGGAGCAATATATCAAACTAGTGGGTGGTATAGACCAAAGCTTAATTGCATGATGAGAAATTTAGGCGTTCCATTTTGTGAAGTATGCACCGAAGAACATATAGTAAAATTTTATTCACGAGTGTCTCCAATAATATCAAAAGTTCCACAAAGCGATACAGTATATATTGATTCAAAAAATACAGCAAAATTATCTCTTATATCAAGAGCGCCACAGCCCAATACACTAAAAAAATCGTGGTATGTTAATGGCGTGCTTATTTCGGCTAAAGATACTTTTACACTAGA
>Ga0123519_10016419_pt1 | contig 10278 bp, 10 predicted proteins | sample YelNatPaOPRAMG02_FD_87396 | JGI IMG/M metagenome (GOLD analysis project Ga0123519, IMG submission 87396) | Hot spring microbial communities from Yellowstone National Park - Yellowstone National Park OP-RAMG-02 (version 2) | ecosystem: Environmental > Aquatic > Thermal springs > Hot (42-90C) ...
CTCCTCTCCCTCTATTACCTCTTTAAGGATGGGGATCAATTGTGGGTGAAATTGAAGGAGATGATTCCTCTCCCTTCCAAGGAGAGAGACCTCATCATCCGGAGGTTCAAAGAAATGGTCTATGCTGCCATTTTCGGGGGGTTATGCATAGCCTTGATTCAAGGAATATTAGGAGGATTGTCCTTTTGGGTTTTGGGTCTTCCGTCCCCCATCTTCTGGGGAACGGCGATGGCTTTTCTCTCCTTCATCCCGATCGGAGGGACAGCGCTGATCTGGGGTCCTGCGGCTCTTTTTCTTCTCTTTCAAGGGACCTTTTTAAAAGGGTTGATTCTTTTAGGATTAGGAATTTTCATCATCGGGATGGTGGACAATTTTCTCAGGCCTTATTTTATTAGTGCAAAGACGAACATTCATCCCCTTCTCCTTTTCTTTGCTATTCTTGGAGGAATCCATGCCTTCGGGATGATCGGGCTGGTCGTGGGGCCCTTGATTGTCACCCTTTTTCTCACATTGGTTGAGATTTATATTCAGGGGACAAAGAGTAGAAAAAATTTGGAGGAGAAAATTTAGAGGATAGCTCCTTCAGGGCACAGGGGCTTCCACAATCTCTACTTTAAATTCCTTGGCTTGAGGGGGGATGTCTTTAAAGACCACCATAAAGGGAGCCGATTTCCCAGCAGGAACTAATCTCTCTTTTGGACTTTTAGGATGGATGCTCATGTCTCCTTCAAAGAATTCGGAGGGTAGAACCTTCCAGTCTTCTCGAGAAAGAGCACGCCCACAGAAGGTTTCCTTAGAGGCCACTTCTTTTTTCAATTGATCAAAAATGACCACTTTTACTTTGATGTGTTTTCTGTCTTTGGAAGATTGATTTTCCACCTTCCCTTCGATCACAAAAAGAGAGAGGTCTTTTACTTTCTCTTCGTAACCATTGAGGTCTTTTAAGACCAGATCTTTCTTCTCGATTCCCAGGATCTGATTCCAGAGGCCCTTCATCTTCCCAGTGAAATTGTTCAGATAAGGAGAAAATCTACCTCCTGATTCGAATTCTGACCAGAGATAGAAGAGTCCAAATACGAACAATGCAATAATAATGACAAGCCCTACAAAACGAAAGGAACTCCTTTTTTCTCTTAGCACTCTTCTCTTAGGCTCCACCCTCTCCACCGGTGGGATAGGTTTCGGCTCAAATTCCTTTTCGATAAAGGCTTCTTTAGTCGAAACCTCCTCCTCTCTTTTCTCCACAGAGGGTGGTTCTTCAAAAGGGAATCTCTCTTCCTCTTCTTCGAATCCCTTTACTTCCTCTTCCCTTTCAGGTGGGGAAACCTCCATCCCTTTGTCTTCCGGGGAGATCAATTCTTTGTGATATTTGGCAAAGGATTCGAACTGTTCGGTCACCTCTTCTTTTGTCTCTGGAGGCGGAACGACATAGAAGACATGATGGCACCTCGAACAACGAACTTTTGATCCTTTCGGAGAGATTCTCGAATCATCGAGTCGATACTTTGTCAAACAGGATGCACAGGTAATAATCATAAAAGACCCCTTTTAATTTTTTAACCCATTATGATGAAAGGGAGAAAAAAAATCAAGCCTAAAATGTAATCCATCCCTGAAGGGGGAAATAAATTTAAACCCGACAGGAGTATTTCCGAAAGTTAAGATTTCGATGGACCATTTAAGGTAGCCGCACCTCCGACCGAGTCGGATCCGCCTCTGGCAGAATGGGGTTCTCCAATACCCCTCTCGGGCTTATCCCCCACTTCTACGTGAGGGATTCCTGAAGAGAAAAATTTTTGCTTGACTTTGGTTCAAGATTAGAAGAAAATTTTTAATGTTACAGGAGAGACTCCTCCCTGTTAAATTAATTCATGGGAGGGGCGCCGAAGGGGCAATCCCGAGTTGGGAGAAACTCTCAGGCAAAAGGACTGTAACAGATTGGGATCCTGGAAAGATCCAGACCCTTGAGTTTGAAAGGGAGCTGGACACCGAAGGGGATAAATTCCGCTGATTGCGGAATAATCTCTCAGGTAAAAAGACAGGAGGAAGGCAAAAGGGTGAGCGATTGCTTTCCTCCTTTTTATTTGGCGATTCTTCCTCGTAGATTGTCTTCACTCCCCAGAGTACGGGAACTGGGAAGTCAGAGCATAGAGGAATATGAAGGAGAAAAAGATTATATTTATCAATTTAGATGAATTGAAGGAACACGAGGAGATTCGACCCGATTATCTCGAGGCTTTAAAGAATGAAATCCTTTCCGATGGAATACTGAAGATGCCCATTTGTATCGACCAAAAGACCTGTATCATCTTAGATGGGCACCATCGACTTCATGCATTAAAGCGATTGGGCTGTCGGAAGATTCCCTGTGTATTAGTCGATTATCAATCGTCGGAGATCCAGGTCATGCCATGGAGAGAAGGGGAAAAGATTACGAAAGAAGAGATTATCGAAGTGGCTCTTAAAGGGGGAAGAATGCCTCCAAAGACCTCTAAACATATGATCCTAGTAAATGGGGAGTGGAAACACATTTCCATCATTGAGGAGATGATCAATGTCCCCTTGGAAGAGTTAAAATAAATCAAGTAAGGAGTGAAGGATGAAGTTTCCAGAAGAGTTACTCTATTCTGAAACCCATGAATGGATTCGAGAAGAAGGGAATCGGGTCACTTTAGGGATTACCGATTATGCCCAGAGGGAGCTAAGAGATATTGTCTATGTCGAACTCCCCGAGATTGGAGCGGAATTCAAAAAAGGACAGAGTATTGGGGTGGTGGAGTCCGTAAAAACGGTGACGGATATTTTTACTCCTGTAACCGGGAAGGTCATCAGCCGGAATGAAGAGTTGAAAGACCATCCTGAGTACATCAATACAGATCCTTATGGAAAAGGATGGATCGTTCAGATGGAAATTCAGCAAAAAGAAGAGTTAAAAGGGCTTCTCACGGCCCAGGCCTACCAGGGACTCCTGCCAAAGGAAGAATAGATGAAAGATTTTAATCGTTATCTTCCCCATACCCCGGAAGAGATTCAAGAGATGCTTGAAGAGATCGGGTTGGAGAAGGTCGAGGATCTCTTTAAAATGATTCCCCCCCCGTATCGTCTCACGAAGCCTTTAAACCTTCCTTCTCCTCTTTCAGAAATGGATTTACTTCGCTCTCTTGAATCGCTCCAGTCTCCTCTTTACTCCTCTTTTCTGGGTGGAGGGGCCTATCATCATTTTATTCCTTCTGTTGTTTCTCATCTTGTCTCACGATCCGAATTCTATACGGCCTATACCCCCTATCAACCCGAAGTGAGTCAGGGTACCCTTCAGGCCATCTTTGAATTTCAGACCTTGATGTGTGAGCTTACTGGGATGGAGGTTTCCAATGCCTCCATGTACGATGGGGCCTCCAGTTTAGCAGAGGCAGTCCTTATGGCCTATCGGATCACCAGAAGGAGGAAGATTCTCCTTTCCGAAACAGTCCATCCTGAGTATCGAAGGGTGATCCAAACCTACATCGACCCGGAACACCATGAAGTAGTTTCGATTCCCTATTTAAAGGAAGAGGGACGGACCGATCCATATTCTCTCTTTCATCATCTTGACCGAGAGGTGAGCGCAGTTGTCCTTCAGAGTCCGAACTTCTTCGGCATCATCGAGGATCTTTCCGGAATTTCTGAACGGGTTCACCAAGAAGGGGCCTTGCTGATCATCGGGTTTAGCGAGGCCTTGGCCTATGGAGTTCTCAAGCCGCCTGGTTTATTTGGAGCAGATATTGTAGCTGGAGAAGGACAGAGTTTGGGAATCCCTCTTTCTTACGGAGGTCCCTATCTGGGGATTTTCACGACCCGAGAGAAATTTATAAGGAATATGCCTGGCAGGCTTGTAGGAGAGACCATAGACCTGGAGGGAAGAAGAGGGTTTGTCCTTACCCTGGCAACCAGGGAGCAGCATATTCGGAGGGAAAGAGCCACATCCAACATCTGTACGAATGAAGGACTCTGTGCCCTGATGGCTACCATCTTCCTCTCCTGTCTCGGGAAAGAGGGTCTCAGGGAGCTCTCCCTCAAGAATCTTAGTAAGGCAGAATATGCAAAGAAGTTAGCCTCAGAGATTCGAGGGTGTCGAATCGGATTCACCTCGCCTACCTTTAATGAATTCGTTTTAGAATTAGAGAGAGACCCTCAAGAGGTGCTGCGAGAGCTTCGAAGGGAGAAGATTCTTGGAGGGCTCTCGCTAGCACGGTTTTATCCTGAGTTAAGCAATCATCTTTTAGTCACAGTGACCGAGATGAATAGAAAAGAAGAGATTGACAAGTGGGCCGAACTTTTGCGAAAGGCCATGGGGCGATGAGCCTTGAGCAGGGAGCATAGGGATAGGACTGATTAATAAGAGATAAGGGATGGTTCTATGGGAAGAATAAGAGATACCGGGTTAATTCAAGAAGAACCTCTCATTTTTGAGAAGGGGAGAAGAGGAAGAAGAGGATGTTCTTTACCCGAATGGGAGGTCGATGAGGTGAATCCTGAGAGGGTCATCCCTTCTCATCTTCTGCGAGAGCAGTGGGATGGCTTCCCTGAGGTGAGTGAAGTGGAGGTGGTCCGTCATTTTACCCGACTTTCCCAATGGAACTACGGGGTGGACAGTGGGCTTTACCCTCTTGGTTCCTGTACGATGAAGTATAATCCAAAGCTTAACGAAGAGGTGGCAAAACTGCAGGGTTTCTCTAAGCTTCATCCTTATACCCCTGAGGCGCTCTGCCAGGGGATTCTCAGGCTGATGGATGAACTTGGAGCCTTTCTGGCCGAGATCACGGGAATGGATGCCGTGACGCTTCAGCCCGCTGCAGGAGCCCATGGAGAGCTGACGGGGTTGATGATGATCCGGGCCTGTCTTCGTGATCGAGGAGAGAGGAGGAGCAGGATCCTGGTCCCCGATACAGCCCATGGGACCAACTGTTCTTCTTCCACCCTTGCCTCCTTCCAGATGGTAGGAATTAAGTCAGACGAGAGAGGGATCCTCAGTGCCAAACAAGTCAAAGAGCAGATGAACGAGGAGGTGGCTGCCCTCATGGTCACCAATCCCAACACCCTGGGTCTTTTTGAGGAGGAACTGGGGGAGATCTCCGAGATCGTTCATCAACGAGGAGGATTTGTATATTGTGATGGAGCCAACCTCAATGCCCTGATGGGAATCGTGAAATTGGGGGATCTTGGAGTGGATGTGGTCCAGCTCAATCTCCATAAGACCTTCTCCACCCCCCATGGAGGGGGAGGCCCAGGGGCTGGACCGGTGGCGGTGAAAAGGGAGTTGGTTCCCTATCTTCCTATTCCGGTCATTGAGCGTCAAGGTGAGAAGTATTATCTCAACTGGAATCGTCCTAAAACGATAGGAAAGATGCGGGCCTTTTATGGAAATGTTGGGGTGATGCTGAAGGCTTATGCCTATATCCTCTCGATGGGAGGAGAAGGTCTCAAGAGGGTCAGTGAACTGGCTGTGCTCAATGCCAATTATTTAATGAAAAAATTGAAAGACCATTACCACCTTCCCTATGATCGACCCTGTATGCACGAATGTGTCTTCACGGATCGATATCAAGAGAAGAATCATGTGACGACCCTTGATATAGCCAAGAGGTTGATTGACTATGGATTTCATCCTCCGACCATCTACTTTCCATTAGTTGTGAAAGGGGCATTGATGATAGAACCCACAGAGACGGAGAGTAAGGACGAACTTGACCGATTGATCGAGACGATGATCCTCATTGCAAAGGAGGCCGAAGAGAATCCGGATCTCCTTCGTCAAGCTCCTCAGAGGGTGAAGGTCAGAAGGCTTGACGAAGTCCTGGCCGCGAGAAAACCGAAACTGAGGTGGAGCCCAAAATGATGATAAATAGACGGAGGGGCTCCGAATCTCGGGATTCCTTGTGGAAAAGAAAGGATTGATCTTAGACCTCGGTCTCATCGATTACAAAAAGGCCTGGGACCTCCAGCACCAGCTCTGGTTAAAGAGGGTAGAAGAGAGGTTGCCTGACCTCCTATTGATTCTGGAACATCCTCACGTCATCACCCTTGGAAGGCGGGGAAATCGTTCCTCCCTTCTGGTTTCTCCTGAGGTTCTCAAAGAGATGGGGATTGCTCTTTTCCAAGTGGAAAGAGGAGGGGAGGTGACCTACCATGGTCCTGGACAACTGGTCGGTTATCCTATTCTTAATTTAAAGGACTACGGGTATCGGGTGACTCAGTATATCTATGAGATTGAGGAAGTTCTCATCCGAGCCCTTCGAGATTTTGGGATTGAAGGAAACAGGGATTTTAGAAATCGAGGGGTTTGGGTTCGGGACAAGAAGATTGCCTCGATCGGGATAGCCATACAACGGTGGGTCTCTTTTCACGGGTTTGCATTGAATTACCGTACAGAACTAAAATATTTTGAATGGATCTATCCATGTGGTCTTCAGGGAGTGAAGATGACATCGATGAAGGAGATGCTGGGAAAAGAGATTTCGAGGGATCGGTTAGTAGAGAGGGTCTCTTTTCATTTCAAAGAGATTTTTCAAAGGGAATGGGAGCAGAAGACCATCGAAGAGATTTGCAACTCCGAGATTTGAAGTAGAAAATCAGATGGAAGCAAAACGAATCGTCGTGATTGGAGGGGGACCAGGAGGTTATGTGGCAGCGATTCGAGCCGCTCAATTAGGGGCACGAGTCACTCTCATTGAGAAAGATAGAATTGGAGGGACATGCCTCAATCGGGGTTGTATTCCAACCAAGACGCTCCTCCATGATGCTAAACTTCTCCGCTCCCTTAAGAGGTCTCCCCTCTTTAAATTCAACCTCCCCCATCCCTCCGATCTTCTTAAATCCATGATGGAGCGAAAAGAAAGGGTTGTTGATGAATTAGTAAAAGGGATCGAATTACTGCTGAGTTCCTATCGAGTGGAGGTTATTCGGGGAGAGGCCCGTTTTCTGAATTCAGAGCAGGTGGAGGTTGTGAAAGAAGATAAAGAAAGGTTGATCCTAAAAGGAGACACTCTCCTTCTGGCTACGGGGTCGACCCCTAAGACCTTTCCTCCTCTTTTACCTGATCGAGAAAAGATTATGACGAGTGATGATGCCCTTGAGCTCCAAGAGATTCCTAAAGAGATGGTGATTGTCGGAGGGGGCTATATCGGAGTGGAATTTGCTACCCTTTTTCATACCTTAGGGTCGAAGGTGACCCTCATAGAGATTCTGGACAGGATCCTACCCGGGGTTGAAGAAGAATTGGTTCGAAATCTTCGAAGGTTTTTAGAAAGGGAGGGGATTCGAATTTTTACAGGATCTTCCGTCGAAGAACTTCGCCCCGATGGAAGAAGTCTCAGTCTGAAAATAAAAACCGCAAAAGAGAGGATGGAGATTCGTTGCGAAAAGGTTCTTTTGGCCATTGGAAGGGTTCCCAATATCGCTTCCAATCTTACTCAGATAGGGATCAAAAACACCCCTCAGGGAATTAATGTAAATCCCTATCTGGAGACAAGCTTACCCGGGGTTTATGCCTTTGGGGATGTCATTGGAGAAAGGATGCTTGCCCCTCTCGCGATGGAGCAGGGAATAGTGGCGGGAGAAAATGCTATGGGTTTCAAACGACAATGGAAGAGGCCTTCCATTCCTCTTTGTATCTTTTCTTATCCTGAGATTGCTTCGGTGGGTCTTACGGAGAAAGAGGCAAAAGAGAGGGGTCCAATCAAGATTGGACGATTTCCTTTTCGATCCAACCCCAAGGCTGTCCTTTCAGGTGAACCCGAAGGTTGGATCAAGGTAATTGCCAGTCAGGAAGAAGAGACGCTCTTGGGAATCCATATTCTTGGACCGGAGGCAAATATCCTTGCCTCTTTGGCTTTAACCATGATGGGAGGGAAGGTAAGAGAGTTTACCCGATTCATCCAGGCCCATCCCACTCTTCCTGAGGCACTCAAAGAAGCCTGTCTCGATGTGGATGGATTGGCCATCCATCTGCCAAAGCCACTCAGAGGGAGGGCATAAGGGATGAGAAAACCACCGTGGCTTAAGAAGAGGGTTCCCCCTCTCTCAGAACTCATGAAGGTGAGGTCTATTCTTGAAGAGAGCGGTCTCCATACGGTTTGCGAGGAAGCCCGCTGTCCCAATCTTGGAGAGTGCTTCTCTCAGGGCACAGCCACTTTTCTGATTCTTGGAGAGGTCTGTACAAGAAATTGTGGGTTCTGTGCTGTAAAACATGGCCTTCCCCTTCCTCCATCAGAAGAAGAGCCTCAAAAAGTGGCCTCCGCTGTAAGCAGAATGGATCTTCGATACGTGGTGATCACCTCTGTCACGCGGGATGATCTTCCCGATGGAGGGGCCTCCCATTTTGCCCGCACCATCCGATCTATTCGAGCCTTAGATCCAGACATCAGAATCGAAGTGTTGATTCCTGATTTTCAAGGGGATCTATCCTCCTTGGAAAGGGTGTTAAGGGAAAGCCCCGAGGTTCTAAATCATAACATGGAGACCGTAGCTCGACTCTATCCCAGGGTTAGACCTCGGGCAGATTATAGGCGATCAATGGATTTATTACGAAGGGCAAAAGAATGGGATTGCAGGCTGTTAACTAAGTCGGGGTTTATGGTAGGATTGGGAGAGAACAGGCAAGAGGTGTTAACTCTCATGAAAGAACTGAGGGAAATAGGATGCGATTTTTTAACGATCGGGCAGTATCTTCAACCTGGAGCTGATCGTTTACCAGTGGAAAGGTATGTCTCTCCAGAAGAGTTCGAGGAGTTTAAGAAGATTGGAGAGGAGATGGGGTTTAAAGCCGTGGCCTCCGGTCCCTTTGTGAGAAGCTCTTTTCATGCCTTCGAGATGTTTGAGCATCAAATAGGTCATCGATAAGGTGCGAGAATGTCCCAAAGGGGGGAGGAAAATGGTTTTTTGGAAAGGCCTTTTTAATTTTGTTTGGCTCTTTTTTCTCATTTCCTGTGCAATGAAGCCACCTTCACCACCTATTTCAGAACCTTATATCCCGCCTCCAAAGCCGGCAAAGATTGCCCTGGTCCTTGGGGCTGGTGCTTCAAAGGGATTTGCCCACGTAGGAGTCCTGAAGATCCTTGAGCTCCATCAAATACCGATTCACCTCATTGTTGGCACCAGTGTTGGAAGTGTCGTGGGAGCGCTCTATGCCTCTGGAATGAATGCCTATGAACTTCAGAAACTCGCCTTCTCCGTCGAGCAGAAGGAGATGGTGGATCTTACCCTTCCTGAGAATGGATTCATCAAAGGGGAAAAGCTGGAAGAGTTCGTCAACAGGATGTTGAAAAACAGTCCTATGGAAAAACTCAAGATTCCTTTCTACGCTGTCGCTACAGAGCTTCAGAGCGGTCAAGAGATCATCTTTGGCAAAGGAAATACAGGGCAGGCGGTGAGGGCGAGTTGCTCGATTCCTGGAGTCTTTAGACCTGTGAAAATAGGGGATAAGGTCTATGTGGATGGAGGGGTAGTCAGTCCTGTGGCGGTGGAAGCAGCAAGACGAATGGGTGCAGATATCGTCATCGCCGTAGATATCTCTGCGAGCTCAGAGCGAAATCCACCTGGGAATACGATCGAGACCATTCTTCAGTCCATCAATATCATGTATTCAAAACTCGCTTCAATCCAGCTTGCTCAGGCAGATATTGTGATCCGACCGAAGGTGGGTTTTATTGGGTCGGCCGATTTTTCGAGAAGACATGAAGCCATCCTCGAGGGTGAGAAGGCCACCCTCGAGGTCCTGCCCAAAATTCAAGAGATATTGACTCGACTCCGCCAGGAAGGGAGATTGGAATAAAGGGTAGTAACGATTAGGGTTTCCTCAATAAGAATCCTCATAAATTCCGAACACAAGGATCGCCATGAACACTCAACCTTGACATTGGCCCACTTAGAGTTGATTCTAAGAGCTCCCTGAATAATAAAGTTTGCAGTTAGAGCACAGCCATATAACAACCATCCTGATGAATTAATAGGTCAAGAAACCTGTGAGTCATCTATCATTGAAATCCAAAAAGACAAAGGGTTAAAATTGGGTACCTTTTTGAAGGAGGAAAAGTATGTTAAAGGACCTTAACCACACCATTCTCTATTCTTGGCATAAAGAGAATGGGGGGCAGATGGTGGAATTTGCAGGTTGGGAGGTGCCTATCTGTTATGAACGGGGAATCATTGAAGAACATCTTGCGACCAGAAGGTTTGGAGGACTGTTTGATGTCTCCCACATGGGAAGGTTTTTGATCTATGGAGAAGAGGCCATCCCCTTTC
>Ga0123519_10016421_pt1 | contig 10277 bp, 10 predicted proteins | sample YelNatPaOPRAMG02_FD_87396 | JGI IMG/M metagenome (GOLD analysis project Ga0123519, IMG submission 87396) | Hot spring microbial communities from Yellowstone National Park - Yellowstone National Park OP-RAMG-02 (version 2) | ecosystem: Environmental > Aquatic > Thermal springs > Hot (42-90C) ...
AAAATACGTGGAAAAATGTCTTGAGGCTTTTGAAGTAGGAAAAGATATCCTAAAAAGAAAAGGGCAAAAATAGATTTCTCTCTTCGGTCTCGGGGTTCTGCCGTAACAAGCGCAAGGAAACTCTTCGTTATGTTGCCGGTGTTTTAAACTTAGGTATTATCGTGCTCCAACCAATTTATAGGTATGAGCACAATACAACAGTTATGGTTTAAACTGGAAGTGAAGTTGTAAGGTTTTGAGAAGCTGCTCAATTTTAAATGAACTCTATTTCAATTCTTTGATACTAAATTCGTGCTTAATAAGAATGACATCTTTTCTTAATTTTTCATAATTATCTGGTGAAATTCTGACCCACGATCGCAAATAGTAATCGCCATCATTCCATCGTCCAGATTCGTCCAAGAAAATCAAGTAGTCCATAATTCTATCGCAAAACCAATTTTATTATATCTCTTTCTGCGAGTGAAAAATCGTACTTTATTACGAATTTACGCTATTTGACACCTGTTGAAAACTCCTGCTACGATTTTGAATTATAAGCAGAATTTTTGTAAACCCCTGAAAGAATATGTTTACCTTCTTAATATTTACATTGCTTTGTCATTGACTCCAGTAATTTTTTTGCGTAATCCTTTTTTATTTCCTTTATGTCATCGAAATCTAAGTATCTTAAAAGATAATAAAATAAAGATAGTCTATATTCCTCTTTGAATTGACTATCTTTTATCTTATACGAGTTAAAGGCAATATTTTGTGCTATTGTTCTAATATTTCTTATTGCATAAATAGCTTTTTTCAATTCTTCTTTTGAAACATTTAACTGGCTGTCAAATTTATTATCTCCTATAATCGTTTCAATTGTTAACCATTCGTTTAACAGATTTTCTTTCTCATCAGTGTATATAGACTCTTCGGCTCTATCTTCGTCCATTAATTTTATTCTTATATAGGATTCTAAAGTTACAAAGTCTTTCAACCAATGAGATTTGTCTACTTCTCCGAAATCAATAAGATGAATTATGTCCTTTTCTTCATCAATTATAATATTATCCCCCGTAAGATCTCCATGAGTCAGACATATTCGTCTATAGTCTTTTTTTTGAAATTCTTCTTTAATCTCTTCTGTTATATGTCGAACTTTATTTAAATCATAATATTTTGCTAATGATTCATGCAAAGTGTCGGCTTTGAGATAAATCCTAGCCAAATTTGAAAATAATTTATTAATGAAATCCTGAATTTTATCAGGAGATGCGTTCTTGTATTTTTGGGAAAAACTCTCTCCGGAGACCTCTTCAAATGCAATAACGCCAAAATTATCGTAATCCTTCGATTCTCTGGAACGAGGTATTTCTATTTTCCCGCTATTATACAAACAAATAGCATCAAGTAGTTTGGAGAACCCACTTTTTTCTTTTGTAATCTTCTCCTTAATTCCTATCTTTATATATCTATGTGGTAATGGTTGGGAATTCTGAGTTTCTATTCCTTTTAATTTACATGTAAGGGTGGCGAAACTATGTTGGAGCTCTATCGTCACACCATTAAAATAAGGGTGCTCATCTTCATTTTGAATTATCTTTTCTACAATATATTCTGATAAGATTGGGTAAACTTGTAGATAATCTACGAAAGGTAACCTTGCCCGTTTTATGGCACCATCCCAGAGTATTTTGTCTCTTGGCTCAAGTGTTACTGGGAGTCTGCAGATATTAACTAATTTCCTAACATTTTCTGAAGGATTTTGTGAAGATATCGTTTTCTGCAATATAGCACCCACTGTTTCTCCAATATTTCTCCGTCCCTTTAAAGATAAAATCATTTGTAGGATTTTCTCCTGTAATTCAGGCCTTCTTATAAAGCTTGGTATAATAATAGATATAAACCCGCTATCCATTACAACATTAACAACGTCTTCTAACATCATACCTACATCATAAAGGTTTAGATGGTCATTTTTGTGGCAGATTGAGAAGTAAGAGATGAAATCATCTACGTATACGCTTTTTTCGTGTTCATCAAACAACGACTCTTGAGCTTTTCCATCAAACCAATGTGCCCACAATGAAAAAAATCTTAAGCAATACTCTTTATATCGCTCAGAAAGTAAGAGTGGAAAAATAATTCGTGTAGATTCAGATTTCTTACTAGAAAGTATCTTTAAAAAGTTTTCATTTAGACCAAAATTTTTAATATAGTCAGGTTTATTCACACCTTGTTTCGAATTTAAACTATTTAATAAGTAGAATAAAGTTTCCAGATAGATATTTGGTTCATTTATTAGCCCATCTTCCAATCTTCTTTTATACATAAGATAACCTTTATCCATAGATAGTAAAGAAAAAGCTATAACAGCATTAATCTGGTCCACATCACTACCAATATTAATAGAATTTTGTTTTAGGTTATTCATCAGTTCAGTTATTTTTGATTTTTCGGTTTGCAATACTTCCTCATATTTTTGTGTTACTGCTGTATTCACGACACCCCCCTGCTATCGAGTTTTTAATAGTGGATAGGAATAATGAAGTTGCACTGGTTGCGGGAACAAATTCTCCTACCCTTCGCTCTTCTAAAAAATTTTTATTCGAAGTAATCAAATTAAGTAGTCTACTCAATAGGTTATAAAGACACTCTTCTATGTTACTTTTCTTAATATTTTCTATTTCTTCACCTGTTGCTATTATATGGGATAGCAAATAAGAAATTACAACCTCTCTTCTAAAGGTCGTGGTATACTCCTTTGGTTTTCCGGGAATATTCAACAGTACCTTCTCTTCGTCCATAACATCAATTTTTTGGCTTAATAGCGAAGAGACGTTATCTAAAATAGTTTTAATCCCATTACTAATTGATAACTCAATATCATGCTTTTTTTCTGCGTAAATCTTTTTTTGATATCTTCTTACCGATATTAAAAATCCTACAGCATTTGTAGTATTAGTGATGGAAAGTACTTCATCGGATATAGAAAACGGTAAACTTCTTCTTTCCTTTAAAAAAGAAACTAAAAGTGTTATACCGCTACTTATGGTTTCCTTTATCTTTTTAATAAAAGTATTACCTATGGTCATGCTGAATAGTTGCTCATCAGAAATATCTGCAAATAATTCTAATGCAACCAAAGCCATAATGGTAGGAAATAATCTAAAATTGCCCTCATCTGATTTATCATAAGAGGGCCATATAATCGGAAGAGACTTTGTTGTTCTTTTTGTTTTTAAGAGATAATTAATCCCCCTTAATATCGGTAATTCAATTTCCGTGTGTTTGTTCTGATTAAGCCGTAAATATGTTAGTAATGCAATTACACTATCTGCCGTTGACTCTATAAAACTTACATCTAATATGTTGAAAATATCTCCACCAGGTGGGAAACCTCCGTCTGATATCTGAGTATTTAAAAGAAATCTTACTGCTTTATCTAGGGCATTGTCGTCTTCCAGATTAATAAAGTTGTATATTGAAGGAGGTCTAAACAATAAACCCACAAAATCTGCTGTTGCTATAATACCACTCTCATTGATATAAGTGGGATATGGCGGGAAACCTCCATCAATAACATTTTGTTGTGTTATTAACCATTGATATGTTTTTTCTATTAACTTTCCGTCATGTATCCGTTTCAATAGAGTCTCTATCATTTTCCAATTCTCCACCGCTTTCTCATTGGTTCTGACGAGTACCGCACATCAATTCTCACTATTCCCAAATGATTTTCTACTGATAAAATAGCGGAATCCATAATATATTGTTTAATCACTGAAGAAATCTCATTCTGAAGAAAAGTGTTCAAGGGTTGCGGAATGTGTGTTATTATACTTAATTCACACATCCCTTTTTGTGGATATTCTTTCTTAACACACTCTATACCCACAGGACAATTTGGTATAACTTTTTCAACTTTGGATACTATTTCCGGTATATATACTTGTGCACCTGCTATATATAAAACTCCTTCTTCTTTGGATTTTCCTTTTATTTCCAAAAATGGTTTGCCATCTATAAAATATAATTTGCCCTTATCCCCCATCTTATAACGAAACAAAATTGTTCCATTTTTTCTAAACGGCGTAATAATAATCTCTCCATTTATTTCTTCCACAAACAATGACGAAATAATTTTATATGCAATTTGGGATCCATGTAATGCTGGGATATACGTTCCGATGTGGCCAATTTCATTTGAACCATAAGTAATAAAATATTCGACCTCTGTTTGGAAAATTTTATCTAAACGTTTCACGAGGCTTTTAATTTGTATTTCGGTAACGGGTTCTCCACTTAGTTCCAAATATACCTTCCTCTTCGCAATATTTTCAAACAAGATCTCTTTGTTCTCTAAAGCACTCTCTAACTGATAACAAATCCATTCTGCCATTAGGGGGTATTCTATTATGAACAGAACATCCCCTCTTTGAACACATTCCAAAAGTTTATCTCTATCATTATATTCTGCAAAGATGCCTTGTGGATACATTCTTTTATGATTAATATCGTGTGTTTCGTAATAGCTTTCTCCTTCTCTTCTTTTACTATGTAAAAATACGGTAATATTATTCCTCAAAACCCTATTCATCTCTTCTGGGTAACCCACAATGGTCCCTATATCTCTATAGATTGTCTTTATATTTCCCGAGACACCCGTTGTTTTAAATTGCCAAAGTCCTTTTGTTGAGATAAAAAGTTCTTTATAATCAACAGTATTCGGGGCGATAATAGGTAACTTTCTAAAATCGTCATACGTATTTATATTCCATTGCGCCAGATTCAATTTTTTGCCATATACAGTCTTTCTTAATACTTCATATACTTCTTTTAATTCTTCAGATTTTTCTTTGAAGTATCTTTCCATGTTCATTTTTCCATACCTCAAGCCAATGGTTGTATCCTTTCAATACTTGTGTTTCTACCGACCGGTTAATATCTGCCTCTTTTTCCAATTTTCTATACCACTCTTCTTTGTGAGGACAAGAAATCATAGTTGCCGCTTCAATATACTCAATATCAAGAGTTCCTTTGTATTCATTCAATAGTTCGGTTGCTGTTTGGGTACATTGACATTCTTCTATCTCTAAGTGTTTGGGTAATCTCGGATTTGCGATAAGTACATCTTTTCGGAATTTATCGGGCAATTTTTTTAAAACTTCTATAACTGACCAAATTTCTATTGGTTTATACAGGTTATGTCTATATAACCATTCAATAAGACTATTAGGTTGTATTCCAAGACGAAGCAAAACAACCCTGTCAGCACCCTCACGAAAGGCAAATTTAATGGATTCTATGGCATCTATGATATTTGTCCAATCGTTAATAAAAGGTTTGCCTATCGTTACATAAACTGTTGGGCTTATGTTGTATTTTTTTAACAATTTAATTGCGTAAGTAAACAGCTGGGTAGACATGCACTTATTTACGCATAACTCTCTTATTAAATCATTTGAACTTTCCAGCCCCACACCAATAGATAACTTATATGGGTCGTCAACCACTTGGATTATATTTCTAAGAGATTCCTGGGTTATATATTCAGCCCGTGCCTCGATATTCATATAAAAAATATCATCAGAAGAGGCTATCTCTTTTATTATTTTTGCTTGAACTTCGTATGGAATTTCATTTGGATCTAGAAATGAACCGGCGGTCCCAACAGCAATCATTTCATGCCGAGGAATCTTTTTGATAATATCAAGCCCTCTTTTAAACTGCTGGTAAACTTTATCACCGGAAACTTTATGTTTGAAACTAGCTAAATTCGAATAGCCACACATAGTACATCCACCACATTTTAAAATATGTGAACAAGGGTTTGACACCAAAATAAGAAAGGGCATCATATAATTCTTTTCATAGCTATTTGAACCTATTGGCGGCAAAAGCGTTTTTTCAAAATATAAATAAGTACTCTTTACGTTAGGAGCGAGATCAACCATTGATTTACGGATTCCCTTTAAGGCATCAATAAGTGAATTCTTATAAATGTTGTCTCTTTGGATCATTTTTGTTTCTTACGAAAATCCATTTGTTTTAGTAGATGCGCTACTGCTTTTTCTTTACTCCAATCACCCCATGGCCCTGGAATTTTTATTTTATTCTTTACTCTATATGCGAATTCGTATGCCTTGGGCAGTATATTCTTCCAATTTTCACCAATTTCATTGTAAATTGGCTTTAACGGGTAGAAAAACATGTCGATTCCTTTCTTTAAAAGAAAATCTTTGTCTTCTAACTTCTCTGTGATAACTTGGGCAGCTTTTTCAGTCCTTTCTTTTACTTTTTCATATAAATCTCTGAGTGTGTCCAAGTTTTTTATTGGTTTGTTATCTACCAATATTATGAACTTTTCAATAGCCTGTGGAAAAGGCGGCTTAGAATGTGTATGACCCATAAAAAATACAGTAATATCAATATTCCGGTAAATACCAATTTCTTTAAAATGGTCAAAAGGGAAATCTGAAACTACATCCCAAAGGTCTTCTGCTTTTAAATGAAGATACTCCTTCACAAAGGCAGTGGAATTATTTTCTAGGAAATATGGACCGTGCATCATGCGAGACAAATCAATCATATAGTAGTAGAGTGCTTCTGAATAGGATGCAAGTAAACCTTCCAATCTTGATAAAAGCTGGACCATCTTACAATTTTCTCTAGTATCTATGAAATATTCTTTATACTTTTCTAAATTTTGTTCTAGAACTCTTTTAGACCAAACCAAATTTCTTCCTTTTTCGCAAAATGGTTCTCCGTTTCTCAAAATAACCAGAAGTTTCACAAAATACTTCGCAAGCTCGTATTTTTCGTCGTAAGTTAAAGTTTTAATTGTTTTAATTGGCCATAAATATTGGTAGTTAGCTATTTTGGTTGGGCTGTAAATCATTTTCCCAATATCTGTTAAAGTATACCCTTTGCTTTCTAAAATGTGGAATATTCTTAAGAGTTCTTTAAACATTATTGGAGCTACAAGAGAATCCAAAAATACCGGGTGGAATGGCCAGTAATCCCTTCCATCACCGTGTTGCATATCAGTATCATAAATTACTTCCGCCGTTATTTTGAACAATTCATCTATTAAATCATTGATTTGATGCATATATTTTTCCTTCAGTACCATTAACAACCACTTTCATATTGTCTTTAAGTATCTCTGTTGCTTTTTTAGTACCAACCACACAAGGAATCCCAAGTTCTCTTGCTATAATTGCCGCGTGACATATCATTCCACCAACATTTGTTACTATAGCCTTCGCTTTTTGTATTGCCGAGACGTATAACGGATTAGTCATCACGGTAACCAATATTTCACCCTCATTCATTTTGCTGACTTCTTTAGGACTTAAAACAACTTTCACAGTCCCCTCGGCTATACCTGGACTTGCACCTAATCCACCCAAAATTACTTTTCTTTTGGTTTTTTCTTCGGTGCGTGGTGAAGAAGTGGTTATTGCTCTTGACTGGAGAATCCATATCACACTGTCGGAGAGGCACCATTCAATATCTTGAGGAGAACTAAAAACTTCTTCCACTTTTAGGGAAATTTTGGCAATCTTTATTATCTCCTTTTCAGAAATAAGTATTTTATTTTCCCATGGTTTTCTCTCTATTACTGAAAGAGTTTTTCTGTCTAGTGTTATAGATCCTGGAATTATTTCGCCACCAACTATTGCATCACCTAATCCTGGCGCAAATTCAATTAAGATAGCTTTTTCGTTTGTTGGATGGCTCGTAAAGATTATACCAGAAATTTCCGCAGGTATCATTTCTTGGACGACTACCGCTATCCCTTCTAAATGAGGAATTTCTTTTCTTATCCTATAAATTACTGCTCTATCATTGAATAAAGATGCCCAGCATTTCTTTACATTCTCTAGCACCAAATCTGAAATTGCTCTTATATTCAAAAAAGTATCGTGCATCCCCGCAAAGGATGCTTTTAAACTATCCTCACTTACTCCTGATGACCTTATGGATACATACTGAACACTTAACTTGTTTAGAGCCCTTTCTACTTCTATCCTAATTTTTTCTGGTATTTTCCCGCTTAAAATTAATTTTTTTATTTCCTTACTTTTTTCTTGGAAATTACCTTCGTTGATTTCGGAATTTAATTTTTCTATCTTTTTCAGTAAGTTGTTTAACCTTAGAAAATCAAAAAATTCTTCAGATGTAATAATAAATCCTTTCGGAATGTTAAATTTTTTATTGACAAGTATAGCCAAAGAATAACCCTTGCCTCCAAGTTCTGAAACCTTTGGTTCTTTTATTTCGTTAAGGAATTTCATGTTATAGTTTTACAATTATTATAAAATATAAAATACTCGCCTTGTTTTGTCTACTAAACAGGCTAAGAATGAGGCTTCCCCCCATAAACCAGATAGAGAATAGTAGTTTTTGAGATATAAAATTATTTATAAAGAGCCATTTAAATTTTTTCTTCTGTTTGAATTAAATCACTTTTTTTCAGCCCTGTCAAATTTTTAGCCTTCAAGTAATAAATCTCCGCTGGTGTCCTGTATTCCAAAGCCTAATGTAATCGTTCTTCATTATAGAACCAGAAATATCTTTTCAAACCCTCTTTTGCTTCCTGAATTGACTGGTAATCATGTAAATACACCTTTTCATATTTAACTGTTCGCCACAGCCTTTCTACAAAAATATTATCGTAAATCCTGCCCCTACCATCCATACTAATACGAATACCCTCTGCTTGTAAACGTAATAAGAAATCTCTACTGGTAAATTGTGCTCCTTGATCAGAATTAAAAATCTCTGGTTTGTTTTTGGATAATCATTTTTCCACTGCCTCAAAACAAAAATATCTATACAAAGTATTAGATAAAGCCCAGCTTACTATATACCGACTAAACCAATCCATAATTGCTACTAAATAAACAAAACCAGATATTAACCTAATATAGGTAATATCAGCATACCAGACCTGATTAGGTCTTAATATCTAACCCTTCAAGGAAATAAGGGAATATTATGCTTTCGGGATGGGGCTTTGATAATCTTGGTTTTGGATATATGGCTTGTATTCCCATTCGTTTCATTAATCGCTCTACCCGTTTATGATTTATCTGATAACCTTGACTCCGTAGATATGCTGTCATTCTGGAAACACCGTAAAATGGTGTTTTAGTATATTGCTCATCAATTAGTCTCATTAACCACTGGTTATATTCAGCATCTTTTATTGACTTATAATATCAACTGGACCGGTTTAAACCTGATAGTTCGCATTGTCGGTATATTGGTATTTGAGAACTATTTGTCTCTATCAACATTCTTTTCTCCTTAACCGATAAGTTTAGATTTTTTAAAAGCCAGTCTAACTCTACTTTTAGTTGACCAATCTGCTGATACAATTCTGCTTGTAATTGTTCTGCTTCCAGTTCTTTCTTTTTAATCTTGCTATTAAATAGTTTCGGTAACCGTTCTAAAACTAGTTTTTTCCACTTATTAATTTGAGTAGGATGAACTTTATATTGACTGGCTATTTCTGCAATGGTCTTTTCTCCTTTTAGTGCTTCCAGAGCAACTTTAGCCTTAAATACAGTATCATATGTTTTCTGCATTTTTCCCCATTTTTTTCGGCTCTTTTTTATTATATTTTATATCTCTACCCATTATCCAGTTTTTAGGGGGGACTTCAGAATAATGTTTCTCAAAAGAAAAAGAGCCGATGCAAAAACTTGCCATCGGCTCGTAAATTGATGCCTATACTTCCTTTATTCCCAGTTCTTCTGGTTTTAAAATGGCTCCGCCTGACTCCATAATCTTTCTTGCTGCTTTTGGAATATACTCTTCTAAAGCATCTTGAACTATCTGTGTCATTGATTTGTTGATGTTGATACTGGCATAACTGACCTTCAGAAGATAGAGTTTTCTTACCTGTTCCGGCTGGATTTTCGGACTATACATTTGGATCTCCTCTCTGAAAAAGGTTCTCCCTCTCGGCCATTTTTGTGAGGGTTTTAAACTATGGATGACTAACCGAGAGGGAGATACATCTTAAACTAAACAAACTTCTATTTCTTCACATTCTATTCCTTGATACCTGTCCTGTACCGGTTCTCTTTTAAGTTCTGCTTTAATCTCATTTTCCTGATTCCGGCACAAAGGACAAAACGGACAAAACCCACAGTAGATAGATGGCTTTCTGAAGAAGAATCCGGCCTTTATGTCAGAAACTATTTTCATTACCTTGACCTGATAGTCCAGATAGTCCTCATTGGTTCTCCTGCTATGAAAAAGACATATATCCGGCTCTTTCT
>Ga0123519_10016425_pt1 | contig 10276 bp, 7 predicted proteins | sample YelNatPaOPRAMG02_FD_87396 | JGI IMG/M metagenome (GOLD analysis project Ga0123519, IMG submission 87396) | Hot spring microbial communities from Yellowstone National Park - Yellowstone National Park OP-RAMG-02 (version 2) | ecosystem: Environmental > Aquatic > Thermal springs > Hot (42-90C) ...
AGAAAAGATAAGGAAATGGAAAAAATTGCCGAAGTTACAACAAAGTTTCTAATCGAGACCTGCCAAATAAACGGGATACCATCTCCAATTGGTAATCAGGGCTGGTACCAGAAAGGAGGCAAAAAAGCTCTTTTTGACCAGCAGCCGATTGACGCCGCCTATATGGTTTGTTGTCTGGAAAAAGCCTACTTAACAACAAAAAATAATTTTTATTTAGAGTGGGCGCAAAAATGGTGGGGTTGGTTTGGGGGTAACAATATAAACAAAATCCCTTTAATTGATAAGGATGGCGCTTGTTATGACGGTTTGACTAGAGAAGGAGTAAACAAAAACCAAGGAGCAGAATCAAATATTTGCTTCCTTTTGGCTTGTTTGGTAGCTAAGAGATTAAACTTAAACTAAAGAATTTAAAAATTCTTCCAAAGAGGCAGTCGCTAAACAAACTGTTTTGTCAGCCGCACCGTAGTAGAGATACAAAATTCCCTCTTTTTCTACCAGTCCAGTGGGGAAAACAACATTAGGTACATCTCCCTCTTTTTCGTAAGGCATCTCTGGCGAAAGGATTGGTTCTTTAGTCCTGTATAAAACTTTTTGTGGATTTTCTAAATCTAAAATAGCTGCTCCTGCTTTGTATGTGTGTTTTTTGTCCATACCATGATAAATTAAGAGCCAACCTTTGTTGGTTTTAATCGGTGGTGGACCCGCGCCAATTTTTTCTTCTTCCCAATTTTCTTTTGGTTCCATCAATAAAGAGTGCTCGCTCCAATGAAGCAAATCGTTGGAATAAGAAATCCAAATTCCCGGAGCTAAGGGGTACTCCTGATTATTATATCTATCTTGAGTCAAATATAATGGCCGGTGAAGCAAAACATATTTTCCTTTGATTTTTTCTGAAAAAAGAACCGCATTTCGACTACAAAAATATTTAGGAGTAATAGGACCTCGTCTTAAAAAATTCTTAAAATCTAGGGTCTCAATTAAACCTACCTGGTGGGGAGTTCCTCCCTGAGTAGCAGGACGACTTAATATAGTATGAGTTAGATAAAACTTTCCTTCTATGCAATTAATTCTTAGATCCTCAATACCAAACTTCTCGTAGCTTTCTTCGGGAACCAAAACTGGTTGAAGAAATCTTTCAAAATGAATTCCATCTTCGCTTATGGCAAGGCCTACTGTTGAAATGTATTTACTATACTCTCCTATAGCTCGATAAAGAAGATAAAACTTACCTCCAAAAAGGGTTGCTCCGGGATTAAAAACAGCTCTATCCTCCCAAGTTTGATACTTGTTTGGTTTCAAAATTGGATTAAAAACAGATCTTAAAAATGCCATTTTATTCTACTTTTCTAATCGCTTTTATTTTATGATAACTGCGCATTGTTTTTTTGGGCATAGATGACGCAGGCGAAAGGTGCTAAAAATTCTTACTAACACCTTCCAATGTAAGACCAAAAACCGCATCAATCATGCCAGACGCGAATAGTTTGCCGAACGGTATTTAATTGATAGAAAAATTTTATCATACTTTTCTTCTAAACAAGTAGTTTTTTAATCCACTTTACTTTTAAAGACAAAAAGTGGTTTAATAATAGTAATTATGTCAACTTTGCGGGAGTGGTTTTTACCAGACCCAAATAACAACCAAAAAGCAAAATTAATAAAGTTTTATTCTCTTTTTTTCCTAGCTTTTACTTTTGTCTTCTTCCAATTATTTTTAAATTTTTTTCTTTTAACAAAACCGGCGGTTTTGGGATATTCTTCAAATATCACTCCGGAAAAAATTATTGAATTAACTAATTTAGAAAGAGTTAAAAAAGGATTACCAGCGCTTAAGGAAAATAGTCTATTGTCTGAAGCGGCAAGAAGAAAAGCTGCAGATATGTTTGCTTTTAATTACTGGGCGCATGTTTCCCCTACTGGGCGTTCCCCTTGGTCATTTTTCGTCGATGTTGGTTACCGATATCAATATGCAGGAGAAAACTTGGCGAGGGATTTCCAAGATCCCGACGCGGTGGTGGCTGCCTGGATGAATTCACCAACCCACCGCGATAATATTATTAATCCTAAATATCAAGAAATTGGGGTGGCAGTGGTTGAAGGAACCCTCCAAGGAACCCAAACTACGCTAGTAGTCCAACTTTTTGGCACTCCTTATGGCAATTCTACCGTTGCTTCAACCAAAAATTCACCTTCAGCAAGTTCGCCAGAAAATTTACCAGAAGGAGTCCCAAAACCAGCTTTAGCTCAAGCGCAGGAAGGTCAACCAAAAACTTCTACCCAAAATCAACCCGAAACTTATCTTCAAGAAACACCTAAAAATCAACCTTTGATAAGCCCACTTGATATTACCAAAGGGATGGCTATTTTTACTGTGGGAATTTTAATAGGCGTTTTTCTGGTCGATATTTTGGTTATTTCCAAAAAACACACTCCCCGTCTTTCTTCTAAAAGCCTGGCGCAAATGCTTTTCTTGATTTTTGTCTTAATTGCTAGTTTATTGATAAAACAGGGGGCAATTCTTTAAAAATGAAGGAAATTTTGCAAGACATTAAGGATTATTTGAGTCATTATCTAGTTTTGTTTTTTATTCTTCTTTTTGGCGGAATTGCCTTTTTCTTTTTTCAAAAGAATCCTCAAGCGCAAATTGTTTCCGCTTTTATTACCGCCACATTTTATGTACTTTGGGGGGCTGTTCACCATTTTCTTCGCGGAGATTTACACTTGCGAGTTATCTTGGAATATTTTGCGGTAGCTTTTTTTGGTTTCTTGATTATTTGGAGTATAATAATAAGAAGCTGAATGAAGGGAGTTATTTTAGCAGGGGGATTGGGTACACGCCTTTATCCTTTAACTTTTGCCACTAATAAACATCTATTGCCGGTTTACGATAAACCGATGATTTTTTATCCAATTCAAACTTTGGTAAGGGCGGGAATAGAGGAAATTTTAGTGGTTACCGGCGGTCCGCATGCTGGACACTTTTTACCAGTATTAAAAAATGGAAAAGATTTTGGCGTCAAGCATCTGGAGTTTGCTTATCAAGAAGGAGAAGGAGGAATGCCAGTGGCTTTATCTTTGGCGGAAGACTTTGCGGACGGCGGTCCGGTGGCAGTCATTTCCGGAGATAATACTACAGATGCCGAGATAAAACCAGCAGTAGATAATTTTAAAAAAGGAGCAACAATTTTTTTAAAGGCAGTTCCGGATCCACAAAGGTTTGGTGTGGCTGTTTTTGATAAAAACAAAAAAATTATCAAAATTGAAGAAAAACCCAAAGAACCAAAATCCAATTTTGCTGTCACCGGCCTTTATCTTTACGATAATACAGTTTTTGAAATTATTAAAACATTAAAGCCTTCGGCTAGGGGCGAATTGGAAATTACTGATGTAAATAATACTTATCTAGAAAGAGGCGAGCTTAAGTGGTATGAACTAAAGGGATTTTGGTCTGACGCTGGTACTTTTGAGAGTCTTTTTCGTTCCAGTGTTTACTGGGCAAGAAAAAAGGGAATAACAGCTTAATCTCCTTTAATTACTGCTAAGGGAATAAGCTTTGCCACCTTTTGGGTAATGCCTGCTTCTACCAAAGTTTCTATTACTAAATCAATATCTTTATATGCGCCGGGGGCTTCATCAACAATTTTGGCGTACGGTAAATTATAAATTACCTGACCCATTGAGCTTTCAAATTCTTGGCGGGAAATATTTCTTATTGCCTCAGAACGAGACATTTGTCTACCAGCTCCGTGATTAACAGAAAAGAAAGTTTCTTTTGCCTTTGGAGTTCCAATAAGGACATAGGAAGCGCTTCCCATACTTCCGGGAACAATGGCTGGTTGACCTGTTTTTTCAAATTTTTTGTGAAGCAAAGGGTGGTCTTTTGGCAAAGCGCGAGTTGCTCCTTTACGATGAATAAGATAAAGTTTTTTACCGTTGGTAGTAGCCGGTTCCCATTTGGCAACATTATGACAAACATCATAAAGCAATTCCAAATTGGTTGCCCCAGAGGAAGAAAAAACTTCAGCAAAACTTTCTCTGACAAAATGAGTCATTAATTGTCTGTTGGCAAAGGCAAAATTAACACAGGAAGCCATTGCAGCAAAATAATCTTGAGCCTCTTTTGTTTCCCAAAATAACGCAGCCAGCCCTTTTCGGGGTATTTCTATTTTGTACTTATCTTTTGCTTGCCAAAAAATTTCAGTGTAGTCAGTACATGTTTGGTGTCCTAACGCCCGAGATCCAGAATGAATCATCAAACAAAGTTGACCTTCAAAAAGTCCCCATTTTTCCGCTATTTCCGGAATGTAAATTTTTTCTAATTTTTGAATTTCAATAAAATGATTGCCACTTCCCAGTGTTCCAATTTCTTTTGGCGCTCTTTTTAAAGCCTTCGGAGTAATTGCGGCAATTTTGGCACCAGCAAGTTTGCCGTTTTCTTCAATAGAGGAAAGGTCTTCTGGTTGGCCATATCCTGCTTTAACAACTGCTTCCGCTCCTAATAGACACAGGCTTTCAAAATCTATTCTTGGGGGTAATTTTTTTCTTTCTCCTCCCACTCCAACAGGAATTTGTTTAACAATTTTATTCATCAATAATCTTAGTTTTTCAGGAGGAATTTCTTTTGAATCGTAGGAAATTGAGGAAGTTAACAATCTGACCCCGCAGTTTATATCCATTCCTACAGCCCCAACAGAAAGTAAACCTTCGGTAGCCATTACTCCTCCGATTGGCAATCCATAACCTTCATGAATATCTGGCATCCCAATGACGGGCGAAACGACTTTTGGTAACATTGCTGCTTCTGCCAATTGTTGCAAAGAAAGATCTTTCTGCAAAGAAGGAATCATTTCTTCTTTACAATAAACTACAGCTTTTGCCCTCATTGGGGGAATTTCTTCCAATTGATACAAATTAGTACCAATCTTTTGGAGGTTGATGGACATCTTTTTTTACTGATTTAATTTTTCTTTGAAATAATCCACAAAAGGAACTTTGGTGGAATCTTCTTGATAAAGGAGAGAAAGATAAAAAGTTAAATAAAGTCCAAAAACTAAAATATAAAAAGTTTGTTCTATTTTGTTTTCGCCTGGAGTCTCAATCCAAATAGTCTGAACTTGATTTTTTTCTACTACTTCTTTGGTAATTTGAAACCTTTTTTGGATTAAAGGAGAATAAAGAGAAGAAAAAATAAATAAAAACTTATGGCAAGAGTGAATTTCGGCTGGGTGTTTTAAACCTTCCATAAGATGATGGTTTAACTCGGGAATAACTCGGAACTCGGAAAAGGATTTGGAGGTTTCGTTGGTTTGATTCGCCAAAGCATTCCCGGCTCCAATAAGGAATTCGCCGACCACAAAAATGGGAACTTTTTCAAAAATCTCTTTAGCCACTGTTTTGGCAAGATTTCTTTCTTCGGGAACATCAACCCCAAAATCTTTAATAAATTTCTCGCAAGAAGAAAGGCTTCTTTCTATTGTTGATTGTGGATAATCTAAAAGTTCTAGTTTGGTGAGTAAACCAAAAAGGATACCTAAAGTATAGCCAAAACCCATCCTCGGTTGGTTGGAAGGATTGTAAGAGGTATCATAAATCAAACAGGGGAATTTTAATTTTTGAGCAAGTTCTTTTAGCTTTCCACCACTACTTACTCCAAAAATTTTGGCTTTTCTTTCAAAACCTTTTTGAACATTGGTTAAGACTTCCTGTGTGGAACCAGAATAGGAACAGGCAACCAGCAAGGTATGGTCATCAACAAATCCGGGTAAAGAATAATCATCGTTAATAAAAAAAGGAACTTTTATTTCTTCCTTAAAAAGCTCTCTGGTGATGATTGCGGGAAATCGCGAACCACCCATACCACAAACTACCAAACTATTAACTTGAGAAAAATCAACAGGAAAATTAAAATCAAGGGCTTTTTGCCAGCCTGAAAAAACTTGCCTGCCAAAATTTAAAATTGAGGATAAGGTTTCTTTTTTGGTAAAATCGGCAAGAATTTCTTGTTTACTGTTTAAATCCATTGGTTCTCCTTTCTTTTATACATTTTAGCACGGTAGTAAGGTAAATACTATTTTTTAACGAAAGGGGCTAAAAGAGGAGTTTGACAAAAATTATTTTGACTCTTTTTTCCTTAATTTTTGATAGCCAATGGTTTCCAGACCCGCCAAACCAATCCCTATCCACTTTTCCCAAGGACACATTTTACTGGGAGTATACCAGTGAGTATGAGCATAACGGTCAACCAAATAAGCCACAACCACCAGCGCCGGGGCGGCTAACCACCAGCGCTTTGGCGGTTTTTTTCTCTTTAACAAAAAACCATAATATCCACTAAGCAAAATTGTTTGGCCAAGCAAAACAATCCACCAAAAAGGACAGGCTTTCTGAGTAATACCCGCCACCTCTCCGGCAGCAGTAGAAATTCCCCCATTTAACTCGCCTTGTTTTTGTTCTGGAATTTCTTCTTTGGCTTTTTGAGAAACAGCTTTAGCTCCGGCAACTTTACCCCCAACACCGGCTTTGGCAGAAAGTTCATTGGAATAACCACTAGCTACCGGACAATCTCCGCCAATAGCCGCAGAAACTACAAAATAATAGGTTTGCCCCGAAGTTAAATTACCCACTATATAACTATCTGTATTGCCAACATTGGGATTGCCAAAAAGATAATTACCGGAAGAAGTCCCGTAGGCAATAGCGTAATGATCGGCGCGATCCTCTTTTGTCCAAGTTAATTTAATCTCATTTGAGGATACAGAAACCGCTGAAAGCAGGGTGGGAATTTTTGGCGCCTCTGGAGGCGTACAAGGATAAGCAGGTCCACCACCCCCACTTGAGGTAGATACTCCACCAACTTCGCCAGAAGAAGCAGGAACAGGAGTCGAAGTAGGCTTAAGGGCAGGAATTGGACTAGGAGACGGACTTAAAGCAGGAGTATTAGTAGGAGAGACACTAGGAGTTATTGGGGGCAAGGTGGGAGAAGGAGTTAAAGGAATGGGGGTAGAAGTAGGCTCAGGAGTAGTGGTAGGCTGGGGAACAGGAGTTGGCGTGGACGTAGGCCGACAAGGGCAGTGAGACCAACACCACTCTTTTATTTTTTGACAAAAATCTGAAGGCCAGTTGCTGTCAAGACAAGAAGAACAGCTTCCGCAGGATTCTTGGGCAGAAATTTTTGCCGGCAACAGATGATAATAGGTGGCAATTTTATAGCCCGAATAGGCAAAAACAGCCAAAGCAAAAATAAAAATAATAATTTCGATAGCAAAACCTAAATATTTTTTAATTTTTTTCATTTTTTTCTTAGATAAAGTCGAGAAAACTTTCTACTTTTTTCAACTATCCACAAAGAACTTAAAACAAAAAGCATAATATAAGGGTAAATATTTTCTTTAGTTTCAGGACATTCACTGGCAACTCCCAAAACTTCTTTTATCGGTTCTTCTTGAGCCAATGCTGGCTGAAGAAATAAACTTGACACTTCTTGGAGCTTAAGAGCAAAGTTTGTTCTTGCTTGATTGGAGGAAACTTTGTTTTGGTTGGGCGCGGTTGCTTCTACCACCGCCAAGGTATAATAATCTCCTGGTTGGAGATTGCTATCTTTTTTCAAGAGTAAGCCAAAAGTCAATTTCCCCTTTTTGCCGGGATTGATAGTACCCAAAGGAATAGTAATTGTCCCTAAATCTCCGGGAACATGATTGTAAAGTTTTTGTACAAAAACTGCATTGTAAGCCGGCACTTCGCCTTTGTTTTCAATGGTTACCTCAAAACTAACAGTGTCGCCAAGGTAAACAAAGCCATTGACATTATTTTTGGCTGTAATTTCCAAAATTGGTTGTCTTTGATCAATGTTTTCTGATTGGCTTGAATAGTCTTCTGACAATTCTGAACCACCAATCCCTGGTTTTAAAACTCCTATTGATTTTTCGGCAAAATTGTTGTTTAAATCCGACTCGGGAACAGAATTAAAAATTTCCGCCTGAACAACAAGGCTTTCTTTTTCTTCCGCCGCATAAACTTGGGGAATTATTTTTTGCCAGAAAGAAATTTTATTTAAATTAAAAAACTCTGGATCAACTTTGACCTTAATTCTAAAACTTCCTTGCTCCCCTCTTGCCAAATTGCCAACTTGCCAGCTGCAAGTTTGGGCAAAACAGCTGGGAGAAAAACCACTGTTATCGCCTTCGTATAAAAGTCCTTGAGGGAAATCCATTTTTAAAATAACATTTTCTGCTTCGTCATATCCTTGGTTTGAAAAGCTTATAACGTATTCAAATGATTCGCCTGGTAAAACTTCTTCCGGCGCTTCAGAAAGAGAAACCGTTACATCAGGATAAGCGTAAATCAGATTACCCGACCATTTGCCCAAAATATTAACCAGCCCTAAAAACCAACGGCTGGATAAAATATTTAAGTTTACAAAATTAAATAAATTAACTGCAGATTTGGCATTGCCGGTGGTAAGAGTTGTCTTTGCTTGACTGTTGCTTACCTGATTCCCACCAGTGGAAGCAACGACTTGGATATCATTTCTTACTTCAGCGTTATTTTGATTTTGAAATTCAATTATCGGAGTTGGGGTAACTGAATTTGATTGAATTTCTTGAGCAACACTAGTGGAAGAGTAATTATTTACTTCATAACTTTGGCTTTCGCTAGCTTTTTCTTCAATTGCTCCTGGGTTGGACCAGCTGTAAACTTTACCGCTCCAATCTCCCAAAACATTAGTTAAAACATAAAACCAATCGTTTCGATAAAGATTTAAATTGACTAAAGATAAACTATTGGCTAAAGGAAAGGCGGAACCCGTTTTAAGAACATTATTTCCTCCATTATTGGATATTTGATTGTTGCCAGTATCCGCAATTGAAACTAAATTATTTTCAATATTGGCGGTATTTTGATTTTCAAAGATTACTGGCGTTCCGCTTCCTGTGGAGTTGCTAAAAGTTAAAAATCTTTCCGGTCGGGGTAAAATTAGGTTTCCTGAATAATCTCCAGTAATATTAAGAATGCCAAAAAAGAAATTTGAACCCAAAATGTTAGTGTTTACCAAGTTGTTTACATTAGCGACGGCAGTAGCATTTCCAGTATTTAAGGAAACAGAATTATTTTGCTTAGCTTGATTATCACCAGTAGTGGCGCAAACGGTAATTTTGTTTTCCAAAACTGCCTGATTTTGGTTGTAAAAAAACAAATTTAAAGAAGAATTTTCTTTGCTGACTAAAAACAAATCCTCAGACGAATTTTGGGCTTGCAATTCTTTCCAAACTTCATTCAAATTTGTCTCTTTATTATCCTCTGCGATATTTAAAACTAAAATTTGAAAATTACTGCCTAAAATATTGGTGTTTAAAAAGTTTATCAGGTTAACCCAAGCCGAAGCGTCGCCAGTTTTTAAATCAACATTACCTAGGTTCTCGGCAGCAAGATTTCCGCCTGTATTGGCAAAGATATTGGCTTCATTGGACAACTCTCCTTCATTATTGTTGGTTATCACTAAATCTTTAGCGCTAGGAGTGGGCGTTGTTGTCAAAACTAGTAAAGAAGTGTCAGAGGCTGTGGTGGACTCAGATGAATCAAGAGAATCAAAAGGACAAGCAACCGGAGTGTTATCTTCAGATAAAGTTGGAGTTGGAGTCAAAGTTTCAAAATCTTTTAAAATAACTGTATTGCTATTAATATCGTTAGTAATTTCTCCGGAAGCAGTGGCATTCCCGGTGATAATCGTAGCGTCGCCACCACTGCCGCTTTCCTGATTATCACCTGTATTTGCCAAAGAATCAGTTGCGCCGGAAACTGTTGCCTGATTGTTGTTGCTGATATTAATATCGTTCGGGCAATTTGTTTGGCCCTCGGGCGGAGTACAGCTTCCTTGTTGAGTAGAAATATTTCCAGAAATTGTATCCTGATTCTTATTCACTGTTGTGTCTGTCTGGGAAGAAGCGTTGGCGTTGCCAGTGGTAATGGTTGATTGCGGCGTTGGTGTTGGCGATAAGCTTACACTTTCAACTGGTGGAGTTGGTGTTTGCGTTGGTTCTGGAGAGGGAGTAATTGTTTGGATAGCGGGTGTGGGGGATGGTGTCTCAATATTTGGTGACGGAGATGGCGTTACCTCGCTACCTTGATTTGAGGAATCAGAAGACGAAGGCGCTTGGTCTGTTGGAGTTGGGGACTGATCAGTAGGCGCTTGATCGGTTGGCGTTGGTGAAGGAGAAACTTCTGCCGTAGGAGTAGGAGTTGCCCCCGCATCATTCTCTCCTTCAGCATAAGCCACTGG
>Ga0123519_10016429_pt1 | contig 10276 bp, 7 predicted proteins | sample YelNatPaOPRAMG02_FD_87396 | JGI IMG/M metagenome (GOLD analysis project Ga0123519, IMG submission 87396) | Hot spring microbial communities from Yellowstone National Park - Yellowstone National Park OP-RAMG-02 (version 2) | ecosystem: Environmental > Aquatic > Thermal springs > Hot (42-90C) ...
CCTGGGGGCGTATCATCAACATAACATCCCTGGCTGGACTGGTGGGCAACGCCGGGCAATCAAACTACTCTGCTGCCAAAGCAGGCATAATCGCATTTACCAAAAGCGTCGCCCGCGAGGTCGCCCCTTTGAACATCACCGTAAATGCCATAGCACCGGGATTCATCATCACCGACATGACCAACGGACTGCCTCAAGAGACCAAAGACTTTATACTCACGCGCATCCCGCTAAAGCGGTTCGGCACTCCCGAGGATGTAGCTAACCTGGCGGCTTTCTTGGCTAGCGAACAGGCTTCATACATAACCGCTCAGGTGATCGGTGTAGACGGAGGCGTTATTTAGCCCGGATGCAGATAAGTTGTAAAAAGCACAGGGACCAAGGTGGGTCACAAAACAGAAGACGGGAGGAAAACCCATGAAAAAAGTGCGTGTCATCACAGATACCATATGTTGCTTGCCAGACGACAAAATCAGACAGCATAACATCAGGCTTATTCCCATCTCGCTTGTCATCAATGGTAAGCCCTACCGCGACCTCATAGAAATAACCCCGGGAGAATTCTGGAAAATGTTCCGCGATGTCAAGGAGTTCACCACAGGTGCCCCTGCGCTCACCCAGTTCACCGACGCCTTCAGCGAATTAAGCAAAGACACAGACAGCATCGCCTGCGTCTTCGTGTCCAGAGCGCTCAGCGGTACTTATGAAGCAGCCTGCCAGGCGAAAGGACTGTTCCTGCGCGACCACCCCAGCACAAACATCGAGATCATAGATAGCCGCACCGCAGCCGGGGCACAGGGCTTTATCGCCCTGGAAATGGCACGCGCCGCCGAAGCAGGAAAATCTCTCGCCGAAGTAGTAAAGGTCGCCGAAGACATGGTCACACGAGTCAAATTCGCCTGTGCCCTAGAAACACTGAAATACCTGATCAAAAGCGGTCGAGCTCCGAAAACAGCTTACCTGGGCGAACTTATGCAGGTGAGACCCATCATCGGCATGGTCAATAACACCGGAGTGGTCGAGAACCTGGGAAGGGCGAGGGGCAAGGAAAAGTCTATGGAAAAGCTGATAGAAATAGCCTCTGAATATATTAAATCGGGGCAGCCTGCCCATATCATGGTCCACTACACCGACTCCATAGAAGATGGTCAGCAGCTATTGCAAATGGCAAAAAGCCGGTTCAACTGTATAGAAGAATACCTGACCCCGTATACCCCGGTAATGTCAGGGCACACCGGACCGGTATTTGCAGTCTCATTTTACGTTTAACACGCCCATTCGCCACCCGACCGGACAAAGGAGATAAAGATAAGCCAGATGTTGACCAAGGACTACCTCGACGGAAACGATATCCTGTCTTTGACTATTGCCGGTACCAAATGGCTGGAAAAGGTGGTGCCTGAAATCAACGCCATGAATGTCTACCCCGTGCCCGATGGCGACTGCGGCACCAACATGTTTCTCACCTTAAGCGCCAGCATCGAGGAGGCTTCCAAGCTGCCAGATACCAGCCAGACTTCTGCTGTAGCTACTGCCATAGCTAAAGGCGCCTTGATGGGCGCCAGAGGCAATAGTGGAGTCATCCTCTCCCAGATATGGAGAGGGTTCGCCGAGGCTTTAAAAGAAAAAAGCGCCATCAGCGCCGCCGACCTGGCACACGCCTTGCAGAGAGCAGCCGATGTCGCCTATAAAGCGCTAAGCAACCCGGTTGAAGGCACCATCCTCACCGTAATTAAAGATGCTGCAAAAGCCGCTATTTCTCGAGCCTCGACCACTGACCCCAGCCCCATATCTGTCCTCGAAGCTGCCGTACTGGCTGCCCGTGAGTCTGTGGTCAACACCCCCAACTTACTGGAAGAGCTTAGAGAAGCCGGCGTACTGGATGCTGGAGGACACGGACTCTATACCTTCCTCGAAGGAGCCCTGCTGTCCATAAAAGGAGGACTCGACCACCAGTCCCCGTTGCTCCTTTCCACACAACTCCCCAGGATCATACAGAGCACAGAGACCCCGACCGAAGAGGCATATGGCTACTGCACACAATTTATCATCAAAGACTGCCGCACAGGACTAGAAAAAGTCCAAACGGCGTTGGAAAGCCTGGGCACATCCCTGCTGGTAGTAGGAGAACCAGCTACCACCCGTGTCCACATCCACACCCTTGAACCACAGAAGGTGCTCGATACCGCTTCAAAATTTGGCGAGCTGACCAACATAGACATCAACAACATGGACGAGCAGCACCAGTCTTTTCTACTATTGCACCGCGAAAAAATGAGTGCTTTCGATTGTGTTGTGGTTGCCATAACTACCAGCAAAGGGCTGAGCAAAATCTTCTCCGACCTCGGTGCCGCCGCTGTAATCCAGCAGGAACAAGTAACCGAGCTCACCGCCCTTGAGATCCTGCGCATAATTGACCAATTACCAGCGGACAAGATCATCCTGCTTCCCAACCACAGACAAATGCTGGAGACAGCACTGAATGTGCCATCGCTGACCAAAAAACAAGTCGCTGTGGTACCAACAAAAAGCATTCCACAGGGCATAGCTGCAATGATAGCCTTCGTGCCGGAAAGCCCATTTGAGACCAATGTTACCGAAATGCTACAGGCACTGTCGGACGTGCACACCATAGAGGTCACCAGCTCGATGACAGGCGACAAACATGCTTCAAAGACCGGACGGATAACGGGCTGGCTCGATGGAGAAAAGGAAACAAAAGGAGACAGCTTCGAAGAGGTCGTCCTTGACCTCCTCAACTCAGCGGATATATGTCAGGCATCACTGCTTACCATCTACCGTGGCAAAGCCATCACAGAGACTGAGGCAAACTTACTGAAGTCACAGATCGCAGCCCGTTATCCTCATCTAGACATCGAAGTCGTAAATAGCGGGCAGACGGATTACGACTACATAATATCTGTGGAATAGCCCGGACTCACCAAGAATCACAGCCCCGAACCTCAGCCAATTTCATCTGGAAGCTGAGGGTACTAGCAAGCAGCCTCATCACGACACTTGAAATAGCGCCTTACCTCCCCCTAGGTGTATCATATTATGCCATGAAAACATACGAATTACCTCTGTCCTGGTCACCTGCGGCATCGATGCTCATCGCCGTATTCACTAACTGCGCCATCGAGACCTCGATTATCTTTCTGCCCCTTTTTGCCCAGGAAATCGGAGCCTCCAAGCTCCAAATAGGAATAATCGGTGGCGCTTACGGTATCGCCTATGCCGCATCATCATGGTTCTTCGGCCACCAGTCAGATAGAAGGGGCAGGGTGTTCTACATACGGCTTGGCCTCGGGCTGGGCATACTGGCTCTGGCCACACAGGTAGCGGCAATCAACCCGATAGTCCTCATGGCCATCCGTGCAGCAGTCGGCTTATGTCTCGGCATTTCGGCCGCTGCTTTAATGGCATACAATTTCGAGGCCGGCGGCAGCACCGGTAGGTTTGCTTCCTTCGGCTCTCTGGGCTGGCTCCTCGGTGCCATAATCGCCATCTTCATACCCAGCTATCACAGGCTATTCCTTATCAGCGCCGCATGCTGCGCCCTAGGGTTCACCACATCGCTACCATTAAAAGAGCACGAAGACCGGGTCCCTCTCGAGCCCGTCACCCTGGATGTGTTCCGCCGCAATACCCGGGTCTACGTGCCCTTCTTCCTGCGCCACACTGGCGCCAATATGGTCTGGGTCGTTTTGCCGCTCTTTTTCGCCAGCCTTGGCGCCAGTAAACCGTGGATAGCCATCCTCTCAGGTATCAACACCGGGGGACAGTTCATCGCCATGATGTTCGTGGACAAGTTCAGAGAATCGCGCCTCTTTATCGCCGGCTTTGTCCTCTCAACTTTTGTCTTCCTGTCCTATGGTCTGGTGAGCCACTATCTCCAGCTCGTCCCCGTGCAGGCGCTCCTAGCATGCTCGTGGTCATGTCTGTACGTGGGTGCACTTCTGCTACTGCTGAAGAACAACGAGGAGAGGGCTACCGCCACCGGCATCCTCTTCTCCACCATCAGCGTCTCAGGTGCCGTCGGCCCCTTCATCGGCGGACTGGTTGCTCAGCTCTGGGGATACCAGCCGCTGATGTTCCTTTCTGCCAGCCTCTGCCTCGCCGGGCTGGTAATGGCTATAACTAGGCCCCGGTAGAACACCCGACACCAGCCAGCTTCTTCTTCACCACGTCGGGAAAGTCCGAGATGACGCCGTCTACGCCTAACGCAATGACACCACCTAAACACCAGGAAACCGGCAACCCCCAGACAAAGACGGCTCGGCCCACGCTGTGGACTTCTTCTACCAGCTTTCTTTTTACAAATGGATACCGGACAACTATAGCGTCTGCCTGCACCGACTCCATCATGCCCAGCGGGTCTTCTCCCGGTGATACAACAATAACAGCCCTGGGAATCTCTGGCTCCCTGTACAGGAGTTCTCTGAGCAAGGCTCTATTGAACGATAGAAACATGACATCTTCAAGCGGTGCTCCGGACTTTAGCAGTGCCAACAGGCGGTCGAATGAAACGACTTCCTTCAACTCAATAAACAGCTTGGTGCGGTTGCCGCAGACGCGAAGCACCTCTGCCAGCGTGGGAATTCTGTACTTCCCTCTCAGCCTTACCTGCTGGACCTCCTCACGCGTCAGCTTATTGATGGCGCGACCACGCAACTCCGCATCGTGGAAGACCACAAACTCGCAATCCGATGTCTCCCGGACATCGAACTCCACACCATCGGCATCTATTTCGATAGCTGCGGCAAGTGCTTCCACAGTGTTGTCCGGGTATACTCTGGTGAACCCCCGGTGTGCAATATTGAGAATTTTTCCCACTACCCGAGCAGACCCTTAAAGCCCACAAACAGTAGACTGAATACAATCATTATCGCTAGGTAGACCAGCCAGCCCACGATGCACACCGCCAGCGCTCGTCCGGTAGAGACATCCAGCGCCTGCCTCACCGCCACCACACCAGCAACAAGAAACCAGATAGTAGCGGCGAACGAGATTAAGCCACCAAAATAGGGAATAAAGTAGAAAATACGCAACACACCAGGGGAATGGGCAAAACCAATCGTCCTTAACAGTTCTCCCCAGGTCGCCGAAGTGTTCGGCCCCCTGAGTACCGTGGTGCCCAAAATGTACGTGAGATATGACCACGCCAGCCAGCCTACGAGAGAGGCGACCAACCCACCCACCAGCCCCCAGACAAACCCCAGCGCACCTCTGGCGCCAATAGCACCGATGCCGCTGCCGATAGCAGTTGCCAGGCTCACGATGACGACCGCTATTAGCGCCTGCGAGGTAGCTGTAGTATCCGCCTCCACCTCCTCATACAGCGCCACTTCCAGCTTAGAGGCACGCAACATCCTGTTAACCAGAGAGGTTGAATTGCTCACCTGTACCCTCCTTTCCCAGAATTTACCATAGTATACCAGATATATCAGCAGGAGACTCGTCTGAAAGTAGAAAGGTTGATGTGCTAATTAGCTAGAGTCTGCGCAGCCCCACGACGACGAGCAGTCCCACAATTAGCACACCAAAGAAGCCGAGCATCAGCCACGCCAGGGCCATGCTTCTGGCCTGGCTAGCGGAAATGGTGAGCCATGCCCTTTCTGGCCCCACTTCCACCAGGTGTTTGCCAGCTTGCGACTCGTACACAGTCCAGCACACCCTGATAGCCGAGCCGGGAGGAAGCGTCACCGTTGTGGACTCCTTCTTAGTCTTATCGATCAAGAGTGTGACCGTATAGTCCCCCATGCTACCGCCGTAATTCTGCACCTGAGCACAAATCCTGTGGCCTGTACCATATGGCTCCACCCTCAAATTGGTGACGCTGAAAATCGGTGGTGAAGGACGCGGCATGGAAGGCTTGGGTGGCGACACCGGCAACGATGGTGGGGGGCTAGGCTCAGGCTCTGGAGGGGGCGGTGGTGCCGGTGGAGGGGGCGGAGGTAGTGGTGCCCCTACGATAAGGGTAGCGGTGGTGTCAAAAATGGGTCCCCGGCTCACTCCAGCAGGGCACTGCCAGAGCACACTTGCTGGAGAGACGATCACAGCCCCCACAGGGAGCACGCAATAGGTTATGGTCACGGTCACCTGGCGCGAACCTCCAGCCGCCAGGGAGCCCAGGTCCCAGGAGACCACACCATCTGAATAGGTGCCACCACCACTGGAGCCCACATACGAGGTGCCAAAAGGCAAGATATATCCGAGGGTCACATTTTCGGCCGTTACATTAGCGCTAACATTGGTCACCTCAATGGTAAATGTCAGCGTGTCGCAGGGCTCGCCGGTGGCAGGACCGGTGATGTCAATGGATAGCATCGGACCGGGGCAGATAAGCGTCCGTGCGCTGCCGCTGGCAGGCCCATAAATATTGCCCAGACCATCATCCCACATAACTGCGGCTACGTTGACCACGGTCCTCTCCGAGGTAATGTTCTCGGATGCATTCAAGGTGATGCTTACGCTCCGCGAGCCTCCGGCAGCAATTGTTCCCAGGTCCCATGTGACAGTTGCCACCGGGCTACCGCCGGGAGTCCCCGGCGGGCTGCTGCTCACATAAGTCATGTCCATCGGTATATGGTCAACTAAAGTCACATTGTCAGCAACAGCACTGGAGACATTGGTCACAGTTATGGTGTAGGTACAGTTGTCCCCCGGACCAGCTAGCCCCGGTCCCGTCTTAGCTACTTGCAATATCGGAATAGTATATATGGTGGTACCAAGCACACCTGTAGCCGGACCATAGCTGTTGCCCTGACCATCTTGCCAGGTGACCAGCGCAGTGTCCAGCAGCGTAGTAGCATTAGGCACGCTGCCATCTACCCGCACCGTCAAAGAGACGGAAGTCGTCCCGCCCGCCGCCAGCGTCCCCAGACTCCAGACGACTGAACCATCGCTCACCGTACCCGCCGGGCTGCTGCTGACATACGTGTACTTGTCCGCCAGGACATCCCTCAGGGTGACATTGTAAGCATCAAGCCCGCCGGAGTTGGTCACAGTGAGGGTAAAAGTCAGCAGACCTCCCGGGCTACCCACCGCGGGACCAGACTTGGAAACGTCCAGTAGCGGGCTGGTGCGGGCGATGACATCTGCCGTCGCTGTAGCTGGGCCGTAACTGGCTCCACCGCTGTCCTCCCACGTGACCTCAAAGGTATTGTGTAGTAGCGTGCCATTCAGCACAGACCACTCCACGTGCAACGTCACCCAACCCGGTATCGCCACACCCGGACCAACAGTGCCCAGATTCCAGGTGATGGTGCGCGCTATCGGGTCATAGACAGCGCTATGGCTCGAGCTCACGAAGGTCAAGCCTGAAGGCAGATAGTCTACCAGCACCACATTCTCCGCGGCTGAGCCGCCGACATTGGTCAGCGTGCCGGTAAAGGTTATATACGAGCCGACCGTTGCCTGGCTCGATCCCTCCTTGGTGATGGTGAGCTGCGGAGCGGTATAGATGGTGGTGTTTACAGTAGCTTCCGCAGGCCCGTACTTACTGCCGCCACCATCTTCCCAGGTGACAGAAAACCTGTTCGTCAGCGTGGTGTTGTTGCTCACGCTGTCGTCCACCTTCACCACCAGCCAGCCGGGTATGAAAGCACCGGCATTCAAGTCACCCAGGTACCATGTCACCGTATTGTTGTCCGAGTCATAAACCGCCGCATGACTGGAGCTTACAAAGGTCAAACCCGTGGGCAGGTAGTCCACCAGCACCACATTATAGGCATCGGCTGTACCGTAATTTGTCAATGTGCCCGTGTAGGTGATAAGACTACCCGGACTGGCGGTTGCCGGACCATTCTTGGTGATGGACAATAGCGGCGCGGTACGCACCAGCACCTCTTTGCTAGCTTCGGCTGGACCGTAACTTGTGCCACGGCTGTCCTGCCAGGTGACAGAGAACCTGTTTTCAAGCGTGGCATTGTCAGAAAGGGTGTCATCTACATGCACCGTCACCCAGCCCGGTATGGCTACACCAGCCCCCACCGTACCCAGGTTCCAGGTGATGGTACCCGCTCCCGGATTGTATACCGCAGCGTGGCTGGAACTCACAAAGGTCAGCCCCAGGGGGAGATAGTCCACAAGGACGACATTGTATGCCGGCTCCGTTCCGTAGTTTGTCAGCGTACCAGTGAAAGTTATATTCGAACCCGCGCTTGCCACATCCGGCCCCTCTTTTGTAATCACCAGCCTTGGCGGGACCGTAATCGGCGTTCTGGTGGCATCATAAGGGGTTACAGTGTCGGGGTCGTCGGTGAGCACGGTGGTAAAATTGGAACCGGAGACCCGCCCCTGGTTAGAGACCACACTCACACCGCGTGTCTGTGGCCACAGGATGGTGACCCTGAAGGTGATAGTCACCGCACCACCCGGTGGGACTGAGGTGAAATGGACCTCAACCTCGTTATTCGTGTCTTTGACTATCGTGCCACCAGGCGCGAACACGCTATTATCCACCAGTTGCAAGTTGGGGTCAGTGATGGCGTCGTAAAATACCACACTCAGCATGTCCAGGGGCCCGCTGTTATGGATGGTTATCGTATACTGCAAGACATCTCCGGGACTGGCTACCCCACTGCCATCGTTGTCAGCATACAGAGAGTCCACTTTAGAAGCATACACCGAAGGCAGCCACGGGTCGCTGAAGATGGGGTCGCTGTAAAGCATCAGCATCCAGTCCTTTTGCAGCGGGTTCACCGCCGATGCCGATGTGGACACCAGGAAGCGTGCCGGGGTGGTATTGTCCAGCTTTTGCACCCCACCCACCTTGAAAGCCGATATAGGCAATTGCACATCCAGCCAGTACTCGTCGCCGCCGTAGCATGCGGGCGTAGCGGTCAGCACTCGGATATGATTGTAAGTCTGAGCATCCCCGGTAGCTGCCGGACCTGCCGCGTACCACACACCGATCTCGTCTCCACCCAGGACATCGCTCGCCGACCTTGATGCCCCGGAACGCGGTGTCACCGTGTTGGTGGGCAAATCATTATAAAGCAAGTAGACCCTGTCGGCTCTGTTTGAACCCACCGTGCCATCAATGTCTATGGCGAATTCCTTCCAGCCATCGTTGTCAATGTCTATGAGGACATACCAGTGCCCCGATTTCAACCCCACCTGGCTGGTCTCGAGCGTGTTGCCATTCATCCGCACACGAAAGGCTACATGGTCATCGGATATATCGGTGGGCGTGCCACCATTGTAATAGGCGTACATAAAGCTGGGCTGGTTTCCTGCCAGGTAGCCGTTCGGCGAGCAGGACGAGATATCAACTTCATCCGGCTGGACCGCCGCGCCGCCATTGGAGGGGTCGGCAGAGCTCTCATAATCATAAATGACCCCGCCATTAAATGTCACCGGGAAAAAGGTGAAGTTTGTCCAGCTTACTGGAGGGTCCGTCAATGCTGCCGACACCGGACTGGGCAAGGCAAGGTAAGGTAGTAGTAGGCTTAAACTACAGAGGATAAACAGGCTGGCTCGCGGTAACTTTATCTTTGCCTTCTTTGACAGCAACCTTGGTGTCCCCAGCCTCGGTTATCCAGCATAATAAGGGGTACAGGTTCTCCGCTATCTTTACGCCAATCATATCACGCCCTTTGTATAGCTGTCAATATGGAATTGTGTGGTGTCCAGTCGGTTAGTGGCACATGTCCCTATTGCCCCCTCACTTAACCTCTCCTACAGGGGGAGGGGGCGGTTTCGCCTCTACCGCTGACCTGACAGCGGCCGCCTAGCTCTCTCCCGCGAGGGAAAACATTTTCTTCCCCGAGGGCAGAGGCATTTCTCTTTTCTCTACCGCCATAGGACAGGTATTTTCTTCACTCTTCCTCTCGGTGGGAGGGGGTGTTCTTTTGTGAATTCTCCGCCTTGAACCAGGTCACCTCCACTCCCTCGGTGGAAGGGGATGTTTTATATCTCTCCTCTCCCTTGACGGGAGAGGACTAAGGTGAGGGTGAAACAAAGCAGCCGGTGCTCTTCTATTCTGCTATGTCCTGAGCGTCACTCATCTATCTAAACGAGCTCATATGGAGTGCCGGAACCGGGGTGATGACTATCTGCGGGCTGGTAGGATTTCCACCATGGTGGGGCTTACTGGATGGAAAGAAGAACTTTTGCCCTGGCTTTCTGCCTTGCCACTTAGCCTGTCCAATCTCAAATTGCAGCAACGAAGTCTCTCAAAGGCAAAACGGTTCTTTGCGTTGAACTTTCCGATGGATTGTTCAGCAGTTCCCTGACACCGCACAATTCCTACTTGACAGCTCCAGGTGCG
>Ga0123519_10016430_pt1 | contig 10275 bp, 9 predicted proteins | sample YelNatPaOPRAMG02_FD_87396 | JGI IMG/M metagenome (GOLD analysis project Ga0123519, IMG submission 87396) | Hot spring microbial communities from Yellowstone National Park - Yellowstone National Park OP-RAMG-02 (version 2) | ecosystem: Environmental > Aquatic > Thermal springs > Hot (42-90C) ...
AAGGGGTTTTTCTTTACGCTAAACGCTTTGTTTATTATGATAATGTTACGCGTGAAGTGAGGTTGGTGTTATACAAATGAAGAATGTGTTTAATGTTGGTAAAAAGGGGTTTTTCTTTACGCTTTTGGTAATTGTATTGTTCTTTTTGCTCATGCTTTCAATAAGGTCATGGGTAAAATTCCAAGAAGGGAGGGAGCAGCTCAATGCGATAGAGGCGAGGGCTAGCGCATTAAGCAGTATGGTAGAATCCGCGGATGCGGACGCTGAAAGGATGACGGGGGTTGCGGGCGAACGGGCGGTCCGTTACGCTGCGTTTTATGCCGCATATAATTTGACTGCGCTGAAGAATTCAAGCGAGGGGATAGGGGAACTCATGTGGAATTGCAGCCTGAATGGTTCGCAGTGCTACGGAGTACCGGTCGGAACATGCTCGTCTAGTTCTGGAACGTGCTGTTTCAATGAGCAGATGGAAAACGCATGCTTTGCTTTATGGGGAGAAAGGTTTGCTGAAAAGGTCAGCAGGTATAATGCAAACGCCTCGTTTGAGGAGATGGTATTTAGCGCATCACAAGTTTCCCCGTTTGAGGTAAGCGTAAGTGTAGAAATGCTAACCTCGCTTGATGATTTAAGCGGTGTTGCCTCATTCAGCCGGCACTCAAACTTCTCAAAACGAGTCAGTATAATAGGTTTTGAAGATCCGATTTATGCCATTTATAAAAGGGGAGAAGTCCATCGCACGATTACACCTTGGCCATATCCGGAAGATTACGTGCTGGTGTCAGTAAATGCGACAGGAGCAAGCGGCGGGAATGGCTGGGTTTACGGCAGCGTCGTCAACCTTGGCGCATGTTGCGTTGTGGCAAACTGCACAGATGGAACGCTGGATTTGGCAGATAGGAACAAAACGCTTGTGGTGAATAATATCGCGCCAATAGCAGCAAATTGCCCAGAAAAAGCGAATGCATTCAGAGGAATAATATTCAATACAGATGGGGGGAATCCGGATTCAATCACAGCAAATATAACAGTGCCATATGCGTACAACTTCACAGGGTATAATGTCACGGAGAGGCTCCGAAATGGCACAGGAATCTTGTTAAATAACGATGGCACGCGGCATGAACTGTTGGATGTTGAGAATCTGCGCACGCTCCTTTACAGCGGCAAATATTACAGGGAATCGTGGGATGGACCAGATTTCATGAAGAGGCTTGAAAACAATTTTTCTGCATCTATTTATGGCATAGAGTCGCTTGTAAACTATTCCATTGCAACTAGATGGTCCAATTCATCATGGGTTGATTACTATTTCTTCAGTGGAAGGAACTGCACAGTGACGGGCTGCTTCAAAGTCAAAGGAACGCTAAATTGTGAAAATGCGAGCACCTGCGCCAACACATCGCTTGTGCATTTCTTGTTGGATAATAACTCTGTGTTCTTGAATGGCACGCCGACTCACTTGGAGTATTACCAGGTAGAGAATATAACGCTCCCGAATTGAAACCAATGCTCAACCAAACTGGAAACTGCTCAATGCAGGATGCTTGAAAAGATGGAACTGAAAATCCAGCCAGTAATGAAGAATACTGCAAGCCCTGCAGCTGTGAGAAATGGTATTATCTTTAAACCGTTCCAAGAGTTCCCAGTTTGGATAACGGCTATTATGAACGAAGCAATAACCGTTGTGATGATTGTAGATAAGAGGGAAAATGTGAAGAAGTCTTGGGAGGAAATACCGGGGGGCTGTGGAGAAAGGAATAGCATGCCTCCGGTGGGAAGACCTTCTGGATTCTGTTCCAATATACCTGCCCAAATAACGTTTGTTATGTTGATCAACTGATATGAAAGCGCGTATAGCAGCGGGGCGCCGAAGCATGATGCGAAGACGATGAATATTATGTACATCAACATCATTCCGGCGATTTCTTTGTGCAGCAACTGGAGGCTTCGTATATCCATCCCTGTTTTTTCAAGAAGCGCTGCGACCTCGCCGCCTGAAGACATACCTTCAACAAGCAGATTTATAGTGCGCTCAAGCGTTTTTGAATTAAAACGCGTGCTCAAGCGCCTGATTGACTGAATGAAAGGCTCACCGCTAAAAGTCCTCTTTGTAACAAGCTCAACCTCTTCTGAAAGAAGCCCGAACTCCGGTCTTGCGGCAAACCAGAGCGCGCGGTCTATTGGCATGCCTGCGCGCACGTTTGCACTCGCGAGTTGTAGAAAATCAGGAAGGACGGCCTCAACCCTATTCTTCCTGTCTTCTGTCCTCAACATTAGGAAGGCGTACACAAGCCCGAGAACAACAAACATTATGCAAATGGATACGAGTATTGCGTATTGGGGAATGAATATGCTGAGCAACAGGAATGCGGAAAGCGGAATAGATGTTGCTAGGATTATTACGATTCCAACGAACGCTTCCGGCATTATGTTTATGCCCGCCATGTCCAGCATGCGCGCTACTCGCAATATGATGCTGCGCGGAACAATCCTGCCAATCGCCACAAGTTCAACCATTTTTATACCTCAAAGTTAGGCCGGGAGGATCTCATAAGGGCAAAGAACATGTATTGTAACAATCCGAGCAACAAAAGCACGATGATAAGCATTGTAAAATCTATCCTTATGTTTACGAAAGAGGTGAGAATTATGCCTATTGCTATTCCAAGGGAGGGCAGGATGATGCCAAATAACATATAGAACATTGTTATTGGGTTAAGCTTCTGCCCATATCTTTTCAACGCGATTACCTGTTCCTGCGAGATTTGGTTAAGCACGATTTCAAGCGCAACTGCAACATCGGAACCAGAACGAAGGGAGGTTACGATTTGAAGTATTATTTGGCGGAATGCGCGTGACGTGTTCAAGTCGCCAGCCTCTTGAAGAGCAACCTCTGCTGGCACCCCACTCTGCACGCGCTCAACTATCTTAGCAAATTCCCTGCTTGCTACACCGTAGTTTTTGCTTACGTTTGCCATTGCATTAAACAAAGGAACGCCTGATTTTAGGGCGATAAGCATATCCCTTCCTGCGAACAGTACGTCCTTGTCCAATTCCGTTTCTTTCTGAGCAATCTTCAGGCGGGGAAACTGCAGCATCCATACAAATATGCCGATGAACACAATTGGAACTATAGGGAAAATATAGAGAATTGGAAAATCAAAAGTTGAAGCAAGCATTATCAATGCGAAACCAACCATGAGAGAAACCGTGAATGCAAGCAGGATTGCGCGTGAGATAAACGATGAAGCATCTATGTTCATGTCCGCGCTTTTTAGGTCTTTGGCAAGCGACGGAAATTGCTTCTCAATCATCTTAACAATTGAACGCGCTACGTCCCTAGCAGAGACTGTGGTGCGCTTTATCTCCTGCTTTTTCGCCCCGTGCGGTGCAGTTGAAACTGCTTTTTTTTCTGCTTCCTCTTTCTTCTTTGCGGCAAGTGCAGCGATCTCTGCTTCCTTCTTCTTTACTGCAATCTTCTTCTTTGCCTCTGCAATTGCCGCCTCTACATCACTAGGTCCCCCGGGCATTTCAACTATCCTCCGATTCCTCCAATTCCTTGCGCAACTCCTCAATTCTCTTTTTCTTTTCTTCTTCCTCTTTCTTCCTGCGCACCTTTTCAGCAAGTTCTTCCTTTAATGCGCTGATTCTTTTTGCCTGCGTCTCAGGAAGCGGCTTTGCGGTAGTCGCTGGGGGTGCTGTTTCAGCAGGCTTCACTTCTTCTATGCCCTTCTTCTTTTCCAAGATTTCATAGAGGGTCCTTGATGGCCGCTGTGCAGCCGCCTTCTCAGCGGGTTTGGGTTGCGGTTGCACAACCTTTTGTTCCCCTGCTTGTTCCTGCTGTTGCAATACGTGCGAGAGTCTTTCACGCATTAAACGCAGTTCTTCTTCCATCCTCTTCTGCTCAATAAGAGAAACCTCAGATGGCGCAGCTTCCCTTCTCTCTTCAGGCTTTGCCACAAGCGCCTTCTCTTCTGGCTTTGCTTCAGGCGGTCTTAGCGGTGCTTTCTCCTTCTCCATTTCTTTTTCAAGCGCAACTGGTTTTTCTTCAGGCTTTGCCACAAGCGCCTTCTCTTCTGGCTTTGCTTCAGGCGGTCTTAGCGGTGCTTTCTCCTTCTCCATTTCTTTTTCAAACGCAACTGGTTTTTCTTCAGGCTTTGCCACAAGCGCCTTCTCTTCTGGCTTTGCTTCAGGCGGTCTTAGCGGTGCTTTCTCCTTCTCCATTTCTTTTTCAAGAGCTGCAAACTTTGCTTTCATCTTCTCTATTTCTTCGCGCTCTTTTGCTAGACGCTCTTCTTCAGTAACCACTTTCAACTTCGGTTTTTCAACTTTGGGCTTTTCTGACACGAAGCTGGGCTTGCGCTCTATGCGAATTGCATCATCAAGCACCTTTTCCCAAGTAGTAATGGATGGAGTTAAAACGTCAATTTTCTCAAAAAGCGATGCGCCGGAAAGCACATCGGGGGTGAGCTCCTTTCGCGGCACAAGCAGCTTTTCAAGACGTGATACCTCTTTGATTGCCTCTTCAAAAAGGCTTTGGTCTATTGATGGGCTTCCGTTAGACATCTTAACCACTACCAGAAGAATTCACGGTCGAAAGGAGCGTCCTTCGCAACCAATTCATTAACTTCATCAACGTTCTTATAATAGCGCGCTATAACCAAACCAACGTCATCAACCGTTCGCACATTATTCTTGTGCATCCAACGCAGTATTTTTGACTTTTCTTCAACGCTTTCGGTTATCTCTTTGCGAGTCAAGCCCGCATAAAGTGCGAGTGTGTCGGCAAGCACGCTCATCTCATTGACTTCTTTTATCGAATCGCTGCGCAAATCCCACCTGTAAAGCACGTTGACATCCCCGCCTTTCAAGACCTCCGCGAATTCAAGCACGCGGCGTATTCCTAAACGCCTGTGCCTAAATTGGACTATGATTCCGCTTACTGCATCAAGCATCGCTTTTGGCACATTGATAGGAGGGTTGGTAAGCCTGGTAATTGTATCGCCTGCGTTGTCTGCATGGACGGTTGCATAAACGGAATGGCCTGTGTGCATTGCTTCAAACAATACCTCTGCTTCGCGCTGCTTCCTGATTTCTCCCACAAGGATGCGGTCCGGTCTTTGGCGCAAGGCATTAACGAGAAGATCAAGCATCGTCACTTCTCCTTTACCCTCTACATTTGGCTCGCGCGTAACCATTGAGACCCACTGGAAGAAATTCGGTAATGTGAGCTCCCGCGTGTCTTCAATAGAAATTATGCGCTGGTTTGGCGGGATGAACACGGAAATTGCGTTTAGAAAAGATGTCTTTCCGCTTGCAGTCCCGCCTGCAACGATGAGGGACAGCTCATTCTGGAAGCAAAGCCAGACAAGGGATGCGACCTCGGGTGAAATTGTGTTCTTTTCAAGAAGCAACGTAATAGTCCATGGGTTGCGCGCAAATTTGCGGATGGTGATTGTGTTGCCATGGACGGAAACGGGGAAGAGCGTTGCATTCACCCGCTCACCAGTTGGAAGGTGCGCATCCATGAGCGGATTCAGCATTGTTATCTGCTTGCCTATGCGCCTGCCTATAGACGCTGCGAGTTCGTAGATTTGTTCTTCTGTTTTTATCCGTATATTTGTCTTGCACCAACCGTGAACCTTATGATAAACCCATACGGGCTCCTCAGAACTATTTACAACTATTTCTTCAAGTTGATCATCGTGTAATGGGGGTTCAAGCTCACCTAAGCCAAGCATCTGCTGTATGAGATAAGAGGCGAGTATGCGCTTTGAGTCTTCAGAGATTGCCATGAAATGGCGTTCAAGAAGCCGGTATGCTTTCTCTTCAAACTTCCTTTTTACGCTCTGGGCAAGGCGCGGGTTGATCAATTCGCTGACATCTAGTTTGACTTCGGTTATCAGTTCGCCTTTCAAGGTATTCAAAACAAGTTTTGTTCCCTCCCCTAAACCAGGGATGGTTACCTCGTATAATGGAACAAAATCCCTGCCTTGAATTATGCGAATTGATACAGGAATACCATCCGCATTAATATCGTACTGGTCAAGCAACTTTTCTTCATAAACTTTTTCAGGCAAGTTATCCACCTTTTCCTTCAAGCTCCCAAATCTTCTTAAGCGCAGATTTTACTTCTTTTTGCTCTTCAGCATACTTTTCACTTTGTTCGGCTATTTTAACCAACTTTTCCTTCGCCTCAGAAACCCTTTTGGCTATTTCATCTAGTGAAAACATACCTTTTGAAGTTTCAAGCTCCTTTAGCCCTTTAATCATGTTCTCAAGCGTATTAATCAGTTCTTTTCTTTCATCGGCGAGTTTGTTGAGGTGCGCTTCCGTTTCGTCCATCCTCTTTATGATGGTATCAAAATCCTTTACAAGGTCCTCTGCCTCCCTCATCTCTTTCTCAAGTTCAAGTGAGATTTTCTCAAGCTCTGCTTCAGAGGCCAAACGCATTTTCTCGTACTCGGCGCTTTTTGTGGTTAATTCATCTGTGAGGGTGGAAAGGGATTCCTTGCTCTCCTTCAGGAAGGCATCAAAATATTTCATGCTTTCTTCTATTTGCCTGCCGTCCTTAACGCATCGGTCTAATTCCTTTGAAACATCTTCCATCTCTTTTTTTGCTTTCTTAAGGCCAGAATTAAATTCCTTTTCCATACTTTTTACTATATTCTTCAATTCATCCCTTGTGGAGCGGAGGCTTGCAATCTGCGGCTGGATTTGCTGGAGCTTCGTGGCCATTGCTTCGCTGTTTGAGCGCATTTTCTCATATGCTGCGCTTTTTGTGGTTAATTCATCTGTGAGGGTGGAAAGGGATTCCTTGCTCTTCTTCAGGAAGGCATCAAAATACTTTATGTCCTCCTCAAGTTGCCTGTCATCTTTGGCGCATGCATCCAGCTCATTTGAAACATCCTCCATCTCTTTCTTTGCTTTCTTAATTCCAGCATCAAATTCCTTTTCCATCTCCTCAATCATGTTCTTCAATTCATCCCTTGTGGAGCGGAGGCTTGCAATCTGCGGCTGCAGTTTCTTTAACTTCGCACCGATTTCCTCTTCCTTTTTCAGGATTCGCTCTGCATCAGCGCTGCGCGCGCTTATCTCACCCTCCAATTGTTTGAGCTTGGCCTGTGCCTCATCTTGCATCTCCTTGATTTTGAAACGCAACTCATCCCTGTATCTTTTCATTTCTTTCAGCGATTCAATGCGCTCCTTTACCCCACCCATTTTGATTCCAAAAGCCTCGCTTATCTTTGCAAAGTCTTTCTGCATCGCGTCAAGCTCTTTGCTGAGTTTAAGTACCTCTTCAAGCTGCGATTCTGCTTTCCGAACAGTGACGATACGCTGGTCTTGTAGTGTTTCTTTTTTTGTCTCAAGCTCTTCCTTAGTGGTTGCAATCCAGATAAGATAGACCTTCGTCAGTTGGTACTCAATCCTGATTAAGCCTTGCTCCTCAAGCACTAGCGCCCATTCCTCAAGCACTTGTCTGGATACACCCAAGCGTGCAGCAGCCTCGTTTATATCAATCCGCTTGGAGTCCTTTATCAATTTTATAAACTCGTCCACACCGGTACTGATTGTGCTCAAGTCGAGCGCCATGGATAACGTTTAAATGGGTAGCATTAATAAGCTTTTAGGTATGAATAAATACGAATTCACGTTATAAAAAATGATTCTATGGCATTAAAAAAGGAGCTCCTTTCGCTTGCGCCAAAGAAAAATGAGCTGACGCCTATACAGAAGTTCCGCATTGAAAGTTCAATTTCGGATAAATTTAAGAAGGAAGGTTTGCGGGTCTATTTTCTCCTGGATGGCACTAACACGATACAGAAAATCCTTGAGCAAACAGGGATTGAAGAAAAGAAGATGCTGGAGATACTTGAGTTCCTGACCAAAAACGCCGTTGTAGATATAAGGGAATCCCTCCTGATGGAGGCGCTCGCACCAGAGGAAGAACCAAAAAAACTTGCCGTTTCAGCAGAGAAAGCGGGGGTCATGCCTGTCCTACGCTCTGCATCCGAAAAGAAGATTTACGATAAGTTTGGGATGAAAGGGGTGGAGGTGTACCGGCTAACGTCTGCTGTTGAAACGCCGGAAGAGATATTGCGCCGCCTTAGTATCAGTGAAGAGGAGCTATCCTCAATACTTGATTTTCTGATTGATGAAGGCTTGATTTCTTTTGAAAGAAAAAAGGAGGAGAAGGAGGAACCTGCGCCTATTGCAGAAGAAGAGATTGCTCCGCTATCACCAAAACCAGCGGTTGAGGAAGAAAAAGCCCAACTGGAAAAAACCCAACCGCCTGCGCCCGCGGTTCCGGAAACGAAGCCTGTTAAGGCTGCCGAAGCAGTTGAGGCACCTCCACGCCCAGTATATGTTCCGGTAAAAAGGAACATTGGTTTGTTCGGGAAGCTTAAGATAGAGGCGGAATTGCTGAAAAAGTATGGTCAACGCGGGTTGCGCCTGTATACGCTAATTGATGGAAAGAATACTACGGTAAAGTTGCTTAAGGAAACGAGATACGGTTTTCCGTTTATTGACGAGGTTTTGGACTTTCTGTATAGCCAAGGTGCAATTGATTTAAGAGAATTGACAAATGATGAAATAAGAGATATATATGGAGAAGAGGGAGCGGCAATAAATGGCGTATATGGAAGAGATGGATTGATTATCTATGAATTGATTGATAAGCGGGCAACAATTAAAGATATTATAATTGCAAGCGGGGTTCCGCCAAAGAAGGGCGTTGAAATATTCGCCTTCATCCATAAGATATTGAATGTGGATATCCCGTTTGATTCGCATGCCATTTTAAAGCAGCTCGGGGTTGAATGATGGCAAACGGGCGCGGGCAATCGGCAACTGAATTTCTCATAACATATTGGTGGGCAATTTTGATTATTTTTGCAGGATTGGCAGCGTTATATTATTATGGGTTTTTTGATGCTGCAAAATATGTGCCAAGGCAATGTAATATACAACCTGACATTCCATGCGATTCATTTTCACTACAGCGGAATGAGAGTGCATCACCTCAATTGAGGTTTGTTTTCCTTTCGCACAATGGTTTGGGTTTTGATATCAATATAACCAACATAACGATATCTGCTGAAAATTTGGGTGTGGCTGGGCGCTCTGAAAATTCCGGTAGCTGTGTTGCTTCGTGCACGAATACGTCCCTTGCCAGAAAAGGTGCTTATTTCTTATGCATAATTCCAATTGCCGGTGAAGAACGAATCCCCCGCATTGGAAACAACGCTCGCTTGACGGTTCGCATTGATTATATAAACTGCGAAACTGCTCCTGATTACGCCGGCACGGGGAATTGTTCAAATGGTGCAAGACATTCGGCAATGGGGGAGATAATTACGCAATTGGAGTCTGCTGCTCCCATCCAATCGTTATCATGTGAATCAACACCCACGCCGACGCCACCATGCGGCAACACGACAGTATGTGAAAGCGGAGATACATGCCATGAATGTGCGGAATGCGAAGGAAAGAAGGCGGATTGCCCATCCGGATATATTTGCGCCTCTGGCTTCTGCAAACCGAAGTCTTAAAACCTTGCTCCCTCTGTGAAAGCATTCTTGGTCAAGGTTCTTCGTATTCCGATTCGTAAAAAGAATCTGATTCAACAAGTTCCAGAAGATGTTGGTCGTCATCGGAAGTTCTTGATGCACCGTTTTTTCCCACAAATAGGACAGAGGAGGAGAATACTATACGATAAACGCCATTAAATTCTTCAATCTCGTTTTTCATCATGCGCAGGTATTTCTGAAGGGATTGCGGGGAAATCTTCGTCTCCTTTTGGATTTCGTTAAATGTCTTTGCGCCGCTTTTTAAGCAGTTGCGAATCATTTGCTTCACATCTTCATCAGTTGCGATATATTCTTCTGTTGCGAACTGAAGCTTCTCCTGCACGGATTCTACGCGCTTTAAGATTTCTTCCCGTCCGCCTACTTCTTGCGCTCGTAAATCCCGTATTTCTTTTACTACGTTGTAGGTTGCCTCTTTTTGCGCGGATTCAAGTTTCTTGATTTGGCTAGATAACTCTTCCAGTTTTTCTTTTACCGCATCATTTGTCTTGCCATTATGTCCGCCGAATATGTACTCAAGCAAACCCATAATAAAGTCGCCTTTTGAAAGTTTGGCTGCTAAAAATATTTAAGCTTTCTTTTTAGGTATTTAGCAGTATGGCTACTGAAGCGGCTTCTCTTCAATTATGTTTCCGCGCGGAGAGTCTTCCGCGAATATCTGCGCTTGGAACTTGTATAACTTTAC
>Ga0123519_10016432_pt1 | contig 10275 bp, 8 predicted proteins | sample YelNatPaOPRAMG02_FD_87396 | JGI IMG/M metagenome (GOLD analysis project Ga0123519, IMG submission 87396) | Hot spring microbial communities from Yellowstone National Park - Yellowstone National Park OP-RAMG-02 (version 2) | ecosystem: Environmental > Aquatic > Thermal springs > Hot (42-90C) ...
ACTGGATCCCAAGGCTGGCTACCGCTACCGCCAGCTGGTTCTCGCTCCGGGAGGTTCTCGTGGTGCAAATGAAATTTTGCACGACTTTTTGGGACGAGAACCGCACGAGGATGCGTTTTTCCGGCTCAGAGGTCTCTAAATTGATGACATACTTCCCAGTGGTGTTTGTTTTGTTGAGTTTCGTTGTCGCTGCGTTGGCGACGATTCCAGCAGCGAGGACCCGACTGGTCTCGCCTTCCTGAAGATGTGGTCATCGGCCACGGGGAACTCGTGCTTGACGAGGGCGCTTGTTTCCTTGGGAACGCGCCAGCTGCTCCAGCGTCTAGCGTACGATGCGCAGACTAGGCGCCCAGGGAGGCAAGCGGCCGCACTAGCAGCGGCTAGACGCTTCGCTGCTTAAACTGGACCAGTGGACTATTAGAACTGTTCATTTCGTGCGATTTCTCTTCTGAGCTTAGATCAACAGATTCAACGCTGGAAGTGGAGCAATAAAGGCTTCCGGATTCATCTGTAGGTGGAGGACTCTTGAAAGCATTTTCGGACGAAAGCTCGTTCGATTCTTTGCCGCTGGAATCCGTTGCGTCACCCTAGTCGAGATCATGCGCAACGACCACGGACAAAGCGCTCGTAACACCATCAATGTAGTTATTCCGTGCACATGTACAAGTCGTTGCTCCTCGAATTTCGTTACGTGTCACACGCTAAAATCTAGCATGCTTCAAGTTTTCGAGCTTAGTGTTTCGAGGCAACTCATGCGCGCCGCTGGAGTGATGACGAGTGAAAACTCGACGTCGTTCTTGGATGCCTTGATCAGAAGCCCACACCCAAAATTCAATGAACATGTCACACGAAATCGTCGATTTCGTTCAAAAGATGAATCCTCGTCGCTTCGCAGCCTTTCCAGGGAACGGGATTCCACAGCAACACGATACTTCCCATGGAAAATGCTTCCAGAGGCTCCCGTCTAGTCGTTTTCTGAATGACAACTGGTCTTGGACTCGGACTTGAGTCATCGCAACGATCGCTTTCAGTGGAGCGTACGTCACTGCTTTGCACGATGAGGGCGAAGGCGCATCGGCGTTTCTCGAATTGATCTCCAGCCAGGGTAATTCTTCTGGTACTTTTTTCGCCATGGACAGGATCGCGTTCCGCAAATCCTCTGCCTATTGGAACAGCGTGCGCTTTTGGGTGTGCGTCAAGTAGCGTACTCGCCGAGAGAACCGGCCAGAAGAGGCCCGTGATCGCAGAGAACGGCACCGGGCGCGGAAATGGAGAAGCGCTCAGATGGCAACCTTCTGTAGCCGTCAGCAGCGGGGTGCAGCGAACTATGAAACGAGCGTCCAGGCGTCACAGCGAGACACGTCGACGAGAAAGAAGAGGAGAAGGAGTTGCGGTTGACGCTTATGAAAAGTTCTGACCACTGTCAAGTGTCACCGCTGTGAAGGGCGCACCGACGCCCTACTCAAGAAAAACGAACATGGCACGCGATGCTTCGATCGCAACTTCCGCCTGTGCACGAAACGCGTCAACAATAACCGAAACCAGCAAATTCATGACTTGAACACCGCCACCAACATCCTTTCACTGCTGATAACGGAGCTCGAGTGAAAGTAGAGGCCGACGTATATCAAGGCGCAGATGAACGAGACAAAAAGGAGGCAGTCGTGAAAACGCCCGAAAAGGCTGAAGTTTGTAAGCATCGTGAAAGATCTGTAATCCAGTATGTTCGTCCGTATTCGTGCATCCCTAGCATCCTACACCGCCATGGACGCAAGCGTAGCCGTATGGTGGCGATACCGACTCTGCTCGCGAGTCGGATGACTTGGGTGCGTTTCCAGGTCCATCGGTAACGTAAAAGGAAGTAGCGGTTCGGACCATTTTTCTGTGTATCCTGCGATATCCACGCTGTTTCAACGCAACGATCTGATGACCAGTGCTGGTTTATATGCTGAATACCTGCCTCGTGCACCAAAACCGAGGCGGACTCGAATAAAATACCATCAAGCATGAGGCGTCGGAGAAGTGGGATGCGTACTGGCGTCCACTGGACGTTGCGCCAATCGCCAGTCGATACCGCTGGCGTGTCGAGGAGTCTTCACGAGCGAGTCCTACGAGAAACGTAGCAGGCGCCTAGGTGCAAGTTGACCGGTCCTGATGCAAGTGAGCTGCTTCGTACTGCGGCTGACGTTTCTATCAGTGCCGCTGCACTCTGTGCACCGACGCTTTGTACCAGTCCCGGCGAGCTTGCGCCTCGAGCGACTCGATAGTGGACGCTTGAGGTCGAGACGCACCAGAGTTTGCGTTCTTGCTACCACGCACTCGAGTCGAGCGGCATCTCGGATGGATGACTCGGCGAGCGCTCCGGCACGAACCGACAATGCTCGACCGCAGCGTTTTTGCACGCGTTGTGGTGCGCAGCTGACAATTCAGACCCCAATTGGAGATTATCGGGAAAGAGCTGTATGTGAGCGTTGTGCTCTGGTTCACTATGAAAATCCGAAGGTCATCAGCGCATGTGTGGCGACCAGCCGAGACCGGCGCAAGGTGTTGCTGTGTCGGCGTGCGCTGCGGCCAGCAAGTGGGCGCTGGACGCTTCCCGCAGGCTATCTGGAGATCGGTGAAACCTCGCGAGACGCTGCTCGACGTGAAGCACTCGAAGAGACGAACGCAGCGGTGCTTGTCGGACCCCTGCTTGCGGTATATGAGCTCTTGCAGGCTGCACAGATCCAACTTGTGTATCGAGCCACCCTGGAACGGGACTGGACGCCAGCGGATTATCGTCAGAATGCAGAGACACTTGAGGCACGCCTCTATGGATGGGACGAAATACCATGGGACATGCTTGCATTCCCCACGGTAGCATGGGCGCTGCGTTACGCCCGCAGTACTTTGCATGTACCGGATAGCACGTTGGTACCGGAGATCCGCGTGAAATCGGCCTCTGGAGAGCAGTTCATTGTCTAGGTTTACTGCTGTGGAACTGGAAGATACGCTTCTTATGGAGATGCAAGCGACGAGACGGCCCTGAAGGCGAGCAAGGCGGAGAATCCCCCCACATGCCGACTAGTCCAGCATCCATCCGAGCGTGACAACGGGAAGCGCAGTTTGGCGTGTGCGGCTCGGTGTGTTGTCCAGCGCGTATGCCTTGAAATCGATGGATGGCTCCAGAAACGGGATGAATTGGGGTGTTCTCGCGGGCTACCATAGCTCTCAATGATCTAGAATCTCCTGTTTTTGTCTCTGCTCTGTAGGAGTGAAAGGCACTCTTCCATCACTGCCGTGCATGATGCATGTTCGTGCTTTCCGACGCGTTCTGTGCAAGCACTCGAGCGAGATCCGTTGAGCGCGACTCTACAGGAATACCGCTGATGCAAACCGTCTACGAAAGCAAATTCGGCGATGATGCCTGTATGCCAGCTGGAATCGATTCCGTTCGCTGGCGTCCGATCCAGACACACTGCGGTGATTACGTGAGGCGCTGTGCGGAACCGTAGTGAACCGCCCTCATGACGTCACACATCCGAACAGGCTTCCTAGAAAGCATCCACGACCATGGATTGAGGCATTTCGTATGAAGGATTCTCCGCATGGCGATGTTCGTGGAATGCACTCAAGCAGTGCAAGGGGCACGTTCGCGACATACCGCATGGGTACGGAGCTGGCATCTTGAAAGCCCCAGTGTGAAGGAGCATGTTTGCGTGATTCTGTGCGATTTTCCGGGTTTTAGAAGAGGCCACCAGGCGCTCCAGTATCCTACCAAAACTAGATCGGAAATACAAAGCTAGCCGATCATTACTCAATGGAGAAGATCGCGTATATATGGTGACACCGCACCGTGTCGGCATCCGGAACGAAAAGTTGAATCTTGCGGCGGACGCTGATGCTGTCGCGCGACCTTGAACGGAACGCTCGCTATTCATGCGGCATCTCCGTTTCCATAATAGACCAAGGGTGCAGTACTACCAACATATCCAGCAAAGGTGTCGAATTTCCTTACGATGCAACAGCGTGGTGCGTCCCTATCGTCGAGCGCTGAGGCGCGTAGACCCTTCTCAGGTGCTCGGCGAGTCGCCTAAGCAGTCCGGCCTGGATGCGGTATGCGGCGGTGACGGTGGTGGTTGGCCTGTAAACCGCGAGTCGTCTTTCGTGCTCGCCGGATTCTCCATGTACCAGAAATGCTCCGCATCGCGGTGAATAAAACCGCATTTGAACACGTCGACACCTTCGGGGAAGAGATGCTGTAGGGGTCCTGCATGCTGCAAGCCCATATTTGAAACGAGGTTCCTAAACGATTCGCTGTGGACGCTGTCGGGGCAGCCTAATGCGAAAAACGAGGTGCCACTACCGCTCATGAGCACTCGCTGGAAGCCGAACGACTCAAGAAACGTCTTCAGATGCCGTAACGGAGGCATTAGCGCAAACGCCGGCCCCTCCAGATCGTTCACGAGCGGAGCACAGAGCGGACCAATTCGTTCCATCTGTTCACAGAGCACATGTGGGTCTAGACGGTCCTCGCGATTAAGTTCGTGCAAGCTCAACGCTCTGTACACGGAGGCAGTGCTCAGCCCAACGCCTCTGGGCTTCACAATGTAGACCGTTGTTGGAGCTAGCGGTCGAATCGGATGGAGCTGCTCCCCGCGGCCCGTGCAGAACGCCGAGCCACTGGAAAAGAAAAAAGCCGTATCCGAGCCAACCTCACTGGCCCAGCGGATTAAGTCGGCGTTGGAGGCAGGCTCACCGCACAACCTATTTGCTGCAAAGAGGGCGGTAGCCGCATTACCCGAGCCACCGCCCAAACCTGCTTCCGTGGGGATCTGTTTATCCAGATGCACCCGATAGTGTTTCCTAGAGCCCGAGTGTGTGCGAAAAGTGTCCAAGGCCCTGATGATCAGGTTCGTTTTGTCGAGCGGCACCTTTGCGTTGTTGCACTCGAGCACGTCAGCAGAAGCACCCGCCGGCAGCTCCTGGAAGCCAATCCGGTCCACCAGCGATATTGCCTGCATCACAGTGGCCAGCTCGTGAAATCCATCCGGTCTTCGCCTTATAACTCGCAGAAAAACGTTGATCTTCGAGGGAGAATACAGTACAACATCAAAGTCGGCTAGGTTGGTGGCTGGGTGTGGCTCCCCGCTCCAGACCGGCCCGTTGAACGCCTCCCTGTGGTGACCTCCCGCCTCTGGGTGCGCTTGCACACTTTTTTCGGACGACACAGACCTGTGCTCACTGCAGTCTTCGAGGTAAGCGCTTCGCCGCCGTCGCAGTGCGTAGGCGACAACATCTTCCCGCCGGGGCGTCCACGGAGCTCGCCCCGGATCCTGACGCCTCAGAGACCTGGGACGAGACCAGGACAGCGCGTTCAGGAAGCAAAAGGCCATATGCCTGAGATCCGACGCTCCAGAGCAACAGTCTACGCCAGGGGTGGCTTGCGTCAAGCCCACAACACGCAGCGCCCAAAACGTCCAAGGCCACGGAGCGGCACGTCCGGTATACCCGACGCCTGGAGCGACTGCTGCCGCCGCGGTGGCAGCTGTGCTGTGCAGGGCGCCCTGGGGGCCAGCACCTCCACGTCACCCGCAGCCTCGATCAGCAATGCCGCCATCAGCAATGCCGCAGTCGGGCATCACCACAGATCGCTGCACTGGAAGGTGGTGGCTGGTACGAGCAGGGCTAGGGGATTTGAAGTACAGTCCTGTGCATGCATCCTTGCGAGGCAACGATTTGACGCGGTTATGCTTTACGTGTTTATGGAGTACGGTAAAAAAACTGCAGTGAAGGGCGCTATGTGTCACTTTGGGTACTAGTTGGCTGTGCCTGCTCTTGTGCTGCCACGGATGTCGGCACTTGTGTCGCGTCGAATGTCGCTGGGGTACTGCGGCCCTAAGCTCTGCGTTTTGCGTACGAAGTGATGCTGGACCTAATGGCCCAGCGGGTGCTGCGCTGCACGTAGTCGCTTGCTCGGAATCGACTGCGAAACGCAGCACGAACTGCGTCCACGAGCGACACTCGCAACATCTGACGATCAGCAGGTTCGCGATAGACTCGTGTACGCCGGTTCGAGGACGCGTTGTCGCACGATCGCAGCAGAGACCTGCACCGGACTGGTAACGGACTCGCAGCCCCTAGTGAACGCACTGCTCAGCTGGGTGTCCCGTTACTGTGGAACGACGACAATAGCAACAGCGATGGAGTGCGAGCAGACTACATCAGTAAGAATCGACAGTGCTCCTTGATACGCACTGAATAACCAGCGGGCAGTGCGACCAGCTAAAGGCGGCCACCGAAACTCGACCTCCTGCCCAGCGGACGCGGTGCGAAAGGCAAGCGCCGTGGCTTTGACCGGAAGTGAGTGCGCTGGCACTCACTGTGTATTGTTCCGCGGAGCAACAGATTTCGAGGTGGTTTTTCACGGGAAGCGATCAGGGATCACGTCACTGTACCTGTATGATTCGAACTACAGTCCCTATTTCGCGACGCCGACCGGCATACCAACGCAACGAGATGCTGCAGGCGAGCTTTGCTGGGGAACCTTTTGTTGGTATACTGTTTCCGTCTACATTTGATGCTGAGCCAGATACCAGTGACTCGAGCTCACAACACAGACTCGTGGCAGAGTCCATCGACCCTCAGGCAGCGAACAGCGGTTCACAATGAAAACGGCATAGTAGGGCAGCTCGCAAGAAACAAGCGCCCGTTTGAACATGGTTTACATCTTGAGCACCCACGAATGTTGGTCGCTGAATATCGAGCAAAAGGAAGCAGCTCGTAACATTGCAAGCCCAGCGCGACGAACGATATGGCTCTCTTTGGGCGACTCTCGTGTTGCGCCTTTCCGTGCTCGCCTGCTACCAGGACCGCTACGACGTCTTCGATTTGCGTGGGCGTGCTCGCGTCTCCTGCATGGTAGCACCGCTAACCTCGGGTGTTGTTCTAGTCTGCTTCCGATACATGAGAATCTGAGCCACCAGGATACCGTTAAGAAATGCGCTCGCAAGGTATCCGACGAGAATCGTATGGTTCTGCACCTGCTGCATCGTCGTGAATACTCGGGCAGTTGCTCCTCCGAAAAGCCCCAGACACGTCGCCAAACTCAGAGATCCAGTATGTTTTCTTCGCGCATTCGCCAGTATTTGCGGTAAACGACTACCGATGACGATCGCAAGGTTCAAGCTACACAACCGTTCGAGAACCGCGAGCGGCACAGCGCGCTGGGACCAGCTAGCAACTACTGTTGCCGTGATATACGAAGACAGCGTCAGGAGGCCCAGAGGGAACCATTGGTTGTTGAAGTAAAAGATGAGCGCCATGATGAGGCAGTTCTGCACGCCAAGCAGCACAAAGTCACCATATGTTGAGAACGGATAGCCCGCTCGATAGTGATAGGCCAGGTTGTACGCGTAACCAAAAGACTCGACCAAGTAGGTCGCCACGGAAATTCCAGCGGCGGACCGGTTCTGTAGGATGCGCAACAACTGCGGAAGTTTCACGAGCGCTGCACCGGCCACAACACCATAGCCGAGCACGCGAGCAAGTTGCTGGCGCAGACAACGCGCGTCTCTGGTTCGCAACCAGTACCTCAGGCCCGAAACCGAAGGCCATGTCGTACAAAAGTCGTCTTCCAAAGCGATCGCCTCACATAATTTCACTGTGAACACCAGAATCGCTACCAGAAAGAGGTAGCAGCTTGGCATTTCAGACGCGTACTGGAACCCGACGCTCAGGAGGTCGCACGTTACCAGCTGGTAGCAGCGAGGAGTACACGGAGGGGCGCGGCGACCCTGGGTGCGAGGGAGTAACTGCATATATCTGTATATTATGGACACGAGAAACTTCGGTGTCCTCTGGTCCAGGTTTTCGCCCTTGTCATGCAGATGATACAAGCCTCAATCGTTTGGATGCGGGCGTGCTAGGAGCCAGTCATCGAGAAAGAGGTTTCAGTTCTGATCCAGACGTTTTTATGTTGTACAAGACCTAGACTGGCCTTGTTTTTGGGCGCTACGGTTGCACGCAGCGATGCTGTGGGCAGTGCGGCCTAACACAGGTGCAAGCTGGGACGCTCGATACGCGGCAGCGATTTCCGGTCGGAAGCTAGTCGGTTTGGTGCTGTCTTCACAAGACACTAGCTGAAAGCAATCGTTCCATGAGGTCGCTTCGACATTCTCGTGCTGGGAACCTGCGGTTACGCGCACAGCGACACATTTTTGATAAACACGATGCACGTATTTGACATCATCAAGCACGCAACTGCAAGGAACACCTCTGCCCGTGATATGGCGAGCGCGCAGCTCGCTACTGATTCTGTGCGCGACATACCCAGAATGCAACGCTCAATACTGAACGCTAGATTGGTAGATCAGCACAGGACGCTACTACGCGTCCCGGAAGGTTGATGGCGGTGTCTGTTTTCGCGAAAGGTACGGCGGCGGATTCTATCATGATATGCAATGGATGAGACGAACCAGACATCGCACGGATGCTCGGTTGTCATCGGCATCCAGGGAAGCGATCACCACGCCGTTCCGATAGCATTTTTGTGATACGGAGAGGCTCAGACCAGATCGTTGCAGACGCTGTGCAGTCATTCCGTGTTGCTCCGGTTCACTCTGTGATGCTGAACGATAGGATTCTTTCCATGAGACGCGTTGCCGCCGCCTGGCTGACGCTGCCGCACAAAACTCTATATGTGATCAGCGAAACACAAAACAGTGTCCAACGACCATAAAGTGGATATATCTACACATGCGCTAACGCCAGCCAGTCTCTTTTGACCAGGCCGCCTGCTATCGGCTTCAGAGTTTTCCCTGTAGACTTCGAGCCTGAGCGTCTACCTCACAAGGTTCGATCGCTTCAGGTCCGCGGATCTCGTTTTCAGCAACGCACATCTCCTCATACTGATGGCAGCAGTGATGTGTCGGTTCACGAATTCCATGCGTTTATTGCCCTTGGTGGTACTCGTTAATGCAAGGAATCCTCGGGGTCGTGCCCTCCGTTGCATTGGCTGCTCTGTCAGCCTTCGGTACTTTTCTGTCGCCGAAACGCCCCGTTGCCTTCTTTCCATGTAGACCTCCTGAAGTGCACACCCCAGCTCATCCATTAGATCTTTTGTTCTTGGAAATGAACGCATTTCGTTATGCCCTCAGGTGAGGACCTTCGCCGAAGAAAGACGTAATCTGGCGCGGTGTGTCATCGTGTGCTGGACGATCTTGCGATTCGTCCAGTGAAGCGATCATTACGTTTCACACTATGAAACAATCTTTGGATGGGATTCAGCCACGGAGAGTACCAAGGAATGAAAAGCGGGTTTATTCCCCGATAGAATCGGCAGAAGCTCCAGCGCACGGGAACGGTGAAATTCCACGTTGTCTAACAAAAGAACGTCGCCAAACGTCAGGGTGAAATGTCTTGAATGATTCGGTACATTCGTTGCTGCAGTGTGACCGTTCCCTACGAGAGAAACTGAGGTCGTCACTGGAACCCACTGCACGTAGACCAGATGATGATATCGTCGTTCTCATCGATTTCGATCGTACAAACGAGAGGCTCCCGGCTCCCTCGAATACCGACAGACGCCTCGACCGTTTCGTTCGAGGCAAATCCCATCGACTGGGAAAACAAACCAAATTCCTTGTGCTTCACTACGACCGCAACGTTTCAGGAATTCTGTAAATGTGATTTCGGTTCGAGATGGCAGTGCATGAAATCGGACTTGTTTTCGCAATGTATCCCAAAGTTTTCAGGACCACACGAACAAACTATTGAGGAACAGAGACGCCACTGGTTTCTACTATCATCGCTTTTCCTTTCCGTAAGGTGATCAACTGGCCGTTTCCTATCATTGACAGAACGCACGTTTTAAGAATATCGATTTTTGGCTCGGAGCGCATGTACTTGTTTTATTCAGTGTTCCTCAACTATCTGACGTATGACTGACCTGAATGAGGAATGCAGTACTCCTTGAACTGTCCCGCAAATCATATATCTTACAGACAACTCGTCCAGGATTTAAACGGCGCATGGCATCGAGTTTTCGACTTCCTGCTTCAAACTGCGAAAAAGCATTCGAATACTTTCAGCGGCGATGAAACAGGACTGAGTTGAAGGACTGTAAGCCCGCCAGTGTCGATCGCGCTCAAGGCGCTCCTGCTGCTGCTGCTGCTGCTGCTGCTGCTGCTGCTGCTGCTGCTGCTGCTGCTGCTGCTGCTGCTGCTGCAAAGAGCATATTCCAACGAGCCACGCTTGACGAGGAGCGAGCCTCTGACACCAGTGGAGCCCCGTTAC
>Ga0123519_10016436_pt1 | contig 10272 bp, 7 predicted proteins | sample YelNatPaOPRAMG02_FD_87396 | JGI IMG/M metagenome (GOLD analysis project Ga0123519, IMG submission 87396) | Hot spring microbial communities from Yellowstone National Park - Yellowstone National Park OP-RAMG-02 (version 2) | ecosystem: Environmental > Aquatic > Thermal springs > Hot (42-90C) ...
CGTGACTGCGGATGTGGTGGTGGCGGAGGCGCAGACCTTCCTGTATGCCAGCAGGGCGGTGAACCCGGGGCAGGTGCAGATTTTCCGCGTCAAGAACAGCGTGCCGGTGGCGGCCATCCCCGCCTACCGCACTCCCGAGGTGGTGCACGCCTTGTCCGAGGCCTACGAGCAGTTCATCCCCGGTGACAACGTGATCAAGACCAGTATGGACAACATCGGCGCGGTATTCCACCCGGCGGTGACGGTCCTCAATTCGGCTCGCATCGAGAGCACCCGGGGGGACTTCGAGTACTATATCGACGGCATCACGCCCGCAGTCGCGAAGGTCCTGGAAACGGTGGACAAGGAGCGGGTGGGCGTGGGCGCGGCCATGGGGTTCCACTGCATGACGGCCCGGGAGTGGCTGTACATTGCCTATGATGCCGTCGGGGAGACCCTGCACGACGCGATCCGCGCGAACCGCGGATACTACGGAATCAAGGCCCCACCGCACCTGCGCCACCGTTACCTGACCGAGGACGTGCCGATGAGCCTGGTGCCGATCGCGTCCATCGGCGAAGTCGTCGGAGCGCCCTGCCCCACGATCCGGACCATCGTGCACCTTGCCAACGTGATGCACGGCGTCGACTACTGGCAGACTGGGCGCACGGCCGAGAAGCTGGGCCTAGCGGGCCTTGGCCTCGCCGACATCCGGCGGCTGGTGCTCGAGGGGAAGTGCTAGCCGACGCGGCGCTCCCAGTCGCGTGAGCCCGTCCGTCGCTCCGCGCGGCGGCTGGGAGGAGCGGGCCGCGCGGCCAGCGAAAAAGCTGCCGTCACATGAATCTGCCCCGGCCGGTTCCGATCCTGCTGTACCACAAGGTCGCGCCGGTGCCCGCGGGCGCGCGGGTTCCAGGGCACTATGTCTCCGCGGCCCTGTTTCGCCGGCACCTGACGTTTCTGTCCCGCCGCGGCTATAAGAGTGTCTCCCTGCTTGATCTCGTGCGATCGGACGCGAAGCTGCCCCGCCGACCGGCCGTCATCACGTTCGACGACGGTTATCGCTGCGTTCGCGAGCACGCGCTGCCCGCGCTGGTGGAGGCCGGCTGGATCGCGACGGTGTTCCTCGTCTCCGGGGCCATCGGAGGGACGAACATCTGGGAGCGGCCGGCCGGCGATGTAGAGGAGGCGCTGCTGGGGGCCTGCGACATCGCCGACATGCAGGGCGCCGGAATCGAGTTTGGCTCTCACACGGTAACGCACCCCCACCTCACGGGGTTGCCCCCCGCGGAGGTGGCGCGCGAGCTGGGCGACTCTCGCCGTCGCGTCGAGGACCTCACGGGCGCGCCGTGCCTGTCGGTTGCGTACCCCTACGGCGACTGGGACCGCGTGGTGCGGGACCTCGCCGCGGAGGCCGGGTACGCGGTGGGGTGCACGACGCGGCGAGCCGCGGCCCGCCGCGAGGACGACCCGCTGGCGCTTCCGCGCATCAACATCCGGCGCTACAACGTTATCCCGCGCTTCGCGTACAAGCTCTGGCGGGCCGAGCGGGTCCGGCGATGACGGAGCGGCTGCGGATCGTGCAGTACATCACGCCCTCTCAGATCGGGGGCGCCGAGGTCCACGTCGCCGCGCTCTCGGCCAAGCTGGAGGAGCGGGGCCACCAGGTCACGGTGATCTGCCCCCGGGGAAGACCGCTGGTGCGCGAGCTGGTCGCGCGCGGATTGAGCGTCCTCACGCCGCGGACCACCGGCAAGCTGGACCCCGTGACGCTCATGCGGGTGGCGGGTTGGCTCCGTCATGGCGGCGCGCACGTCCTCCACACCCATCTGTCGACGGCGAGCCTGCTGGGCGGCCTCGCCGCGCGCATCGCGGGCGTCCCCTCGGTGGCGACGGTCCACGGGCTCAACACGCGGGCCTGCTACAACTACGCGCACGCGATCATTGCGGTGTCGCACGCGGTCCGGCAGCATCTGGTCGCGCAAGGGATGCCCGCGGAGCGCATCACCGTCGTGCACAACGGCGTCGACCTGGAAGCGCTGTCGCGGTCGCACGCGGGGCCGGATATCCGGCGGCAGTGGGGCGTGGCGCCGCACGCGCCCCTGCTGATCGCGGTGGGGCGGCTGGCGCCGGCCAAGGGACATCGCGACCTGCTGCAGGCCCTCGGCGAACTCGTCAAGCAGGAACGCTGGCGTGAGGTGCGCCTGCTGGTGGTGGGGGCGGGGGCGCTGCTGGCCGAGCTGAAGCGGCAGGCGGCCGATGCGGGCATCGCCGACCGCGTGATCTTCACTGGCTTCCAGCGTGATGTCGTGCCCTTCCTGCGAGCGGCCGACGTCTTCGTCCTGCCCTCGATCCAGGAGGGCCTGTCGCTGTCAGCCCTGGAGGCGATGGCCCTGAGCAAGCCGGTGATCGCGTGCCGGGTCGGGGGGACGCCGGAGGTGGTGGTGGACGGGGAGACCGGTCTGCTGGTGGCGCCGGGGAACGCGTCGGAGCTCGCGCGAGCGCTGGAGAGGCTGCTGGCTAACCCGGAGGAGGCCCGCCGGATGGGTGCTGCAGGGCAGGCACGGGTCCGGGAGGCCTTCGACCTGGAACACATGGTGCTGCGGATCGAGCAGGTCTACCGGAACCTGGTGGCGGCTGCGGCGGCCGCTTGACGGCAAGAGGAGTCTGTGGTATTTTTCACGAACAGCGCGGCGTCGAGGACGGACGAGCACGCTGGGGACTTTCTCTCGCGTGTGCGGGAAGTGGGCCGCCGTCGGGCCCATCCCTCTGTCGGCCCCGTCTGCCTGCCGCGCGGGTGCCGCGCCTGGGCCGGAAGCGGGCGAAGGGGCCGCGGCTGAATCTGTGAAAAGGGGGACAAGCCCTCCTGAGGGCGGAGCAGGTCTGAGAACGGCTGGAGCGGCCGGCAGGGGTGGGGAGACTGGGCCTGGACAGTGAGCAGTTCGGTCGGTAGCAGCGCCTTGGCGCGGAAGGACCAGACAGCGGGTACGGCCCTGGAGATGCCCGGCGCCACTTCGCCTAGCCGAGGCTGCGCCCGGCGGTCGCATGTCGCCTGGAAGCCCGAACCCGAAGGAGATTCGAGCCGGGGCGGCAGCCGGGCCCGGAGCAAGGCATCGTGACAGCGATGAGGGAGGATGCGAAGCCTTGACTGAGATCGCGACGATCTGTCCCTATTGCGGATGCGGGTGCGGGATCTACCTGCACGTTCAGGACGGACATGTTGTGGGCGTGTCTCCCAGTCGGGCGCATCCCGTGTCGCGCGGCCGGCTCTGCCTGAAAGGCTGGCATGCGCACGAGCTGATGGACAACTCCTCCCGCCTGACCCGGCCCCTGGTGCGCCGGGGCGGCCAACTGGTCGAGGCTTCCTGGAGCGAAGCGACGAAGGCCGCGGCCCAGGGGCTGCGGGATGTCCTGTCCTCCGAGGGCCCCGAGGGGGTTGGGGTGCTCGGATCGGCCCGGGGCACCAACGAGGACAACTACGTGCTGGCGCGCTTCGCCCGCGCCACCCTGGGTACGGGGAACATCGACTGCAGCTTGCGGCTTCACTGTTTCGCCGAGCCGATGGAGCTGAACGGGGCCCTGGGGCCCAGCGCGAACCAGGGGCTGATCTCCGATCTCGACGACAGCAGTGTAATCCTCATCGTGGGGGGCGATCCAACGGAGGAGAACCCCGCCGTCGGCGCGCACGTTCACCGGGCGCGGGCCCGGGGGGCAAAGGTGATTACGGCGTTCGCTCGCCGTCACGCGTTAGGCCGGGTGGCGGACGTCCACCTGCCCGTCCGGCCGGGGGCGGAGCTGCGGTGGGTGGGGAGCCTGCTCAACGTCGTGTTGGTGGAGCGCGAGGGCGGGGACGAGCTGGCTGCGCTCCGGCGGCATGTCGCCGAGTTGACGCCGGAGCGGACGGAGCCGGAGACCGGGGTGCCGGCCGCGGCCACGCGTCGGGCGGGAGAGATGCTGGCGGAGGCGAGCCAGGCGGCTATAGTCATCTGCGCAGCGATGGCGCTTTCGCCACAGGGGTCGGAGGCCGCCGCGGCGCTGGGCGCCCTGGGGCGAGTCCGGAGCGCGCAGGACAGGCCGAAGTTCGCCGTGCTCAGCCTGCTGAGCCGCAACAACCTTCAGGGCTGCCGCGACATGGGCGTCACCCCCTATCTGCTGCCCGGCTACGGCCGGCTGGAGGAAGATGCCGATGTCGAGCGTCTCCAACGAGCTTGGGGGACGCCGGTCTCGCGCGCCCGCGGGCTGGCTGCCTGGGAGATGCTGGGCCGCGTGAAGGCGCTGTACATCATGGGCGATGACCCGATCCGGGCCTTGCCCCAGCAGGCCGAGACGCGAGCGGCCCTGGAGGGCCTCAAGTTCCTCGTCGTGCAGGACATCTTCATGACGCCGGCGGCCGAGATGGCCGACGTCGTTTTTCCGGCCGCGGCGTTCGGCGAGCGCGAGGGGACGTGGACGAGCCTCGAAAGGCGGGTGCAGCGGGTGCGGAAGGCCGTGGACCCGCCCGGAGAGGCCCGGGAGGACTGGCGCATTCTTGCCGACGTCAGCGGCTCCCTCGGCAAGCCCATGCCGTACTCGAGCCCGCAGGATATCTTCGAGGAGATCGTCACCCACCTGCCGCTGTACGCGGGGGTGTTCTATCCGCGGCTGGGAGTGAACGGCGGTGTTCGGTGGCAGGCGCCGCAGGCCGCCGCCCCGGAGGCCCCGGCGGCCGCCGAGGCCGGCTTCGGCGAGGCAAGCGCGGCAGCGAAGACCAACGAACAGCGGCCCCTGCTGCTGGCGGCCGATCCGACTCTGGGCGCGTGGGACGGAGAGGTGACGGTCTCCCGGACGCTGTCCGTCGCCGCGGAGTTTACGGTGAGCGAGAAGGATTATCCGACCGGGATGTTGTGCGTGAGCCCGGCGGATGCCGCACGTTTCCAACTACGCTCGGGCCGGCCGGCCCGGGTGGTGTCCGACCGGGGAGAGCAGCAGATGCGGGTGGTGGTGAGCGACGAGGTGCCCGAGGGCGTCGCGCTCGTGCCGTACTGGCAAGCTGTGCGCATGCAGGTGATGGCGGTCGTCACAGAGCCGAAGACGGGGCGGCCGCTGCTGGCGCCGACGCCGGTTTCGGTCGAGGCGCCGAAGTGAAGGGGCGGGGGCAGGACGGCGTGGTGATCGGAGGACTGGTATGACGGCACGTGTGCTGCCGCTGAACCGGGTGGACGAGTTCGTGAGGCGCCTGCTGGCCGCGGCGGAGGTGATCGCGCCGCGCCGGGTGGACGGAGGAGACGTGTTCTACGGGCCGATCGCTTCCCCGGGCGAGGTGGCCTGGGACTACTCCACCGCGGTCGAGCCGCTGAAGCGGTTCCTGCTGCCGCAGCGAGAGCCAATCCTCCGCTTCTCTACGAACGGGAAGCTGGAGGTCCGGCCGGAGTACGACGAGACCGAGCGCGTTTTCCTGGGCGTGCGCTGCTGCGACGTCACCGGCGTGTCCGTGCTGGATGCGATGTTCGGAGGCGAGATCGTCGACCCGTACTACATGGCGCGCCGGGAGCGATCGACTTTCATCGCGCTGACCTGCCAGCAGCCGGACGCACACTGCTTCTGCGTGTGCGGGGATGCGGGGCCATTCCTGAAGACCGGCTACGATCAGCAGTGGACGGCTCTGAAGGACGGGATGCTGGTGGAGGTCGGGTCGGAGCGGGGGGAGGCGCTGGCGGCCGCGAACGAGGACCTGCTGTTGCCAGCGCAGATGGAGCACATCAAGGAACGGCACCGCCTGGCGCGGGAGGCCGAGACGCGGTTTGGAGAGTACCACGCGTACGCGGCGGCGGCGATGCGGAAGCTGACGACGGCCGAGGTCGCCGATGAGGTGTGGCAGCAGGCGGCGGACCGCTGCATCGAGTGCGGAGGCTGCACGTTCCTGTGTCCAACGTGCTCGTGCTTCACCGTCACGGACCGGTGGGAGGCCCCGGGGCGGGGGGTGCGCGAGCGCCACTGGGATGCCTGCCTATATAGCTGCTACAGCCGGGAGGCGAGCGGGCACAACCCGCGGCCGGAGGGCGCAGACCGGATGCGGGGACGGTTCTTCCACAAGCTGAGCCACCAGTGGGCCCAGCGCAACGGCCGCCACGCCTGCGTCGGGTGCGGGCGATGTGTGGTGGGCTGCATGGCCTGGAGCCACATGCCGGCGGTCAGCGAAGCGATTCGGCGAGGTGCGATGCCGTGAGGAATCCCTATCTGCCTCTGGTAGCAACCATCCAGTCGGTGAAGGAAGAGACGTACGACACGACGACCTTCCGGCTGAAGATCGACGACCCCAAGGAGCGCGCGGCGTTCACCTACCGCCCGGGGCAGTTCGTCGAGGTGTCTGTCTTCGGGGCGGGCGAGGCGCCGTTCTGCCTCTCGTCCAGCGGCCACGGGCGGGACACGCTGGACATCACGGTCCGGAAGCTGGGACGGGTGACCTCCGCGCTGCACGCGCTCGGCGAGGGCGGACAGGTCGGCGTGCGGGGGCCGCTGGGGAACTGGTTTCCCTTCGAGGAGGTGGCGGGGAAGCACATCCTGTTCATCGGGGGCGGGCTGGGGCTGGCGCCGCTGCGGCCGCAGATCCAGGACGTCTACCGGGAGCGCGACCGGTTCGCGTCGATCACGGTGTTGTATGGCGCGCGCACGCCCCAGGACCTGATCTACCGCGATGAGCTGACCGAGTGGCAGCAGGCGGAGGGGATGAAGTGCCTGCTGACGGTGGATGTCGCCACCGACGGGTGGGAGGGGAACGTGGGGGTGGTCGGGACGCTGCTGTCGCAGGTGAAGCTGGACGTGCCGCAGACCGTCGCGTTTGTGTGCGGCCCGCCGATCATGATCCGGTTCGTGGTGCAGGATCTGGTAAGCCTGGGCTTCGGCGAGGACGCGATCATCAGCACGCTGGAGCGCCACATGCGCTGCGGCATCGGGAAGTGCAATCACTGCATGATGGGCGACAAGTACGTCTGCCTGGACGGGCCAGTGTTCTCATACCGGCAGATGAAGGCGATGACGGAGCTCGAGGGTGAATGACCCCCCGGGCGGTTCGCGCGGACCGGTGAAGGGGCGCGCGGTGATCCGCGGAGACCAGGTCGAGGACGCGGTGCTGGAGTGGCTGCGGGCGCCCACGCTGGTGCTTGGCGTGGGCAACCGGTTGCTTGGCGACGACGCGGCGGGATCGCTCGTCTGCGAGCGGGCGGGCCGAGCGGAGGCCGTCGACTGCGGGGATGCGCCCGAGCGCTACCTCGGGCTGGCCGGGGCGGAATGGGTGGAGCGCGTGCTGATGGTCGATGCCATGGACTTTGGGGGAGAGGCGGGCGAGGCGGCGTTCTGCGCCGCCGGTGACCTGCGCGAGCGATTCGGCACGACGCACAACTCCGGGCTGGCGCTTCTGGCCAGGTTCATCGAAGAGGAGTACGGGAAGGCGGTGGCGGTGTTGGGGATTCAGCCCTCGGACACCGGGTTCGGGGCCGCGCTGCACCCGGCGGTGCGCGCGACCGTCGACCGAGTCGTGGCCTGGTTGAGGCGCGGTGTCGGAGAACGCAGGGCGAGGGAGATGGAAGCGGCATGGACCCAATCGTAATCACGCTGCTGGTCGTCCCGTTCGCAGGAGCACTGGTCTGCGGGGTCCTGCCCCGCGGCGCGAAGGCGCTGGCCGCGTTCGTCGCGGCCCTCTGCGCGGCCCTGGCCGCCAGCGCCGCGTGGCTCGCGTACCCGCACACCTGGCAGATGCGGTTCGGGCTGCTTCCCTGGCTGCCCGGGCGGCTCGGCGAGACGCCGCTGTTCGGCCTGCTGATCGACCCGTTGAGCAGCCTCATGGCGCTGGTCGTTACGGTCGTTGGCTTCCTGGTGGTGCTCTACTCGGCGGATTACATGAGCGCCCGGAACGTCGAGCACCCGTACCGGGAGGGCGACAACCGGTACTACTTCTGGATGCTGTTCTTCCTTGGCTCGATGGTCGGCGTGGCGCTGTCGCCGAACCTTCTGCAACTGTTCGTGTTCTGGGAGATGACGACCATCTCGTCGTGGGCGCTCATCTCCCACACCCACACCGAGACGGCGCAGCAGGCGGGCCTCAAGGCGCTCGTGATGACCCACGTGGGGGCCTTCGGGTTCGTGGTGGCGCTGTGTTTCCTGTTCGTGTATGCCGGCAGCTTCGACTTCGACGCTCTGGGCCGGCTTGGCGCGGGGATGCGCGGCGCGACCTTCATCCTGCTCTTGGTGGCGGCCTGGGCCAAGTCGGCGCAGGTGCCGTTCCACACGTGGCTTCCCGACGCGATGGAGGCGCCCACGCCTGTCAGCGCCTTCCTGCACGCGGCCGCCATGGTCAAGGCCGGGGTCTACCTGGTGGCGCGGCTGCTGACCGCGACCTGGCAGGTTCCCGCCTACCTCGGCGTGGTTGTGGCGGCGATGGCGATGCTGACCATCTTCATGGCGATCATCAGCTACTTCCGCCAGGATGACCTGAAGCGACTGCTTGCCTACTCGACGATCGCGCACCTCGGCTACGTGCTGGTGGGGTGCTCGCTGGGGATCATGGGATCGGTGATCGGGTTCCGGGGAGGAGTGCTGCACATCCTCTGTCACGGCGTAGCCAAGGCCACGCTCTTCCTGTGCGCGGGAGCGATTGCCTACGGCGCGGGGACGCGCCGCATCAGCCAGCTTCGCGGGCTCGGGGCGAAGATGCCGCTGGAGGCCACGGCCTTCATGGTGGGGGCGCTGGCCGTCACCGGTGTACCGCCGTTCTCGACATTTTGGAGCAAGTTCCTGATCTTCGCGGGCGCGCTGGAGACGCCCGGAGCGGCCATTCTGCTGGTCTTGTTGGCGACGGAGAGCGTCGTGAGCTTCGCCTGGTTCATGTACGTCGCCCAGCGGGTGTTCCTCGGAAAGCCGTCGCCGGCCGCCCTGGGGACGGCGGACCCGCCGGCCGCGATGAGCGTGGCCCTGGTGGCCGGGATCGCGCTATGCGTGGCGGCGCCCGTCCTCGGGCTGCCCCTGGTGGATCTGATCGGGCGCTGAGGGCGTCCGCGGGCGGGCTGGCCTGGCGGGCAGCTCGCTTCAGCCGGTGCAAAGCGGTAGAAGGCGAGAGGTGAGACGATGGATGCAGCGCAACTGACGGTGATCGGAGCCGGCGTCCTCATCGCGGGAGCCGCGGTGGCGGCCCTGGCGGGCTCGCGGCGGGGAGCGGTCGGGCCCGTGAGCTTCCTCTTCACGCTCGCGGCGGCGGCCCTCGTCTTTCCGGCCGCGCTCTCTGTGTTGGTGAGCAACCAGACAGCGACCGCCGAGGCCCTGCTGCGCGTGCCGACGATCGGGGCGGTGCTGGACATCCGCATCGATCCCCTGAGCGCTCTGTTCCTGCTGATCATCTCGACCATATCCGTGCTGGCCACGCTCTACTCGGTTCGCTACATGGAGCGCTATAGCCAGGAGCACCTGCTCCGATACTATCCCCTGCTGCTCCTGTTCTACGCGGGCATCGTCGGCGTTGTGTCGGTGGCCGACTGGTTCTTTTTCCTCGTGTTCTGGGAGTGGATGACGATCTGCTCCTACTTCCTCGTGATCTTCGAGAAGGGCAATGCGACGGCGCTGCGGGCGGGGCTCAAGTACGTGGTGATGACGCACGCGGCGACGGCGCTGATCCTGATTGCGGTGATCGCGCTGTGGAACAGCTCCCAACCGCACTCCTTCGCCTTCGGGGCCGCGAAGCAGGCGATGGGGACCCTGGCGGCGACGAAGCCGGTGCTGCTGCACGTCGTGCTGGCGCTGTGGTTCATCGGGTTCGGCACGAAGGCGGGCGTGCTGCCGTTCGGCGACTGGCTGCCGGATGCTTACCCGGCGGCCCCGACGGCCGCGGCGGCCGTGTTCGGCGGCAGCATGACGAAGCTGGGCGTGTATGGTCTGCTGCGGGTCTTCCTGGAGATGCTTCCCGCTTCGGGATACTCGCAGGTCTGGGGGATCGTCATCGCGGTTTTTGGCGCAGGCTCGATCTTCGTGGGGACGCTGACCGCGCTCGCGCAGGATGATGCGAAACGGCTGATGTCGTTCCATGTGATCGGTCAGATCGGATACATGCTGCTCGCGATCGGCACGGGAATCTACCTGCTGCCGGTGCAGCCGACGCTGGCGCTGGTCGCGATCATGGCGGGGGTATTCCACCTGGTCAACAATGTCTGCTACAAGTCCCTGCTGTTCCTGAACGCGGGGTCGCTGCTGTTGCGGACGGGAGAGACGAACCTGAACCGGATGTCGGGCATGTGGCGGCTGATGCCGGTGACGGGCGTCACCGCGCTGATC
>Ga0123519_10016437_pt1 | contig 10272 bp, 9 predicted proteins | sample YelNatPaOPRAMG02_FD_87396 | JGI IMG/M metagenome (GOLD analysis project Ga0123519, IMG submission 87396) | Hot spring microbial communities from Yellowstone National Park - Yellowstone National Park OP-RAMG-02 (version 2) | ecosystem: Environmental > Aquatic > Thermal springs > Hot (42-90C) ...
GACACCTTGCCTATCAGCTCATATCCAGCCACACCGACAAATCCGGTCATCCAATATCGGGGGAACTTCCACATACGTGTGTGGCCGTCCATTCGACATAAGGCAAGAGCTGCGATCAATTCCTCGAACACGCATTCGGGAACCTCTGTGTCTGAAAAGGCCTTCCACTTCTGCCAAAGGCTGTTGTAGACCAAAACTGGGTCGGGCAGTGGAACGTTTACTCCCTTGCGGCGAAACGTGGTCGGAGATGCAAATCTCAGGTCAATCTCGGTTCCCATGTCTCTCAAAAGATCGCTGAAATTCGCAACTCCGCCATAAGGCAATTCCATTTTGGCACTCATCAAGACGAAATCGTAAGAGGCCAGTCGAATAGAACCCCCCGAGGCCAAACGCGGAAAGAGAACAGCAGAAATCGCATCAAATACAGGTTGCGCAAGCGTGCAGATTCTTAGCCTGCATTCTGTATACTTTGGGATGCGCAGCACATCTCCCAATGCGCGAGTCCTCGGCCAGAGCGTAGAAACAGCGAATGGCTTTACCTGAGCTGTATCGTGTAATTCGGCAGAAAGCGAAGGATCCAAAGAACGCACAGCATCAAGCAACGCGGCTTGAACCAGATGCGCACAGGGATGCGGCAACTCAGCTTCAGTTTTGCTGTATATCCGCAGGTCAATAGCCGCAAGCATCGGTTATACCTTCTCCAGCTTTAAAACAGCCCACCCTGGCGGGTACCCGCCCAACAATCTGCGAGTTTTCGGGTTATAGCGGAACTGTGGATTTATTCTCCCTGGCGGATGTTTTCCATCTCGCTTGGCCAAGTTCAAGCTGATAGAATCCATTCCTCCACCCCAACCTAGCTTGATAAGCGCACCTTTGTCTTCAGGTAATTCCTTAAACACTTGCTCGATTCGTTCGCATATACCGAGAATGTCGTTTCTGCCTTGTTTTTCCCAGTAGTCTTTGTCGGCCTCGAGAACCTTAAGATAGAAATCTCTGCACGCTTTCAAGATAAGTTGGCTGGTGATTCTAACACGTCCATATAGATAGTGTGGATGTCCGGAGGCGATAACCAAGGAAGTTTCTAGATTGTAGTTTCTTCCCAATTGCAACTCCCCTGGGAAACACTCGCGGTAGTCAATGATTGCGCTCTGTTTGCCTCTTTTATCGCTCATACCTACATGATCAGTAACCAGTATGCGACTTACGAGCCCACGTGCCTTACAGTCGGCTATTTTAAGATGGCGAAGGAGATCGTCTTGTATTTCACTCGACTGCGACTTTAGCACATCTCTTCTTTCCCAACTAGTGACTTTTGCATGATGGCTTTTGTCGTTAAACTGTAGCAAGGTTTCGGGTAACTCCAGCGGCTTCTTTACCAAAGACCAAAGCAACGCAGTTCTTATTGCACCTTTGATTGAGCTGCCTGGAATGATGGGATCCTGACCGGTTCGTTGAAGAGTTTTAATCGCCAACATACTATCATTCTTTCCCCAACGCTCGCGAACTCCGTCGGCGACGTCGTTATTAACGACAGCATAGAACCAAGCATACTTGCGGATCAGCTCGACAAGCGAATCTTTTCGTGCGGCATCATCCACCCATTTGATGGGGTCCTTGGCTATCATATTGCACAAGTTATCGCGGCTTTTGTCGGTCAGCTTGCTTGCAAGGTAGCCCATGTCTATCCGGTATAATTTGTACCGTCCGTTATCCTGGAACACGAAATACTCGCCCGGCATCAACTCTTCACCGGAACCGATGTGGATGGGAGTAAGCGGGGTTATGCACATTTTGTATTCTTCAAAAAGCTTCTGCATCGACTTTTACCCCCAAAGGAAATGCATATCCGTATTGAACAACGTTGTCTAGTTCGTAGTGGACATTGCGAACCAAAACGCCGTAGACTGCCGATGGGTCTCCTTCGAAAACCGAACCTGCCCGGATCATAAGTATAGGCCGCTTCCACGGGCTATACTGAAGCACGTAGTCGCCGCCCAACTTGCCGCGTTTAACGTGAACATTGTAGAACCCTCGCGACAACTGACCAGGTTTTGGCACATAAGACGACGAAAGGTTTACGAACGCATTGGCACCTTCTGCGGAAGGCGGCGACCAATCTTCAACTGTTAGATCCTTTATCGCACCGCATCCGACTGATTTGTCCCTGCCATAACCGGAATGGCGTACAAACTCCATACACGCTTGGAAACGATCTTTACTCATCTTGTCGCCATCAATTTGGGCCAGGAAATAGAAGTCGTGGAACGGATAAGAGTCCTCACGCGTGTAGAGATTGATCGAAGTCGTGTTCCATCTGTTAATGACGTTGTGAGTCGTGACAACGCTCGCGTGTTCCGGAAAGGCTACCGTACACTTGAATTTGCGAGACTCAGGATTCAGCGCGGGACAATCGTTCCATGAACTGCACTTGCAGACGGATTCGTCCCTAATCGCCATAGACTGCGGACAGATTCGAAGTGCGAAGCAATCATGCATAATGTCAGCACCGTTCAGAGGTTCCGACCTGATCATGAGCGTGTTTAGCTCTACATAGGCCTTCTTGTCTATAGCTTTCCAAGCGGCAGCGAATCTCCGGAGCTCAGCGCGGTCGTCCTCTTTAACCCCGACTGATTGCTTCACCGATTCAAAATCGGTCGAACGTGACGGCAGAGTCGGACGTGGAATGTAGTAAGACTCACCAACCACAGGAAATCCGTCCGATAAGAGCAAAGGCGGAGCACCTTCGTCATAGGCAGCTAAGAAGTCTGAAAGTGCCTCTTCGCCTTCGCGATAGCGTATTGCCCAGCAGAAGTGACCGAACATGGTGTCTGCCTGTAGAGGCGTACCCAGGAACGAAGCCGGACGGAACCTAACTCTTAGCAAGCTCATTTTTTCCAAACCTCCAGCAGAGGGGTATCCTCTCCGTCTATCTTGAGCTCGCTAAACTTTATCTTGCCGTAACCTCTGCTGCCGCTTCCACCCAGCGCGTCGTGCTCAAGAAGCGCAAGCCCTAAAAGCAGGTTGTTAAGATGAGTATCTCCGTCACCGTCGAATATTCTCAGCGACATGTCGAGGTTGAAAATAACGCCCGCCGGCACGCGCTCTGTCTTGCGCAGACCTACATCAACTTTGCTCGTAATTCGGTTGATGCTTACCTCTGTCTTCTCTTCCGAATATGGAAGGCCAATGGATTCTTCTTTAATCCTCTGGTTGATCTCTTCGTCTTCTTTTATAGTGCAATCTCTTACAATTAGACGAGCTGGACCTGTTTCAGCTCCGGCATCCGCCGCCGCGCCGAACAAACAACAAATGGGACAGCCGTTTTTACACTCTTGCGTATATTTGTGAACGTTGCCTTTTTCACCAACTTTGTCGAGGTGGAGTTCCAATAAAGATCGCAATTTGCCCTTTAAGCTGGAACCCGGTATATAAGGATTATTGTCTTTAGGGAGTCGTACTATGGGGTTATCCAAACCACCTATCTGCGTAGTTTCTGTGCCTGCGCCTATGTGCAGTCCTGTTAGAAGCTCTATTTTTCCGGTAATGTGAGATATTCGCTCAAGCTTCATTATCGCCCACCTCGCTGATTATTCGACTGTGATTGCTTGTCATAGAAGTATCCCATGAAAGCCTCGAAATACTGGCCGAATGTTTCTACGTCCTTTGCGCTATTTATGGCTTTTATGTTCTCCTCGAACCATTTGACGAACTCCTCGGGAACCTTGACATTTTGTCTACCTGTTGCGTATTTGGCCTTCGATATAAGCATCTTCAAAGCGACTTCGTTCTTTTTGTACGCATCTTCTCCTCCAGATTTGATGCGCTGCCTGAGCTTCAGATATTCCTGATAGAAACGCCTCATTTGGGATTTTGTTGGTTCGTTAGTGCTCTTCGTGGTTAAACTTGCGGCCAATTTCTCTGCATGCTCGACTACGAGGTCTGCAGGGTTTTCGACCTCGTTGAACACTTTGAACTCGTTGGACACTTTTGTCATTTTTTCTCCTCCTTTCTTTTTCTTGTTGCATAGGAACTCCAAGTGATAGCAGCCTGGAGCACTCTCCAAGATCTCTTAGCCTCATCTCCAGATTCCAGCAAGGAAACTAGAGCTTCGCGCAGTGTGGGATCGATAAGTTTGGGATTGCTTTTATCGTCGGTATAGTTGCGAGCCATGTCGTAGGCCAGGTGTGGGCGATACAGCGCACTGCTCGGGTTTTGCGTTTCGAAGTATTCGCGAGCCTGTTGTTGATATCCAAATAGTCTGTAAAGAAAGCCCTTGGATATTCCCTCATCTTTGAGATTCAGGCTGTTGGTAAGCATCTCAGCCCAGTCACGGAGAAGGCCGAACTCATCCCACTTAATGGTCGTTCCGAATACTGTGAGCCTGTTCCTACCTGCAGATTTAGACTGCTCCAGTATCTCACCAGTCTGGACTGAGGTTGTTGCAATAGGTATCCGCGACTTATAGGTGCCTATTCCGGCAGATAGAGTTATATTCGGATTGCGAGCAACAAACCGCTCAAACTCATTCGCAATTCGATCTGAAAGCTTGATCGTTTCATCCCACGGCCCTATTAACAACAGGTCGTCCCCACCGGAATATGCTATGTAAGTATTTGGATACTCTTTCTCGATCAGTCGAACAAGCTCTATAGAGAAAAACACGTTCAGGAAGGTGCTCAGCGTCGCGATGCGGCTCAGCGACGCATCGCCCCGCATTCCCTGACTAAACACAAGACCCAGATAATCGACATCCGCCCGAAGTATACCGAGCAAGTCGTCGCCGGTAGATTCCATAGCAAGAGCCGTGAACGACTTAACGTCGCCAATCTCAGCCGTTTCATCCGGATCTCCATCTGCAGAGCGAGCCTGTAAGCGATTTAGATAGCTTTCAAGTTTTTCTTGCTCATCTGGTTTCCAAATAGGAACGTAGCCTGCGTAGAACGCGAAACCGGACGGCACATCAGGAGCCAATTTTGCATTTTTAAGATTGTAACAAAAGACTATCTGATCATCCGCTATTGGCCTGTCCCTGAAAACAGATGCATACCAAGTCGGATTATCAAAAAATTCGACGGAACCCGGCAAAGACTTTTCGGAGATTACAAGCCAATCGTTCTCCACAAGCAAGCGGCCTAAAGTCGCGTCGTTCTTACATTCGTCGCAAGGCTCAGGCTCACCCGAATCACCCCGGGCGCCGATCACACACCGGGCAAGCTGGACGGCCGCGGAACTCCACGTCGAAAACCTGTCGGCCCGCAGATATAGCGTCTTCGAACTTCCGCAGCTTTGCCTCTGCCAGCTTCGCACGTACTTCTGAAAGTACTTCGTCGAACCTACCTTGCTTAAGCTGATCTGGTTCAAGATCTTCGCAAGCTATGGAGATTGAAAGCTCTCCAAGGTATTTGTTGAGCATCCAGCCAGATATCGACCTGATTACCTCATTTAATTCGGATTTTGCTTTTTTCGTGTTAGGTATGAGCAGATAAAATTGACCGCCGGCAGACATAATCTTGCAGCAAACAGGCAAACTTAAGTGTCGCAGTATCCTCAGAGCAATAACATCGGTCAGCAACGTCACCTTGAAAGACCTGCCGCGCAATCTTTTTGCTACTCCGCCATGCCCCACAGAAGCCGTACCGTAGATATAGTTTTGAATGCCCGACAAATCACCACAAACTAAGCAAACCTTCGAGGTTTTATCGTCGCAAACGCTTTCTTCGATCCAGCCATTTTCTTCGTGATATCGATAAAAGCAAGCGGCAAGAGCACCGGTTACCTTGGAGTGATCGGCTAAGCTGATATCCCTGGGTCTGGTTTGTGTGTCGCTCGGTATGCACCACAAGTATTTCTGTAAGAGGTATGTTAGCGTATCGGCCATACCGGAATACGGTTGTGGAAACAGCCTCCCGAACTCATCAACAAATCTGTCCATGTGCTGCTCGTAGTCGCTTTCCGGATGCTCAAAATCCGCATCAAGCTGCTCAGGAAACGCTGGCCTCTGCGACAAAATTCCCAGGGGATATTTACTGTTGTCTCCAGGCAGTGAACACCCAATATTCACTTGAGCGAATACGCAGTCAAGAGCTGCACGAAGTTGGTAACCGCGCGAACGGTCGGATTCAGAACGCTCGGTAGAAGACAAACTGTCGGCTCTGCTAACCAAGTAGGCCAGCATTCTGACACGCGAGTCTGGAATAGAGCTAGGACGATCTGATTCCGCAGTGTACTGCGTTGATTCGTGATGATGGCCAACCAGAGTCTTTACGAGATCTGCGTTGAGGAAACTGTTTTTGAATTTCTCCACAAATGCGGCGGATACTCTCCAGTGGCTTTCTCTCTCAGAAGCGGCACGTTGGTGAAACTTGCCTATGTCATGAAGAAGCGCAGCACAGACAACGCTCTCGAACTCTTCCGTCAGTTGGTTCTCCTCCCTTCCCGCTGGACGCCGAACACCTTTTGCGGCGCTCAGGCTTTATTCATAATTCGCAAGCGAACAAGCGAATTCCTCTGTTCCATTTTATTTATAGCAGATATTTTAATTGATAGTCATAATCCCGAGTGCGCATCATAGATGACCTGAGCAACAATGCACGATCACGACCGTCGATGTGAACAGCACAAAAAAGCATCAGGCAATAGAAGGCTTGCCTGATGCTTACCGATCACCAGTTTTCTGTCAGCGGATTATTTGGATTCTTCCACTACCAATTCGTTGAAAATCTCTCCCACGCCAAGACCGCGAGCAGCAATTCGACCTGCAGCGTCACGCTCCTCCGGTGTCTTCACGGTTCCCCTAAGCGTTACGTTGCCTGTTTGCACGAATACTTCGATGTTCTCCGCGTTGACCTCTTGACTGGATGCAAGTAGCTCGCGTATCTCTTTCTCGAGTTCCGGATCGGAGCGGTAGTGACTTACGCCTCCAGGCCCTTCCTCAGGTCTTGGCGGTTCGGGTGGAAGGATTTCTATTCGCTCCACAGCCGGCGGCTGCGGATGTTCTTCCTGAAAACCGACACCGGTTTCTTCGGCTTGTTGTTCCAATTCGGTAAGTTCATGCTTCTCCATCACACATCCCTCCCGAGATGATTGCTATCCAACCCATTTAGCTTTTTACCTATTTTGAGAGGGGTTCATAACGTGGCTTGTTAGGTATTGCGTCGGCAAGCTTGGCACGTTACAATCCTAAAAAGCGGACATGGGCGGAGGATAGTTTATGCAACACGAGAAAAACCACGATCGAGCAACAAGAATATACATTAACAGCGGACGACTGACACGCTATGAAAACAATCCCATCATAACTGTCGAGGATATTCCGGGCGGAGCCGTATGCGTGTTCAACAGCGGCTTCGTCAACTTCGGTTCCGAGGTAGTCGGACTGATCAACGTTTGGGATCGCGAATGGATTCCGAGATTCTTGGTGGGCCGGAGCAAAGACGGAATCCATTTCGAAATAGACCCGCGCAACATGGCTGAACCACCTAAAGAGTATCCCTACGTGCCGCATGAGGGAATCTTTGACACCCGCATTACGCCTATCGATGATTGGTATTACATAACCTATAACGTAGCTTCTCGCCTGGGCGGTCGTATAATGCTCGCGCGAACTAAGGACTTTTCCGAGATCGAAACACTAGGGTTCATCGCAGGGCCGGACCATCGAAACTGCGTTCTATTCCCAGAAAAGATCGGTGGTTACTACGTCCGGTTGGAGAGGCCCATGGGCGAGGGCGGAATTGGAGATATATACATCAGTTATTCGCCCGACTTAATCTTTTGGGGAAAAACCAAGCTCCTTCTGGAAAAGAACACGCGCTACTGGGAGAGCGCAAAAATCGGCGGTGGTGCTCCCCCAGTTAAAACCGAAGAAGGCTGGCTGGTCATCTATCACGCGTGCAGGCTTGGCATGAACGGCTATATTTACAACATGGGTTGCATGCTGCTGGACCTCGATGATCCCAGCAAGATACGCGGTAAGATGAACGAATGTCTGTTTTCGCCGCATGAATACTATGAGCGGGTAGGCATTGTAGGCAACGTCACATTCCCCACTGCCGCATTAATTCGCGACGACCCAGACAAGCTGTGGGTCTACTACGGCGCGGCGGATACGTGCATAGGACTGGCTTTCGGAAGTGTCTCAGAGCTGGTGGAAGCTTGTCTGGCAAACCCAATGGGATAACTGCATTAGTGCGACGGTTGGAGGAATTCGAGTTGATCTTTGTACCATTTTGCACTAAACTGACGTAGTGAGTTTGTCTCTCACCTAACGCGGGTATAGGGTAAAGGCAGAGCTTGGTTTTCAGCAAACTGGCTGGGAGGAACAGTGCGCATCGCAACAAACCGGCCGCACACCGAGACCGATAAAGCAATTGCAGCATGCAAGCACGTAGGCGAAAGCCTGAGGTCGGCAAAACTTTGGGGAGCGCCGGGCGAAAAACCACGAGAAGGCCGGACGCACCTTGTGTCGCCCGAACCTTTCGAGATTGACGAGGCAATGCTGCGCCTGCTTGTCGATCTCGGATACGCGCTTCATGCGTTCTACTCCGCTGTGAACGATCTTTATTTGCGCGTTGGACCGGACTGGGTACGTGAGTATCTCGACATCGGCAAGGAGGAGGACCTGATTCGGCACTCGCGAATGAACTATCAAAAGCGCGCTCTTCCGCGTGTGATTCGCCCGGATATTCTGCTCACGCCAGAAGGCCCGATTATCACCGAACTCGATAGCGTCCCTGGAGGTTTTGGACACCTCGACTGTCTCTCAGCCGCGTACGAAAGATGCGGTTTTGAGCTAGTCGGTTCTCCCAGGGGTGTGCAGCAAGGATTTGCAAGTATGATACGCGACGCAGCCGGCTCGAACGATCCGGTTTGTGCGATTATCGTCTCCGATGAGTCGATCGACTACCTTCCCGAAATGACATATTTGGCAGCAGAACTACAGCAGGTCGGACTGCGGGCATACACGATCCGCCCACGAGAAGTCGTGTTTACTGAGAGTGGGCTGATGATCGAGCTGGAAGGTGAGAGACTGCGAGTCGACGTAGTTTATCGTTTCTTTGAGTTGTTCGATCTTCCTAATATACCAAAGTGGGAGCTCGTCGCCTACGCGGCAAAGCATCGGTTAACAGTAGTAACACCGCCTTATAAGCCGTTCCTGGAAGAGAAACTACTGCTGGCGTTGCTGCACGCTGAGACATTGGAAGATTGGTGGCGGAATTCGATTGGAGAAGAGCGCTATCGGCTGTTGAAGCAGCTCTTTGCCCCAACTTGGATTTTGGACAACAGACCCGTGCCTCCGCATGCTCACATATCAGGCTTCCGATGGCGAAATAAGCCAATACGTGACTGGCGAGAGATCAAAAACGGAACGCAAAAAGAGCGACGATTGGTCCTCAAACCATCCGGCTTCTCGCCGCTTGCCTGGGGAAGCCGAGGCGTAAAGGTTGGGCACGATATGTCGCAGGATGACTGGGCTCAAGTCGTGGAAGAGGCGCTCGAGAGTTTTGGCTCAACTCCGTACGTTTTGCAGCCGTTCTATGAGACAGCGCTTCACAGGGTAAGGTACTATGACGAATCGACCGAGGACATTCGGGAGATGGATGCAAGAGTGCGTCTGTGTCCATATTACTTCACGACCGGCGACGAGGCAACTCTTGCAGGTATACTTGCTACTGCCTGCCCGAAAGATAAGAAGTTGATACACGGCATGACGGATGCGGTAATGATGCCTTGTCGGGCGTCGGCAGTTTGAAATCCGATTTGTGAGGGAGTGAACCCGTTTTCATGCTGGAGAAAACATCCGAACACATCGAGAGCCTGATGGTCTGCGAGGAGGCCATACGGCGGCAGTTTGAGTTCAGCGAGCTTGAGATGCTCACAGAGCATACCGGAGATGCGGATCCGCTGCGTGAGAAGGAACATGAGGTTGTACCAGGGATGATCAACAAATACGGCAACCGAGTTCTTTGTCTGCTCACAGCAGAATGCGCTGCTTACTGCCGCTTTTGTACCAGGCGAAGGCTGGTATCCGATATGGAAAATGCGCGTATCGACAAAACCCACGTAGACCGATGGGTAAGCTATCTGCGGGAACACACTGAGATACGCGAGGTGATTATTTCAGGAGGAGACCCGTTTGCTGCCGATAATGATTTGTTCGAATACGCTCTTGGTGAGATTTCTGCGCTTGATTCAATCAAGGTAATGCGAATCGGAACTAGAGCGCCAGTAAGCGACCCGTCCCTTGTCACGCAACGAAAGCTGGACGTCATA
>Ga0123519_10016441_pt1 | contig 10270 bp, 18 predicted proteins | sample YelNatPaOPRAMG02_FD_87396 | JGI IMG/M metagenome (GOLD analysis project Ga0123519, IMG submission 87396) | Hot spring microbial communities from Yellowstone National Park - Yellowstone National Park OP-RAMG-02 (version 2) | ecosystem: Environmental > Aquatic > Thermal springs > Hot (42-90C) ...
CATCCAGTTCGCGGCCAGCCACGACATCATCGTAGATATTTTTTATAAGGACTGGGTCGGCGAGTATCTACGACAGCTCGGGCTGATGTAGAGATGGTTTTAGAAAACTACGTGAAGCTAGAAAGGGAGAAGGAGAAGGTCCTCAAGGTCAAACCCGGATCCTTCCGGGTTGAGGAGGGCATGATCACCGACCCCGTGACCAAGCAGCCGAAACGCGTCCGCAAAGCCGTCGTCGACGTGGTGGAGGAGGACTACAGACCAGTCGTAAAGGTCTTCAGCACGCTCAGCGACAAGCTCGCCACAAGCCTGGCGCAGGCGCACGCGACGGGAGACCTCTACCGCTACCACATCGGCGTCACATGGCACCCCGCAGGCTACGCAACCGAATACACACTGAGGCTCTTCTAACAGATGAACCAGGGGCTGGAGTGAAGGCTGAAACCCCGCCGACAACCGGTGGAACCTCAGCCGACAACCGGTGGAACCTCGTCCGATAACCGGACGAGAAAGCCGCCAAAAAAACCGGGAAAAACCAGAAACCCCCCCGGAAAAAGCCTGAAACCCGGAAAGAAGCCAGCCCCGAACTTCCCGGGCACCCCCCATGAAAATTTGTCCGCCCGCCCGCGCGAAAAAAACCATGGGTTTGTGTCTATCCCGGGGTTGTGGACGGCTGGTTTTCGACATTTTTCTGTGTATATGTCCTGCGGTAGTAGTCTATGGCGTCGCGTGCGAGGCTGAGGCACTCGGCGCAGGTCCAGACGTAGCTGTCCGACGCGTTGAGGACTGCGCCGCAGAAGTGGCAGGTTAACGGAATACGCGCAGGCTTGCCCTCCGGGGTGAACGTGATCCCTCCGGGCTCGGGCTCCACATCCGGGTTCAGCAGCTGGCCGACGCGGACCTTGATCTGCTCCGCGTTGTAGTTGTAGAACTCGGCGTCGTGGGCCACCGCGACCTGATCCTCCGGCCGGGGCAGATCCGCGATGTAGAAGGCCCCGGTGACCGGGATTTTGCCGTGCTTCAGCTGGTCCTTCACCTGGTCGGGGAGCGTGGAGATCTTCAGCAGCCTCCGAGCCCATGTCTCGCTCATCCCCATCTGCTTCGCCGCCATCTCCAAAGGGAAGCCTTTCTTCTCGACGAGGAGCGCGAGGACCTCCGCCTCCTGGGCCGGGTTGCTCTTGCCACGCTGCCTGTTGCGGATGATGTTCTGTATCAGGAGCTCCTCCAGGGAGCCTTCGATGACGTAGGCCGGGATGCTCTCCATCTTGAGGTGTTCAGCCGCTTCGAGGCGGTGGAGGCCGTCGATGAGCCAGAGCTGGCCCTGGATCCGCATGAGGGTCACCGGCTCCAAGATGCCTTTCGCGCGGACCGACTCAAGGAACTCCTCAGCTATCGCCGGGTCCCAGACGCTCGTCACCCGTTCTTTAGGAACGTTGACGTCTGCGATGGGGACTTGAACAATTTTTTTCTCCTCGGTCATGGCTGGTCGAAACGCATTTCAGAGGGGCTGGGCTATATCGTTTTCGTGGTTGCGGTGGAGGTGCCCCCCAGGCTGGTTGAGGTTCTCCCCGTCGCGTAGGTCTGAAAAATTGAAAAATTTGATCTTGCAAGAGGAGGTGTGTGCGCGCGGTGGTCAGGGTCATCGTCACCGATAAATGGGATATCGACAGGTGCCGGAGGTGTGAGCTCCTCGGATCGATCTCCGAGGGGGCGAAGAACATCCGGGGGGAGTGGATGACTCCGGAAGGGTTCTGGTTCACCGTTGAATGCAGAGCTCCAACACACCTGTGTCCTTATGTGCAGCGGTCTAGAAGGCGTAGGCCTTGATGGAGAGCTCTCAGCTTGGAGGGTAAGTTTGAGGCCGCCTGCACCCTCGCGTCGTGGGCGCTGGTAGGGGTACTTTTATGGTTGATCCTCAAGGCGGTGTAGCCCCCTCTTTTGCTTAAAGCAAAGGGGTGTAATGCGCATTACACCCCCCTCCGCGAGCGAACCAGCAAGCCATTTATAAAGAGGTTGCGGGTGGGCTGCCCCGCACGTCCTTGCTCTTTGTCCATCCCCGGGAATTGATGTAGCCTTCCACGGCGCGCACCGCGTCCTCGTGGTCGGTGCAGATCAGAATCCATTTTCTATGCCCCTCATCGGGCCAGCGACCGCAGATCACGCACCGTTGCCCGAATCCTCCCCGCTTCTCGGTTGGTTTGACACGGTGTCCAACCCCGCCGTCCCCATGCGCCTCCGGGAAAGCGGGGGCTTCCCCGAGGGCTATTCTCCGTTTCTCCTCCTCGGGCAGGCTTAAAAGCCCCAGAAGCCTCCGGATGTGGCGTTCGCTTATGTGGAGCTCGAGGCTCGCAGCCTGGAAGTCCATCATGTACTTCTTCACGATATGTTCGACGTACATGGCCGCGCTGATGGGGTCGAGCTCCCTCTGCCACAGGTTCCGGTAACCGGACTCGACGACGACGCTCCCCTTCGGCCTGTCCACGACCAAGGCCGGTATGGTTTTGAGCCTAGCCTGCTTGGCGGCGAGGAGCCTCGTCTTCCCGTCTATGAGCTCGTACTCCCCGGCAGTGTTGAAGTCGTCCGGCTCGTAGACGACGATTGGATCTTTAACGCCGTCCCTCGCGACGACCCCTATGAAGCGCTGAACCCATTCGGGGTCCCTTTTATAACGGACATCCCAGCTTGGGAACCGTATCTTGAAGGGGTCAACTTCTATCAGCTTCACGCTTAACCAGCCTCCAGAGCAGGTCCTCCCAGGTCTCTCCGGGTTGGCGGAGCCTCCAGAGAGCCTCGTAGAGGCGGCCGCTTATCCAAATCCCTTTATCCCTCGGCATCACATCACCTTGGGGTATATGAGATATAGAAAAACTTATAAGACTTATGGTTATAAGAACTATCCGCTCCTAGTGAGCAGGTGAGAACGGATGAGTTGGTTCGAGAAGCTCTACAATAGGAAGCCGGGTGAGGTCGGTGAGGCCTACCCGATGCTGAACATCGAGGTTGGGAAGCCTGTTCAGGTGACCTTCCTCGAGGACCACCCCCGGGTCGTAGCCACCAAGTTCGGGGACAGGGGTGTCATCAACGTCATGGTCGGAGACACACCCTACAGCCTATGGCTGTCCAGGATGGGGCTGGCGAACGCCATAGCCCTCTTGGAGGGACAGGTGGAGAGCCTCAAAGGCAAGTCCGCGACGATCGTCAACAAAGGACAGACCGGCAGGATGTTCCGGTACGACGCGACGTGGGTCTCCAAAGCCCCCGAGGCGAAGAAGCTGAGGGAGAAGGTGGCGGCCGAGAGTGGGGACTGAGTTCGGGGTTGAGGGCGGCCGCAAGGTCACCCTCGCGACGGAGCTGCCGGCGAGGATCGAGCTCACCCGGGGGCAGAGGGGCGGATACGGCTGGGTGGTGAGCCTGCAGGCGAGGACCCTCGGGGAGGCGCTGGACGAGATTAAGGGGGCCGACGCGGTTCTCCGCAAGTGGTTCCTCCCCGAAGCAGGTGCTTCAGGGCAGGAGGTCCAAGACGGGATCAGGAGCGAGGTTTGATATGAGGTGTCAGTGGAACGACCGGAAATGCCAACACGGTGTCACTGTGATTGACTACCGCGGAGACGCCACCTATGTTAAATGCCGAATACATGTGAAGGGGTGCCCGAGGAGGTCGGTGTGATGGCCGGATACTGCGCGGCGATCGTCAACAACGTCAGCGATGTGGAGGCGGTTCTGTGGCGGTGCCGAAGCTGCAAGTGGTTCCGTCCAAACGGAGAGCACGTCTGCGGAGACTGGAGGAAGGCTGAGAAGCCTTGAGATCCGCGACGCTCCGCACCTGTCAGGGCTGCCGCTACTGGTTCCACCGCTCGCCCAGCGACCTTCAGGGCTGGTGCCTCCACAAATGCGAGTTCAGCGACCACGCGGACACCTGCCCATTATGGGCGCCCGACTAGCCCTTCCCCGTTTTTTTCTTGAGGAGCTTGCCCAGGTCCCTGGCCAGCTCCACGTCCTTTATACGCTTCTTCTCAGCCACCTCAGCTCCCCCTCGGCTTCTTGAAGCGCCTGACGTAGGCGTCGTCCACCGTCACCTCGACCAGCTGCGGATCCACCATGATCTCGGCCAGGCGGTCGCGGAGCTCCTGGTCCGACTCGATCATCCCCTTCACGTAGGCCTCCACGTAGTTGTCCACGAGCATATCCTTGCGCTTCCGCTCCCTGTCCTCACGCGCATCCCTGACGTGGTACTCAACCTCCTCGGACGTGTAGTCCAGGGACTTCAACGTGCTGCGGAGATCCTCCTCGGTAATGTACCCCCTGGCGAAGTCGTACTTCGCGTTGGTGACCAGCTTGGACTTCTCGCTGTCGAACCGTGCGAGGCGCTTAGCCTCTATCAGCCGGCGTTTGTAGCCGACGAGCTGGTCCACATCCGGCCGTTCAAGCCCGAGCTCAGTCAGCTTCCGGATGATCCAATCTTCGGGAACCTCTGGGTCCTCAAGCATCGTCAGGAGCGTGCGCTGGTTCGGCTTGGTGTACATGGACCTCCTCCAGGCGTCTATGTCGCCCTCCTTCCAGCCCCACTTGGCGTAGATGGTGCGCCAGTCCCCCTCGCCTATGTGGCCCTCAAGGAGCATCCTGTCAGCCATCGCCGTCGGGGGGATCCTCGGCCTCCACAGGGTGTTGAGACCCCATCTGAGGGGTGTGATGTAGCTTGCGGTCGCGAGCTCAAGGGTGAGTGCGGACGCGATCCTGCCGAACCCGCTCATGTCGTAGAGCATCGCGGAGAGCTGCGGGAACCCCATCTGCTTCACCGGGTGGACCAGCTCACCCGCCATGACTGGCAGAGCCATGCTCAACCCGAAGCCGAAGACGGTTGTCAACGCCTCCGCGATGCTGCGGACCGGATCCTGCGGATCCGGGGACTTAGGCGAAGCGAAGAAGTTCAGCACCGACGTGAACAGTCCCTGCAACGCGTTGGTCAGCCACGTCTTCAGGCCGCCCACGGCGCTCGCCAGAGGCGCCACGACGCGCTCGTTCAGGAAGCTACCCACGGTGGTTGCAACGGTGCCGATGCCCTTGAGAAACCAGTCTAGGAACCCCTGCAGACCCTCCCCCAGAGCCTTGGCCACGCCCGAGAGCGCCGCTGAAACCCATCCGCCGACCGTCGCGACGGCGCCGTTGAACGCGGCGCCCAACGTGTTGACGGCTCCGCCAACCGCTCCGACCAGGCTATTGTACACGCCCGTCAACTTGCCGGCCAGGTAGTCCCGGGCTGCCCCGAGCCAGCTTGAAACCGAGGATCCGAGGGCGTTCACACCTGCAACTATGCTGTTCCACGCCTGGGTGAGCATAGACCCGAGCCAGTCGGTGCCGCGTTTGATGAAGCCCAGGGGATCCTTGGCGAAAGCCCAGAGGCTGTCCCAAGCCCACGACGCAGCCCTGCGGATCCAGTCCGCCACAGGGCCTAGGACAGGCGAGATCCTACTCCATATCCAGGACCCGACCTCCGAAACCCTATCCCTCAGCCAGTATACGGCGCTCCAGATCCAGTTACTCACCACACTTACGGCGTTGACGGCCGCCTGGCTGATCCAGTTCCAGAGGTTATCGAACCAGCTCTGGATGCCGTCGAGGGGCCAAGGCCAACCCGACATCAAACTACACCGTTAACTTCCCGGGTTTGAAGCTCGCCGCCTTCTCGATGTCCTCACGTATCGCCTTAGCCCTGCCCTCAGGCGTATCCTCGGACGCCGGGATGAAGACCGTCCGCGGAGCCATGTCGCCGAAGCGGTACGTGACTATATGCGTTACGAACGGCTTCCCGGGCACCGGATACGTGGTGACCTCGCGGACGTCGAGTATGTCCACCTCAAACCTTTCTCGCCGCTCTGCCAACTTTAACACCCTTCTGTGTAAACTCCGCGCTCATGCTGTCGGCGACCCCGCGGAGGATCTCGCACACCTCACACTCGCAGCTTCCCCTGCAGGCCGCCAGCAGAGCCGCGAAGAAGGCCCGGCTCTCCCTGGCCCCTCCGGTCACACCCTCCAAACTCTCACCCATCACCCTCAACCCTTCTTGGCTCTCTTCTTCGCAACTCCATATCCAGCGAGGCCGCTTATAGCCGCAACTGCCAGCCCGAAGCAGTTGCTGTCTATACCGCGACTCATCGCCTGCCACTCCAGGAAGGTTATCGCCAAGATGGCGATAACGCGAACCTGGCGGCTGCTCGTCTCAGTCAAGACCTTCAGCCACCCCAAGTTGACGCTTATCTTCATCCAACCACCTGCGAAACCATCTGATCCGTGATCTTCTCACGTATCAGCTGCCGGATCTTCTGCTGGCACTTCGGACACATCTTCTCGTAGATCTCCTTGACGCTGAGCTGGACGCTCACACCCGCCTGAGCCATCACATCACCTCTCTCTCAAGCTCATCCTTGGTGAATATCACTGTTCCCCCACACTTCGGACAGGTGACCTCGGCAGACTCGTAGATGCCGCCGCACCTGCTGAACTCCGCACCCGCGTAGGTGAAGGTGACGAACTCACCGTCAAACTTACTCTGGATCTGAGCTCCACATCCGGGACAGCTCCACGTAACCAACCGCGTAATAGCACTTGGTTTAGGTTTGAATTTAGGCAGTTACCTCCACCCCTATCACACAGGCGATGCTCGTCGAGTACGCACCCGCGCCGACGTAGACGCTCCAGCCGGCCGGGATGCTCATCACGTTGAAGCCTATCGCGTCATGCATATTATCAACGCTGTCAGGCCCGGAAAGGTAGAGGATGTGGTAGTTCGTCGCGCCGTCGTAGGCCGTCAGGTAGCCGAGGTGTGATCCAGCGCCGTAGTGCAGCACGTTCAACGCCACGCTGTAAATGTAGAACTTCTTTCCAGTCGGGACGGTATACATGGTTGAGGTTCCGTTGGATATTTGAGCCCAGACCCGCTTTATCGTCCCCGAATCCATCAGCCTGACGGATGATATGTTGACTATCGCGTTGGTGATGTTGACGTTTGCCGTGCCCGTGACCGACACGTTCAACGTCACAGACTGGGAGCTGATGTTCACGTTCAACGTGACGGCCGAGGCCGCGATGTTGACGTTAAGCTGGACGCTTGAGAGGATGGCCGTCTTCACGTTACCGCTGGCGTCAAGTGGCCCACCTATATTGATGGTCCAAGTTCCACTCTGGGCCGCGTTGATCGTCCACGTCCCCGACTGCGCAACGTTGAACGTCACCCCTGAAGTTACACTTGAGATGTTAACGTTCAACGTGACAGCTGAGGCTGCAATATTGACGTTGAGCTGGCTGAGGGTCTGAGCCTTTATGTCGATGCCGATGTTCCCTATGCTCTGGGCGACTATGTTCGTGTTGACTGTGGCCGGAACGCTGCCTTCACGGCTAACCCACGTCGCACCGTATATTGTGCCGTTGTTGCCCTGACCGCTCTTATCCGCCACTGTTGTGCCCACGCCTTCACTCATGGGCAGCCAGAGGACAAGCCCCTGCGTTGAACCGGCGTGCGGGTTGTTGTACAGGTCAGCTATCTCGTCCGCTGAGAGGGCGCGGTTGTAGATGCGAACCTCGTCAATCTCGGCATTTACATATTGGGTTAGACTATTATGACAACCTAAAGCGAGCTGGGACGTGCCCACCGCACGTGTCTTCGTGAAGGAGGCATAGCCCTTCGCGCCTCCGTTAAAGCTGGTGAAAAAACTTGACCCCTCAACGCCGAATATGTAGAGGTTCCACTCGTTGAGATTGACGATTGGATACGAAGCCTCTAGAATTGTCGCATCTGTGAACCCTATTCCTGCCCGCAACTTGTTTGCGCCGCTGACACATAGGAGCCACCAGTCTGAGGGTGTGGATCTTCCCTTGTCAGCGATGCCATCCCAAATAGGCGGAGTCCGCCGGAGCTTAACCCAAACCGCAACTGTGAAGTCGCCGCTGAGATGTAAGCTACTGGAGTCTGGCACCAATACATGGTCGTCTACGCCGTCGAAGCTGAGGGCTGGCGACGCCTGTCCAACCTTCAGCGCCGGGTTCGTCACATCCACGTTGAGCGTGACGGCTGAAGACTGGATAGCGACGTTGAGGGTGACCGCCGAGGACTGGATCGCGACGTTGAGCGTCACGGCTGAGGCTGCGATATTCACATCCAGCTGGACGCTTGAGAGGACAGCGGTCTTCAAATTGCCGGAAGCGTCGAGTGGAGCGCCTATGTTTATCGTCCAAGTCCCCGTCTGGGCCGCGTTCACCGTCCATGCGCCGGACTCCACGGCGTTTATCGTCCACGAGCCCGACTGGGCTACGTTGAAAACCACACCTGCAGAGATCGAGGCGATGTTGACCTGAAGCGTAACCGCTGAGGCTGCGATGTTGACGCTCAGCTGGACGCTTGAGAGGATTGCGGTCTTGAGGTTACCTGAGACATCCAGGGGAGCGCCTATGTTTATGGTCCACGTTCCGGTTTGAGCTGCATTCACAGTCCAGGAGCCGCTCTGCGCGACATTGAAGACGACACCTGCAGAGATCGAGGCGATGTTGACCTGCAGGGTGACCGCTGAGGCTGCGATGTTCACGCTGAGCTGACTCAGAGACTGTGCCGCTATGTCTACGGCGATGTTCCCGATCGTCTGCGCCTTTATGTCAACGGGAAGCGTCTCAACCGTGACCGCCTCGATCGTGATCGGCTTGGTGTAGTCCTTCCAGCCCCTAGGCATCGCTACTCACCCATGACGCGCTGGACGAACTGCGCCAGCCTCCTGGCACCCTCCTCGATGACACCCCAGTCCGGCCGGCTCTCAGGAGGCTCCACCCAGACCCGTATCGGGAACTCATGCGCGTAGGTGTCATCCTCGTTCCAGGCCCTAGCTTCAAGAACGGCCGGCTCAGAGGGCAGAATGTAGTCGGGCTCCCAGACTATCTCCTCGTCGTCACCCTGGATCCACTGATTCTCACCCCAGGGCATGATCATCGTCTCCCCATCGAATATGCCCAGATGCGCCAGTCCGGCGTGTCCACTTGGAATCTTAACGCTGATCTTCGTAATCATCCCGGCCTTCAGCCGGAGCGTCTCCTTCACAGGCGCCGTCTCAGGCGTGTTCGCCGGGGCTGAGACGGTGAAGGTGAAGAGCATCTACAACACTTGCTGCTCCCCGATGAAGGTGGCTGAAACCCCGGCCTGAGCCGTATGCGTCATCCTGAGCTCCGATATATCCCAGTCGAAGCGGTCTCCGTCAGCTATCTCCGTGTTGCCCAGCTCCAGCTCCGTGCCGTCTCCGAAGACGAAGACGAGGGTGTACGTGCCCGTGCCCTTAGCCAGCACCGACAGGGCTGAGAGCTCCTCCGCTATGATGGCTCTGGACCTGGCCGTGTCCAGGCTGATCTTAAGCTTCACGGCTCTGGTGGCGTGGCGGATGTAGGTGGCCAAGGGTTAAAACCCCCGGGCTCACGGGATCCAAGCGATGAAGAACCACGTCTTCGCAGCGCCGTCTATAGCTGAAGCGGTGGGGTTGAAGAGCCGGATCCTCAGCGTGTCGGGCGCTGGTACATATGCGGCCTGGGGCACCAGCCCCGCCTCAAGCGCGTCCTGGCACATCGCCACAACCTTATGGCTGGTCGTAAGCCCCGTCACGGTTACATCCGTGTTGCCGGACGCCCCAGCGCCTATGTTTGCCGGGTCGACGCTGACCGTGCCGACGATCAGGTTCGTCAGCTTACCCGTGTAGAGGCTCTCAAGCAGGAACTTGGCGGTTGACAAGTCTCCCATTCACCCCCGTCACGCAGGCGGCCAAACCTCCGTCTCAAGCACCAACCCTATGTCGTAGGTCTCCGAGACGCCGCTGTTGTTGGTCAGCTTGTAGTTGAAGCTGGACCCCTTCGCGAAGGCGAGGCCGACCTTAACCCGTTCAAAGGCCCTCGGCAGCAAGAGAGCGGCTGGCACGTCGGGCCTGAAGAAGGGCACGCCGTCGATGTCGGCGTAGAACTGCACGTTCGAGAGGTCGCTTCCACCCCTCGCCACGATCAGCACCTCCCGCAGAGTGTACTTGGCGTCGCTCTTCCACGTATCCTCCTTACTCGACCCGTTTGAGACAGCGCCGGTCGTCAGCCTGTGAACTCTCACGTAGACCATGTTTTTACGCCGCCTTCTTGTACTTCGCCACCGCGTAGAGGTGGAACGTCGCCTGGGTCGTGGTGAAGAGCGTTGAGCCGCTGACGTTCATCAGCTTGATCTCCAGCGTCTTGTCGCCCGGAACCGTGATCGGGCTGTCCTCCA
>Ga0123519_10016442_pt1 | contig 10270 bp, 10 predicted proteins | sample YelNatPaOPRAMG02_FD_87396 | JGI IMG/M metagenome (GOLD analysis project Ga0123519, IMG submission 87396) | Hot spring microbial communities from Yellowstone National Park - Yellowstone National Park OP-RAMG-02 (version 2) | ecosystem: Environmental > Aquatic > Thermal springs > Hot (42-90C) ...
AAGGGAACCCATATGAGCCGCTTTGTGGAGGTGCTCAATGCCTATCGTGGGGAGATCAATATGAGAACGCTCCAGATAATCTTGGAGAAGGTAAGGGAAAAGCTTAGGGCCCAGGCGGCCCATATTGAGATATACTTCCCCTATTTCATCGAAAAGATTGCACCTGTTTCTAAGGTTAAGAGTCTCATGGAATATACCTGTTTTTTCCTGGGGAAGAATCAAGAGGAACATACGGACATCCTTGTCGGGGTAGCGGTACCGGTAACTACTGTTTGCCCCTGCTCAAAGGAGATAAGCCTTGCCGGTGCCCATAACCAGAGAAGCATGGTAACCGTAAAGGTACGTTTCAAGAGGTTTTTCTGGTTGGAAGATTTAATAAGAATTGTAGAGAATTCCGCCAGTGGCGAAGTCTATTCCCTTCTGAAACGGGTAGATGAAAAGTATGTAACGGAAAAAGGTTATGCCAATCCCATGTTTGTGGAGGATGTGGTGCGAAATGTGGCCGATACCTTAAGGAGTATCGAAAACTTCACCTGGTATAGTGTGGAGGCGGAAAGTTTTGAAAGTATCCATAACCATAATGCCTATGCCTATGTGGAGAAAGAGGTGACCTAAATGGAACGTCCTACATTCTATAATATCTACCACCACGGTCTTGTGCGGGTTGCCCTCTGCATTCCCCGGGTGAAGGTAGCAGACCCTTATTTCAATGCCCAGGGTATCCTCGACCTTGCCCGCCATGCCGAGGAGGGGAAAGCGATATTGGCGGTCTTTCCGGAACTCTCCCTTTCCGCTTACACGAATGAAGACCTTTTCCATCAGGAAGCCCTAAACGAGGGTGTTTTGTCTGCCCTTTCCCAGGTTATCAACGCTACCGCCCAGATGAACTTAATTTTGGTCATCGGTGTTCCCCTCAAGGTAGATTTTCGCCTATTTAACTGTGCCTTGGTCCTCTATCGGGGCCGGATTATGGGTATTGCAGTAAAGTCCTATCTTCCGAACTATCGCGAGTTTTATGAGGTACGCCACTTTAGCCCGGCCGAAGAGGCTCTGAGCCAGGAGATTGACCTTTTAGGGCAGAGGGGTATCCCTTTTGGGGCGGATCTCCTCTTTGAAGTGGAGAATTTGAGTGATTTCCGCTTCTTCCTCGAATTATGCGAGGATGTATGGGTTCCCGTTCCACCGTCAAGTTTCGCTGCTCTCGCGGGGGCTACGGTAATCTGTAATCTTTCTGCCTCCAATATTACCATCGGAAAATCGGAGTTCCGGAAGGATTTAGCAAAGGTGCAGTCGGCCCGTTGTCTGGCGGCCTACCTTTACACGGCGGCGGGTTTTGGCGAATCGACTACAGACCTTGCCTGGGATGGCCATGGCATGATTTACGAAAACGGTCGGCTCTTAAAGGAGACGGAACGGTTCTCTCAGAAACCCCAGATCGTTTTCGCTGATATAGACCTGGAAGTGCTCACTCAGGAGAGACTGCGTTTGAATACCTTCAGCCGTAATGCCTTTACCTATCGGGAGCACCTATCTTCTTTCCGGCATATTCCCTTTGTTGTAAAGCTGCCCGAGGGCATGGTCTTACCAGAAAGGGAAATTCCCCGTTTTCCCTATATACCCGCCGACCCGCGAGATCGGGATCAGCGCTGTTACGAGGCTTATAATATCCAAGTCCATGGATTGGCCAAACGCATGGAGGCTTCGGGGATAAAGAATGTGGTTCTGGGTATATCCGGTGGTCTTGATTCTACCCATGCTTTGATTGTAGCCGCACGGACTATGGACCTTTTGGGTCTTCCCCGGGCGAACGTAAAAGCCTATACCATGCCGGGGTTCGGAACGACGGAAAAAACCTACCGAAATGCCCGACGACTGATGGCGGCCCTGGGAGTGGAGGCAAACGAATTGGATATCAGGCCTAGTGCCCTTTTAATGCTCAAGAATATCGGTCATCCTTTTGCTGAGGGCAAGGAAGTCTATGATGTCACTTTTGAAAACGTCCAGGCCGGTGAGCGTACTGCCCATCTCTTCCGTCTGGCCAATCTCCGTCAGGCCCTGGTTGTTGGTACGGGGGATTTAAGTGAGCTCGCTTTGGGTTTTTGCACCTACGGTGTGGGCGACCATATGGCCCATTATAACGTGAACGTAAGTGTGCCGAAGACGTTAATTCAGTATTTGATCCGTTTTGTGGCTGAAAAGGGTATCTTTTCCCCGGAAATAACGGCCGTTCTTTACGATATCTTAGAGACGGAGATCACCCCCGAACTGATACCGGGTGGTCACCAGGCGGCGGAAGAGGTAGTGGGACCCTACGAACTGCAGGATTTTTTTAACTACTACATCACCCGCTATGGTTTTTTGCCGAGTAAAGTAGCCTTTTTGGCCTATTTTGCCTGGCGGGACAAGGATAAGGGTCCTTGGCCGGACGTACCTGAGGCAAGGCGCCATAGCTATACCATGAGGGAGATTAAGCATTGGCTTTCGGTATACCTCTTTCGCTTTTTTAAACTCAGTCAGTTCAAAAGGTCCTGTCTACCCAACGGGCCTAAGGTGGGTTCCGGCGGCTCCCTTTCCCCCCGTGGTGACTATCGGGCACCTAGTGACAGCGAAGTCACCGTTTGGCTCAAGAATCTCGAAAAAATTCCCGAGGAGGAACTATGAGACACGAAAATTATCGAGATTTTGATGCCACCGAACTCTTTTGTCCCCAATGCCGGAGGGCAGTTAAGGTGAGAAAAAGATTGCTCCTCATCCTGCCTGAAGGGGATAAGTACGATTACACCTGTACCCATTGCGGTAGTTCCATCGGTGATAAGTTAGACCGCCGACCAAAAACGGGATATGATTTTGAATAAGCGCTTCCTTTGGGGGCTCCTTTGCCTATTTCTTTTGGGGCTTTAGGCAAACGGCGAAGGAAGAGACCCCCGCTCTACCTACCAGGAGGCAAGGGAATATCTCAAGGCAAATAAATGGCAGGAAGCCATACCCCTCCTCGAGTCTTTAGAAAAAGATTATCCCCTATTGGCTGACTATATCCTCTTTGACAGGGCTTCCTGTTACGAACGGTTAGGTGATTTAGCCGGGGCTGTGGATTGTTTTAAGAAAATTGTCGTTACCTATAAAAATTCACCCCTCTATCGTAAAAGTTTCCTCAAATTGCTGGAGTTGAAGACTCGCCTCGAGGGGGAGGCGGCCCTTCAAGATTACGAACTCTATCTTGCCGAATTTCCCAATGATGAGCCGATTCTTATGAGTAAGGCGGAATTGCTGGTGAAGTTGGGAAGGGAAAGAGAGGCAGAAGTCCTTTGGCAGAAACTCTTTGTAAGCGGTGGGAATTATGCATTTAGGGCTTACAACCAGTTGAAAAAGGTAAAAATGCCTTCCTATGAGGAAATAAAGGCAGTCGCCAAACGTTTGAAGGAAAGGGAATTGTATGAGCTGATAGTAAAATTTTTTACCGAAACTCCCCCCATCGATGAGGAGGGAAAGTATCTTCTGGGTTTGGCCTATTATCACCTGCGCCGTTATAAGGAAGCCCTTTTACAATTTTCCTTTCTTTCCAACCCGGAGGGCAGATACCACTATGCCCTCTGCCTTATGCGGATTGGTGAGAGGGAGGCTTTCTATCGTTACGTAGGTAGCCTAAGCAAAGACAAGAAATTTTATCCCCTTTTCCTCCTCATGGTGCGGATGAAGGGAAGGGATGGAAACTATGGAGAAGCGAAAGATTTACTTGCCCAGCTTTTGGTCCGTTATCCGGAAAAGAGGGAGGAGATTCAATGGTATCAGGCCTGGTTTGCCTTAAGGGAGGGCGATTTCCCCCGGGCCGAAAGGATTCTTTCCCTGCTCCTGGAGGGGAATCCGCACGAAAGGGATAAGTATCTCTTCTGGCTCGGGAAGGTAAAATCTTATCAGGGGAAAGAGGCGAAAGAGTGTTATTTACGTCTCCAAGGGAAGTATGATTTTTACTGGTTTAGAGCAGGAAGAGAGGCTCCTCTGCCTCTAACTGAGGTAGATGCTCCTCCTTTTGATAGAGAGGCACAACCCCTTCCACCGGAATGGGAACGCCTCTTTAAGCGGGTATATGACCTTCATTGGTTAAAGATGTCTTCCGAGGCAAGGCAGGAAGCAAGGTTGATGAGAAACATTCTTCCCGAAACGTATTTATCTAACTATTTGAAACTACTCTATTACATAGAGGACTATTGGACGTTGGTGCGCCTGGGTATGAAATACGACCGACCTTCCCTGAAATACCCCCTGGCCTTCTGGGATGTGGTGCTCAGTTATGCCCAGAAAGAAAAAATAGACCCTCTCCTTGTGGTGGCTATCATGCGGGAAGAGAGCCGTTTTCAGCGTGATGCCCTCTCTCGGGCGAAGGCCCATGGGTTGATGCAATTGATCGTCGATACAGCCAAACGTCTTGGGGGTATAAGAGACAGGGAGGAACTCTTTGAGGTGGACAAAAACATAAAAATTGGGGTTCGTTATCTCTCTTCCCTACTTAAAAAGTTCAAGAGTATACCCTACGCTGTTTCGGCCTATAATGCCGGTGAAAAAAACGTTGAGCGTTGGTTGGCGAGGGGATACCGCGATGAGGATGAATTCATTGAAGGGATCCCCTTCGAAGAAACAAAAGGTTACGTTATCCGGGTAATCAAAACGTACGAAATCATGAAGGGCCTCTATGGGAACCGGATAGCACAAAAGGAAGGCCGATAAATTATTTTTTCTTTTTTTCTTCGAGGGCTTTTTTTAATTTTTCCCCTAAGGTGAGCCCGAATTTTTCCCCTTCCCGGTAAACGGTACTGATTTCTTGACCCCCCTTTCCGGAGAGGAAGTCACCTAAGAGGCCACGACTGTGAATATCCTCGTGACAATAGACACACAGGAGTTCCCAGTTACTCCCATCGGGGGGATTATAGAGGTGGTTTCCGTCTTTATGGTGCACCGTAAGGAGATGGCGGTTACTCTCTTCGAATTCCCGACCACAACGGGCACAGATCAGGCCGAAGAGGGCCAGGGCCCTTTCCCGATAATCTTCCTTGATCTTTGCCTTTTTTAATTCTCGCACCACCTCTTCGGGAGAACGATTTTTCTTTTCCATTTCATCTTTCCCTTTTGAGAAAGACATCAAGAAATGCCTTAAGTCCCCTGAGCACCGCCCGGGTAGTTTTCAGGGGTTGCCTGAGACCTGAAGTAATAATATTCTCAAAAGTGGTGGTGATATCGAGGATTCTTCTCATTTTTGAACTGAATAGGACGAGTTCATCGGCTTCCCTTTTTAGTACTTCTGTCGAGGCACTGATATCACTGGTAATCTTCTCGAGGTTCTGCAGAATTTGGGGAAGGTTTTTGTTTACTTCCTCGAGGACAGAGACCATACGTTTTGCCGATTTCCAGGCTTGATAAATGAGGGGAAGCAGACAAAGAATCAGGAGTAAAAAGGCTGCTCCCGCAAGAAAAAGGCCTGTATCTCCCATAACTTAAATGTTTTTTTCTTCCTTGAAGGCTTCAACGCCTGCCTCAATGGCTTTTTTCAGGCGACCCTTGCTCTCCTCAAGGACATCCTTACTTCGGTCGGCAATTTCAGCGACCTCTTCTTCGATTTTTTCCACCTTCTCCTTGGCTTTGGCCTCTAATTCGGCAAGTTTTTTTAAAGCAGCTTCGTAAGTTTTTTTGCTTTTTTCTATGGCCTTTTCATAGTCTTCCTTCGCTCTCAAGAGGAGTTCCTCTGCCTTCCGGGCCAGCTCTTCCCTCGTTTCCGCCCCTTTTTTGGGGGCATAGAGAATTCCCAAGATAATGCCCGCAAGACCACCGATGAGTAAACCTTTTAAGAAGTCACTTCCCTTTTCTCCCATGATAAACCTCCTTTTTGGCCGGGAACATTATTTATGTTTATAGATGATTATTCTTACTGATGCAAGGGAAAGTTAAAAAAAAACAGGACCGGACAAGCATCAACGCCTTCCGGTCCCGTTTTTTGATAGAATGACTTGTTACTTTGTTGCCGGAGCTTCAGGAGCGGCTGGAGCGGCCGGTGCTGCCGGAGCCGGAGCTGCCGGAGCTGCTGGCGTCCCTTCCGGTGCGGCCGGTGCTGCCGGAGCCGGAGCTGGGGTCTCCGCCTTAGTTTCCGGTTTCTGTTCTTCTGCCTTCTTGCAGCCTACCACTGCAAAGGATAAGGTGACAAATAAAAGCAGGGAAAGAATAAGGGAAAATATTTTCTTCATCGACGTTTCACCTCCTTTCAAAAAGTATCCTTTCGGGTAATATTACCCTTTGAATGTCATTGCAGGTGAAAAATACGCCTTTTTTTTGCCTTGTCAAGGGAAATTTATCACTATAAAATGAAAAAAATTTACCGAGAAAGGGATTAAAATGGAAGAGGAGATAACAAAAAAGACGCGTTTGACTGCGGAGAAATTGTTCGGCAAGGGGAAAGTCTCTCCACCCTATTTGACCTGGAAGGAATTCGACAGAGAACTCGCAAAGGACTTCTCCCGTTTTATTACGGGGAATCTCTATAGCAGGGAAGTTATTTCTCTTCCCGAGAGACAGCTTGTAGCCTGTGTGGTCCTGGCAGCCCTCCGCGCCACTGAAGAATTGAAACTCCATATAAACGCCGCCTTAAACGTAGGGTTGGAACCGAGAAAACTCACGGAGGCTTTCTTTCAGATGGCCCCTTACACGGGTATGCCGGCTGTGAACGAAGCCCTGAAAGTATACCGCGAGGTCCTCAAAGAGAGGGGAGAGTGGCCCCTTGCTGAGGATGGGGGTAAAAAAGGTTGAATCGGGGTGCTATGTATAGTATGGTTTAAGAAACAAAGTGTTATTTTTTTCTGAAAAAATAAATAATAAGGGGGTAGTATGGAATTAAAGGGTGAAGTAGCTATTGTTACAGGTGGTGGCTTCGGCATCGGTGAGGCTGTCTGCTATCGTCTCTCTCAAGAAGGGGCTATAGTGGCCGTAAGCGACATAAATTTTGAAAATGCTCGACGTGTGGCCGATGCAATCATAGCCCAGGGTGGGCAGGCCTTACCCGTTAAAACCGATGTGTGCAAAAGTGACGAAGTAAAAGAGATGGTAAGACAGGTAATCGATAAGTACGGTCGGATAGATATCCTGGTCAATAATGTAGGTGTTTCCCCCAAAGGACCGAAAGGGGAGGGGTTGAGAACCTGGCTCATTTCTGATGAGGAGTGGGATTTTACCATCCGGGTAAATCTAACCAGTGCCTTTTACTGCACCCGGGAGGTTATCCCCCACATGATTAAGCAAGGTGGCGGGAGGATTGTCCTTATGTCTTCCTCTGTAGGTAAGCAAGGAGCCGGCGGTGGAACCTCTATCGCTACCTATGGGGCGGCCAAGGCAGGGGTAATCAACCTTACCTTCACCCTGGCCAAGGAGCTGGTCTCTTACAACATCCGTGTTAATTCTGTGAGTCCCGGCTTAGTGGAGGGAACGATGATGCGGGCCAGTGCCTCACCGGAGTCGAACGAACGGGCACTCCAGAAGATACCCATGAAGCGCTTCGGCAAACCCAGTGAGCTCGCCGAGGCGGTATACTTTCTCGTTTCTCCCCGTTCGAGTTACATAACCGGTGAAGTCCTCGATTGCAATGGTGGAATGGTCATGGATTGATGTTGGAAGGAGGGTGAAATGGTGGAAGAGAAGAAAATACCCCTGTTGGGATTGGACAAAGAGGGCTGGGGTGTGGAGAACATGCCTTACCCCAAAGGGGTGGCCCTGATCCAGGCAAGATGGGACCTCTGTATCGGTTGCGGGGCCTGTGAAGCGGCCTGCTCCATGTTCCATTTCGGTGTCCTCAATCGGGAGCTTTCCCGCATCCGGATCTTTCGTTATCACTTGCCTCTGCCCAAATCGGTACAGAATGTATGTTGCCAGTGCTCCGACGAGGAAAGGGAATGCGAGAAGGCCTGTCCCTTGGATCCACCCGTTATTCACTATGACAAAGAAAAATTTCACATGGTAGTAGATGCGGACCGTTGTTTAGGTTCCTCCTGCGGTCAATGCGAGAAGGCCTGTCCCGCGCAGGTGCCGCGGTTTTACCCCCCCAATTACGATTATTCCCTCGTCTGCGATCTCTGTGAGAAAGATGGGGTAAGAAGACCCCAGTGTGTCGAAGTTTGTCCTAATTATGCTCTCGAGTTTATGGCGCCCCAATTCCCCCAGCACTTGGAGAGGATTCATCCCGATGACAAAGCGCGTTATCTGGCCAAACGTCTCTATCCGTTGCCGAAAGACGGGGTGCAGTTACCACCAGAAGAGATTTGGGGGGAGTGATATGGTAGCGAAAAGATTTACCATGCTGGAAATCAATCTCACCACGGGTGAGAAGAGGGAGCACGACATAACGGAGGATATGCGGAAATACTTGGGTGGCCGGGGATTGGGAGCAAAGCTTATGTGGGAACGGGTGCCCGTCGAGGTCGATCCCTTGTCACCGGACAATATCCTCTATTTCGGTGTGGGTCCCGTGACAGGCCTGATCGGTTCGGTGGTGAATGTAAGTGCCAAATCACCCCTTACCCTGCGGGGTGGTACCTCCAACATGAACGGTCATTTTGGTATGGAGATGGTTTATGCTGGTTACAACGGTGGTATCCTTATCACCGGTCGGGCTCCGAAACCTTCGTATATTTACATAAAGGACAAGACGGTAGAGATCAGAGATGCTACCCATCTCTGGGGTAAAAAGAACGTGGCGGCACAGCAGGCCTTACGGGAAGAGCTTCGGAGGGAACTGGATGACCAGAATTTCCGCGTGGCCACCATCGGACCGGCGGGGGAACATCTCGTGAGGAATGCGGGTATCAGCCATGATTTTTATCACCATGCCGCCCGCTTGGGAATGGGGGCGGTAATGGGTTCGAAAAACTTAAAAGCTATCGCTATAAGGGGAACAGGACCCGTCTCTTACCACGACGAGCCAAAACTTTTCGAGATGATTACCCGTTTTTATCGTGAGGCACGACTGAAGAAGGCTCAAGACCGTAGATGGGGACATAACATCTCCATTGCCCGGCGCTACTATGCTACTACAGAAGGGGTAAAGAACAAACAGTTGGGTTGGGACCCAATCTGCGATAAAACGAACTCTTTGATTCTGGAGCAACAGTACAAAGTATGGAACGACGGCTGTAATTTCTGTGCCAGCGGCTGTAAGGTGCCCTCCCTGCGGCGCGATCCCCCTTTAGGACCTACCACAGCTGAACTCCGGCATGACAATGTTGGTGGTTGGAATGCCAATGTTATGCTCCCCGGTTTCGATGTGCAGGTTTATCTAAGTTCTTTTGTGGATGAATTGGGGTTGGACAACGAAGACGTATCGGGGGTTGTGGCCTGGATGATGGAGTGCTATGAGCGGGGTCTCGTGACGAAAGAAGACCTTGACGGTATCGACCTTACCTGGGGGAATCTGCCTGCGATTTGTAAGATAGTGAAGAAAATTGCCTATCGAGAGGGAATCGGTGATGTCCTGGCGGAGGGATTAAAACTGGCCCCACCCAAGATAGGACGGGGAACGGAGAAATACGCCATGACGGGGAAGGGGGTTGCCATTACCTCCTATGAACCAAGGGGTTCGATGCAGGATGCCGTGGACTTGGTAGTCGTTCCTGTGGGTGAACTTCATGGGGCCCGTGGTTCCGAGCGGTGGATGGCCTGTGACGGTCTAACCATTTGCGCCTTTCTCATCAGACAACTAAACGAGGTATTCGGTTGGGACAACTTTGCCGTGGAATTTCTCCGGGCCGCCACCGGGTGGGATATAACGCACGAGGAATGGAAGGATATGGTGCGGAGGCTCCGTTTTATGGAACGGTGTAACTGTATTCGGGAAGGACTTGTACCCGAACGGGACGACATCCTGCCCGATCGATTCTTTGAGGAAACCATCTACAACAAGTACGGTCAACCGAAGGTTTTAAAACGGGAGGAGTTTCTCGAGTTCCGAAAAAAAACCTACCTCTCCTACGAGCTTACCCCGCAAGGGATTCCGCCAAAAGAATCACTGGAACGCTTGGGTATGGCCTTCGTGATTCCCGAGTTGGAGAAGAGAATAGGTAAATGGTGATTTCCTTGGTTTAAGAGAGGGAAGATGGAAAAATTAAAGGAAAATCTTTACGTACTGGCGCCCCAGGTGTATGCCACCGTTTTCCCCGAGTATGAAGATTTGGGGAACGGAGGAATTATTGTAACCGAAAAAGGGGTAGTGTTGATCGATACCGCTGTCCGGAGTGTGCATCGG
>Ga0123519_10016447_pt1 | contig 10268 bp, 7 predicted proteins | sample YelNatPaOPRAMG02_FD_87396 | JGI IMG/M metagenome (GOLD analysis project Ga0123519, IMG submission 87396) | Hot spring microbial communities from Yellowstone National Park - Yellowstone National Park OP-RAMG-02 (version 2) | ecosystem: Environmental > Aquatic > Thermal springs > Hot (42-90C) ...
CCCGGTCTTTTAGTTTTTTTCTGAGGGCAAGGGTCTGATTGAGATAGTTTTTGGCTTGGTCATAATCCCCAAGATTATAATGAGCCAGTCCAAGATAATGAAGCGCATCCGCATAAATGGCATTATCTTTGATTTCTGAAATTTGTAAAATCTGTTGTGCGGTGCGAATGGCTTGCTCATATTTGCCCAGGTTTATCTCAAACCAGCTGGTTAAGGTTTTGCTCAGTGCGATTTTGAGCGGATGATTTTCAGCTTGAGCCAGGTTTTGGAGTTGTTCAAGCACTTGGGCTCTGGTTTGCTGGTCATTGACGAGTTCTGCGATTTTTTCTTTTTCAATCAGCAACTGCCATTGATAATTAATTTCTTCTTTAGATAAGGGTTTATCTTTGAGCAAATCCAGCCCTTGGTTTAAAAGGGGAAGCGCTTCGTGACAGCGGAAATCCCGGACCCATTGCTGAACCGCTAAGAGCAGGTGGGGCAAGGCTTTATCTGGATGAGCTGAGTTCAAATAATGATGGGCAATGGAAAAAGCCTTCTCCTCTTTAGGATAAACTTCTTGGAGAGCGTCTGCGGATAGTTGGTGGAGGATTTTCCGATTATCAATCAGCAAGGAATTATAAACCACCTGTTGCAAGAGATTTTGAGTAAAAGAGAATTGATGAGGCTCAGTAGAGGATTGATGGATTAATCCTAATCTGGACAAAAGATGTAAATGATTGTCCAGCTCCTCGGTCTCTTTTTCTAATTTTTGAAGCAGTTTAAAAAGGATTTTTCGGTCAAAGCTTTTACCCAAGACCGAAGCTAACTGGATGGTCTCCTTTAATTGCTTGGGCAGGCAGTCAATTCTGCTGAGGAGCAGGCTTTCAATGGTGGTGGGAAGCGGAACCTGGGCAGAACCACCTTGCCATTCCCATTTTTCCGGTTTTTGCACCAGGTAATTCCTATTTTGGAAGCAGATTAAAATTTCTTCTAAGAAATAGGGATTACCCTGACAGAGTCCCAAAATATTATCCAAGAGTTGGTCCGGAAGCACCTTTGCGCCGATGGTTTTCTCAATTAACTCCTGGCAATCTTGCTTGGAAAGTGGGCTTAAACGGATGCTCAGGGATTTTAAGGTTCTAGGCAAAAATTGGCTAAAATCAAAATCATCTCGGGAGATAAAAATTATCCCTTGCAGGGATTTAAAGACCATCTGGTCCAGAAGGAAAATTAAGGCTTCCCGGCTGGCGATATCCATCCATTGGACATCATCAAAGATGAGCTGGAAAGAGGTTTTGGTGGATTGGGCAAAATTAAATAAACCCTGAAAGAAAAGCTTGATTGCTAAAAAAATCTTGAGCTGTAATTCCCTTGAGTCCAGCTCTGAATCTGGGTATTTCTGGATTCCAAGCAGGTTAAGTAAAAATGGAAGCCCTTGCTGATAGAATTCTTTATCTTTTCCAGCCAGTTCTTGCGCTAATTCCTCAAGGATTTGCTTAACATCATTTTTTCCAGTTCTTTTGCTGATGAATTCTATTCCCTGCAAAATAAAACTTGATAAGGAATAATAAGAGGGGCCATAAGGGATACAACGGGACTGAAATATCATTAGGTGATTTTGGGTATCGGAGCAGGCTTGAACGCATTCATAAAGAAGACGGGATTTTCCGATTCCGGGCATGCCTTGAAGCAAAAGGATTTCTGGAGAGTCAGTTAATTTAGACGCTAAGGACTGGAAATAATGTTTGATTTGCTCCTTCTCCTTAACTCGGTTAACAAAAGGAGATTTTTGACAGAGCAGAGACCGTTCCCATCTCTGGATTGCTCTTTCACTGGGTCCCTCCACTGTGAAGACCGAGACCGGCTCGGATTTACCTTTTACCGGAATAGAGCCCAAGGCACTGCATTTAAAATTCCCCTTGATTTGCTGGTAGACCTCCTCGCTGATCAGGATTTTTCCAACCGGCGCGTTGCTTTCCAATCTGGAGGCAAGATTTACCGCATCCCCGTAGGCAGTAAAATCCCCGGGCCTCTCTTTACCCACCGGCGCAGCTACCACGGTGCCGAAATTGATACCAATCCTCATTTCCAAAGTAATCTCTCTTTTTTTAAGCACCTGGTTAATTTCTTCAAGATGGCTTTGCATCAGGAGTCCGGCTTTGACCGCTAACTCGCTGTCAAACTCGCTGGACTTTTTGGCTCCGAACAGCGCCATAATCCGGTCTCCCTCATACTTGTCCAGATAGCCTCCGAACTTCTCTATATCCCGGGTGAAAATTTTAAAGCAATGGTCAATAATTTTGTGCAGTTCTTCTGGGTCCATCTTCTCAGCGATTGCAGTGAAGCCTTTAAGGTCCATAAACAGAATTGCCACTGCCCTTCTTTCTCCGGCACGAAGCTGGGGCTTTTCTATTTTGGTCTCATCCCGGCTTGAAGATATCTTTTGAAGCTCGGCGGTAAAATCATCCAGCCATTTTTGTTCCATTTTTGAGCCTTGCTCAGCTCCTTAAAGTTTAATTTTATATCATTTATCTGGTTTCAGTCAAACCATTAAAGAGAATAAAATTTCTTTGAGTTGACAGAATCAGGCAAATTATGAAATAATATAATTTAAAAGGAGGGGAAAATGGGGGAAAGTCAAAATGTTTCGTCGCCATCAAGCAAAGAGGAAAGGACCTGGGCAATGCTTTGTCATTTATCTGCTTTAGCTGGTCTGGTGATTCCTTTTGGCAATATCATAGGTCCTTTGGTGATTTGGCTGATTCAAAAGGATAAGATACCCGCGGTTAATGAACACGGAAAAGAATCGCTTAATTTTCAAATCACCTGGTCAATTGCTGGCGTGATAGCTGCTTTCTTAACCGTGATTGTGATTGGTTTTATTTTGTTGCCGGCGATCGGGATTTTTGTGCTGATTATGGTGATTATTGCGTCATTAAAGGCGAATAACGGAGAGAGCTATCAGTATCCAGCAAGCATTAAATTTATAAAATAAACCTTAACCCGTTCCACTGCTAGGGGCTGAGGAGGGGCGGAGGGTAGGTTTTATCTTTATTTGTCAAAAGCTCAGGAGATGCTAAAATAAAATTTATGTTAAAGGGAGAATATAAATTCGGATTGAGGTTTAATGATGCGCGAATATCGCTGGAATGCGATTGTAAGGAGATTTACCAGCCTTTGGTAGAACATTTTAAGCACCATTTAACTGATAGTTTATCAGCGCAGGCTGAGATTAAGCTCCAGTTAAAAAAGGTGGTGAATCCTATCCCCACTCATTCCCGGCTGGAGCTAAGATATTTTGGGTTAAAGGTTTTTGGAAATTCCGAACATAGATATTTTACTGACTTTCAGTCCTTTTTGATTATGGACTCGGATGGAAAAAAAGCAAGAGGATTTATTGTGCCAGAGACTTTGAAGGAGATGGCTGGGATTTTCTTTACTAACATTTTTTTCCTGCATCTTTTATTTGAGATGTTAAGGCATCTTGGGATTTACTTTATTCATTCTGCGGGATTAATCTCTCCGGAGGGGAAATGTTATCTATTTCCATCTAATGCTGGGGAAGGGAAGTCCACTATTACGCTTTATTTAATTAAGGAGGGATATAAATATTTAAGTGATGACACGGTGTTTTTGAGCAGAAAAGAGAACGAGATTTTGATATCCGGTTTTGAAAGGACCAGTCATATTGGGGAAGATTTGATTGAGCGGTTTGAGGAGTTGAAGCCTTTTAAAAAAAAACCGGGATTGGAGGTTATAGGCAAGCGAAAAAAACTAGTGGAGCTGGAGCAGGTTTATCCGGGCAGAAGGCTGAAAGAATTTAAGGAGCCGAGCGCAATAATTTTCCCTCAAAGGGTGGAAAGGAAAGAGAGTAGGTTAAGACCTCTGGATAAGAATCAGGCGCTTAAATTGGTGCTGAGCCAGAGCCCGTTTGTTTTTCTGAATTCTCCGGTGAGCAGGGCGCATTTAGAGATTTTAGGAGAGCTGGTCAAGAAGAGTAAGGTCTGGATTTTGGAAAGCGGAAGTGATTGGCTTAGCGAGCCCAAGATATTAATCCGCCTGCTTAAAGAAGCGGTCAGATAAGGAGTTAAGATGGGTATAGCCGGAATTGATTTTGAATTGACTACTCGGTGCAATCTTGATTGTGTTCATTGTCTTCGGGACCGTTCCTTAAAAGCAGATTTACCGGTTGAATTAATCGCCAAAATTTTAAAAGAGGTTAAGCCTTATGGGATTGATAGGGTGGGCATTACTGGCGGGGAACCTTTGCTTCATCCTCAGTTTAAAGAGGTGATAGAACTTTTTGTCAAAGAGGGTTTTTTATTTTCATTGGTTTCCAATGGAATAGAACTACCCAAGTTTATTGATTTTTTTAAATCGCCTAAAATTAAAGAGAAGCTCCAAAGTATCGTGGTTAGTCTGGAAGGACCTGAAGAGGAGACCAATGATGCGGTTCGGGGCAAAGGTAGTTTTAAGAAGGCGCTAAAGGGAGTGGTTGCTTTAAAAGCTAATAATATACCTTTTGGCATAAAGTTTTCCATCAATGCACTCAATTATAAGAAGATAGAAGAGATGGCTTTGTTTGCGGGCAAGTTAGGAGCAAGAGAGGTCAATTTTGGCCAGATTTATCCTTCCCCAGAGAGCTTATCCAGAGGTCTGATGTTAGAGCCAGAGCAGTGGGTGAGAATTAAGCCAGAAATAGCCCGGTTAGCAGAGTTAGTAAAAATACCAGTGGTAGAATGTGTTCCTGGTTGGTATGAACATGTGCTTCCGCTTTGCACCAGTATGAAGATGGAAGATTATTATGTTGATGCTCGGGGCTGGCTCGGCTTCTGCTGTGTTTTACCCGGGGTGGTTGGCTCTCCTGCGAAAGAGCGGGATAGGATAGCGGATTTGCGCACCACCAGTTTTGTGGAGGCGCATAGAAAATTGATTGACCTGATTCGGGAGATGAGGTTGATTTGGCTGGAACGAATAGAAAAAGGAGAGGTGAGCGACTTTGACCATTATATGTGTTTGAATTGTGGCTTTCATTTAGGTAAACTAAAATGGTTAGAGGATTTTAAAGATTCTAGCTGGTGGAAATTATTAGAATCTGCTAAACCCCAAAATAGGCGATGAAAAAATTATTTTTTGGAGCATTTTTCTCGGTCGGGCTGATTGCTTGCGGATTAGGTGGAGGGGATTTTGATTCAAATCCAGAGGAGTATTTCCGGGTAGCAGTGAGTCAGGAATCTCAGATTTCGGTCAATCCTCCGAATGTTTTTTCAGAGGAGGTGAATTATCCTGGCATCCGTGCGGTTCGGATAAATCAGGAGGTGGAAATCCGGTGCGAATGGGTAGAGGAATATCCAAACCGAATCAAGCTCAAGATAAAGAATAATTCTATAGAGGATTGGAATTGGGTCTGGCTGGTGGTGGTTAAGGAGAATAACTTAATGGTTCTAAATCCAGATGCCAGAGACCAGGAGAATCAAGCTTTATTAAGAATAGGTCCTATAGCTTCTGGAATGGTGGTTGATAAAGAAATAGATATAAGCGCTTTGCCTCCGGGCTTTCTCTTAGCGGATGTCTGGGAGGTGGAAGAGATAAGTTTGGATAATTATTTCAAGTTGGGGATAAATAGTCTTTATCAAATTTCCTTAGAGCCTCCGAGCGCTTTCTCTCCACTGTTGGATTATCCGGGCATAACCGGAACTCGGGTTTCTGACCAGATAGAATTAAGCTCAGAATGGTCTTCAGCTGAACATAATGAGTTAATGATAGATATAGGGAATATCGGTAGCCAGACCTTGAAACGGGTCTGGGTGATTATCCGTGAGGAGCAAGGGCTTTTCGTTAAGAATCCAAGAATTAGGAATGCTCAGAATCAAGCGATATTGGTGCTGGGACCATTGGAAGCAGATACAACTATGGTTAAGAACTTGCAAATAGAGATTAGTGATTTTCCAGCCCGGTTAGTGATAGATGTGGTAGAAGTAAAGGACCGAATAGCTTTTGTTTCGGATTGGGGTTTAAGCTTGGCTAAAAGCATCTGGAGTATGAGTTTTAACAAAGGTGATGTTTTGCGCATCACCCCTCAGAGCATTAGGATTACTCAGGGCAATCCGGTCTGGACCCCGGGAATGGAACTGATTGCCTTTGATTATAATGACCTTGACCAATGGGAATTGAATAGAAGGATATTTGTGGTTCATCCGGATGGAAGTAATTTTCAGCAGGTCACAGAGTCAGGAAAGTGGAGCGAAAATCCTAATTTTTCTCCGAGTGGGAAGGAGATTATTTATAGTTGTTATGACCGATTTAGTTCTCAGGATATTTGTATAAAGGATATTTCTGGAGGTGCGGAGCAGGTTCTAATTCGGGGAGATGGATATTACTGGGATGGCGCTGGGTATCAAGAGTATTATCCTGGGGGCTGGTATGGCACCAGAGTTTATCGTCCAACCTGGAGCCCGGATGGAGATGAAATAGTGTTCTTTGCCAGGCATCCAGTTCGGTCGGAAAGATGGAATTTATTAAGTATGGAGTTTGGCTCAACTACTTTAACGCCCCAAAGCGCCCCCCAAGTTCTGGGCTGGTTGCTTGATGGGAATACATTAAGTAATTCCTGCGAATTTGTTTATTTGTATGAATGCGCGCCAAAATTCACTCCGGATGGAAACGACTTGCTTTGCTTTTTGCAAGTTTTGAGAAAACCACCGAGAACTGGTTATCCCTGTAGATATTCTGCGACCTATTTTTCAGTGATTAGTTTTTGGGGCATTGCCCGAATTCGCCTGAAAGACTTAAAAGACCATCCTACCGCCTATCTCGGCAATTATATAGATAAAATCTATGACACCAGAGCGCTCCCCGGAATTTATAAAAACTTTCTGGCTTATTCTCCTGAGCTTGGTGGGATTCTATTTGCCAATAAATTTAGTGATTATTTGACCCACTTTTATTTTCTGCCAGTTGATTCTAACTTTGTCCCGACCCCACCTGCATATTCGTTCTACTCCAATAGCTATAATAACACTTCGCCTGCGATTCCTCCCCCAATCTATCCCGGATTTTATCAGTGATGATTAAGAAGCTAAAGACCTTCATAAATTTAACCGAGAATCCTTCTGGGCTTTGGCTTTTTTTAAAAATTGGGTTTTGGGTCTATTTGGTCTCAACCATTATCCATATTTTTTCTCTTCCCCGGCTCTTGAAATTTATCACTCCCAGCAAACCCTCAAAGAAAAAATGGGAGAAAGAAAAATTAAATAACTTAATTTCTTTTTGGTTAGGGAGAAGAACATTGTTTTTAAGAAGCTGGTGTCTCAGACGGTCCTTGGTGCTTTATCGCTATCTTCGGCTTCAGGGAGAGCCTGCTCAGATTTTTTTTGGGATGAGAAAGGAGCAGGGGGAATTAAAGGGACACGCTTGGCTGATGATTGATGGCAAACCCTTTATGGACAACGAGGATTTAAATTATCAGGTGGTTTATTCATATCCAGAGAAAAAGGGCAGGGGAGAGGGGGAATTGGAAGAACTATCACGGGTTATGGATTAAGCCTAGTGACCTTAAATAACCGGAAATCATCAATTCTGGTCTCTAAGGAAATCAGATAACCCCGAAGCTCAGTCCGGTCCTGAAAACCGAGCCATCGGAACATATCTTGAACCAAATAGACATTGTAATCAGTTGGATGCCAGATTATCCAATCTGGCTCAAAGCTCAAAAAATCTTTCCCCTCAAAGGTCTGATAATAAAAAGCCTTTCTAAACGAGATAAACTCCTGGGGAGCAAATTCCCGAAGTAGCCAGGAGAATTGTTCATCCCTTCTGTCCGAAATCATAAATTTAAGTGGCTTATCTTTGATTTGAGGGGCGAAGAACTCGGTCAGTTGAATCACCGATTTCTGTATTTTGGACTCATTCGCCAGGATTTTTAGCTCCGCGTTTTTCAATCGGTAGCTTATCCAGAAGAATTCCCCGGCGCTGATAATAATCACTAAAATAATCCCTGACCAGAACCTGCTCTGATTTCGGAAATAAAATAAAATTTGCTCTAAAAGCCAGACCCCATAAAAAATCAAAAGCAGATTCCATAAGACGAAAAAGCGAATCTGAGGATATAGCCCCTGCAAAATTGAGAGGTAAAGAAAAACAAAAAAAGCAACGGTGAAGATGAATAAGGGCTCATAAAAAAGCGCTCGCTTTTTTTGCCAGATAAAAATGACCAAGCCCATCAGGCAGAAACAGATAAAAGGCTTGCTCAGCTGAAGCGCAGGAAAGATAAAGAACCAGCTTAAGGCTTTAAGAGGTCCTGAGCCTGCGCCTCCACCAATTATCCGATTATATTTTGCGATTTCTAAGCTATGGAACAGGTTATGATTGATAATCAGGTCCTTGCCAAACCAGATAATCGCAGAAAGAGCAATGATTCCCGGAGCAATTATCCAAATGACGATGTTAGAAAATTTTATGGAATTCATCTTTTTAGGCGCAAGCCAAAAAAGCAGAGGAAAAGCCAAGAGCCAGCTTTCCGGACGAATCAATCCGCCCAGGAATCCAAATATAGAATAGTAAATCCAGGTTCTGGGCTTCTCCTTAATTTTTTCCCCAAAGTAAATTGCCAGCAAGATAAAGAAAATCGCAGGAGAGATGCTGGCGCCTTGAACCGTAATATCCAATAGGTCCGGCGCAAATCCGACCATAACCAAGCTCAACCAAGCAAAGGGAAAACTCAACTTTTGTCTCATCACCAAATAGAAAATAAAAAGCATTGCGCTGGAAAAGACCGCAACCATCAGACTAAGCGCAAGCGGACCACCGGCAAAAGCGAAAAAGCCGGTCAGCAAAGAATAGGGCTTAAAATAGCGGTAAGGAGTTGGATAAAGATGTCCAAGCTTTACCGACCGATAAATGTATTCCAGACTGGCATACTCATCATTGAGCAGGCAGGGGTAAAACTGAAAAATCCAGTAGCAAAAATATCCCAGGAAAAACAGAGAAAGTAATAGTCCCAAAATAATTTGATTGCGTTTTTTTAATTCCCCCAAATCAGTCATCCAGCCTTATAGACCCTATCCAGTCAGTGATTGAACTTATCTTTTGTGCTTTAAGATATTCCTTAAGCTCATTCAATATCTCAATCGGTGCTCTGGGATTAATTAGGCAAGCAGTGCCAATCTCCACCGCGCTTGCGCCCACTAATAAAAATTCTAATACATCTCTTCCTGAAAAAATCCCTCCACAGCCGACCACTGGAATTTTTACCGCTTTGACCAATTCAAAAACACTTGCCAAGGCAACCGGCTTTATCCCAGGACCAGATATCCCTCCTGTGATAGCGCCCAAAGCTGGCTTTTTGGTCTCAAGCTCTATTGCCATTGCCTTTAAGGTATTGCTCACCACGATTGCGTCTGCACCTGCTTTTTCCGCTGAAGTCGCCAATTCAACCGGGTCTGAGCGACTGGCGCTGAGCTTTACCCAGACCGGAAGCGCGCAATTGGCTTTTATTTCTCTGGTAATAGACTCCACCGTCTCTGGGTCTCTTCCAAATTCCAGCCCGCCTTTTTTGACATTGGGGCAGGAGAGGTTCAATTCTAAAGCGCTAATTCCCTCCTGGGCATTTAAAATTTTAGCCAACTCAACATATTCCTGCTCGCTCTCTCCAAAGATATTAACAATCACGCTTGCTTTTAATTTTTTTAATTTTGGAATTTTTTCCGAAATAAATTTCTCCACCCCGATATTTTCCAAGCCAATGGAATTTAACAATCCCGCATAAGTTTCATAAATCCGAGGGGGAGGATTGCCAGACCTGGGCTTAAGCGAGATTCCCTTGGTAACCACTGCTCCGAGTTTTGCGACTGAATAAAACCTCTGATAAGCATCACCATAACCGCAGGTCCCGCTTGCCAGAATTATGGGATTTTTTAATACGAGCTTTCCAATTTTAGTTTCCAGATTTATCATTTGACCTTGTCCCATTCAATCTCATCAAACCCAAAAACCGGTCCCTCCTCACAGGCTTTTAAATATCCGCCATTTTTATCAGGGACCGCACAACCTAAACAAGCTCCTATTCCGCAAGCCATCCTCTCTTCATAAAGCAGATAACCAGGAATTTTATATTCCTCGGAAAGTTCTGCTAACCTCTTCAACATTGCCTTGGGACCGCAGGCAAAGATATAATCCATTTTTTGCTTTTGGCAAAGCTCATTTACCAGCTCAGTAGCAAGGGCTTTTTCTCCCTTGCTCCCATCTTCAGTCGCTAAAAAAACCTTTATGGATTTTGGAATCCGATTCAA
>Ga0123519_10016451_pt1 | contig 10267 bp, 7 predicted proteins | sample YelNatPaOPRAMG02_FD_87396 | JGI IMG/M metagenome (GOLD analysis project Ga0123519, IMG submission 87396) | Hot spring microbial communities from Yellowstone National Park - Yellowstone National Park OP-RAMG-02 (version 2) | ecosystem: Environmental > Aquatic > Thermal springs > Hot (42-90C) ...
GCTAATGTATAAGAAACAGGGCACGTCTTCGCTTAGTCCGACACTGACATGGGGCTGGAACCCAGGCAAGGTGGGAACCAGCCCTTTTGTCGCGTCTCTGGCCCTCAATCCCCCATGGCCTTGCGCAGGTGGGCCATCGCCTCGGCAAGCGTCGTTCCCGTGTTGTACAGGCCGGCCCCCACCACCAGTACATTCGCCCCGGCCTGCACAGCGGCAGCCACCGTGGCCGGATTGATACCTCCGTCTACTTCCAATTCACCGTGCCAGCCTATCGCCTCTGTCTTCTGGCGCAGGCGCTGCAGCTTGTCCAGCGTCGCCGGAATCAGCCTTTGGCCACCGAAGCCGGGATTGACCGTCATGATGAGCACCAATTCCAGATCACCCAGGATCTCTTCGATGCTTGCCAGGGGCGTTGCCGGATTGAGTGCTACACCCGGCTTAACCCCCAGCTCCCTCATCTGTTGCACAACACGGTGTAGATGCACACAGGCTTCGACTTGCACAGTCAGGATGTGCGCTCCAGCCTCGGCAAAGGCGGTAATGTGTCGCTCTGGCTGCTCGATCATCAAGTGGACGTCAAGCGGCAGATTCGTCGCTTTGCGCAATGCCGCAACCACCGTTGGGCCGAAGGTAATATTAGGAACAAAGTGGCCATCCATGACATCAACGTGCAGGTAATCGGCGCCGGCCATCTCGGCCTGTCGAGCAGCATTGCCCAGATTGGCAGCGTCTGCAGTAAGGATTGATGCCGCAATCTTTGCCTTCATAACTACTCCTCTTGCGGCAGGGATTATACACCACAGGCGCGCCTATGTCCAGAAGTAACTGTTCACGTTTACCCTGGAAGCAGGTGCATCGGCATGCCTGTCGGGCAACCTCTGTGCTCCAAGAGCAACAGGCAGTGAACGCCCATCCCCATCCCCTTCCCGCGTGGCGCCCGATGGTGCGGGGCGTGCGACGGGAAGGGGCGGGGGACGGGGGCGACGCAGGTTTGATGCCTAGCCGCCGGAGGGCGGCTTCGCGCCGTTCCCACTGCACCTACCATCTGCCCCCGGTGCGTGGGCCGGGGTGGAGGCATTCCGGCGAAAGTGCTGTTACCCTAACCGTGAACAGTTACGTCTAAAACTGCCTTGTGAGATCGGCGCAAATGTGGTATGATTTGGGTATCCCATGGTTGATATGTTATGGCTCACTATGCCCAGCCCCGACATACCTGGAGGTCTGAGTGAGTAGCGATGACCCGGTCCTGAATTACGTTGCCGGCCGGTGGCGGTGCTCCACGGCGACAGACTACGTTGCCATCATCAACCCTGCCACCACAGAAGTGCTGGGGCAGACGCCCCTTTCGCCTGCTGCCGATGTAGATCAGGCAGCACAGGCTGCTGCAGCCGCTTTCCCCGCCTGGCGCCGCACGCCTGCAACAGAACGCGTCCAGTATCTCTTCACCCTCAAGAATCTGCTCGAAGAAAACTTCGACGACCTGGCGCGCACCGTGACAATGGAGTGTGGCAAGACTCTTGACGAGGCGCGAGGCGAGATGCGCCGGGCCATTGAGAACGTGGAAGTGGCCTGTGGCATCCCCACCATGATGCAGGGTGTCGTCTCCGAAGACATCGCTTCTGGCATTGACGAGACGATGTACCGCCAGCCGGTGGGCGTCTGTGCAATCATCGCCCCCTTCAACTTTCCCGGCATGATCCCCTTCTGGTTCATGCCCTACGCCATTGCCTGTGGCAATGTCTGTATCGTCAAGCCATCCGAGAAGGTCCCTCTGACCATGCAAAAAGTCTTCCGCTTGATTGAGCGATTGGGCTTGCCCGACGGGGTCATCAATCTCGTCAATGGGGCCAAGGACACGGTTGATGCCATTCTCGATCACCCGGCCATCCGAGCGGTGAGCTTCGTTGGCTCCACGGCCGTGGCGCGCCATGTTTACAGTCGGGCTGCGGCGAACGGCAAGCGGGCGCAATGCCAGGGTGGTGCCAAGAACCCGATTGTCATTCTGCCCGATGTCGACATCGAAACGGCGACTCGCATCACGGCTGACAGCGCTTTTGGCTGCGCCGGACAGCGTTGTCTGGCAGCGTCTCTAGTCATCACCGTTGGTGAGGCAAAGCAGACGTTCGGCTCGGCCATTGCTGAGGCCGCCCGGCAGCGGGTCGTAGGCTATGGGCTCGATGACGGCGTGCAGATGGGCCCGGTGATCAGTCGTCAGAGCAAGGAACGTATTGAGGCTTTGATCCGGCAAGGCTGTGATGAGGGGGCACACGTGGTGGTTGACGGACGAGGCGCGACGATTCCCGGTTATGAACATGGTTACTTTGTGCGCCCCACCGTTCTGGCCGATGTCCCCCCCGAGAGCATGCTTGCGCGCACAGAGATCTTTGGCCCCGTTCTCGGCCTGATGCATGTCGAGACACTGAACGAGGCCATCGCTTTGGTGAACAGTGGCAGGTACGGCAACCAGGCCAGCCTGTTCACGTCAAGTGGCGCGGCTGCTCGCGCCTTCCGCTACGAGGTAGAGGCCGGCAACGTGGGCATCAACATCGGCGTCGCCGCACCCATGGCCTTCTTCCCCTTCAGCGGATGGAAGGAAAGCTTCTTCGGCGACCTTCACGGCCAGGCTATGGACGCCGTGGACTTCTTTACCCAGAAAAAAGTGGTGGTCGAACGCTGGCCCGCGCAGTTGTCTCGCATCTTCTGATGCCTCCCGGCGTTGACAGAGTGCTCTATGCCCCGGCTAGCTTCAGAAATGCAGGTGTGGGCAAGCCTGTCTTTACACAATGGCCTTAGTCCGGCTCGCGCTTGTGCTCCTGACCGACCATGACATTGCCAACCCGCTACTATTCTATATACTCATGAGGAGATTGACATGCGTGTTGCTGAAGTGGTTGTGAAAATCCTAGAAAGCGAGGGCATCGAGGTTGCCTTTGGTATCCCCGGCGCTGCTATTAACCCGACTTATGAGTTCCTGGGCAAGTCACAGAAGATAAAGCATTACATTGCACGTCATGAGGAAGGCGCCGTCCATGCTGCCGATGGCTATTTCCGAGCATCGGGCAAGATGGCCTTGGCCATCTGCACCTCAGGCCCGGCCGCTACCAATCTGGTCACCGGCCTCTACACTGCTCAGATTGATTCCATGCCGCTGATTGCCATTACCGGCCAGAATGTGCGAGCCCAGCTCGGCAAAGAGGCATTCCAGTGTGTTGACATTGCTACAATTGCCCGCCCCGTGTGCAAGGGCGCCTGGTGCATCACCGAACCCCTCCAGGTTCCCGCCATCATGCGTCAGGCATTCTGGACGGCACGCGAGGGACGCCCCGGGCCCGTCCTGATTGATCTACCGCTCGACGTGCAGATGACCGACATTCCCTACGACCCTGCCCTCGATGCCCCCCTCCCCATCTACAAGGCGGCACCCAATGAGCAGCAAATCGCTCAGGCGATAGACATGCTGCTGGCCGCAGAGAAACCGGTGGTCATCATGGGTGGCGGCGTCATACTGGCCGGCGCAACGGAGACGTTCCGCGAATTCGTCGAGTATCTGCAACTACCGGTAGTCACAACCTACATGTCCACAGGCGGCTTCCCGGCCAATCACCCCCTGCATGTTGGGCACATCGGTATTCAGGTCGGCTCACCCTTCGGCAATCGTTTCTTCCTCGAGTCCGATCTGGTGCTTGGCGTCGCCAACCGCTTCACCGATCGCCACACCGGCAAGCTCGAGGTCTACACTCGTGGTCGTCGCTTCATTCATATCAATGTTGATCCGTCGGCCATCGGCCGCATCGTACCGACCGAGCTGGGCATCATCGCCGACGCCAAACTGGCCCTTGAGGCTCTGCTGAGGGTCGCCAAGGCAAAGACCCCGCGCCGCCAGCCGTCTGAGCGTGTCAAGGAGATACCGGCGCGGCGGGCAACCATGGCCCGCAAGACAGATTATGACCAGGTTCCCATCAAACCGCAGCGTCTCTATCAGGAGATGAACGAGTACTTTGGAGCCAATACTATCTACACCACAGGTTGCGGCTTGACCCAGATCTGGTCTGGTCAATTCCAGATGACCTCACAGCCACGAACCTATCTGGCATCCGGCGGAGCCGGCACCCTAGGATACGACCTGCCGGCTGCCATCGGCGCCAAGATTGCCCGCCCTGAGGCAACGGTGGTCGCCGTCATGGGCGATGGCGGCTTTGGTTTCATGATGGAAGAGATGGCGGTGGCCTGCCAGTACAAAGTGCCGATTATCGTTGTCATTGTCAACAATGGCTACCTGAGCCTGATTCGCCAGAATCAGAAGTATGCATACAAGTATGAGTATGGCGTTGACCTGACCTACGATGGACAGGGCATGGACTTTGTCAAGATCGCCGAAGGCTTCGGTGGATACGGTGAACGGGTTACCAAACCTGAAGAAATAAAGCCTGCTCTCGATCGCTGTGTTAAGTCGGGAAAACCGGCCGTGCTCGATGTGATCGTCGAGCGCGAGACCGACGCCTCCATGGGCGCCAGCCTCGACGCCATTACAGAATACGTGTAGTCTTCTCTGCATGACTATCCTGCCGGCGGTTGCAAACCGCCGGCAGGATGGCCGGTCAAAACCTGCTCAGGCTGTTTTTCAACCGGAACCACGGGGGGTACGTGGATGCAAAGACCCATCCTGGCTATTACCATGGGCGACCCGGCGGGCATCGGGCCGGAGATCATTGTCAAAGCCTTGCGTCATGAAAATGTCTATGGGCGCTGCCGACCACTGGTGGTGGGTGACCGGCGCATTCTGGAGCGAGCACTGCAATGTGTTGGCGGTGAAGCTCCCCTTCTCGATGTCGTTGAGGCAAAGACCATTGCCGCAGGGCGATACGCGGCAGGCTGCATCACCATCCTCGATCTGAAGAATGCCGATCCGTCAGAATGCCCCATCGGTCGGATCAGCGCTGCCGCAGGTAAGGCGGCTGTGGAGTATGTCTTCCAGGCCTGTGACCTGGCCATGGCCAGAGCCGTGGATGCCGTTGTCACCGCACCGCTGAACAAGGCTGCCATGAACCTGGCAGGCTTCAACTACGCCGGCCACACAGAGCTGCTGGCCGAACGTACCCGTGCACGGCAGGTCAGCATGCTGCTCATTGCTGACACGCTGCGGGTGGTGCATGTGAGCACTCATGTTTCGCTGGCCGAGGCGATTCGGCGGGTGACAACAGATCGGGTCAGCGAGGTCATCAACCTGGCACAGGCATCGTGTCTGGCCCTGGGTATTCACCATCCTCGTATTGCCATTGCCGGGCTTAATCCCCATGCGGGCGAGGGTGGCCTGTTCGGCGATGAGGAAGAGCGGGCCATCATGCCTGCCATCAGCGCCGCGCGTGCCAGAGGCCTCGATGTCTCGGATCCACTGCCGCCGGACACCGTCTTCCTGCGTGCCGTCAAAGGCGAGTTCGACATCGTCGTGGCCATGTACCATGACCAGGGGCACATCCCCATGAAGCTGTTAGCCTTCGATAGCGGCGTCAATGTCAGCATCGGACTGCCCATTATCCGCACGTCGGTGGACCATGGTACCGCCTTTGATATTGCCGGAACGGGCAGGGCAAGCGAGAAGAGCCTGATGGCAGCCATTGATGTTGCCCTGCAAATGGTGCATGCAGGCAAGGGCTAGAAGGGGCAGGACAGGCATGTATCTGGGCACTTTGCCCTGAGCCATCTACCCTGTCGGGGGGAGGGACGACGATGTCTCAGCTTGCGATTATTGCCGATGACTTGACCGGCGCGGCGGACGCTGCTGCGCCGTTTGCCCAGGCCGGATTCTGTACGTATCTCAACCTGACGCCGGGGATGTCGCCGCCCGCCGATGTGCTGGCTATCTCCACCGAGAGCCGTTATCTTGCGCCGGCGGCGGCGCGCGGCCGGGTCTACCAGGCAGTTGCGCCCTTCAGCGATGCCACATGGGTGTTCAAGAAGATAGATTCAACGCTGCGCGGCCAACCCGGTGCCGAGTTGGATGCAGTAATGGATGTGCTCGGCGTCCGGCAGGCCCTGGTTGCTCCTGCTTTTCCCGACCAGGGACGTACCACCGTTGGCGGGCAGCAGCGGGTGAACGGACTTCCGCTGGAGAAGACGCCCTTTGCCTGTGAGGTGTCAACATCGGATGTTGCCCTGGTTCTCTATCGTGGCCTGCATCGTGTTGTGCACCTGCTCGACCTGGCCACGGTGCGCCGCGGTGTTGATGCTGTATGCACAGCCATCAACGGTCTTGGTGTCTACGTTGCCGACGCCGAAACAGATGATGACCTGATAACGCTGGCCAGGGCTGCCGTCCACAGCCGCTTGCACCTGCTCTGTGGTTCGGCCGGCCTGTCTCGCGCCTTGGTGAACACTCTGCCCCTGACGCGCACTCCCTGTCCACCCGTGCCTGCCCATCACGTCGTCAGGCCGGTCCTGATTGTTGCCGGCAGCAGGCATCCGCGCACCCTGCGCCAGGTGTATGCGGCCTGCGATGACGGCGCCGCCCTGATCTCCCCCGACGCCGATTTTGCTGCAGACAACCGGGTGCTGGATCACGTCGTCAGAATGACTGCCGACTCGCTTGCCGGCGGTCGGCACACGGTCCTCAGCACGGCAGCCATGGCACCCTCGCCATTGGGGGGCGAGGCTGTTGCCGCCGCGCTGGCCCAGGTGGTGCGTTGCCTTGCCTCGCCCGATCGCATCGGTGCCCTGATTCTGACGGGCGGCGATGTGGCTGCAGCCATCTTGAGTGCACTAGAGGCCACAGCGCTACACCTTCAGGGCGAACTGGAGAGCGGTATTCCCTGGGGTGTTTTGGTCGGTGGGCTGCTTGCAGGCATACCGGTGGTGACGAAGGCCGGCGGCTTTGGCGACGACGACACGCTGGCCGAAGCGGTAGCATTCCTGACACCGGTCCTCAACAGATAGTAGGTGACGGGGCACATCTAGATCTGACAACTGAAGTCGCAACCTGCGATGGCACAATGCCGACCTTCGCCGGCAGGTTGAGTCACCGCAGGGCAACCTGGCATGCAGATGGGAGCGATTCCGATTGCCCACGCCGACATGTCCCATCACCCACAGATTGCAGGATCGAGCCCCTGTGGCCTACCTCTGTGTCACCTGCATACGTACACGCGCCTGCTGTGTCACCGCCTCGGGCAGCAGAAAAGTCAGCCGCTTGAGGATGGCCGGCTTCTTGTTCTCCCTACTCTCTTTCTCCAGGTATTCGGCGGCGAATGCTGCACCCTGCGGGGCTTCGATGGTCATGCGCAGGGTATGATGCCGGCCACGAATGATGGCTGTGGGCCCGTTCACCTCGACCTCAGACCAGGTCACGAAGGCCTCTTCCACCGGCAGCGGCGAGTCGGAGAAGCGGAACTCATCCTGAAGCACAATCGAGCCCGCGTCTTTGCCCTGAGCGATCAACGTTATCTGCCGCCGTGCGCTCTGCAGGTTCTTGACGGCGTAGGCACGGGTGAAGTCTACCGTTGCTCGCTTCTCCCCATCGCTCGTATCCACTGTGATGGTGCCCTCATACTGACGGCCTTCGGGTTGGAGCTCGCCTCCGATACGCGGAACGCTATGACCGTAGGAGTTGCAGAAGATGTTTTGATAGCGTTCGGGCCCAAAGTATTGCCGTGTATAGAGCCCGGCACCGGGATCGGTCAGCAAGCTCTCGCCGGCGATGTGCACCATGAAGCTGCCAATATCATTGTTGTTGTGCGGCACGGCGTTGTGGCCCCCCTTGATGACAATCACCACCGGCGTACCGAATGGCGTCTTCGCCACCATGCGGGCGACGGCACCGGACGGCAAGAATGCATCGCCAAGCTCGATATCCTTCGGGCGCCTGCCGTCCCACCATAGGATATTACGCAGAGTGGACGTCAGCCGCCAATCGCTCTCGGCAGGTGCCGGCCCGGCGATGACATTGTAGAGAGAGCGCTCGCCGGTGCGTTCGGCCAGACGGGCAATGTTACCGGGGTTGAAAGCGGATTCCTCGTGCGAGTCGGCGAAACAGGTGAAGTGACCTGGCGAGAGCTGTACCTTGGCCGGATAGCCGGCAATAAGTCGCATACGCTCGCTGGTCAGCAGATCAATGACCCCATTGCTGCCTGCCCGCAGCATCTCCGCCAGGGGGATGAAGTTGAGCAGCCCATAGTTCCAGTAGCCGACCCCTTCCGAGGATGTACCATCCGCTTCGAAGGCAGTGTCAACGAAGGTGTGCAGTCCGTCGAGGGCAATGGCAACGGCCCGGGCCGCCCGCGTGGGCACGGGGTCGAGCCATAGAAATGTGGCTGCCACCGCGCTATTGCAAACGCCATTCCAATTCATGTGCGCTTTGTACCAGCCCATCTCCTGATACCAGGTCAGATACGGCTGGAAAATTCGCTCTTCTACCTCGCGACGGACACGGGCGTGGATGTCTGCATCGAGGGCATCGCCGAGAAGCACGAGAGTCTCTGCCAGGTTATAGGCTGTCTCGGCAGAGAAGAGGTCAATGGCACGTCTGGAATGGGCAGGAAGCACCCAGGTTGTTTCCTCGCAGATAGACCAGATGTAATCCTGAACGATGGGCTTCAGCTCCGTCTGGCCCAAGAACATGCGTAGGGCTGCCGCCATCAGGCGATGCCGCTTCAGGAAATAGGGTGTCTCGTACTGCTCGCGGTCGCCCGTGAGCGCAAACAGGGATGATTTGCTGTAGGTTGTCTGGGGAATCTGTTCGATTCCTTTCATCAAGTCTTCCGTTTGGGTCAGCACTTCTTGCGTTGCCGCAGACGAGCGCAAGGCCGCGGGATCCTTACGTGCTGCCTCAAGCTCGGGGAAGAACGATGCCCCGCCCGCCAAGAGGGTATGGATCTGTTCAGGGGTGAGGGAGTATGGATCAGCTAGCTTGTCGGCCATGGCTTTTTTCCTCCTGATATGCTTTTATCCATTCCTCATCGCACACAACATGCTTGATGGTCTGATAGCGGTAGCTATAGGTCAGGTGCAACAGGCCATCACGCGTTTGGATGAGCCAGGGATAGGCGAAGTCGCCGTCGCCACTCTCAACGATCCTCTGGTGTGGCCATGTCTTGCCCTCGTCCTCAGAAAGTACGAGATTCAGCGGCGTACGCCGATCATAGCTGTCGTTGAAGGCGAGGATAAGATTGCCCGAGGCCGTCTTCACCAGGTCAATTCCCGAGTTTGGATTCTTGAGGTTGGTAGGGGTTGCCGTTGTCCAGGTTTGGCCGCCATCCCATGATCTTGCCTGCCAGATGTGCCCCTGGCCCACTGCCACATGGCCGAGGCCAGAGGCAAAATAGCGCATGTAGCAGAGCAGCGAGCCATCTGACAGCTCAACAACAGTGGGGTGGATGTTGGGCGGTGAGGAGAAAATAGGGGCAGATGGCCGCCAGCTCTTGCCATTGTCATCCGATAGCAGCATGAGTGAGTGCAGATGCGCCTCGTCGTAGATAGGCAGAACGATGCGCCCGCTGGATAGCACAATGGCCTTGTTGCGGTAGAGCCAGCCCAATTCGTCATGCAGCACCACCGGCTCACTCCAGGTGTAGCCGTTATCCGCCGACGTCTTGTACTTGAGCTTACACATGTTCCAGGTTGGCCCGTACATGGTGGCATAGAAGAGCCACAGCATGCCATCGGGTGCCACGAAGAGGACAGGATTGCCCTCCGAATGGCCGGGGGTAGCCGCCAGAACGTGAACAGGGCTCCACGTCTGCTCGCCGGCAGGATGGCGAGCCCCGGCAATGACAACGTCGCTGGCCGTCTCGTAGGAACCCTCGTACCAGGCTGCTAGTAGATCACCATTGCGCAGCTCGACGATGGTAGATCCATGACAGCGTCTGCCCCACAATGCCGGAGGAAGCCCGGGGCGGGCAGGGATCGCCGGTGGCCAGTCTCTGCAGAAAATTGTTTCGGCGCTGAACATGTTGCAGTTGCTCCATGCAGCAGGGGGATACCAGGCCCTGCATTGGTGGATTGTGTGCAAGCGCATTATGGCAGATACCCACACAGGTGTCAATAATGCTCGATCAGGGGCTGGACACGTAACTGTTCACGTTTACCCTGGAAGCAGGTGCATCGGCATGCCTATACCCTCCCGCAGGTTACCCAAACCTGCGGGAGGGTCAAATTGCCCCGCCCACGGGGGTGGGCCAGGGTGGGAGCATTTCAGCAAAAGTCGTGTTACCCCAACGGTGAACAGTTACCTGGACACTATGTCTTGACACCACACACCTCAACCTGTATAATCTTA
>Ga0123519_10016452_pt1 | contig 10267 bp, 8 predicted proteins | sample YelNatPaOPRAMG02_FD_87396 | JGI IMG/M metagenome (GOLD analysis project Ga0123519, IMG submission 87396) | Hot spring microbial communities from Yellowstone National Park - Yellowstone National Park OP-RAMG-02 (version 2) | ecosystem: Environmental > Aquatic > Thermal springs > Hot (42-90C) ...
AATAACGGTTGTGGCAAAGCTTTTATTTGGAGGGCTTTAACCCATTTTGGAAGGTGTTTGTGTTGAAAAAGTATTGGTGGGTTCTCATAGCCATATTCGTGGTTCTAGGCATTGTAACTCTCATCCCCGCGGATGCAAGCAAGCCCTGTTTATTGGGCTACGAGGCGCACTGCAGCTTTACGCCAATAAGCACCATAATATGCTGGATAATAGCCGCCATATTTTACGGGGTTGGCAAAAGAAAAGCCTAAAAGCCCATTGCTCGCCAAATTTTCCCTTAATTTCTTTTGTGCTTGTTCCTCGGCTTAGAGCAATGGCTAGCGCTAGATTTATTTTAATGGCCCATTCTAATGAGTTATTTTGGGAAGGAAAGCATTTGGACAGTAAGTGTTATTCGGTTTGTTGCGTTATACTGCTTTTCTTATTTAGCGCTGCAATCGCATATGCTAATGATGAAAGTATAGTATATGATCCCGACTTAAGTCAGCCAGAGACTTATTGGCTTTCCACCGGATGGACTCATGGAAACGGTAGATGGAACTCCAATGTTAGCAATGGTGTAGCTTACCTTTATGTTAACGACTTAAACGATACGGGGTGGACTGGAGCAAAAATCCAGCAGGGCATAATGCCCCACAACTGGAACCGGTCGCATCCATTGCGCATTAACCCAATCGTAAACTCCACCACCAATTTTAAAATCGAAGTCAAGTTGAGGCTGTCGAATGTAACCTTCACAGCCGTAAACGAAACATGGGTTAATGTCGGCGTAAGCCTCTGGATGCAGAGACCAAACACAGACTGGAACAGCTCCGACCCACAACTTGAAGTTGGGCTTAAACTCTTCTGGCTGCGCAACGGTGAACCACAGCACAATCCCGTTCACTTCCAAGGAGATTTGGGAAACGACTATCACAGCTTGTTTGACGTTTACAACGAAAGCGCATCCGACATTGGAAAATGGATTGAAATCGAATTTGACGCCCAGCCCTACACGTCTCAGGCTCTTGAACAATGGAAAATTGAATCCGCCACACTGTGGAATGTTGAAGTCTACTTAGAAACCAAAGGCGGAGCCGGAAGCTTAGAAATAGATTACATTCAAATATGCCTTGATCAACCCATCCCAGAATTTACAAATCACGCTTTCATTCTAATTCTCTTAGCAATCTCCACGATTCTGATTTTTAAATTGATGAAACGCCAATCGTGAAAAACAGAGTTAAACTATTTTCAAGCTGCCCAGAAGGGGATTTTCTTCCGCATTAGGTTGACGTACTCGTTTAGGGCTTCCTGCTCGTCGAGTGTAAGCCTATCCATAAACTCTTTAAGCAAGGCTTTTGCGTGGGGCTCCGGCACCTTAACATACAACACGTCCTTTTCAAAAATGTGCCTTCCCACCATGGGCTTGTCCAGGCTTATGGCCACCTGCATGCCCTGTTTCGCCTCTGAAAGGGCTTTGCCCTTCTCTTGGATTTGCTGTATCTCGCCCACCTCCTCGCCGTCTTCAGCCCTTATTAAGCTGTATTTTGGCCTTATCCTGCCGGCTAGAACTTCAACGCCTACAATAGCTGGTTTGGCGCGTCTGAAAACGTAGCCCTCCAATATGCGGATTTTGCCGGGTTTAACCATTTTTTCAAATTCAGCTGAAAATTTTGCTTCTCGTTGAGCTTTAAACCATGAAATATAGTTTTCTATCAAATGATAAATTATTTTCTCCCTGAAAATTTGGACGCCCAAATTTTTGGCTTCTTCTTCAGCGTCAGGCAAAACTTTAACGTTAAAGGCCAATATAACGCCGTATAGGGGTTCATGCTCCCTTACAATGGCGGCTTCTGTGATGTCCCTCTTGGAAACGTCGCCGATGTCCGCTAAACGAACCGGCACATTGTTCCGCTTCAAGTTTTCAGCTATGGCCTCCAAAGACCCCAAAGTGTCAGCCTTCAAAACAACACCATCAACATCCGTTGCAATCCTAATCTTCTCAATCTCCTCGGAAACAAGCCGCACATATTTTTCGGGGTCCTCCCCTTCCTGGACAACATATAAGGGTGCGCCTGCCACAGCTCCCTCCAAGTCTGGTGCCACAATCTTCACTCCAGCCGCCGCCGAAACCAGTTCCACAGAGGAGAATTTGTCTCTGGGATCCCTAATCTCGTCCAGCGGTTTTGGGACGAGGATGGCTCTAACACGGGTTGTTATGGGTTTTTCCTTTCCACCCACAACAATCAAGTCTTCCCTTTTCAAGGTTCCATCATAAATTATGGTGTTGAGGGTGAGTCCAAGTCCAGGCTCCTCCTTAACTTCCAGAACAGTGCCTTTCGCCGGTCCAGCCGTTGTCTGCAACCGTTTCTTTAAGTACTGCTGTGTCAAACCAACCAAAACAGCTAAGAGCTCTGTTATGCCCTCGCCCGTTTTGGCGCTGGTGGGTACAATAGCCACCGTCCGCGTAAAGTCCTTTATGCGGTCAAAGCGGTCAGCCCTAAAACCCAAACGGGAAAAAGTGCCAATAATCTCATATAGGCGGTTGTCCAAATCCTCCCGAACATACTTGTCCTGCAACTGATAACTTTTCAGAAAGGGCGTGTCCGGATAAGAGTTCCAGCCTGGAATGCGGTCAATCTTGTTTGCGGCTACAAGAAAAGGTGTTTTCCGCGCCTTCAAAATCTCAATGCACTCATAGGTTTGCGCCTCAAAACCGCGAAGAACGTCAATTACCAAAATGGCTATGTCAGCGACGCTTCCGCCCCGCCTCCGCAAATTCGTGAAAGCCTCATGACCAGGCGTGTCAATAACAAGCAAACCGGGAATCTCTATTTCACCCTTAATGGTGGAAAGCAGCGGACCAACCATCTGCCTCAAAGTGTCAACTGGAAAGAAGCTGGCGCCAATATGCTGGGTCATGCCACCAGCCTCACGGGCTTGAACACTGGTCTTGCGAATCTTGTCCAAAAGCAAAGTCTTACCAGTATCCACATGCCCAAGGACACACACAATCGGCTGCCTAATAGACATGGCTTACTCCTCTACTGAACAACAGCAAGCCAACCTTTCAAACTAATAAACTGTGCCCTAGATAAATGCTGTTTCTGCAGATGAAAAGGCTACTCTGCTTTTGCGATAATTAGGAATAGTCCCACGGCAAGGATTATGATGCTTAGGAATCCGAAAAATCCCGTGAAGGCGCCTAAGGCTTGAGTGCTTGTCAGCGTGAAGTATGTGGCTAATGCGCCAACGATTATGAGGATTAAGCCAAAGAATTTTTCTGCCGCTGTTATTCCGAAGCCGCCTTCTTCGCTCATGACCGCATTCCGCCTTTATATGCCGTTATGCTTTTTACATAAAACGTGAAGGGGTTATTTTAAATTTCCCTCGCCTATTTTGTTTCTTCAAGTTTTGCTGGCAGATATTCGTCCACTATGTAGGTTAGGCCGTATCGGCTGAAGGCCTCCTGTTCTGCCTTGCGTTTTATTTTCATGAAGGTTTTTATCTCCCTTTGCCATAAGGGGTCTTCCTTGTACCGTGGGTCTTTCTGCAGCTCATAAAGCCTCTTCATGTCAATTTCGTCCAACGGGTCTGTTGGCAGCTTGTAGTTGACTATGTCTGTTGCCCATACGCCGCTCCATTTGGCGTCTGGCGTTGTTAAGTCCCTTAGGTGGGCGGCGTTGGCTGAACCCGAAATTATGACCATGGCTATGTGCATTCCCCAAGGGTCGCCGTCGGTGAAAATGTAGACTGGCAGTTTGAGTTCGCGGTTAAGCCTCCTAATAAAGTGGCGTGTCGCCCGTGGCGCTTGTCCAGCCGTGAGCACGAGGATGGCGTTAAACTTTTTGTGCACATTCTCTTCTATGAAACGGGTGAACAAGCCGCCCTTTTCGATGGCTATGACCTTGTCCGCGGAGGTTTCCACGAAATCCGCCGAGGTTAAGGCTGGACCTATCATGACACCGTCTGGGTGCGACGTTAAGTTTAGGGTTTTTCCCTCATAACCCGGCACCGTATAGCGAATTGTTAAGTCGCCGAAAACCGCTGAGCGTTCTTCGGGGAATATGTTGAAGTCTTCTCGGGAGAAGCCTAAAACCGTTTCTAAATCGGTTATTATATTGTTGGATTCCTGCTGGTCTTTGAAAGTCATTTCGTAGGCTTGCGCCGAATAGTAAACGTCTCTAAGCGTCGATGTTTTCCGCTGGGATGTAAGCTCATAGGAGAAGAGGGCTGTCCAAACAAGTTGGGCGAAAGGCTTCAAGTGGCGGATGTTGCGGGCGCTTCGCTTAACCTTTTTGTCGCCTAAAATAAACTGGCGGAAGTTTGGGTCGTAGTAAATGTTTTCTGTGGAGCGGCTTGGCATTTCTATGGATGGGAAGTATCCCCTTTCAATCTGTTCATAGATTCGCGTTCCAAGATTTTCGAGGCTGGCTAAAACCTCTTTTCGCCTTTCCATTATGCTGCTTCTATACTCCCTCGGCTCCAAACTTTCTCACACTCCTCAAAAGCTTCTCAATATCGGGAGGCTTCTCCTTCCCAGCAAGCTTCGCCGAGAACTGGGCTATTTTTGGCAGGTATTTGCCGAAAACTCCGAGGCGTTTCCGCTCTTTGTCAACGTGCTCCCTTCGCGTTAAGAAGCGTTGAAGTTGACGGGCTACTTCCCTTAAGCCATTGGCTATTTCCCGCCTCACTTCCGGCCTGTCGGCTATAAACTCCTTTCCAACGGTTTTGTATGGAACTTTTGTGCTGCATATGTGCACAACTATGGCTATGGGCATGTCTGGCGAAACCTTGTAGCGGCGCCAGTTCATGGCGTTGATAACTTTAACTGAAACGTCGCTTGCCTCATCATAAAGCAAAGGTATCCTATTGGCGAAACGGTAAATTAGAAACCCGCCTCTTTGTGGAATTTCCCCACCGTAGGCGATTGCCACTTCCACAATAAACGGGTGTCCCGCATATGTGGCGGGTTTCCGCTGGTGGACCGCCACAAACTCGGGTTTTAACTCTTTCAAAACCCCAGTCTTTAAAAGTTCCTCACCTAAAGGCGAGAGGCAACTTGCGTCTGGGGGCAAAAACTCTTTGAACTTTTTCAGCATGTGCATTAGTCTGACAACTTCTTCATGGGAAAGCTTCTTCGGATTTTTGGATGGGCTTATCCCACTGAATTCCAGAAACTTTCTGGCAGTTATTTCGCCGACCCTGTGGAAGTGGTTTTTCAAAAACTCCAACATGTTGTTGTAAGGCGTTACTTGTATGAGGCGTTGGAGAAGCTCCACGTCTACGCCGTAGGGATGCGGAAGCGTTTCCTTAGGCGGGTCTGGCATGACGGTGGTAGCTCTTGTAAACTTGTACAATCTTCCTTTAGGGTCTACGAAGGTTATGTTGGCGTAGGGGTTCACCATGGCCGTCTGCTTGAAATATTCTAGGATTTTCGGCATAGCCCTCAAATAGTCGCCTTCAAGGCTGAACTCGACAACAGTGCCCCGCCAACCCTCCTTGTTCAGAAAAACCTTTCTGTCAAGAATTATTGGGCGGTTCCTTTGAATGTCAATCATAAGCTTATACATGAAAATCTTGGAGGATGGACTTGTACTCGAAATTATGGTGGCTGGCTGATGGGTTGTTATCTGTCCATACAATATAGCCATTTTGCCGCCGAGGCCGAAGGTTCCCCTTTGCTGTTTCAGCTTGTACTTTGAACCGTAAAGCACTTGTCCAAAGGCTGGGGGGATGTGCCGCGGCGGGACACCGCAGCCGTTGTCTTCTACCCTCAGCTTGTAGATTTGGGTTTCTTTGCTTGCTTCTCCCTCGAAGGAAAGCCTTACATAAATTTCTGGCGGTATTTTGAGGCTTTCAGCCGCATCCAAAGAGTTTTCCACAAGCTCTCTTATGGCGGCGAAAATCGCCCTAGTTGGGTTTGTGAACCCGGCTATGTCGCGGTTCCTATAGAAAAAGTCTGATGCGCTTATCTCTTCGAAGGTTACTTGCGCCACCTAAGCCTCCACCAGCACCTCTTGAACAGATTCACCTTCTACGTATGCGTGGCATCCACATTAATTTAACTATGCGGTTCGGCTAGAATCCCTTCATTTCTTAAAGGGTTGTGGAAACAGCTTCCTCAGCCTATTTACCTTAACCGTTTCAAAGAGGATTTTGCCACCCTCAACTTTTGCCGTGACAATTTTAATCTCGGAGCTTTCCGCAAAATCCGAAATATATTGGAGGCATGCACCGCAAGGCTTTATTTCGCTTTTATTTTTCGCATCCACCACAACGGCTATTTCCTTAACCTTTTTGTTCCCGTGCAGAACTGCATGGTGTATGGCGCATCTTTCAGCGCATACGCCAAGCCCAGAAATCCAACTCTCCACATTGCAGCCGCCATAGATTTTGTCGTCTTCCGCTAAGACTGCCGCGCCTACACTGAAGCCCCACAGCACATAGGCATTTTTTAAGGCTTCAGCAGCCTCCTCCAGAAGTTTTCTTTCTTGTTCCGTGATTTTGCATGTTTTGCTCATTAGCTTCACTCTTCCTCTGCTATGCTTGTGTGGCGTACATAGTAATATTCGCCTATCTCCTTCTGCCACTTGTCAAGCTTTGAGCCTTCCTTATTCACCCGTGGCCTCTTTGTCACAGGGTCTCTTCTGAAGGTTACATTCATCTCCTTTAGGAAGGCGTTCATGCCTTCCCTTAGGCTGACGGGTGGGTTTGCATAGCCTTTCACGCCTGGCTCGCCTGTGAAAATCATTAGGCGGTCTGCAATGAAGTCTTGGGCGACCACATCGTGTTCCACAACGAAGGCTGTGGCATTGCGGGCTTCGACAACTCTGCGGATGGTTCTCGCCATGTTTAGCCTTTCTTCCACGTCTAAATAGGCGCTGGGCTCGTCTAAAAGGTAAAGGTCAGCCTTTTTTGAGAGGCAAGCGGCTATGGCTGCCTTTTGCAGTTCGCCTCCGCTGAGTTCAGCCACGTTTCTATCGAGAAGCTTGTTTAACCCGAGGGGCTGGAGGATTTCAACCTTATACCAGCTTGACGTGAACTCGTCTTTAGCTATGCTTGTTAAGAGTTCCTGCACGGTGCCCTCATACTCAGCCGAAATATACTGGGGCTTATAGCTTACCGCCAACTCTTTAAACTCTCTTCCATCATCCGCCTTCTCTATTCCAGCCAGAATCTTCACGAAGGTTGTCTTGCCTATTCCGTTGGGTCCAAGAATTCCTATGATTTCACCTTTTCGGATTTCACCGGGATAGGCGACAAGCTTGAATCCTTCGTAGGTTTTCTCCACTTTGTCCCATTTCAGTAGTGTTTCGCCGCCGAAGCCTATGGTGGGCGGTTTTTCATGGAAGATTATGGCTTCTTTTCTAAAGCGGATGTTCTCGTCTGGAATATAGCCTTGAAGGTAAATGTTTATGCCTGTTCTCACGCCGTGGGTATGGGAGACTATGCCGTAAACACCAGCCTCGCCGTAGAATATGCATATCTGATCTGAAAGGTAGTCGATTATTGCAAGGTCATGTTCCGCTACAACTATTATTTTCTCCTCTTTCTTCAGGCTTCTTATGGCTTTGGCGGCTTCAAGCCTCTGTTTCACGTCTAAATAGCTTGAAGGCTCGTCGAAGAGGTAAACATCTGCTTCGCGGCATATGGCAGCGGCTATGGCTACTCTCTGTAGTTCGCCTCCGCTGAGGGCTTTCAGTGGGCGGGTCCAAATCTTTTTCAGCTCCAACTGTTCTGCAACAGTGTCAAGCACTGCTCCCCGCTCATTCGCCTTGTCCAACAGTTCGCCAACATTGCCCGACACAACCCTTGGAATTTTGTCGACATATTGGGGTTTATGCACAACCTTAAGTTTGCCCTCGCTCATTTTCTGGAAATAATCCTGCAACGTTGAACCTCTGAAATACCGTATTATCTCCTTCCAGTCTGGCGGATTCTCATAGTTTCCAAGATTAAGCTTAACCTCGCCTGAAAGAATTTTCAAAGTTGTTGTTTTTCCAATACCGTTTTTTCCAAGCAAGCCCAGCACTGTGCCAAGCGCGGGAGTTGGAAGCCTATAAAGTTTGAAGGTGTTCGGTCCAAAACGGTGGCTGCAGTCCTTTTCCAGCTCGTCAGGCAAGTTTACTATGGATATGGCGTTGAAGGGACATTTTTTAACGCATATTCCGCAACCAGAGCACAAAGCCTCCACAATTAAAGGTTTAGCGTCTTCAAAGCGTATGGCTTCCACACGGCTTCTAATCATAGGACAGAAGCGATAACATTGCCTACCGCAACGTTTCGGCTTACACTTGTCCGTGTCAAGCACTGCAACCCGCGTCATAGTCACCAGCAACTAACCGTTTACTCATAAACTGAGAGCCTTAAAATCAGAAGGATGTGATGCTAAAAACTTTTCGGATATAAAGAAATTGGGAAAGCCTAAAATGGCTTGGCTTTTTCACCATTCCTCTTCTTCCCACTCTTCTTCTTCCCAGTCTTCTTCTTCCCATTCCTCTTCCTCTTCGAACACTCTTTTCACCTCCATTAAGCATGGTTTGGCATATGGAGAGCATCATAAGAATGTTTTAAACATTTTTATTCGACTTCTGTCGAGAATAAGCCTTCAAGAACAAGAAGGATTTTTAAATTTTACCTTAGAATTTTTGCCGTGAGGGCCACCTCTGGCTCGCGCATTTCAGGCGTTAAATAAGCCCAGCACAAGTGTTTGGAGTTGTGGGCTGCTCCAATTTGACCTTTAGTGTTTACGGCTATTAAGCCCATAGAATTGTAGGTTCCAGCCATCCGCTCATTAACTAGCCTTATCGCAGCTTCAACAGCCTCTTGGGCGGTTTTGCCGCTTTCCATATAATTGCAAACGGTTTTAGCCAAAACAAGCCTTATGGCTATTTCGCCAACACCCGTGGCGGAGCACGCTCCGCTCCGATTGTCCGCGTAGGTACCGCAGCCAATTAAAGGTGAGTCGCCGATTCTTCCAGGCAACTTTAACGGGAAGCCACCAGTAGAAGTTGCGGCTGCCACGTTTCCCTCCTTGTCGAGGGCAACGGCGCCCACAGTTTCCAAGTCAAAAAGCTCTGGATGCGCCTTAACCAGACTGGCGAGTTTCGGCAGCTCAAACTTCCCATCCAGCAAGGCTTGTTTCTGCTGCTCATAATACTTTAAGCGCAGCTCTATGACGGGGTTTCTCCTCTCAACATTAAACAGTTTAGCAAGCTTCTCGGCGCCTTCGCCTACCACGAAAACGTGGTCGGTGTGCTCCATCACAATCCTTGCAAGCTTAACAGGGTTTCGAATGTCCTTCAACAGCCCGGCTGCTCCAGCCCTCAAGCTTTTCCCATCCATAACAGAGGCTTCCATCTCCACGGTTTTATCTATGGTTAATGCCGAACCAAACCCAGCGTTAAAAACGCCGTCATCTTCCAGAACAGCCACTGCCTCAACGACAGCGTCAAGGGCGCTTCCGCCACCCGCCATCACATCAAAACCAGTTTTGGCAGCCTTCTTAACCCCTTCAAGTCCGGGATTAACCCGTTCGGGATGCCAGTTTCCAGCGCCGCCGTGAACAACAATCACGGGCTTCAGCGTCTTCATCTTCCTTTTCTCCCTTTCGAATCGGAAACAATAGAATTTACGTGTATAGATTTAAACTTAATGCCTAAAAGAAATTTACAGAGGCTTTCTTTGCAAGTGGTAATCCTTAAATTGCTTAAAATAGTTTGTAAATTATGGGATGATGTGAGGCGACGGCTAGGAGCTTTTAGGGCTGTGAAAGGCCAACTAACCTGCACTGACCAACACGCGTCTTTGCAGCAGCCTCAGCATAGGAAAGAGGTGTACGGGTGTGATTAGGGACTTTAACCTTTTGGCTACAACTTCACGGGGCAGCGAGGATGAGGCTTGCTCCGAACTTTGGTATTTGTTAAGCGAGGTTGGCGATTCTGCGCCGGTTGTCGACAAGACTGGGGTGGCTGGTTTGATTGCGGCTAGGACGGCTTTTAACCCCTTCGAAGTTATAGAAAAGTTTAGGCACATCCTCCGGGAGAGGCCCTACGAGTTCCGTTATACGCTTAGGGTAATTCCCATAGAGAAGGTGACTCGCACAGACCTCGGAGAAATTCAGAGGGCAGCCGCAGAGCTGAGCGCCAAAATAGCCCCAAACGAAAGTTTCCGCATAACCGTTGAGAAACGTTTCACGGAAACTTCCACAAAAGACATAATTGAGGCAGCAGCCTCCAACATTGAAAGGAAAGTCGACCTAAACAATCCCGACAAAATCCTC
>Ga0123519_10016457_pt1 | contig 10264 bp, 3 predicted proteins | sample YelNatPaOPRAMG02_FD_87396 | JGI IMG/M metagenome (GOLD analysis project Ga0123519, IMG submission 87396) | Hot spring microbial communities from Yellowstone National Park - Yellowstone National Park OP-RAMG-02 (version 2) | ecosystem: Environmental > Aquatic > Thermal springs > Hot (42-90C) ...
AACCTTCGGAAATATCGTCTGTTTCCAAAGCGTCTACTGGTTCTGTATCGAACGCACGCTCGAAGGAATCGTTGCGTACGTCGTGCAGATATGTTGCTGAAATGCAGGATACTTTCCATGAAAAATAAATCCGTGGCTCCGCGAGATGGATCGCCACCTTGTGCGAGACATTCATATGGTACGATCAATAATCCAGGAAGACCAGCTCGCTGTATGGATATACAGCGAACGGTCTCCGGGCGTCACCGCAGACCCATAAAATGTTCCATGATTCGTGATGACTGCGTACGGGCGTCACGCAACGAATCGACAGGCGATTCATGCGGCCGCTCAGCCTCGAAGAACAAAAATATCTAGTCACGACAATTGCGTACAAAACGGTCATGGCTTGCGCATCGCCCGCATGGCGTCGAAGCCAAAGCCAAAGCCGCCGCCGCCGCCAACGGACTTCCAGGGGGGCGCGCGCGCGCTCCGCCCACAGCTCCGAGGCCGGCAATCTCGCAGCACCACCAGCACCAGCACCAGCAGCAGCAGCAGCAGCTCTACTACTGGATGCCGTGACAAACAGCTCCGCGGCGAGACGAGTACCTCTGGAACACGTTGTTTTGGCTCTTCGTAGAGAGCGTTGTGGTGCATTGTGTCATGGGCATCACAGTCAGCATTTTTCGTCCGGATGATCGGACCGACAACGTCGCTTCTCCTGTGGAACGTGGGAATGCCTCGGCGCTCACTGACGCAGAGCGTTCGCTGCGCTCCTGGGCCGAGTACCACCCGACTGTTGCGCGGCACGCAAGTGTGCATGTACAGGCGCCGCACATAGACCTACAGGGTCCAATGCTGGACAGCTACGAAGAATCTCCATCGTTGTCGTTGTCCGGTCCGTGGAGTGCCGTATTGGAACCAGGGACGCGTTTTACGGTCTCCGGGGAGCTTCCCGAGGGTGCCGACACCTCGCGACGCACCAGCTGGCTGGGCCAGCGCGGCGATGCTGCGCGTCAGCGTACGAGCGCCGTCGTTGTGCCGGAGCTGACGACAATATCGAACACACCTTGCGGAAAACTGAATGATGGCTTCAAACAGGTACAGTTTTTGGACTTACTGGAGGCGTCCTGTTCGGTCTCGGAGCAGACGCCTACCACAGCCGCCTCCGCTGCGAATAAGCGCTCCTGTGAACTACACCCGCTTGATACCTGCATCACACACGAAGAGGCACTCTTGTCCTTCTTGTTACACTTGATCTGGACACCCTCGGATACAAATGCGAACCATGATCCTCTAGCGAACGAGGCCGTTTGGTCCGCTCTAGATGCGCGGTGGTCAACGACAGGAGTCTCAGCGCTGACGCGTCGAGAGGTGTGGCAGCTCTGCTTAGCCGTTTTGTGCGCATCAGCGTACGCGCCCTGCATCCACATGGCTTGCGGGGATGCTGATGCCTCATCGCCGTGCGAGGTTGGCGTACAACCGCCCGCTTCGTCAACGACATCGTCGACACGCGGGTATGCGTCCCGTCGGCTGGGCGCAAGCGTCATGGACACCGTGACTCGCGCGTCAGCAGCAGCAGCAGCAGCAGCAGCAACAGCAACAACAACAGCAACAGAAGGCCCACCGCGCATCCAGCGTCATTGCGCAAGCGCGCCCAGACCTGAGCCAGAGGACGCGGAGTATCTGTCGACTCGTTGTTGCGCACTATGTTCATGGTTGCAGAAGCGATTCATTCTGCGTATGCGACGCGATATGGCGTTAATTCGGTTGTGTCTGTGGAGTTTGTGCGCTGAGTACCAGGATAAGGATCAACAGATGCCGCAGCGCATGTCAGTTTGGTCGGCGAGTTTGCCGCTACATATTGGCAGGGACTCGCTGCGACTCGTTGACGACATCCTTCGTTCTCTGATTCCGAATTCCAGCGACAAACCGTTCCCTGTACTGGTTGGCGAACGACAGCATGGCGCTTCGCTGCACGAGCTGAAACGCGGCGGTCGCCAGCATGCACCAAACGCGACGACGCTGTCGACGCTTCCAGCACCGAAACCCTGCAGAGCACTCGACAGCACCCCAAAACAGCCTTTAGCGGCAGCAACTGATGCTCCTGAGCTACCAGCTTGCGTAGATGCCAGTGCTGCGGCCTCCGTGGCAGCGCCTGTCGCGAATGAGCTGCCCCTTCCTGAACAGCGATCCCAGAGCAGCGACGAAGCGCTCTGGCATCGTTGGCAACAGCGTCGCACCGGATGCCTCGAAAGCCTGTCCTATGATCCTTTCCAGCACGATCTGTTCGCTGACGGGTCGATCTCGGTGCCTTTCGAGACGCTCTTTGATCTTGATGCATTGCTGGAGTCGCTGGCAGCGCTCGTTGCTCGACATGCGGGCCCCGCGCTGCCGACGGACCTGGTAAGCGGAGACCTCAATGCGTCTGGCGGTTGTAGTTTGCGCACACATACTGCCCGCCAGCGACAGACCCAGGAAACCCAGCAACTCGATACCCAGGCACTCGAACGGAAAACAAACATTCAAGGCTCACTGCAGGAGTGTCCGACGAACGCTGCTGCAGTGCCCAACAAATTCAGTCGCAGCATATCCTGCATACACGGGTGCAGCTCGAGCCGAACGACATGCCTGGAGGCGCGGTCACCAACACCACCACCACCACCATTACCACCTCGCGACGAAGATATGCAGCGGTCAAGGTCCAGCCTCCAGACCGATACCTCTCCGGACGCACGGCGACTGTTTATCAACGGCGGCTTTCGTCATGCAACTGGGGCTGGTGCGTTTTCCTCGTGCTCCTCGTCGGGCTCGTTGCAGTCGCCAAACGCATCGTTCACAGCCAGCGGCTCTGAAAGGACAAATCGATCGACTTTGGCTCGGGAAAGTGCACTGTCGCTCCAGGATTTCATCAAAAACGAACGCAGGTGCCGCTTGCGGGCGAGCTCGTTCACTGATCACAAACGGTATCGTCAAGACGCTGGCTCAGCGTCACTCGGCAGCACAGTCCGGCGTCAACAATCCCCACGAGGTGACCGTTCGTCGCCTTCGACTGGAATCGAGGCAGGCGAGAGCGCCCGAACGTTGTGCGATGGCTCCACTGGAGTAGCACCGCTTGCCAGGTACCCAGATGAGGGCGAGGACCCGCTTACCACCGACCTCGATCTCATGGAACGGTATGTGGAAGCGCTGGAGGAGGTCCTCGAATCGCTTGAGGCTAGCGCAAGTAGTGTTTCTGCCACTGGACGTGCAGCCAGCACGAGTGTATTGCCGTATAGGCGATCCGTTCGCTATCCACGCTGTGCGTCGTACCCGAGCTTTGGCCGAAATCCACGTGCCCACTATCATCAGCACCATGATCATCATCATCATCATCATCATCATCATGACCGTGGCTATGATGAATACGACGGCAACGAGCAGCTGCAATGCTGGGCTCTCCATGCCATGCAGATGCCTTCCAAGCCGCAACCTCGGCGACGCTTCACGCTTCTGCACCAACGCCAGCAGGCGCTCAGTCGAGCGGGGGCGCGGCATCCGTTGTTAAGCGAACTCCTGCAGGTACTCAGTGGCAGTTCCACGGGCAACCAAGGAATCTGCGCTAACCCCAAGGACGGGAACTTGCTCCAAAGAGAGGCATCTGCTGCTGCTGCTGCTGCTACTACTACTGCGTCACCCACTGGTGGACGCGTTCTTGACGCTGCGTCACCAGAGCGCAGTGTTTCGAGGCCCCAGCGACGTGCATCGCTTCGAGCGTCGCTGTGGCTGGCGAGTTCCGCCACGACGGCCCTGCAGTCATATTGGATGTCGCTAGCGAGCTCAGCTGGAATGGATGCCGAACGCTTCCATCAAAACGACGGGTCGAGGTCGCGTCATTCACGCCCGGATGCAGCAACGCAGAGCAGCGTCTCCGAGGGCGGCTTTTGGACTCGGCGCTCGGGTGTCATCCCCGAGCGTTACCCGAGTCATCGCATCCAGTCGGTGTGTGCTGCTGGTTCTCCTGAAATCGTTCTGGTGAACGCCCATGCGTATCGCTGTGTACCTGGGCAAACGACGCGCTCTCCGGTAGCGTGTCGCGGCTATACCCTGCTGTATCGCTGGCGCGGAACAGACCCGCTGCCTTGTATGTTTGCTGCCGACGCGGACCTGCATCCCAGTGCCTCGCTGAGCAGGGACGGTGAGCGCCTCATGCCGGCAGCAGGAGTACCGCTGGTGTCGTCCCTGGAGCGCGAGCCCGGAATGTCGCCGACCTCACTGGGCGAAAGGTTTGCCACATACAGCCCGTGTACTGCTTCCGATGAGCGCCAGCTACAGTCTGTACCAGCTGGGATGCTGGACGCATCACCATTGCTGCAGCGCTATGGCGACGTCGTTGGTGCCTCAGCGTCAAGTGTCTGCGCGCTTCCCGCTGGTCACGTGCCCGAACGCAGACCAAGCAGCACAGAAGCGACTGATGAGCGATTCGAAACACCGCGTCGCACGAGCTCGCCGTCGTCAGCGGGTTTCTCATCACCAGTGACGCCCGCTGTGGACGTTCACACCTATCGAGGAAGGATCGATCATGCAGCGTTTATCGCAGCGGATTCCGCATCAGTCCGTCTTTCGGTGGACGCTGCTGCCTCCATTGAGCGCTGCAGCGATGCAAACTCACCGCCAGCAGAGCTTGCCTCTGAGGCGTTTCCAAGACGTCATGCGATGGACGCGCTGCTGTCCACAGCGACGCACCAGCCGGATGCACACAACTCTGGTTTCGCCAAACGGACACTCCATGCAGCGACCTCAGCGCTGCATCAGCTGCTCGGAGCCGCAAGTCCGCTATCAGAGCGCGCGAGAAACGACGCAGAGCAGGAGGCGGTTGCTGGAAACAGCTGTCGAGGGCGCCAGTGTATGAGCGGTCCGCGTTCCATGCGTACTGGGTCTGGTGAGGACGCCGGCGTTGCCCGTGCGGGACAACAGCTGGCGCAGTGCGCTCTGCTGCGTCTCGACAACAGCGCGTCTCCGAACGACGGCCCCAAGGCAGGTATCTGGCAGGATCCGCTGCCTCGCAACAGCACCTGGGTGCGCGTCCAGCGGCTCGTATCGAGTCCAGCTTCTGGTGCTGCTGACAGCGGGAGCGAGGCATTTTGTGAAGCGCTGCTCGCTGTGAACGCATCGAGTCATCCACGAGTCCGTGAACTCGTTCGACGGACGTTGCCACCGGACATTGGTGATAGCGTCACGATCCTCGGTTTCGGTGCAGTGCCTGCGTCGTTGCAGACGCTCTGCGCCCAGTGCTTCGTCCAGTACACCGTTGATGGCCAGCATGCGGATTCGCACCTGGACAGGTATCCACAATGCCAGTCGATGGATGCCGCCGACGCAGTGAACACGTTCATGGCATCGTCGTGGACAGCGGAAGCACACCTGCGGCAACAGGCTCGGGCTCTTGTGCGGCTCGGCGTCGACGCCTCTGGTATGTCTGCTTCGCTGCTGGACGGTGTCCAGCGGGCTGCTGCAGCACCTGCTGCCGCTGCCGCTGCCGCCTGGGATTCCTTACCTGAACCGCTGCTCGCACTGTGTTGGGAGGCAGCTGTCGCCAGCGGCATTGCAACACCCGCTCTGCTGCGATTCTATGCCCAGCGGGTGGCGCCGCAGGTGACCCTGACAGCAGCGGACTCCGGCCTCTGGCCCAACATCGGACCGGGACTGCAGATTCGACCTGCCCCTGTGTCGCTGGGGCATCGCTTTCGAGTAGCGGCACCGTACCGGACTCGCATACGGGATACGTGGTTGTTGGCACTCGCCCCAGCAGCAGCAGGAGCCGCAACGTTGGAAACGCTCGACCTCAGTGGCTGCAGTCATATCACGGATCGCGGTCTGATAGGCCTGGCACCCCATCTGAGGCAACTCAAGGAGTGCATTCTGGATGGCTGTCTTGGCATCTGGGGTCCGGGAGTGCGCGCTCTGCTTCGATTGTGCTCGAAACTGGAGCGCTTGAGTCTAGCGGGATGCCGCTCGCTCACCGACGAGGCATTTCAGGGGCTGGCGTCGGGAGTCGCTCGTGGACCGTGCCAGAGAACGTCTGCTGGACGCTTCGCGCTGAAACACTTGGATCTGAGCTCGTGCATCCATCTGACGGATGAAGGCCTGGGTGCGCTGGTCGCTGCACTGTCGACACCAGAGGCAAAGGCTGGCGACTCGGAAGACACCGCAATGGAATCCGTTGCCACCACCGAAGCATCTGCGGGCCTCGTTGCACCGCTGACGAGTGAAGCGCTACTGTACAGCAGCAGCAGCAGCAGCAGCAGCGGTACCCTGGAGACACTCTCGGTGGCGCATTGTTTCCGTCTCGGTGATCGTTCATTGAGGCCGCTGCTTCGTCAGCATCGACAGAGCCTGCGCGTTGTCGACCTCTCGTATACGCGCATCACCGGGGCAGTGCTGCCAGAACTGGGCGCTCTGCCACAGTTGCAGTCACTGTCGTTGTGCGGATGCGGAGAAACGCTGTCCGTTGAGTCCGATGCAGCGACGCGATTCGGAGAAGAGCTCGCGCTCCCTGGTAAGCAACTCGTGCACCTGGACCTGGGCAAGTGTGCTCGACTGGTAACGGACGGCTTTCTGGCAGCTCTGGCAGGGCTAGCGAGCGGACGCCGCACGCACCACCAATACAACCGCCAGCAGTACCAGCAGAACCCTGCTGCCGTCGAGCGCCTCGTGCACGCGACACACGGCGTCTATTCGAGCCGCGACACGCTGCGCTCACTGAGTGTGCATGGCTGCCGTCTCACGGATCGCTCGCTCAGTCATTACGTACGCTTGTTTCAGGGCCTGGAGCGACTCGATCTATCGCAGTGCCGGTTGATCACGGATGCTGGTCTGGAGCATCTGCAGTCGCTCAGGTCATTACGTGAACTAGACCTGGCGGATACCAACGTCACGAGTGCCGTCGGAGCAAGTCTGCTCGCGCGTTTACGTCAGTTACGGCGGCTTGATCTCTCATACACAGCCGTTCAGAGCAACATCACAAAGAGTTTATCCACGCTGGAGCAGTTAGAATGGCTGGGACTGGACGCTCGACTCATTAGCGATGATGCGCTCCAGGTAGAAGAGAACGAAGCCAGTCCAGAGCCTGTCAGCAGTAGGGATGTGGCGGCTCCGGCGCTGTCCCCAGCGACGGTAGCAGTGCACCTGCATCGACGCATCGGGTTACCGCGGCACCTGCGGCACCTGGACCTGTTCGGTGCGCACATTACGGATCGCGGAATGTCCTATCTTGTGCAAGCGTGTCCATATTTGGAAAGCTTGGAAGTTTGCAGCGGTGCGCTCACCGATGCCGCGCTGCGCCTGATCGCGCAACACTTGCCGTATCTGCGAGCGCTGAATATCAGCCAGAATATGCGTATTTCTGATGCTGGTCTACGGGAATATGCACGGCTTGCGCAGGTACAACAGGATCTCGGGCAGCCGCATTTGTTGGAAACGTTGAACTTGGCGTTCACAGCGGTGACGTGGCGCGGGCTCGCGGTATTGTTGCCGACGTTGCCGTATTTACGGTTGCTGTGTGTGCGCGGCTGCAATAAGGACTCGTTTTCGGCGGTATCGGTACAATCGTTGGAACGGATGCGGCCGGGTCTGGTGATTCTCGGAGCGGAAACGGACCAACCGGGAAGCTAGCTGTAAGTGTGTACGTGTGTGTGTGTGTGTATGTGGATACATGGTTACCGACTTGCCGGTTGCGTGCAGCGCGAGGCGCTCGGATAGACGAGTTTTTGCAGGGATGTTATCGAGCTTGTGAAAGATAGCGAATGACGGTGACGTGGACGACGACGACGACGACGGGTTACTGCTAGTTGCCGTGGAAAGTGCACCGCGCTCTGTCCGCATTGTAGAGTCGAGCACGCGCCATTGTGTCGTGCATGAATGGAATGGAAAGCGGGAGTTGGTTCATGGGCGTTTGCGCATGCCTTTCACCAGAGGCAGCATATTGTCGAAAGCATCCCATCAAGCAGCGATACGAGCTACCATGTGGCGCTTGGTGCAGCTGTGGATCGCCAGGAGCATGGTGCACCACGCGTTCACCCATGAACCACGAGCACGAGGCCCGTAAAGTACGCATTCACGTTCTGGTCTGCTGATTCTGGAACTGGGGATCGGTTTTTTGATGGTATGTGTCCTGCTGCTGCTGCTGCTGCTGCTGCCCAGTCTTCTGTAGCAGTTGCTGATGATCTTCGCACACCCGTGGTCCAGGCTGCGGTTCAGCGGCAATTGTGTCCAATATCGCATCGTCTAGGAACGGAGGCGAGTTCGTGCGTCCTCGAACCGCTTCAGCACGTATCCAGACGCTGAACGGAACACGAAAGATGCGAAGATGCAGCCGCTGAGGACGCTTCGAAACGCGTATCCACTAGGGTTCTTTGCCGCACAACTCGAATGCTGGAAACCACGGCAGCTACGAAACGCTCATAGCCACTCTAGGATAAGCTGCTCTCGTCGGGTTGCAGAGAGACAAAGGATCGACCGCGTGCCCGCGCGCGCGCTCTCTCCCCCCGGGATCCCAGTGGTACGCAACGAGCAAGTTCGCTGGGTTCAGAGCGCTAGACACCCGTCTACGGCAGGCGAGTTGCCGCGACCAGCCGGGATCCAGCTTACTACCAAACGTTCGGTCCAGTCGGGAAACGCGTCACGATTCATTCCATACCAGGTACTCTGGTTGTCTGGGGTCTGCTCCCCAGTCACCCACGACAAGTTCTCTGTCGTGATGGCGTTCACAGATCGCTCATTGCGAAGACGCTGGACCCCGTACGAGCATGCACCAGCCTCGAGCCACTGTAGCACATACCGTCGATAATATCTGCAGACAGGGCATCGTATAATGCTTCGTGACCCTCGCAGACAAGTCTGATTGGTGATTTTCGGAACTTGGCGTTTCGAGAGCCAAGCCCTGGTCGCTTTCCTTGGCTGTCTACAACGATCGCACGTTCGGTGGACCACGAGCGATCAGGCTCACGTATCCCATATACAAAAAGACCACCCCTGATCATTGCAGACACTCCGTCGATCGAAAAGCGTTCGACATCTATCGAAGTATCCCGGATCCCTTCTCAGAAGACACCATGATGTTCATCGACTGTCGAGCAACGCACGCGAACGACGCGACTGCTCGCGCACTCAAGCACCCTCAACAATGACCACTGGCATCTCCAGCGTTGGATACAGACGTGAGCTGCTGTACGTTTAGGAACAAGCCCAGGACGGAATGGAGCAACTGGGAACTGCTACGGACTCACTGGACGCGTTCATGGCCACGCTCAGTGGACCAGTTGCTGGGAACAGGCACGAGTGTTTGAGTTTTTCTGTCCCGTATTCGCGAAACGGTAGCGCTTGCGAACTGGACCCTGTTGCCCAAAGCCACGACATCCAGCAACAACCACGTCGTTCTCCGTGTCCAAAGGCGGAGCCAGGATCCCCAACGAAAACCGGTTTGGTCTCCGACGGGCATGAAATCGAGCACCTGTGCGCTTCAGAGAAGAACGGGCTTCACCAGAGTGCAGGAAGCTGGCCCTCGGCCGCTGAGCCGTCATTCTCTGGAACGAGGAACGGCACACCGCGGACCTCGCCTCGACACGAGCCCGCCAAACGACAACGCCATTGGGGCGCTGCTTCCCGAACCGCACACCTTGCCGATCGCACTCGACAAGTGCAAGCACTCCAGCCTCGCTCGGAACCGTGCTTGAGCTCACTGCCGGCTAGCAGTCGTCCAGACAACGCCGATACCGTTTCCGTACCAGCGTCCTCGGATACCGAAGATAACGATGCCGCTTCTGGCAGTATGCAGGTCGAGGGCGTTACCGCAGATCGTCGTCATCGAACGGTATCCGAAGCGCCGGGTGTTCTCGTTCGCGACCTCGAACAGCCGCATCGTCTGCTCGGCGTATCGCTATTGCACAACTGGGAACAGACCGGACTCCCTACCACGATCCTTGACTGGTTGAAAGACGGTCTGGGCATGGGGCACCCCACGCTGGTGCAACGTGCCTGCATTCCGGTGCTGGTGCGTGGTCACCATTGTGTGGGCGTCGCCGAAACCGGCTCCGGTAAGACGCTGGCGTACCTGGTGCCGCTTGTGCGGTACCTCATTCGCTCATGGCGTGATAGAGGACGCCGACGAACGTGTCCGGTTGCGGTCATCATCACACCAACCCGTGAACTAGCCATGCAGGTACACAAGTTGCTGGTGACGCTGCTGCAGCACCTCAGTTGGCCATCGTGCAGTGCGCTGGAACCCGAGCGATACGCTGCTGATGCT
>Ga0123519_10016458_pt1 | contig 10263 bp, 7 predicted proteins | sample YelNatPaOPRAMG02_FD_87396 | JGI IMG/M metagenome (GOLD analysis project Ga0123519, IMG submission 87396) | Hot spring microbial communities from Yellowstone National Park - Yellowstone National Park OP-RAMG-02 (version 2) | ecosystem: Environmental > Aquatic > Thermal springs > Hot (42-90C) ...
CACACGCATACACGTGTCTCTATCAAGGTTCGGTTTCACGATTCCTCGAATGCTCCTAGTTCACGAGCAGACAATCTCAAACCCGAGCTGCACAGAAACCAGCATCAAGATCGCTGGGTTTGTTTCGCGGTCGCCATCGTCTCGGCTGCATCCGCTGAACCTGCACTTTCACGTTGCTGGCCTGCGCAGCCTCCGTGGCCGTCCCCGAGCCCTTTGGCGGCTCGTGGTTCGCTGACGAGCCATCCCGAACGAGCTCACGAGCACGTTCCACAACGGCCGCAACAAGCCCACACTGCTGGGCAACCTCGATCCCGAAGGAGCGACTCGCGGCGCCCCGTTCAAGGCGATGGAGAAAAACGATAGCAGGCTCGACGCTTCCAGTTGGGTAGCGCTCAATCACGGCCATGTGAAAGCAGATTATATTGGAAAAGGCATGCTCGAGCTGTGCCAGCTCATGGAAATGGGTGGCGAAAATACCCCGGGCTCGCACTGCCTCGCTTACCAGGTACTCGGTCACGGCCTGCGCAATCGCTAGACCGTCCGCGGTTGAAGTACCCCGTCCGACCTCGTCAAGAAGAACAAGTGAGTTTGGTGTAACGTGGCGCAGAATGGTGGCGGTTTCCTCCATCTCCATCACAAAGGTAGACTTTGCGGCGGCGATGTCATCGGCCGCTCCGACTCTGGTAAAAATGCGGTCTGTGAGCGCCAGTCGAGCACGTTTCGCTGGCACGAACGAGCCACACTGGGCCATGATCTGAATCAGAGCGACCTGGCGGAGGAAAACGCTCTTGCCTGAGGCATTCGCGCCCATGAGGAGCACCATATCAACGATTCCATCACCTATACGCAGCGAGTTGGGCACAAAGCGCTCGTTGGGCGGCAGCGTGCACTCGACCACCGGATGCCGCCCATCCTCGATGTCCACGAGTCGACCGCTTACCGGGTCTGACGAATCCACGACCTCCGGCATGGTATAGTTGCGTTCGAGGGCGATTTCAGCGAAACCCAGCAGTACGTCCAGCTCCGCCACCCACGACGCCATGCTGCGTATGGTGTCGATTGCAGCACCGAATTGCTCGAGCAGGTCGTAAAAGAGGCGACACTCTAGCGCAGCGACTCGTGCTCGTGCACCGAGGATCAGTTGCTCCCGTTCTCGAAGCTCGGGTGTGACGTACCGCTCAACGGATTTGAGCGTCTGTCGACGCACGTAGTTTGTGGGCAGCGCAGTCGGTTGCGAGCGGCCGTTTTGAGATGTATTCGAGGGGTTCGTGAAACGACTCGGGATCTGGATATAATATCCGAAGACATTATGATAGCTGACCCTCAAGCTTGCGATTCCGGTGCGTTCACGTTCCTGCGCTTCATAGGCAGTGATCCAGGCCAGATCGCCTGCAGCTTGTTCGCGCAAAAGATCCAGTTCCGCGTGGAAGCCGCTGCGAAAGATGGGTCGATCTTCAGCAGCACTCGGCAGACGGACTGGCACTCCGTAGGGCGGCGGTGGTGAAAGCGCAACGCCGCGTGGCTCGCGACCTCGCAGCGTGCTGCCAGCCACAGCGCTTTCAGAGGCGCTCGGAGAACCCTCTTCCTTATCCCGCGTCAGAAAGGCATCGAATACGACTTGATGGGCGAGTTTGATCAGATCCTTGGTAGCGCTGCTCGCCGCTGCAGGCCAGCAGGGAGCTTCAGCAGAACCAGTGCCTGCGCCTATTCGCGCCTCAACCTCGGAAAGAAGCGTCGACAACCGGCAGAGAGATGCGGCGAGAGCATAAAGTTCCCGGGGATTCGCTCTCCGGGTGGCAACTTTTCCCGCGAGGCGCTCTATATCGGCAACACCGCGCAGGAGTCGACGCAGGCGTTCACGCTGGAGATGGTCGCGCTGCCACCGCTGCACCTGCTGCTGTCGATACCGGATGGTTTCGAGGTCCCGGCTCGGTCGCAGGAGCCAGCGACGCAAGAGTCGGGCACCCATAGCGGTGACCGTTGCATCCATCGCCCAGAGCAGTGTGCCACGGCGGCTGCGACTGTCCCGGGCCGGGTGCACGATTTCCAGATTGCGGAGTGCTGTTCCATCGAGCATCATGCTTCCTTGAATCTGGTAGGGCCTTGGTGGCTGCAATGGAGTGAGCAGGTTTCCCGAAACAATAGGCTCCAATGGTGTTGCATTTGCTGCTGTTTGGGGCATTGCAAAAGCGATGGGTGCTTGGGCGCGCTCCAGGGTTTCGTTGACAAGCGCGAGGAGCGCTCCGATCACCCGAATTTGGACGATACTCTTGAGCTGCCTCTCATCAAAGACGCTATCCAGCTGGGATCCAAAGCGCTCCTCGATTCGTTTCCGGGCACATTCCAGATCAAAAAATGCGCGGGGCCTCCGGGTGATCGACGCTCTCCATCCATTCGTGGTGAACGTGCGCTCCAGAACACCCTCGAGGCAGCTGGAAACCTCTTCAGAAATATCATCGGTTAGCAGCACCTCTGCGGGATGCAGTCGTCCGAGCTCCGCCTGAAGATCCTCCACATCATTCTCGACAGCGGTCGATCCGAAATCACCCGTGGATACGTCCAGGTATGCGAGGCCAAACAACCAATTGGTAGCATCCGCTGTACATCTACTGGATTTGGAGGGCGATCGGCGATCCACGTCGCCCCGTACTGATGTCAGGAGCTGGCCCCATAACGCGACGAGGTAGTTATTGGAGCGAGCATCCAGAAGGCCTTCCTCGAGAACGGTGCCGGGGGTCAGCATTCGGGTAACCTCGCGACGCACGAGAGCGCCATCACCACCAGAACGCCCGTTGGCTGGCTCCACCTGCTCAACGACAGCGACGTGATATCCATGTTCCAGGAGCGCAGCACAGTAGCGGTCCAGAGAGGATAGCGGGACACCGGCCATGGGCACCCGACCGACCTCCTTTCCCGCGTCCTTTCCAGTAAGGGCAAGCTCAAGTTTCTCATGTAAAACCACCGCGTCATCGAAGAATGTCTCAAAAAAGTCACCGCACTGGTAAAGGATCACTGCGTCGGGAAATCGATCCTTTACCGAGAGAAAGTGGCGAAACAGCGGGGTAAGCTGGGCTCGATCCACTTGTCGCCACGATATAAAGTTCGGTGACGAGCGCGAGCCGCTGGACTCGCCGCGTCCACCACCAGTTCCGTGCTCGTCTTCGTCTCTGTCGACGAACGACTTCAATTCATACTCGCTGCAATCTTGACAACACAGGAGCAACCCCCGGCAGCGTGCCGGTGCAACAGGCACTCGTTGCCTCGAGTGCCGATTCGCGTCTGGAAGCGGCGGCACGTAGCGCCTTCGTTGCCGACGTTCTTTCCATAGATGCTTTCCCAGATTTTCCACGCTCAAGCTGTTTCTATATTCTACGTTTTCTCCGGTGTTCCTGATCGCCCTACTTGGCACCACAAAAGTCGCTGGCGGCCTGCGCATGACCCCCTGCAAGCCACACAGACACTGTGCTCGACGTTTCGGATCGGAGCGCATCGCTCGACGGCGATCAACACCGTCGAAAATCGGGGATCCCGTGCCTCGTTCAGGCGACCCTACAGCACCGTCAACGTTCTGGAGTGCAGCGTTGGATACCGATACTTATCTCGCATCTTATGATCACGCGTTATGGTAACGACTCTGATCCCGAAAAGGAAATCCAAATTTTGCCGCACAAACTGACGAGGACTATCGACTGCGCATCAGGGGCATCGCATGTGGAGCCGATGCCCACCAGCGTGCGGCAACGCTTACCCACCACCTGCGTGCTGCGTCCGTACCAACGGTGCAGGCGCTGGTGCAGGCGCGAACTGCTTGCACACGGTGCAATGTAGAACGTACGAAACGACCAGTATATCGGAGAAAACGTACGACCAATGGAACTGGAAGATAGAGTGCAGCATGATGAACGCTCTTTCGATCACCGGTATCCATCCCACAATCTGGGATCCATGGTGCATGTCAACGTCCGGTCCATCAAAAAAAATCATTCAGCGGGGCCTCCTCTGCAAACCGCCGTTCCTGTGTACCAAGAAGTGCTCATCTGGCGCCTACCGACGACACTGAAGGCGGCGACTGCGGCGATACCGCAGCGTCGCGCACCAGGCAGCCGGTGATCGACGCGCTCCGCCGCCCTGAGATAAAACCGGGGTAGGGCACGCGCGCAGACCTGCTGACGCATCAGCGTCGGGGGTTGCATCGCATTCGGTGGGAACCGTTTCCGTGGACGTGGGTGTGCGTCTGTGTGCGCGTGTGCACCGATACGCCTCTTCGCCGGTTGTTTGGGTGGAGCGGTACTGTCTCGTATGTTTCTATGAAACCCAGTGTCGAAACGGAGCCGGTCTTACACCGGCGGTCGCGGAGCACATCTGCGCAGTCGGCGCTCACTGGTACCGAAGTGAGTCGGCAGCCGGGTTTGGAAAGCGCTGGCGTTCTCGTTCGCAGTCGTTCGCTCTCTCGGAGCGATTTTGCGCTCGCTGGCGACTTGCTGAAACCCAAAGATTCTGGACGAGGAGCGGTACTCGGAGCAAGAACGAGTCGTGCTCCTGTACGGGGGCGGCAGCGCACGCAGCCCTCAGGTCACGTCGCCGATCACACCGACGTCTCCGTGGGCTGTTCGGCGAGCACTGATGTGCTCGATATGCGCACCAATCCAAGCGTCTGTGTCGGCGAGCGAAGAGCGAATCTCTGGGTTCTCGTCACTGCGGTAACTGCGGTGCTTGCGCTCGGCGTTGTGCTGCTCGTGCTACACAAACAGGTCGCGTTTGCGTTTTCTGCGGCTGTATCTTGGATGCGAGGTCTTCCATGGCCACTGCGACTTGTTAGTTACGCTTCCATGTATATCATACTAGCCGCCCTTGAGTTTCCTGCCTGGCTCATGGCGATCGGCGCGGGTATGCTCTTCGGCCTCGTCTGCGGGATTGCGGTTGCTCTGTGCTGCCATCTGGCCGCTGCGCTGCTCTGTCTGTACACGTCTCGCTATTATCTCCGCGAAAGAATGGAGCGCCTGATTGAGAATTCGGAACGGCGCAACACGTATTTAGCGGTCAATCGGGCGCTATCACGTCAGGCGTTACGCTTCGTGACCCTCATGCGGCTGAGCCCGCTGTTTCCGTTCGCCTTATCTTCCATGGCTATGGGCGTGTCGCAGGTGCAGATTGGCTCTTTTTGTCTAGGTACAATTCTCGGCATTCTGCCTGGCATCATTTTGCTTGTGACGATCGGCGCGCAGCTGCGTTGGTCGACGAACCCCGCGAAACAGAACGGTGCAGACGTTGTCACTGAAGCCGATGCTGCACTGGCTAGGCACCGCGGCCCCAAAAATCTCCTACGTTTATTAAGTATAGGTTCGATGATTTTGTTGATTATGATGATTACCAGAGCGGCACAGAGAGCAATCCAAGATGAGTTGGATCATGAGAGCCTTTCAGAAGCAGAGGACTGTGAGCAGGCTGTCGACGACGAACAAGGCGGCTTTCCGAACGCAAACGATGTGGATGATCAAGTTGCTGAATCCATGCGGCTCTCTGCCCCGTGATCGCAACGCTACATGACATTTTCTAGCGTTCATCTTGTTTTCGGGTATGAATCGCTTACCTAGTTCTATTCGATGTGTTCAACGATCGTTTCGTGTCACGGAAATGACACAGCGGCTACGTGCAGGTTCTTTGATCGCATGCTGTTGGGGGCGTATTTTTAAGCAATAATTCACGTCTTCATGTCGAGCGTGCGGCGCTCGTCGCGATGGGTTCCCTGTCGTCTCGGGTGTAACCACCAATGCGTCACATTTGTGCGTGGATTCGGGCGTGTAATGCGTGTGCCCGCCGCGCAAGAGCTCCACAATGCCGCGCTCTCTGAATCCGCCGAGCAGCAGGTTCACGAACGATCGCGAAGCGCTTCGATTCGCTGCCTGCCACGTGTGTGTCCAAAACGTGCCCTTCTCCTCGACAGCAATAGCATGCATGAGCAGCAGCTGTCGAGAAAGCGATGCGCTACGAAGCACCCGACACGACACAGTTGTTGCCGATAGCGCGTGCCACAAAAGTTGCACCAACAAGAACAACAAAAATAGGCACCTTGATCGTGCGGAAGCTGGAGCGCATACCCCAACCGGGACCGTTTTGCCGAGCTACCACGCACCCAAACCAGGGAACGGGGCCTTTCTGTCGAACGCGTTGCCCTTCCGGCCAATGCGGTCGGATGCCTGCGCAACAAATCGCTGCACTGCTCGATTCCTCGAAACGAATCTCCTGCAGAGTCTTCGCAAACGTGCAGCTCGTCTGACACCTGCAATACTAGTCTATCACCGATGCTGCCTTCATCACGAGCTCACTGGCTGCTCGCCCCAGTCACGCTGCTCGCGGGCACTCCACGCGCGCCTGCACACTGCTACTGCCTCCTTCCAGGTATCCAGCGCATTCGTCCGTTCCGTTGCCTCGGCGACTGCAACCAGCAAGCGCTCTACGGTACTCGGCTGCCATAAGTACAAGGTGTGTCGACTCAGTCGCGCATCCAACAGATGACTGAAATGTACGCTAACCGCATCCGCGTTGTTCGCGAATGCAGCCGCCAGCATATCAGCGATCGCGTCGATCGCAGCGAGTGCACGCACCACTCGTGCGTGCGAGCCGCCACGACGTGCGTGTAAAAAGTGCGCCGCCAGGATCCCGTAGTCTTTGCGCAGTCGCTCGACCATGCGCCGATCGAGGTTGGCGACTGGGTGCGCGTCACGAAATCGCCTGCCCTGACGCGCATCCTCGGAGCCGGCGGCACACACCTGGAGCAGGCGGCTGGAGCTTCCACCAGCGATGCGCTGCGCGATGCGATCGCGCGATCTTGGACCAAGGAGCGGCGGGGTGGCGCCCGCTGGATCCAGCGCCTCCGGCGATGCACGCTGGGCGTCGCCGGCCTCGGGCGCAGCCCCCGTGGCACCCAGGTAGCTTGCCAGCGCCGCTGCGTAGCGATCGGCAACGCGGGTGGCGCATTCGCTCCCGACCAGCGCACGATCAACCTCCACGCGCAGGTACGTGTCGATGTCGTGGAAAAAGTCGTCTACAGTAGCCACAATGCTATTGGCGATCTCTTCTTCGCCCGAGATCCACGCTGGTGTGTACAGTCTTGGCCATAAACCAGGGGCATCGTCCATATCCTCGAAAATGACGTTGCAGACGCGCGTTGCTGCAAACTCGGCTGAGACTGCAAACTGAGCGGCGAGGTTGTCCACTGCCAGCACATAGGTCGTCTCGTTCAGTGCCTCTGACTCGCGAGCACAAGCGGTACCTGGCGACGGACCAGGCACCTGTGTCGGTGTCTGGGGCGTCGCGCTCGTTTCCCGTTCCCAGTCGCCGAGGCCGTAAACCGCCTGGTTTAGGATCGTGTGACACCGCGTTGCAAACTGCGCCGCCAGCGACTCGCAGCGTCGATGGTTATTCACCGTTGCGCAAAATCTCTCGAGTGCGCCGTCTTCTGATTCCGTGCCTTCAAGTGCATCCAGAGACCAGGTGCGGTAATCGAGCAGAGCCGCACAGCACGCATCGCTGATGCATTGAACAAAGCGTGGGTTGCCCAGCTCGAGGCGCTCCTGCACGATGGTCATTTCGTCGTTCACGATGCGGAAGACATCCAACGGGCCTTGCGTGTAAAGCGATCCATCGTCATCACGAACATCGACTGGACCCTCGGTGTCCACCTTGATACAGTTACGAATCCATCGACGCATCATTTCGAGTGCACGTGCCGCATAGCCTTCGATAAGTCGCTCAGCGGGCATGTCCAGGCCGCGCACTAGTGTCTCCTGGTGGGTGCGATCCCAGACCAGTGCCCCGGCTGGCGACGCAGAGCCCTCGGGGTCAAGCATGGGAAAGGTTTGTTGGAGAAAGTCGCGATAGCGATGAATCCACCCCAGCAGGTCCAGGATATCTCTGCTCGGGATCAGACTTGCGCGGGTAATGATGCCCCAGAAGACTGCGTTCATGATTTGGTTCGTTTCCAGGGCGTACCAGCGATCCAGCGGAAATGCTGGTTCCCCCAACGCTGCGACATGCTTCTGCACGATCCGTATGTCTTCAATGAGGAGCTCGCATCGCTGAAGCATTCGAGCAACGAATTGCGGCTCTTCCGGTTCCCGCGAGACCGACTCGAGAGACAACCTGCTTGCCGACTCTGATGTTTGCGCTTTCGATGCGACGGCAGCGGCGGCGGTGCCATATTCTTCTGCGCGGCTAGGCGCGCTCCGTTCTGGGCTCGCATTCTGCTCCGAGGTGTTCCTTGCATCCAGGTCAGCGAGCGCCTCCCGCAGCCAGTGCGCGCCTGGCGAACGCTCAGAAGCGCCGGTGTCCGCAGCGCGCTCCGCTTCCGACGCTGCACCAACGATGGATCGCTCGTGATGATCAGCTCGCCGGCTGATGGCCTCTCGGATCACGTCGGGAAACAGGTGAGCGAGCAATTGAGGTTCCTCCTTGAAAATCGCGACAATCACGTGAATATCTTCCGGATGCTGCTCTAGGCTGGGGACCAGATCTCGCAGCCGCCAGCGGCACGCCTGCTGTATCCTCGCTGCGATTCGCTTCTCGCACCTTTGTGTCAGCACCGTTTGGAGCTGCTCCCGCTCACTTTCCGTTTCATTCGTTGGCGCTGAGCACGATACCGTTGAAAACTCACATTCAATCGCCAATTCTTCGGCGAGCAGTTCTTTCTCCCGGTGGAGCCGTTCCCAAATCTCCCATGCGCTTCGCAAGTCGATGCTGCCTTCTGCAAGCGCCCGATCAAGCGTATCTGCTTCCTCGCTGAGCACACCGAGGTGCTCAAAGTATCCGTGCGCCTGTTTTGCAATTGCATACAGGCGGAGCAACCTTCGTACAGCAGACCCGAGCGCCTGGTCCGGAACGGCGCTTCCGAGGAACCATCGCGCTGTGTTCGCTCGAAGGCGCTGGAATGCCTCAGCGGCTACTTGAAGCGAGTCCCCGAGCTCCGTCACAGGGCATAGCCAGTCGTCTTCTAATACTTTGACGCTTGTATTGAGCTTGGTGAGGAAGCTTTCCAGCGTCTCGCTGGTGAGGCTGTGGAGGTCTGCGGAGCGCGGCTCGCTGTGCTCAGCCTGCGTGCGCGGTGAAACCGCTGCTTCTGTCTGGTCCAAAGGCCCTGTCAGGTCACAAGGTTCTTCTGTGGAAAGCTCATCACAAAGACGGGCGAGTTCCACGGACCAAGTGCTCTCTGGCACGCACTCGAGTAGGCTCTGGAACACCGTCGAACGCACCGGTGTCTCGTGCAGTGGCTGTCGTGGTTGCGTCGTGTCCGAGCGACGAGCTTGCGGTCTGCTGCCGGCTAGCGACGACATAGCTGACCGCAGGGAACCGGTTCCGGGCCGGAGATAGACAGTTCTCACAAACGTCAGCAGCTGCTGCTGGTGCCGTGACTCTGAATGATCATGAGGAAACGGGTAGAAATTGATGGATATTGCGGCGGCGTCACGTTGCAGCGGAAACACTGCCGAACCTGAGGATATGTTTGGTGCCGATTTGCGGTGAGCGGTTTCGCCTTGTAAAAGCTTTTATGTACAAGTAATTCCGCTGGTGCTGGCAAGCGGCACGTTATCGTTCTTTGCGAAAATCGTATGGCCAATCCTCGAGCTGTTTTCCGCAGTGAAACACTGTCCACTTTGTACTAACGAATGCGCAATCCAAAAGCTTCGTCGCGCAGGCCTCAGAACAGAGCAAGCTGAAAGGACCCGATCTCGTACGCGCTTTGTGTTTTCGCTTGCAGTTCTCGCAGGTATGCAACAACATGAATGTACCCGTAAAGTTGGAGAACGCTCGCTGACAAACTTTACACTGACAGTTGTAGCTTGCGAAAAACGGCTTTAACTGTTCAAGTCAGTCATTCTACGGTCAGCGGGCGGATGAACCAGCCTTGTGGTCACCCTGATCCTGAATGCCGTGCATCCAAAACAGAACCGCTCTCACTATATCATCATGATAGACTCCTCGCAAATCCATCCCCTGGTATACTTCTATTCCAAGTACAACGAAAGAAGCCATTGGATGTGACGTTTCCGTTCCGACGATACCAAAGTTGATGACAAGAACCGGGTCGCCCGCGAGACAAGCGTGCTTGCATGCGAGACCATTGTGCCTGAAAACAGCACTTAATCGATTTCATTCTGTGACGGGACTTTGTTATAGGAATCACGGGTGTTCATGTCACTAAAGGAGACTTGATTCGGGAGAAATGGTCGGCGTGTACGTGAGTACACAAAAAGAGGGGCAATCCGC
>Ga0123519_10016461_pt1 | contig 10263 bp, 11 predicted proteins | sample YelNatPaOPRAMG02_FD_87396 | JGI IMG/M metagenome (GOLD analysis project Ga0123519, IMG submission 87396) | Hot spring microbial communities from Yellowstone National Park - Yellowstone National Park OP-RAMG-02 (version 2) | ecosystem: Environmental > Aquatic > Thermal springs > Hot (42-90C) ...
AACAGGCAGAGGAGTTTTCTGTCTTGTATCCTGATAAAAAGGCGATGGAGAAGAAGATAAGTATAAGAGTAAACAAACTAATATACTCTCTCATAAAACCCTCCAGTTGGAATTATTATTTGATTGAAAAAAGGATAAACTACGAGAAGAGAAGAGAAGAGAAGAGGTAAATTTTTGCTCTCATCAAACTACCCTTATATAACTTCCACAATTATGATTATCAACATTTAACATACGGATGGCAAGAAAAAATTTGTATATACCCGTAAATACACAGTTGTTAGTAGTGATTTCGACAGGCTCAAAACAATCAAAAATAGGCATTCTACCAACAATGATAATCGCCACCCATAACTCAATTTTTACACAGGAGGTAATATTACCTGTTGTCTCTCTTGTTTGAAAGAAGAATATCGGGTAACTTACTGGGTCTTGTTATTGGCAAACTCCTTGATGGCCTTCTTTACGCTGCCAGTAAATTTACGAGTCTCGACCGTAACATTCTGGTCCCCTGCAAGGGCGTTGGTTGATGCCTTGAACAGCGCCCTGATATTGTCTCCAAAGACAGTAATCACACCGATTGCAGCAATAGCAATGAGAGCCACAATGATGATATACTCTGTCATACCCTGACCTTCTTCGCTGATGATAAGATTTTTTAATCTCTCTTTCATTGTCGCCACCTCCTAACTATATATTACCACAAGAGGGTGATATGTATATACGACATTATGGGGATAAGTAAAATCTGCCGCCGTATTCTCCGATTTAGGGGAGAATAGTCTGATAGTCGTTAGTCTGATAGTTGCTAGTCTGTGAGTCGTTAGGCTGTAAGTCATTAGTCTGCGAGTCGCTTGTAGGGGTAGAAAATATGTTGCATAAGGACAATATGGTGATTATATTGATTTAGATGAGGGGTATTTTGATATAGATTAGAGATTTGCCAAAGATATCGAGGAGTACGATGAGATTGATCGATACACATCTGCATCTGAGTGCATCCGATTTCAAGAGCGATTTGAATGAGGTGATAGAGAGGGCACGGAATAGTGGTGTAGAATATATGATAACCATCGGCTCGGGATATGGAGCCGAAAACTACGACGAGGCCATTAGTATATCCGAGAGTTATAACCTCTTCTTTGCGACAGGGGTTCACCCGCACGATGCGGACCTCGGACTGAAAGACAGATGGAATGTCGAGGATTATAGATCGAGGCTTGAGGGCATAGTGGAGGACATAAAGAGGATTTCGTCGAACAGGAGAATGGTTGGCATTGGTGAGATTGGGCTCGATTTCTATTATGATCTATCTCCACGGGATGTTCAGAAAAGCACATTCCTTAGATTCCTCCAACTTTCTACAGAGGTAAGAAAGCCCGTAATAATCCATTCGAGGGATTCTTTCGGAGAGACAATTGGTATTCTCAGAGATTTTTCGGGGAGTGTACCCATAAGAGGAGTCTTCCACTGCTTCTCGGGAGATGTCGAGCAGGCAGGACAGGTGCTGGATATGGGATTTTATATATCTATTCCGGGTATCGTGACATTCAAAAGGGCCGAAACAATGCGAGAGGTTGCGAGGTATATCCCAGAGGATAGACTGCTGATAGAAACGGACGCACCCTTTCTTGCACCGGTTCCGTATCGGGGGAAGAGAAATGAGCCATCTTATATTGTAGAGACATATAAGATGGTTGCGGATATCAGGAATGTAAGTATAGATTCTCTTGCAGAGAGTGTAATCAGGAATAGTTTTATGTGTTTCGACATCAGGGAAGACTGAGATGATTCCACTAAAGGATGATATTCCTTCCAGAACATTCCCCATTGTAAACATTCTACTAATCATTGCAAATATCTTCTTCTTCATAGTCGAGGTTTCATTCGGTGAGAAACTGACACTGTTATTCAATCATTTTGGGGTGATACCCGCCAAATTCTTTGCGAGTTATTATATAGCCACTGACCGCGTAGTCTATATAGGTACGGCAGACAGGATTATTCCGTTATTTACTTCGCTCTTTCTGCACGGTGGATGGTTTCATCTGCTCGGAAATATGCTCTATCTCTACATATTTGGTGACAATGTGGAGGACAGGATGGGGCATATCAGATACCTGATATTTTATATCCTGTGCGGATTGATAGCAAACCTCACACACATAGTACTCAATCCCGAATCCAAAATCCCCTCTGTTGGTGCCTCCGGCGCTATTGCTGGGGTACTGGGGGCATATATGTTACTCTATCCGACCGCCAGAGTAGTCGTACTGGTTATGCTCTTATTCTATATTGATTTTGTGGCATTGCCCGCACTTATAGTACTGGGGCTCTGGTTCATAATTCAGTTCTTCTCCGGACTTTTGAGCCTTGGTGTCCAGAATGCATCAGGTGGTGGGGTGGCGTGGTGGGCACACATAGGGGGTTTTGTGGCGGGAATGACCCTCGTCTTCCTGTTCAAGAGGAGAGACTACAGACCCGTTGGAAGGGATATGTGGTGGATAAGGAGATAATTATTCCTTCAAGACAACCAGTGCATCGACAGCCACAGGCTCTGTCCCATCGAACATCAATGGATTTATATCTATCTCCGAGATCTCCGTAACCTCTTCGGAGAGACGCGACAGATTCATAAGTGTCTCCGCTATCCTGTCTATGTTTACTGCACCAAAACCTCTTATGTTCTGCAGGAGCCTGAAAGATTTGATCTCTCTTATCATCTCGTTAGCATCATCTGTGGTTATGGGACATACTCTCATAGATATGTCCTTGAGTGCCTCTGTAAAAATCCCACCAAGCCCGAAGACGATTACATAACCGAACTGATTGTCATATCGCAACCCCAGAAGGAACTCCCGTTTGTCGGTAATCTGAGGTGATATCAGTATGCCCTCGACCTCACGATTGTTCATAATGTCCGATGATTCGGATTTGAGCTCACCGGCATTCTTGACATATAGACGAACAAGATTCTTTTCCGTCTTGTGTGCAATAGTCTTGGACACACCCTTGATGACCACAGGAAATTTTATAGACTGAACGATATTGTCGAGCTCTGAAATATCTCTTATGAAATGCTCGTTCAATATCGGAATCCCAAACTCCTTGAGGATTGTCTTGGATTCGTATTCGGTGAGAATCCTCCTGTTCTCCCTTTTCGACTGTGCAATAATCTCTCTATAGTCCATATCAATCTCCTATCTTGAATCCATAAGGAAGCAGTCTGTTTATCTTGTACTTCTTGTAATTCCCTTTCGAATCGAAGAGATAGACATCTATCTTGGGCGACAACTCTTCTATAAACTGTCTGCATATCCCGCAGGGCGGAATATATTCGAACCTGTCAGAGAGAATTCCGATGGCTACAAAATCCCTGAAACCCTCGGAGATCGCCTTGGTCAACGCCACCCGCTCTGCGCAGATAGTAGCCCCATAGCTCGAATTTTCTACATTGCAACCGGCGAATATGACACCCTCCTTTGTAATGACAGTAGAACCTACCCTGATTCGCGAATAGGGAGAATAGGAGTTCTGTATAACCGCCTTGGAGTGTTCGAACAGTATCTGGTGTATCTTTTTCATAACTCTCTAATTACCTCCGAAATGAGGCGTATAAACTTGTCTCTGATTCTGTCTGCCACCTCACTTACATCAGAGTGAGACAATCTCTTCTTCTCGATACCCGCAGCAAGATTTGTAATTGCGGAGAAACCCAATACCTCTACCCCCATATGATTTGCAACAATTACCTCGGGGACAGTCGACATCCCTACCGCATCTGCCCCGATGGTCTTCAGGTATCTTATCTCTGATGGCGTCTCGTATGAGGGACCATGCATTGCAGCGTATACTCCGCTCACGAGCCTCATCTTGAGCCTCCTGGCACTCCTTATGGCGATATCCTGTAACCTCTTTGAGTATGCATATGTCATATCAGGGAATCTCGGACCGAGTTCATCTATATTCTTTCCAATGAGTGGTGAATCTCCCATAAGATTTATGTGGTCTTTGATGAGCATTATGTCGCCCTTTTGAAAGGCTCTGTTTATTCCACCGGCTGCATTGGTAACAATCATCTGTCTTACACCAGAATGGAATATCGCCCTGAACGGGAGGGCAATCTCCCTCATCGAATACCCCTCGTAGTAGTGAAATCTCCCCTTCATAAGCAATACCTCTCTATTGGAGAAATTCCCTCTTACGAGTACACCTTCGTGTCCCGGAACTGTCGAGATGGGGAAGCCCTTGAGCTCCTTATAGGAAACCCTTCTCCCTCCTTTGATATTGTCTGCAACGAATCCGAGCCCGGAGCCGAGCACAAGCAGTGTGTCGGGAATAGCACCGAGTCTCTTTTTGATATCCCTTGAGATATCCTTTACGGTCTCGAAATCTCTGTTCATACCATCTCCTCGAAAAGGTAAAAAGTGATATATTATTAACACAGATTTTCGTTTTGAGCGAATAAAACTTTTAAACTTTACAAAGATGTAAAACAGGTAATATATAGCCCATCATGAGAATTCCGAGGTATCTATATCTTACCATTACGAGGGAATGTAATCTCAGATGCCAGCAGTGTCACTTCTGGACATATAAGGACCCACCGGATAGACTTCAAATCGATGAATTAAAATATGTAATAGACCAGTTCTGTGAGCTGAACCCTGATGGGATTGTAGTCTTCAACGGGGCGGAGACTACGATGAGGAAGGATGAGTTTTTCGAGCTCAGCAGATATGTCAGGTCCAAGGGGATGATATCTACCTGTGTAACCAATGGATATAACTATGACGAGGCCGCCTGTGAGCAGATGATCCTTGAAGGACCAAGGTACATAACGGTATCTCTCGATAGCCATATCCCTGAGGTACATAACAGATTGAGGGGAAGAGGGGATGTTTTCGAGAAGACGGTCGGAACCATCAAGGGGCTCGTAAAGTTTCGTAATAAATACCCTGAGCAGAAGGTAGAGATTACTGTCATTGCTATAATATTCGATGAGAATATCGAGTCCCTTGGCGAATATATAGAGTTTGTGAGATCGTTGAATGTAGATGGTGTATTGTTCCAGATGATGAGTCCGACATTCGTAAATGCGAATAAAGAGGATAAATTCTTTACAAACCACTTCTTCAAGGATAAAGAGAGGGCAAAGACCATTCTGGAGGAGCTGTTCTTAAAATACAAGGATGACCACTTTGTGTTTCTAAGGGGAAACGACATAGAGTGGTTCAAGGCGTATATAGACAACCCCGAATTCTTGACAGAGCCTGCGTGCGACTCTCACAATAAGAATGTATTCGTAGAATTGACGGGGGATGTTGTACTCTGTGCACATATGCGAAACTTCAATGATGGGCTTTGTATCGGGAATGTTCGCGAGAAAAGATTAAGAGAGATCCTCGATTCCGATATTTCAAACAAGATGAAACTATTGATGGAACAGTGTCACAGGAACTGCGGACTCCTTGCCTGTCACAAGAAGGATTGAACTGTGGGGTCTACTTTTTCTGGGGGAGTTTTTCGAATTCGAATATAAACTGTTCGAGCTTTTGTGCCTGTCTGTCGTGTACCTTCTTTATCTCATTGTACCTGCTCTGCATCCTCTTGTTGTAATCCTCATTCTCATTGCCTATCGGCACGATATTGCGGTAATCTACAGTCCTCTTGATCTGTAGCCAGATGTCTTTATATAGCTCACCCAAGAGTCTCTTGAATTCCTCTGGAAATTCCCAGTTGAAAATAGTCTCCTTCTGATTCTGACTATGATATACGACGATTTCATCTACATCGCCATAACCCTTTATGTGCCTATCTACGATGGCAAAGGAAGGGATTGCATATGTTGGAAACCTGTCGGTAAAAAACTCTATTGTTATAGTCCTGTCCTTCGAGAGATTGACACTGAATATGCTGTCCCCATACTGAAAGAGTTTCAGGTTCTTAGGGTCGAGCAGATACGAGATTATACGAAACTGTTCACTATTGCTCAGGAAAGAGACCTCCTTCTGAGACGGGATAATCGATTTCTTGCCCTTTATAAAATCCAGCAGATCATCTATGCCTACGGCGAGATTCAAGCCCTTTCCCTCCGAATAAAAGGCGTGATATAGACCTACGAGTTCGTATTCACCCGTTGAGCAATTTACTGCAAACACAGGAGAGCCGCTCTGTCCGGTATTCAACTGTGCATCTATTATGAAGTCTATATGCCTCCACTCTCCGTCATTGTCTTCGACATTTACATTTATCACCTTTCCTGTATTACTTGCATTGAATATGCCGAGCGGAAAGCCTTTTATCATCACTACATTGCCTGTCTTCAAATCTGAGGAACTACCAATCTTATAGGGTATTGGCTCCAGCTTTACCTTGCCCTCTAAGATAGCGGCGTCGAGTTCGGGTGCAATGGCTGAGACTTTGAGCTCAATAAAATTCTTCTCGAACTGGTCGTTCTCGTTCTGGACTATCTTTATTACCTCTTTTATCTTCTTCGCCCCGAAAGGCACCCCCTCGAGCCTGTTGTTCTCACTCGTTACCAGAGGTTGATTAGCCACATGTTCGTTGGTGAGGAAGTAGACGATTTCGCCCCTCTTCTCTATCGGGAAGGCGGTCCCGTGGATTACATACTTGATGAGTCTCTTGTTTATCTTACCGTCATCAGAATAGTAGATCTGCTCGTATGTAGTTGTATTTCTTATGCAGACGGAGTAACTGCTGTTCTGCGACTTTTCGAATTCCTTTATCTCGTTTTTGAGTACATCAAAAGTATCCGAATATCTGCCCGTGCACTCCTTTTGTGAATCGATCCCTCTCTTCTCAGTATCCGCCCTTGTTGGTAAGGCATCTGATAAATGATTTACATCTGTTGCCTCGTTCCTATCTGTCTTGCAGTGAGGGTATATGAGCAGAAGGAGAATGATGAATAAAAAATTGAAACGAACTCTCATATCATAAATATATCACTTTATTCAATCAGGTCAACTTCTCGTACATAAACTTACAGGTACAGACAGAGGTAAAGACAGAGACAGAGGTTGAACCTATATTCCCAATTATTGCTAAACCGACTCAATTCTTACATTTATAGAGTTCGGTGAGTCCAGGATAGTTGGACTTGAGTATGTTTATGATATCAGAGAGGGTCTGATTGAATTTGTTGGTACTCGAATCGCTTGTCTTTACACATATAACCCTTTCGTCTCCACAGACACTGAGCTCCTCGCAGTAGTTCTGATGTGGTACCTTGTCCATCCAGCGTTTTACACCGTACATCGGTTTACCACCGATGAATACGAGTTTTACATCCTCTACACCCAGATTAGTGAGGTCCGAGTAACTCTTCAGGCTATCGAGTTCGAAGACCGTAATGTCCGCTACATAGTCCTTCTGCAATTTTCCGAGTCTGTCCTCGAGGGCGAGTGCTTTGGCAGGGATATATGTTATCATATTGAAGATATCCTTTTCGGAGAGCAGGTTGTTCAATTTCTCTTTGTTGTATTTGCCTACGAACTTCAACTCCTCGAGCATATTCTTACCACCGGATGGGCTCCAGTCAGGCGCAATGGATATATCGAGTCCGACATTCTTTGCAGTTGTTATATCTGTGGTCTGTCCGTAAAGGCTAATGTTGGAGATTGGCGACCATATCAGTTTGGTTCCTATGTTCTTCATCTCTTGAAATTCGGATTGAGTTAGGGCGGTGCCGTGTATGATCGCAGTCTCTTTCAATAACAGACCCTTATTCTTGAGTGTGGTAAACTCGTTTCTTGAGAGTGTATCTATTCCCTCAGCGAGGTGAACGACAAAGGACTTTACCGAGCCATTCTGTGTGCCATTCTTTATGCTCGTTGCATCAGAATCATCGAGTGAATCGATCGATGGCACATGCGTCCTTACATAGTCGAATCCAAAGCCGTTGTATTGTGTGTCCACATTTCTTACGAGTACATTTATGCAGGTTGCTGTATATGATGAGCCCTGGGAAGAGGTGGTCCCGGCGAGGAGCGCCACGACCTCTGCAAACTTGACCATCTCACACTTGAGTCCCAGATTCCCGAGGTCATCGAAGGGCTTCTTGAAGAGTTTGTAACTACTGTCCGACTGCCACTGATACCTGTTTTGATAGAGCTTTGTGTTCTCCCACCTTGGAAGTATATTGTACGCAAGGTGATTGTGTGCATCGAAGAGGGCAGGCATAATAGCACCGTGAGTGTATATGGTAGTGAATTTTCCTGTATCATTATTGTATGTAGAGCTGCAATCCTCAGCCACGCAGAATATCTTGTCTCCAACGATATATACTTCTCCCAAATACGGATCCTTGCCGTCGAGTATGAGTCCTTTCAAGAGATATCTATCACTCGAACTCCCTACAACTACCCCCTCTTCACCGGCATCTATGGATATATCTGAAGAGGCGTCTGAGGTGTCCGAAGATACATCCGAGGTGTCTGAATAATCCGGTATATCAGAGATATCTGCTGTGTCGTATATTGCATCGGTTGCATCAACTACATCCTGAATAGTATCTATATCCAAACCGGCGTCCTGTGAAACTTGAACGCACTGACCATCTATACAGACCTCATCTGCATTGCAGGGGAAGAGACACTCTTTGCCTGTATCCTCCTCTTTATTTGTGTCAGAGGAGGTGTCTGGCACAGTCTGTGTATCTTGTAGAACCGATGTGTCCGAATGGGCAGTATCGTTACCACTTACAGTATCTCCTCCACAGTATATAAGAGAAGAGACCGTCAAAACGAAAGTTAGCAAAAAGAATAACTTTTTCATAAAAATTCCTCCTCACCCAAACAAATATTCTATCAGTTATTACCAAAAAAGACAAATATTTAAATCAGGAACGTAATCATTCATTTACAGATGGCAATCATTGCTGTTCATAAAGTTTGTAGCTTCTGGAAATACGGCAAATTAAGATGTAAGTTCTGTTTTAATAAAAAATTTTCACAACTCACCCATCTATCCGTTTACTTTGTTAGACACGCCTCTACAAGAGAGGAATTGACACACCCCGTCAGAGTTCCTCTGCCACCCCTCTATGAGAGGGGAATTACTCGGTGTCAGTGGTCCGTGATCAGTTGTCGGTGTGTTCTTTCAGAACACTCATCTATGAGAATGGAATTTTCCCACTTCTTACTTGCCCATTTCCCATTTCCCTATTTCCCACTTATTATTGTTCTTACTTATTATGAAAACTTTTTTAGAAAGAAGTTTTCATAGTGCGGGGGTGGGCGAAAGCCCATGAATGTTTACCCATTTATAACTAAATCTTTACTCAGGAACTATAAATCCCCTTGACTACCGGAATGAAAATCTGGATAATAAATCATACTGTTTTGGATGAAAGTGTGGTTTACATTGTATGAGAAATATTATATTTCCAATGTATCTCTGTTCATTTTAACCTGTGAGGATAAGAAAAATAGTTTGTATTCAGGAGATATATTTGCTATTCTACATATGGAGGAGTAGAGAGTTAGTTATGTCAAATCGTTTAATAGAGATATTTGAAGATGAATCGCTCGTTGAAAAAATAAAGAGAAGATTACCCTATCTATTCTATGTCGCGGAAATAGAAAGTTCAAGGGCTGGAAAGATAGGAATGGAAATAGGCACGATCCGTGAGAGAATCATAATTGCTCTACTCATATATAAATTCGGGGAAGAAAATGTGGAAACAGAAATACCTATCACTGAGCCCGAGGTAGATGTCAGGCTATTTGATGAACCCATATCCATTAAGACTATAACAGGTGAAAGTCTATCTGGAGTTAAACTTATATGGACTGTAGATGCTCAAAAGGCTAAGGAATTTCGTGAAAATTACTGTCCTTCTTGTGATATTCTGCTCATTCAGATTAACTGGGGTCGAGATGGAGGATTTTATTATATTCCACTGCCTGCCCAAAAGAGAGTCTTTGAAAGAATAGGTAGATACAATTATATCAAACTTCCAAAAGAAGGGACAAATCCAAGGGGCGTCGAATTTACAAAAGAGGCATTATCAAGTCTAATAAAGGACAGTGAATCCAGAGTAATAGAAATTCACTGGGAAAAAACAAAAATAGAGTTTAATGCCTATAAAAGGTGGATTGATTTATGGAGGGAAGATTAAAATGGAAAACAGGAAAAGAAAGAGTGGAACAAAAACAAGTATATTTGGTTCTCCCGGGAGAATCAACCATGATTCCACCACCTTTTATACGAGTAGACTTTATGAGGGATTGCCCAAGGAAG
>Ga0123519_10016464_pt1 | contig 10261 bp, 6 predicted proteins | sample YelNatPaOPRAMG02_FD_87396 | JGI IMG/M metagenome (GOLD analysis project Ga0123519, IMG submission 87396) | Hot spring microbial communities from Yellowstone National Park - Yellowstone National Park OP-RAMG-02 (version 2) | ecosystem: Environmental > Aquatic > Thermal springs > Hot (42-90C) ...
AAAGACCCGACAACAACAAAGGTAAAAGAAATAGCATTAAATTATATTAGTAATAGATTAAAAGAAGAAGAAAATGTCATTACCAACGCCTGACAATTTAAAAACGATGGATTATGTTTTTCAAGGACAGCCGTTTGTAGAATTGCCAGCAAAAGATGCGGTTGATATTAAGACAATGGATTATGTTTATTTGGCACAGCCATTTGTTAGGAATTATGGAGAAGGGGTTACACAAAACGCTATATTTTTTGGAACAGATTTTTAATAAAATTTATCGCAGCAAATTTTAAAATTTAAAATTGTAATAAAAATTATAATAAAAAATATGTTTCAAAAAATTATTCATTTCATTAAATATCACAACGCCTTTTCTATTATTTTTACGATTATTTTTATTGGCTTTACCGCCAGCTTTGCCGCTAGTCCGCAATTCAGGGAGAATTTTATTTCCACTAACGAAATAGTTCGTTCTGTTGATAACAGCCAGATACTTTCTTCTAATTTAGATAACCTTAATTTTAAATTGCAAATAAAATCAGTAACTGAGGACGAAAACAATTATTATGTTACTTACACCTATCAGACATTGGGCGTTAAAGATTACATTTGGCAAAAATTAGAAAAAGAAGCAACTCTGACAGTAAATAAAGGATTTTTAAATGGCAGAGATTTGGGTGTGTATGTTGCTGAAGAATTAAGCGAAGTGGTTAATTACGAATTATCTTATCTTAAAAAGGTTCAACAATTAGAAAAACAAAAAGGTTTAAGCAAAAAAGTCGTTGTTACCAAATATAGCGGTTTAATTGGCAAATTTTTAGAACCAAAGGAAAAAGTTTTTCCGGGATACGCGGCAGTTGTTTTAGATGTTGTTGCCCCCAAAAAGATTTCTTCTAACATTATTCAAAAACCACAAACAGGTTTAAATGTAAGTACAGATTCAAATATAAATTCAAGTTCAAAACCAGCCCAAATAAAAGAAGAATCAGTTTCTCAATTTCTTTCTGGGCCAATTCCAATTCCCGGTATAGAAAACGCAAAAATTACAGCTAAAAGTCAGGATATTGCCGGAAAGTGGAGATTAACAATTGATATGGGAAAAGGAGAGGCAATTGTGCTTAAATTTCAAAAAGAACCAAACATCGAAGAAGTAAAAAAAGAGGTTGAAAGAGTTATTTTAACCCAACAAAAAGAGTTTTCTAAACAAGACGAGCAAATTGCGCAATCGCCGGAAAGTTCAAAAAATGAAAATTTAATAGACAAAGAATTAATTAGGCAAATAGTTTTGGAAATGCTTAGTCAATATCAGAATCAAAAAGATTTTTCTGATTCGTTAGGGTCTAAACAAGAGGGAGTATTAGAAGGAGAAGCGTCAAAAGAAGAAGGAGCGATAGGAGCAGAAGAAAAAACAAAACAGGAAAATCCAGGAGATCTTGCACCCGCGCCCGAACCGACGCCCGCGCCCGAGCCGACGCCCGAACCGACGCCCACGCCGACACCCGCGCCTGCGCCCGAACCGACGCCCGCGCCCGAGCCGACACCCGCGTCGACACCCGCGCCTGCGCCCGAGCCGACACCCGCGCCGACACCCGTGCCCGAGTCGACGCCCGTGCCTGAACCCTGATTTTAATTTTGGATTTTTACAATTTTATAACAATGCCAAATGTAATTAAAATAGAAAGTTCTAATTATCCAAGATTGTTAAAAGCAATTAATAAAGACGCGCCTAAACAACTTTATTATAAAGGAAATTATAATGAGAGTATTTTTGAAAATTGTTTGGCAGTTGTTGGTTCGCGCAAAATGACTAGTTATGGTAGACAGATTACTGAAAAATTGGTTTCAGAAATTGCTTCAAGAGGAATTACCATTGTTTCCGGTTTTATGTATGGAGTAGACGCTACAGCCCACAAAGCAACTTTGGAGGTCGGAGGGAAAACCATTGCTGTAATGCCTTGTGGAATTGAAATAATTCATCCGGCGTATCAGAAAGATTTGTACCAACAAATTTTAGAAAACGATGGCTTAATTATTTCTGAATACGAAGGTGATTTTTTGCCTACCTTATGGAGTTATCCCCAAAGAAATAGGATTGTTGCTGGTTTATCAAAAGCGGTTTTGGTGGTGGAAGCAGGAGAAAAAAGTGGGTCTTTGATAACTGCCAATTTTGCCAAAAAATACAAAAGAAAAGTTTTTGTTGTGCCTGTTCCTTTAACAAGCAGTTTGTCTACTGGTATATGTCAATTAATAAAACAAGGCGCTGAGGTGATAACCGGCGCTGGCGATATAATTCGTTTTTATAAACCAAAAGAAATTGATTTTGATAATAATTTAAGAAAAGATTCAAAAAGTGATTATCATAACCATAAAAATAATTCAGATTTGTCAGAGATGGAAAAAATAATTATTGAGGAATTAAAAAAAGAGCCAATGAAGGTTGATGATATTTGTCGGACGTTAAAAATTCCAATAAGCCGCGTTGGCATCACTCTTTCTTTAATGCAGATAAAAGGGCTGGTGTTTGAGGAGAAAGGGAAATTCTATGCTAAGTAAAAAATAAATACATTTAAAAATTTAAATCTCAAAATTGAAAAATACAATTCAAAATTCAAAATTTAACCTGTAGATTATGTTTATCAAAATTCCATCTGCCACAAATTTAGGCCTTGAAACAATAGGAGTAGATGTAGAGGTAAATATTGCTAGTCGGGGTTTGCCTGTTTTTGAAATTGTTGGTTTGCCGGGCAAAGCCATAGGTGAGAGCCGCGAAAGAGTAAAAACAGCGATTGTTAATTCCGGCTTTGATTTTCCGGCAAGAAGAATTATTGTTAATTTAGCGCCGGCTGATTTGCCCAAAGAAGGTTCTTTTTACGATTTGCCAATTGCCACCGGCATAATTTCGCAGGTTTTAAATGTTGGCTTACCAAAAGATAGTTTATTTTTTGGCGAGTTGTCCCTTGACGGAAATCTGCGTCATACCAAGGGTGCTTTGCTTTTGGCAATGTTTGCCAAAGAGCGGGGATTTAAAAATGTTTTTGTGCCCAGACAATCGGCAAATGAAGCAGCGATTATAAAAGATATAAATGTTTATCCCGTAGACAATCTTTGTCAGTTGTTTAACCACTTATTAAAGAAAAGCGAGTTAAAGCCGTTTAAATATCAACCCAATTTTCAAGATAAAAAGACAACAGAACCGGAATTTGATATGAAAGAAATTTTGGGTCAAGAACAGGCAAAGAGAGCAATAGAGATTGCAGCAAGCGGTGGTCATAATATTTTTATGGTTGGTAGTCCGGGTTCGGGAAAAACAATGCTTGCCCGGGCATTGCCGGACATTTTGCCTCCTTTAAGCGAAAAAGAAGCCTTGGAAGTGACAAAAATTTATTCTGCTGCCGGACAAATACCGGCAGAAGGATCTTTGTTAGATTTTTGTCCCTTCCGCGCTCCTCATCATAGTATTTCACAAGTTGGTTTGATAGGCGGCGGCGTTATTCCAAAGCCCGGGGAAATAAGTTTGGCGCACCGCGGTGTTTTATTTTTAGACGAGTTTAGCGAATTTCCTCGTTCGGTTTTGGAGGCATTGCGTCAACCTTTAGAAGAGGGTTATCTAACTATTTCTCGCAGCAGAAATCGGATTACTTATCCGGCGCGTTTTATCTTGGTGGCTTCTTCAAATCCCTGTCCTTGCGGTTATTTGTATCACCCGAAAAAAAGATGCGTTTGCACCGAGAGAGAAATTAAAAAATACCAAAAGAAAATTTCCGGGCCGATTTTAGACAGAATTGATTTGCAGGTAGAGGTGCCGGTAGTGGATGTTAAGGATCTTTCCCAACACCAAAAAGCAGAAGATTTTTTGGAGCCCTCAGAAAAGATAAAACAAAGGGTTATAAAAGCTAGAGGAATCCAAAGAGAAAGATTTAAAAAAGAAAAGATTTTTACCAACGCGGAAATGAAAAATAATCATATTAAAAAGTATTGCGCGCTTTCTTTAGAGGCAAGAAGAATTTTAAATCAGGCAGTTTCAAGTTTTGATTTATCTGCCCGTGCTTATTTTAAAATGATAAAAATATCCAGAACCATTGCTGATTTAGAAGGAGAAGGGGAAATAAAAGCTGAACATATGGCTGAGGCGTTGCAATATAGACTAAAAAATACACAGGAGGGATAAATTATAATAAGAATTCAAAAATCAAATTTCAAATATCAAAAATACACATTAAGTAAAATTAAAAGTGAAAAGTTAAAATTAATAAATGGAAAAATATAATTTAAAAATGGGCGCCTTGGGAGAATCGATTGCTCAAAAATTTTTGGAAAATAAAAGATATAAAATTATTGAAAAAAATTATCGGAATAAATACGGAGAGATTGATTTGGTTTGCCAAAAAGACGATATTTTGGTTTTTGTGGAAGTTAAAACAAGAAAAGGGGAAGAATTTGGAACACCAGAGGACGCTTTTAAAAAAGAAAAAATTAAACGTTTGATTAAAAATGCTCAAGGGTATTTTAAAAAAAGTAAAGTTATGCTAAAATCCAGAATAGATGCTATATGTATTGTTTTAGACAAAGATGAAAAGTTGAAAAGGATTAGTCATTATGAAAATATCACGGCAACTTAATTTATTTTTTAGTCATCCAAATAACATTAAAACCAAAATAAAGGTCTATAAATTGGTTTACTATAAAAATTAAAAAATATGAATAAGAAAGTTGAAAAAAATAATCAAAATAATTTAAACCAACAAAATCAAACAGAACCTAAAGAAGAATTAAAAACAGATTTAATAGAACAAGCAGAAAAAGAGCCAAAAAAAGAATTAGAAAGCGATTTGGAAAAAGAAACAAAAGCAGAAGTAAAAGAATTGGGAAGGAAGGTTTCTTCTTTTAATAAAACCTACGATACGATAGCAAAATTCGGCCTTTATTTTTTAACATTTTTATTACCAATCTTATTTTTACCCTGGACAGTAAATGTTTTAGATTTTAATAAACAAGCCCTTCTTATAATAACAGTGTTTATTTCTTTTTCCGCTTGGATGTTTAAGGTTTTAATTTCCGGAAGGATTAACTTTAAAATAAGTTTAATTCACCTACCTGTTATTTTTTTATTTTTAATTTACCTTCTTTCAACTATTTTTTCTTTGTGGCCATATGGAAGCTTTTGGGGTTGGCCCCAGCCTGTTTCTGAAAGTTTGTTTAGCTTGTTGGGTTTGGTTTTGTTTTACTTTTTAGTAGTAAATATTTTTGAAAAGAAAGAGATTTTTAATCTTTTGTTTGTATTTTCCCTTTCCTTGTTTTTGGCAATGTTATTTGGAATTTTTCAGCTTTGGGGAAAATTTATTTTTCCCATTGAATTTACAAAAAATTCCGGCTTTAACACGGTTGGCGGGGTAACCAGTTTGGCTATTTTTGCGGTTGTTTCTTTACCTTTATTCCTTTTTTCTTTGGTTTCAAGTGAAAAAAAATATCAGCGCGTTTTATTCACTCTTTATTTAGCCGTTTGCACCTTATTATTAATTTTAACAAATATTTGGATTGCCTGGTGGCTTGTTATTATAGTTGGCATTTTAATTATTGTTTTGGGCATTCAAAGAAGAGATTCTTTTGATGGTCGTTGGCTTATTTTGCCAATATTTTTTCTTACATTAGCTTTACTGTTTACCTTTTTTCGTTTTCAAATTCCGGGAATTTCGTCACCGTCAAGCGAGTTTTTTCTGAAATATAAACCCAGTCTTGAAATTGTTTGGCAGACCCTAAAAACACATTTGCTTTTAGGTACGGGGCCCGGCACTTTTGTTTATGATTTTTCTAAATATAAAGATATTAGTTTTAATCAAGATCCCCTTTGGATGATAAGATTTGATTGGGCTGGTTCCAAATTTTTAACCACAGCAGCAACAGTTGGAATTTTTGGGATTTTGGCGTTTTTGTTTTTAATAGGGTTTTTTATCTTTTATGGTTTTAAATTTTTGATAAATTACAAACAAACAGGAGATCGCTTTTGGTTAATTTCAATTGGCGCTTTCGTGAGTTTTTTAACGCTAACCGTTAGTTTTTTCCTTTATAGTTCAAATCTTGTTTTAGATTTTTATTACTTTTTAATGCTCTCTGTTTTAACAGTTAATTTTGTTTCCAATAAAAAAGGATTTATCTTAAAACCGTCTTCTTTTTCAACCCTTAGTATAACTCTGATTTTTACCTTGATTTTTGTTTTTGTTTTAGGAATTTCTATTTTAGAGATTCAGAGATATGTGGCTTCGGTAAACTACTTACAAGCTGCTAAATTATGGCAGGAAGGTAAAACCGACGAATCGCTAAAAAGACTGGAAAAAGCAGTAGCGATAGATTCCAAAAATGATTTTTATTTGAGGGAATTGTCTTCGCTTTATATCCAAAATATAAATGAATTAAGCCAAAAAAGAGATTTGTCCCAAGAAGAATTGAGACAGAAGGTCCAATTTTATATTAACAACGCGGTGGGTACAGCCAAAACAGCCACAGATCTTAACTCTTTTAATGTAAACAATTGGGCGAACCGGGGATTTGTTTATCAAAGCTTAATTGGGCTCGTTAATAATAGTAAAGATTGGGCATTAACGTGCTATGAAAGAGCAAGCGAGCTTGAGCCATTTAATCCTTATTTTTTAACCCAAAGAGGAATCTCCCTTTTGAAAGAAGCGGTAAATTTAACTCAAGACAAGAAACAAGAGCAGGAAAAATTAATTTCCGAAGCTGAGGAAAATTTTAAAAAAGCAATTGAATTAAAGACAGACTACGCCCCCGCTCTTTTTCAGTTAGCAATGGTTTATCAATTAAGGGGCGAGGAGGAAAAAATGATTGGAGAATTAGAAAAAGCCAAAACCATTGCTTTTTCTGATGTGGGCATTGCTTTTCAATTGGGATTGGTTTATTATCAAAAAAACGACTTTGAAAAGGCAAAAGCAGAGCTTGAAAGAGCGGTTTCTTTAAATCCTAATTATGCCAATGCTTTATACTTTTTGGGTTTAACATATGATAAATTAAACAGAAGAGACGATGCTATTAGAGTGATGGAAAGAGTAGTGGCTTTAAATCCAGATAGTTCTTTGGCAACAACTGTTTTAAATAACCTTAAAACAGGAGAACCGGCGTTAAAAGGAACAGTTGAAGAGCAGCCACCAGAAATTCCAATCAAAGAAGAGCCTGAAAAACAAAAAGAAGTAAAAAATAATAATTCTCAAGAAACAAACAAAAAATCAAAAAAATAAAAGCTGATTTTGCTTGACATTTTTTATTGTTTGATTAAAATAAAAGTCAACGGTTTAAAATACCATTTTTCCCTTTTTACTTATTTTTAATTTTTAATAATATTAATTTTTAATACTAATATAGCAGAGACCCTTGGGTCTTTTTGTCTATGTTGTTTTTTCCAAAAATTATAGAGAAAAATTTTTCAAAATCAAAAGTTTCTTTCCCCCTTCCGTATTTGCTTTCTTTACAAAAAGATAGTTGGGAGTGGTTTTGGGAAAAGGGATTAAAGGAATTATTTTTAGAAAACTTTCCAATCCGGGACTATACAAACAAAGAATTAGAGCTTCAGTTTATAGATTATAAATTGGGCAAGCCAAAATATAAAACGGATTTGGAAGCAAAGATTAATAATGATTCTTACGAGGCACCGTTAAGAATTAAAACAAAACTTGTAAACCTTAAAACCAAAGAGGCAAAAGAAGAAGAGGTATTTTTGGCTGATTTTCCTCTTTTAACAGAAAGAGGAACTTTTATTGTTAATGGGATTGAAAGGGTAGCAATTTCACAACTTATCCGGTCGCCCGGTGTTTTTTTTACTATGGACATAATTCAGGGAAGAAAAAGATTTGGGGCAAAAATTATTCCAAATCGCGGATCGTGGTTAGAGTTTGAAACAGATAACTTGGGAGTTATTGGGGTTAAAATTGATAGAAAAAGAAAAATTGCCGCAACTGTTCTTTTAAGGGCTTTGGTGGGTTGGGATACTGAAAAAATAAAAGAAGTATTTAAAGAAGATATTGAAGAAACATTGAAGCGGGATTTAACCAAAACCCCAGAAGAAGCCTTCGTTGAAATTTATAAAAGATTACGACCCGGCGATTTGGTAACGCCTGATACGGCTCGGGAATTAATAGAAAATATGTTTTTCAATTTTTCCCGATATGATTTGTTAAGGGTGGGAAGATGGAGGATATGGCAAAGATTACCAAATTTAAAACCAAAAACAATAAAAGAAATTGATTCTAAAGACAGGGTATTAAAGCCGGAAGATATTATAGAGGTAATTAAAGAAATTATTCGCTTAAATAACGATCCAGAGGCAAGACCGGATGAAATTGACCATTTGGGAAATAGAAGAGTAAGGAGCGGAGCGGAAATTCTTCAAAATAGAATTTGGATGGGTTTAACAAGAATGGGTCGGATTGTAAAAGATAAAATGTCCACATTAGATGTTTATAATTTAACTCCCTCTCAGTTAATTAATCCCCGGCCAGTAATGACAGCGGTAAAAGAATTTTTTTCTTCTTCGCAGTTTTGTCAATTTATGGACGGGGTTAATCCTTTGGCTGAATTGGAACACAAAAGGCGGTTGTCAGCCACGGGTCCCGGCGGTTTAACGCGGGAAAGGGCAGGGTTTGAGGTGCGAGATATTCAACCATCTCATTATGGAAGAATTTGCCCTATTCAAACGCCGGAAGGTCCTAATATTGGATTGGTGAATCATTTGGCTTCTTTTGCTAGGGTTAATCCCTACGGATTTTTGGAAACACCGTATTTAAAGGTAAAAAATGGAAAGGTAATAGCAAATGAGGTTCATTATCTTTCTGCTTTTGAGGAAGAAAGATATAATATTGCCCATGGAGGAGTGGAAATTGATAAAAACGGAAATATTTTGCAAAAAAAGGTTGAAGCAAGAGTAAAATCAGAGCCGGGATTAATTGATAGAGAAAAAGTAGATTTTATTGATGTTTCCACCGAACAATGCTTTTCTATCGCTGCTTCTTTGATTCCCTTTTTGCAAAATGACGACGCCAACCGCGCTTTAATGGGTTCTAATATGCAAAGACAAGCGGTGCCGCTTTTAAATCCGGAGGTACCTCTTGTTTGTTCTGGTTTGGAAAAAAAAGTGGCGCGCGATTCTGGTCAGGAGCTAATTGCTTCAGATGATGGTGTGGTAATAGAAGTGGATGGAAAAAACATAAAAGTAAAAACATTAAAGGGCGAAGTTAAAGGTTATGAATTAAAAACCTTTATCAAAACAAATCAATATACCTGTTTTCATCAAAGACCAGTGGTTAAAAAGGGACAAAAAGTGAAAAAAGGAGATATTTTAGCAGATGGGGGCGGAATTTGTCAGGGAAGATTGGCATTGGGCAGAAACGTGTTGGTTGCCTTTATGTCTTGGCAGGGATCAAACTTTGAAGACGCGGTGATAATTTCGGAACGTTTGGTGAAGAACGACTATTATAGTTCAATTCATATTGAAAGTTTTATTTGTGATGTTAGGGAAACAAAATTAGGGCCCGAAATTACTACCTGCGATATTCCCAATGTTTCGGAGGAAAAATTAAAAGATTTAGACGAAGAAGGAATTGTGAGAATTGGAGCCGAGGTGGGACCAAATGATATTTTAGTTGGCAAAATATCACCCAAAGGAGAAACCACCTTGACCGCTGAAGAAAGATTATTACGAGCGATTTTTGGAGAAAAAGCCAAAGATGTAAAAGATACATCTTTGCTTATGAAACACGGAAGAAAGGGCCGGGTGGTTGGCGTAAAAATATTTTCTCGGGAAAAAGGAGATAAGTTGGAACCGGGAATTATTAAAAGAATTGAGGTTGAAGTGGCAACAGTAAGAAAAATTCAGGCTGGCGATAAATTGGCCGGTCGTCACGGAAATAAAGGAGTTGTTTCCAGAGTAGTAAGAGAAGAGGAAATGCCGTTTTTAGAAGATGGAACACCAATAGAAATTATTTTAAATCCATTAGGCGTTGCTTCAAGAATGAACATTGGTCAGATTTTGGAAACCCACTTAGGAGCGGCAGCAAAAAAATTGGGTTACATTGCTATTTCACCTCCAATGACTAGCGCCACAGAAAAAGAAATTAAAGAAGAGCTAAAAAAGGCCGGTTTACCCGAAGATGGAAAGGTGGTTTTATATGATGGTAGGACTGGCCTTCCTTTTTCGGATAAAATTACAGTTGGTTATATTTTTATGATGAAACTTGTTCATATGGTTGATGATAAGATTCAT
>Ga0123519_10016466_pt1 | contig 10259 bp, 6 predicted proteins | sample YelNatPaOPRAMG02_FD_87396 | JGI IMG/M metagenome (GOLD analysis project Ga0123519, IMG submission 87396) | Hot spring microbial communities from Yellowstone National Park - Yellowstone National Park OP-RAMG-02 (version 2) | ecosystem: Environmental > Aquatic > Thermal springs > Hot (42-90C) ...
GGCATGGTTCAAAAAATTGGGCTTGATAAATCAAGCCCCTACAATAAACGATGGAATTTTGCCCCCTTTTTTGACATTTTTGGGGATAATTAATTTCGTGCTTTTTAAATTTTGAACCATGCCATAGTTTTTAAAAACTAAACTCAAAAATTTAAGCGCTCTATATCAAATTCTACCCGCTCATAAGTTCTTTTGGTTCTATTTAAAATAAACCTTTCAATTGATACCAGTTTACCTTCGTTTATTCCATATATAATGAAAGAAGATGCATTAGATTTCCCTATTTTTGTTTTTAAAGTAGAGGAAGAAACACCACTTATCAATACCGGACTTAAGTCTGAACCTATCTGGAAAAAAATGTTTTTATGGAGATGCCCATGGAGAATAAGAGATGGCAAATTTGAAACAGTTGCAAGAAAATCTTCATAATCCTGAAGCCCCTCTATTTTATGGAGATGCTTACGAGGATGCCTGTATGGTGGATGGTGAATTAAAAAAACCATAAATCTTTTTCTTACCTCCCGGTTCAGCAGGCATTTTCTTAGTCTCCCTATTTGCTCCTTCCCCAATTCACCTCGAGCTACTAAAAAAGGCTGATGTAAAGCAGAATTTAATCCTATTATTGCTACCCCATTTCTCAGTCGAATAAAAGGATAGGTTCCTTCTTCACAGTCAGTGTTTGGGTCCGATGTCATGAAAGGTGAAAGGTATGCTTCAAACCTTCGCTGGATTTCAGAACCTTTAGTATATCTGTCATGATTTCCTGGAATTATGGAAATATCTCTTGATGAAAATCCTGAATCGAGAAGTAAATTTCTTACAAGAGCAAATTCTATTCCTAATGACAGGTTGGTCAAATCTCCAGTTATTGCTATATGGTTAACACCGAGGGACTTTAAATTTTGAAAAAGCATGTTTATAAGACCGGGGTCATGAGTAAATCTGCGATGAAACATTAAATTCAGTAAACCTGTAAATCTCTTGCCTGCAAGTCGAGAAAGTGGTACAGAGATTTTACTGAAAAAATGAATATCGCTAATATGGGCGAGGCGAAACATATTTATATGCTTCAGGATTTACCAAAATGGGCATGGTTCAAAGTTTAAAAATAACGAAACTAATTACCCCCAAAAGTGGTAAAAAGGGGGTAAAATTCCATCATTTTTTGTAGGGGCTTGATTTATCAAGCCCAATTTTTAAACCATGCCCCAAAATGAAATATTTAAAGATGTTATTAATAAAGTCAACAACAATTTATTTTAGAAAAAATGCTGGCAGATTTAAACCTTCGAATTTTAAATTTTTAACTTTTATACTATTGATTAAGTTTACTTTAAAAATTTAGTATGAAACCACTTGAAAAAACAAAAAAATATAAAGTCCTGGGAGTAGGTTATTGTGCAGCTGACATTCTATTGAATATAAATGGGAATCTTCAGGAAAACAAAAAGATAGAGGTTCGAGAAATGAGTTTTCAAGGGGGTGGTCCGGTGGCCAATGCAATGTCGGCATTATCGAAATGGGGGGTTGATACATGGTTTGCTGGTAGTATAGGGGATGATATTTATGGAAACTTTATTGCGTCTACTTTTGAAGATGAAAATGTCAACATAAGCGCGCTTCAGGTTTTTAAAAGACGAAAATCTGCCATTTCCGTATGCATATCACACGGAAAGGGACTGAGAACCATTCTCTACAATAAAGGAAATGCTCCAGAGTTAAAATTAAAAGGTTCATATCTTGATATTTTAAATAACATGAATCAATTTGATGCATTAGAAATAGACGGTCATCAGCCTGAGGCACAAATGTATGCAGTTAGGGAATGTTCGAGGTTAAAGATTCCAGTTATCCTCGATGGTGGAAGTTATAGAGATGAAATTCTTCCTTTTTTAACAATTGCAGACCATATCATAGTCTCGAAAGATTTTGCAGATGATTTTTCGAAACATAATGCGGATATTTGTGGTTTGTCTAAAAATTACGGGGTTGTTTGTAAGAAAATCCTGAAAAACAAAGCAGGTGTAGCAATCATAACTCTGGGTGAAAAAGGTTCTATTGGATATGACGGCTCAAGGATAATTCATGTTTCTGCGCTGGGCATAAAAGTTGTTGATACCTCTGGAGCAGGAGATATTTATCACGCAGGGTATATTTTTGGTTTGCTCAGGGGATGGAGTCTCGAAAAAAGGATGAAATTTGCAACAGTCGTTGCAGGACTCAAATGCAGGGGAATTGGAGGAAGAACCCCTGTTCCTTCAATAAAAGAAGCAATGAGGGTTTATAAGCAATTTGATAGATATTCTCATAAGTTAAAAATAAAGAAACAGGGAGGATGCAAATGAAGAGTTCGAGACTTAGCGGTTTTTATCGCCAGAGCGTTCATGACAGACTCAGGCAACTTGAACAGGAAGAATTTATAATTCAAAACGATTTTGAAATTCTCAAAAATGGAGGTCTTTCACTCGAAAGCGCTGATAAATTGATTGAAAATGTAATAGGTCTTTTCAATCTTCCTTTAGCAATTGCTACAAATTTTACTATCAACGGGAAAGATAGACTCGTTGCAATGTGCATTGAAGAACCAAGTGTTGTTGCAGCTGCATCCAATGCAGCAAGACTGGTTAGGGAAAGTGGAGGGTTCAAAGCAGAAATTGAATCCCATCTCATGACTTCTCAGGTTGAATTAAGGAGAATAAAGAACACTGAGCAGGCAATTGAAGACCTGGAAAAAAACAAAGAAGAAATAATTGCTGAATGCAGGCGAAATTCCTGCAATATCGAGGATTTCGGTGGTGGAGTAAAGGAAATTGAAATTCGGGAAATAAATTTAGTTGACGGAGAAAAAAGACTCGTCGTTCATATTCATGTAGATTGTGCAGACGCGATGGGAGCAAACACCATAAATACTATAGCAGAAAAAGTTGCACCCCTTCTTGAATCCATTACTGGAGGAGAAGCAGGCTTGAGGATTTTAACCAATTTATCTGACAGGCGCATTGTTACCGCTTCCTGCAGAGTTAACACCAGTGTTCTTGCCAGTTACAGGGGAGCAAAAGAGGTTTCAATAGAATCCGGCGAAATAGTTAGAGACCTTGTTATAGAAGCATTTAAATTTGCCGATTCTGACCCGTATCGCGCTGTAACTCACAACAAAGGCATAATGAATGGAATAGACGCCGTTTTAATTGCCACCGGGAATGATTGGCGAGCTGTAGAGGCTGGCGCCCACGCGATGGCCTGCATTTCTGGTAAATACCGTTCTTTGACCAAATGGGTAAAGGGGGATGATGGTTCTCTTGAAGGGTACATTCGTCTGCCAATGGCTGTTGGAATAGTCGGGGGAATGACAAAATTTCATAAATGCGCAGAACTTGCTCTCAAAATAATGGAAATATCCAGTGCAAAGGACCTTGAAATGGTCATAGCATGCACTGGATTAGCATCAAACCTTGCTGCACTTCTTGCTCTGTCAACTGAGGGGATTCAAAGAGGACACATGCGACTTCATCAGAGGCATACTGTTTAAGAAATTTTTTTCATTGATTCTTATGGACCCCATCTATAAGAAACATGTATTAAAAAATCCCCCTTGTGTTCTGAATCAATTTTATCATCGAGATATAGACTACCACCTTCCGCACAATTCCAGCAAGGAGCCCAGTTTATGACTGTTCTATCAACTCCTGCAACGAGAATCAAAGGAATGGGCAATTCCACTGTTGCAGCCTCAGATTCATAGAGAATGAGGCTTGCAGCATGTTTGAATTTTCCTTCTCCTAAATGATAAAGTGCAAGAACAAATGAATTTTTTCCGTCATACCCTGTCATAACAAGGAGTTCTTCCCCTCTCGTGGGTCTCCACCAGACAGGATTATATGAAAAAATGTATCCAGCATATTGTGTTTCTGGTTCAATACCTCTTCTCATAAGGACATATCGTTTCGCTTCTTCACCAAACATTTTAGGGTCCTTTGAAACCGATTTCATTTCAGGGGTAGATCTGATTAAAAGTTGAAATTTATCGAGTGGAAAATCCCTAACTTCCTCAAAGGGAACTTTAAGTGGTTCTAAAGATACTCCTGCTTCATTTACCTCTCCTCGACAACACCTAAACCCTAAATTCCCCGAGAACTTATCTTCCTGTCTGAATGTTCTTGATGAACATCTCACCGATTTTGGTTGTATTATTTGATTGGAAGCAATCCCTTTTACTACTTTACCGCGTGGAGATGGCATTTCAGGTTCCATCCATGAAGAAGATGTCCATTCGTAATTTTTGAAAAACCCTTCAACACCAAAGTCTGAAGTCCCATTTTGTGGTGTCTGAATATTCTGAGCGCCTTTGCATGCAATCTCCCATTCAAGTTCTGTGCACAACCTCTTTCCCTCTTTTTCGCACAGCGAACTTGCTTCTGCGTATGACACACCAGTTTTTGCTTCGCTTTCTCTTGAATTTGGATAGGGATATCTATCAATAAAGAAACTTTTAACTTTTATTTTTCTTGCATCTATTTCCTTCGAAGGGTCTCTATATGGTTCGCCTGTCTGACTCCCTAAAAAATAATCTCCTGCAGGAATTTTTATTTCTAAAACATCATCAGGCAAAATGTTCTGCATTGACTTATTCCCTTTCCCGTTACTGGAGATTTCTTTATCCCGGGTTTGATAATTTTCATTGTTTTCTTCAATAATAATTTTTTCCTTCTGTTTTTTTTTGGCTTCTTCCCCCTCTGCCTTTTTTCCATTTTTAGAACAAAAAGCAGGGATAATCCCCAGATAAAAGAATAAAATAGCTTTAAGTATTAAGGAAATAAAAGGAAAATCCCATAACCTGAAATTAAAAAATAACATATCTATTCTCTAATTTTTCATATAAATTATTATAAAAAAGATTTATTTTTAATATGAATTTTACTTTTAAAATAAAAAACATATTTTAATAAAGACCAAAATAGCAATAATAAAAATTTTAGAGGTTTATTATACTAATATTCCTGTGAAAAAAATATAATTTGGAGGAAAAATGAAATCACGAAAAATAGCAGTAAAGGCTTTTTTTACAGTTTGCTGTTTTGCAATATTTAGTTGCAGCGAAAAAAAGGAGGAAAATGACGGGGATTTAGAAATTAAGGAAATTGAAGAAATTCCTCCTGATGTTGAAGATGCAGAGAACATGGATTTTTATGATTCCCAGGAGATTGAATCTGATGATATCATAGAAGCAGAAGAAGAAGTTACAAATCCATTTGAAGGGTATTGTAGAGCATGCAGGAAAAATGAAGATTGCCCAGAAGGAGGAGCCTGCCTCAATCTTGATAATGGAGAAATGAGTTGTTCCCTGCCCTGTGACCTCCCCACTGATTGCCCTGCTGGTTCATCATGCCTGAATGTTTCAGAGAGCGAAACCCGTCAATGCAAACCTGATAGTGGTACCTGCGTCCGGGATAAAATGGGTGACCCGTGCAGAGCATGGGGATGCTCCGGAAGAAATGATGTGTGTTCAGACCCTTCAGGAAGTAACGGGTATTGTACCCACAGGTGCGAAACAAGAATTGACTGTGAAGCAGGGTTCATGCAATGCAATGATAGAGGTGACGGGGTTAAAATATGCATGAAAGAACCACTTCCACCACCCCAGAGATGTGGAACCACCGAACATCCTTCTGGAATTGGTTCTCCATGCGGTTCTGCGACATGTTCCGACCCTGTTTTTATCTGTGTAAATTCAATTAATCCGCTGCTACCTGCTTTTTGCACCCGTTCCTGCTCGAGTGATTCCGATTGCAGTTCTGAGGAAGGGAGCATATGTCGGGAAATAAGGTTAAATGAAGGAAATGAAAAGTTCTGTCTGCCTGACGAATGCAGTTGTTTTGAAAAAATACCCGATTCTTTACTCGATACCCTTTTAAATGAAGTTGGGCTTGACCGGTGTGAACTCTTCTGGGACACAGAAACTATGACGACCTATTTTGGTAATTCAGTTACCCATGACAGGTTCCGAATACCATGGACAGATGATGCACATAATGAATGGTTGCGAGGGGGGAGAGAAGCACTTAAAATAGAATCAAAAATTGATGAAGCAGTTCAAATCGGAATGTCAAAAATGATTTATGAATCCGCTACTCTTGCAGGACATCCATTCGAAGAGACTGAAAAAACTTATGAACCTGCAGATACTAACCCACTTGCCTCCGCTCTCGAATCGCTGGTCATTTCTTTAGGAGAAACTCCCGATAGACCTTCTTATGAACTCGATGCATCAGACATTCCAATGGATATTCAGCAGTTTACCGCAAGAGTTCTACTTGCCATACAGGATGCAATCAAAAGCAGAAATGATGCCATTTCTTCTTTAGGTGGAAACAGATGGGAAATCAATCGATACTATAATAGCACACCTGGATTTGTCCTCCCTTCGTTTGGAATAATTCCTGACCCGACAGACAGAAAGGTTCAGGATTTTTTAATAGGGGATTTTAGGTATGAACTGATTTATGAGGCTTCATATCATCTTATAAAAACGATTGAACAATATGCAAATTCGATAGGACAGCATTCACCCGACGAACATTTTTCTTTCAATCAGTCAACTTCTGCTGGTAGAGTGACCATATCGGATGCAAGGGACAATTCTTTGAGCGGACCTACTGCAGGTTCGGAATCATATCTACTTGTCATTGATATTGGAGGAAATGACCATTATGAAATAAGCGCAGGTGCAAATACAAATCCAGAAAATCCAGTTTCGGTATTAATAGATTTTGGTGGTAATGATACTTATGGTTATTATGAAGTTCCAGACCCCGATGACGGTGGGAGACTCGTTTCAGATTTAGATGGAAGAGTTACTCCTACAAGTTCCTATGGTCCTTTCAGCCTTTCGAGAACATCTCGGCAGGGGTCTGGAAGACTTGGAATAGGCATTCTCGTAGATTTTGGTGCTGGTGATGATAGATACCGTTCTCTTCGCATAAGTCAGGGGTCTGGAATCCTTGGTGTCGGCATTCTCTATGACGACGGCGGAAGCGATATTTACGAATGCGAAGCAGGATGTCAGGGAAGTGGAATTTTTGGTATGGGAATTTTGATGGATATGGGTGAGCAGGGAGGAACATCAGGTGATACTTTTTCATCTTACAATGCATCACAGGGTTTTGCTTATGCTCAGGGAATTGGAATCCTTTACAATGAAAAAGGAAATGACATTTATTTTTGCAATCAGGATGATGTCCTCTACCCCTCTCCGCAGGATAGCCTGTCGAATTCGAGTTTATGTCAGGGTATGGGTTTTGGAAGAAGGTCAGATGAGGCTCTCGGAGGTGATGGAGTTTATATGTCGGGCGGGATAGGAATACTGCGGGATTTGGAAGGGTGGGATGAATACACCTGTGCTATATTCGGACAGGGGAGTGGATACTGGTTCGGGTTTGGATTTCTCCTCGACGGACAAGGGTCTGACCACTATGATGGGAGATGGTATGTTCAGGCATCCTCTGCTCACTTTGCAACTGCTGTGCTTCACGATGCTGGAGGAGACGATTATTACAATGCAAATGAAACAAGAAGGCTCAACATTATTCTTGGAGGCGGGCACGACTTTTCCAATTCATTTCTTCTTGATGATGAAGGTAATGACCATTACTTTGCTCCCAATCTTTCTTTTGGAACAGGAAATGATAACGGCTTTGGACTTTTCGTAGATAATGGTGGTGATGATGAAATGGAATGCACAAGCGATTATTCTTTTGGAAACGCATCTATAACACCCTCTATGGGAAGAGGAATTTTCCCTTCTGCTGGAATTTTCATGGAGTGCGGGGGTATTGATTCTTACACAAGACCAAATAGCGAAATTCTCGGAAACGATAAAATCTGGACGCAAAAGGTTCATCCTGATTCCCGCTCAGAATACGGCGCAGGAGGTGATACAACAACATTAAACTGCATTTTCTAACCGCCAGAGGCTTGAGCACATACAATAAAGGTGTAAACCTGATTTAAAGTAAAATTACGGGCATACAACATCTACAGGGGTAGTTCTATCAGTTTCAGTTCCATCCCCAAGCTGACCATACTCATTATACCCCCAGCACTTGACTCCACCTGTGCTCATTAATGCACAGGTGTGCCCTCTACCGACAGATATTGCAGAGACACCTGAACTTAGACCTGAAACATCTACAGGGGTAGTTCTTTGAGTTGTAGTTCCATCACCAAGCTGACCATGGTCATTCAAACCCCAGCACTTGACTCCTCCTGTTCTCATTAAAGCACAGGTGTACTCATAATCTGCAGATATTGCAGAGACACCTGAACTTAGACCTGAAACATCTATAGGGATAGTTCTTTGAGTTGTAGTTCCATCACCAAGCTGACCATGATTATTCAAACCCCAGCACTTGACTCCTCCTGTGCTCATTAATGCACAGGTGTGCCCAAAGCCTGCAAATATTGCAGAAACACCTGAACTTAGACCTAAAACATTTACAGGGGTAGTTCTTTGAGTTGTAGTTCCATCACCAAGCTGACCATACCCATTCCAACCCCAGCACTTGACTCCACCTGTGCTCATTAATGCACAGGTATGCCTTCCACCTACAGATATTGCAGAGACACCTGAAGTTAGACCTGAAACATCTACAGGGGTCGAACTCCCAGTTGTAGTTCCATCCCCAAGCTGACCAAACTCATTATCCCCCCAGCACTTTACTCCTCCTGTGTTCATTAAGGCACAGGTGTGCACATAATCTGCAGATATTGCAGAGACACCTGAAGTTAGACCTGAAACATCTACAGGGGTAGTTCTTTGAGTTGTAGTTCCATCACCAAGCTGACCATACTCATTATACCCCCAGCACTTGACTCCTCCTATGCTCATTAATGCACAAGTGTACACTTCACCTCCAGATATTCCAGAGACACCTGAAGTTAGACCTGAAACATCTACAGGGGTCATTCTACTAGTGTAAGTTCCATCCCCAAGCTCACCAAACCCATTATCCCCCCAGCACTTTACCCCTCCTGTGTTCATTAAGGCACAGGTGTGATAATAACCTGCACTGATTTCTTTAAAAATATTTTCCCCTAAACAATTACCATTTCCGTCGCATTGGTCAGAAGAAGTGCAAGAATTTCCGTCATTGCAAGGTGTTCCTGAAGAAGCAAATCCGTCTGAAGGACAATCAGGAGAGATTCCAGTGCATTTTTCTTCTACATCACACTCACCTGCTGATGCACGACAAACATAAGTATTCAGTTGAAATGAATCAGCGGGACAATCAGGATTTACTCCATCGCAATACTCGGCAATATCACATTCTCCAACTGATGCTCTGCAAATTGTTCCAGATGGCGATAGTTGAAAATCACAGGTATGGGTAGATGTAATACACAAATTTAATGTGCAATCATGTCCATTGTCGCATTCACTATCATTATGACAGGAATAAGTGCAGTCATCTTTGCAACCATCGTCTGGATTGCCATTCCGCCCATCATCACATTCTTCTCCGTCATCAACATTTCCATCCCCACAACTTTTGGGTATTTCTGCTTCAAAATCAAAGTCATTAAAATCATCACTTGCAATATCTTCACCATCTTTTCTATCCTCAAATTCATCACTTGCAATATCTTCACCATCTTTTCTATCCTCAAATTCATCACTTGCAATATCTTCACCATCTTTTCTATCCTCAAATTCATCACTTGTAACATCTTCACCATCTTTGCCAAGATAGGGTAGAGGGTCCTTCTTTTCATCGAATCCCAATATTTGGGCACATCCACTAATAAAAACTATAGAGATTACCAAAAACTTTTCCCAGGCATAAATATCTTTAATCATCTGTAATTTCCCCTATAAAAAAAAAATACTACATTGGTTTACCCAATTCTTCAATGATTTTAACTAAATTTATTATTCCTATTATTTTTATAACATGGAAGAGTTACTCCTGCAAGTTCATAAAGTCCTTTCAGCATTTCGAGAACATCTACCCGAGCATGGTTCATCGGTGGACGACTCCGCTCAGGCACCATAGTACAGCAGAACAGTCATTCCTGCGAAAGCAGGAATCCATTGATTTAAATTTTCATTCATGGGGATGGGCAAAATTTGCTCATGCGCATTTACAACGAAGAGAAAATGACATTTTCTTTTGGAACAGGAAATGATAACGGTTTCGGAGTTTTTACAGAGAAATGTAAAAGAAATCTTTCATGGACAGTTAGAATTGCCGTCACGCTGGAGA
>Ga0123519_10016467_pt1 | contig 10258 bp, 10 predicted proteins | sample YelNatPaOPRAMG02_FD_87396 | JGI IMG/M metagenome (GOLD analysis project Ga0123519, IMG submission 87396) | Hot spring microbial communities from Yellowstone National Park - Yellowstone National Park OP-RAMG-02 (version 2) | ecosystem: Environmental > Aquatic > Thermal springs > Hot (42-90C) ...
GGTGGGTCGACCCCGCGATCGGGCTCGCGGTCGCCGCCATCGCGGCGTGGCAGGGCGTGCGGGCCTGGCGCGGCCACGACTGCTGCTGAGCGGCACTGCCGGACATAGAGTGTGCGCTAGTCCAGCCGGTAGCGGATCAGCCGGGAGCTGTTGGCCACCACCGCCACCGACGACGCATTGTGCAGGATCGCGGCCAACACCGGCGACAGGGCGCCGCCGGCCCCGATGGCCAGCCCAACGGCGTTGACCGCGATCGACATGCCGTAGTTCTGGCGGATCACGTCGACCGCCCGGGCGCCCAGGTCCCGCACGTCGAGCAGCCGGTGCAGGTCGTCGTTGGTCAGCGCCACGTCGGCGGTCTCGACGGCGACGTCGGTTCCGGCCAGGCCCATGGCGATCCCGATGTCGGCGGCCGCCAGCGCCGGGGCGTCGTTGACGCCGTCACCGACCATGCCGACGACGAAGCCCTCGGCCTGCAGGGCGCGCACCACCGCGAGCTTGTCCTCCGGCATCACCTCGGCGCGCCACTCGTCGATCCCCAGCTCGCCGGCGACGATCTCGGCGATGTCCGGGTGGTCACCGGTGAGCATGACGATGCGGCGGACGCCGCGGGCGCGCAGCTCGGTCAGCACCTCGGCGGCCTCGGGCCGCACCTCGTCGCGCAGGCTGACCAGCCCCACCAGCGTGCCGTCCACGGCGAGCAGCAGCGGCGTCTCGGCCTGGCGGCGCAGCCGGTTCACCCATTCGGTGGCTTTCTTGGACACCCGCACCTTCTCGGAGCGCAGCAGCGACGGGCTGCCCAGCAGCAGGGTGCGGCCGTCGGCCCGGGTGCGCATGCCCAACCCCACGAGCACCTCGCACTCCTCGTGCGGCGGGATGCTGATGCGGCGTTCCTCAGTCGAGCGGATCACCGCCTCGGCCAGCGGGTGGCGGGAGTGGATCTCCGAGCTGGCCGCGTACGCCAGCACCTGCTCGGGCTCCCAGTCCTGATGCATCGCAACGATATTGGTGACCACCGGGCGCCCGACGGTCAGCGTCCCGGTCTTGTCGAACACGATCGCGTCGACGCGGCCGGCCTGCTCGAGGTGGGAGCCGCCCTTGATCAGGATGCCGCGGCGCGCGCCGTTGCCGATCGCCGCGCTGATCGCGGTCGGGGTGGACAGCCCCACCGCGCAGGGGCAGGCGATCAGCAGCATGGTCATCGCGCGCCGGACGTCGCCGGTGACCAGCAGGGTGAGGGCGGAGACGATGAACGAGGCGGGAACGAAGCGGCGGGAGAAGTTCTCCCCGACGGTCTGGATCGGCGCCCGGTCGTGCTGCGCCTCCTCGACGCGGCCGATGATGCGCCCGATCGCGGTCTCGTTGCCGACGGCCTGCGCGCGCACCACCAGGCGTCCGCGGACCACGACCGAGCCCGCGTGCACGTGCGCGCCGGCCGCGATGCTGACCGGCAGGTTCTCCCCGGTGATGGCCGACTGGTCGACGATCGCCTCGCCGTCGACCACCTCGCCGTCGACGGGGATCGCGACGTGGTCGTGCACGACCACCTCGTCGCCGACCTGCACGGTGTCGATCGCCACCTGCACCTCGGCCCCGTCGTCGGGGCCGTCGGTGAGGCGGATCCAGGCGGTGTCCTGGGTGCCGCGCAGCAGCTCGGAGATGGCGCGCCGGGTCCGGCGCAGGGTCAGGTCCTGCAGGTACTCGCCGATGTTGAGCAGCCACAGCACGGTGAGTGCGACGACGTTCTCGCCGAGCAGCAGGCTGGCCACCGTCGCCACCGACACCAGCGTGTCGGTGCCCGCCTTCCCGGACCGCAGCGCGCGCAACGCGCCGCGCAGGAACGGGTAGCCGGTGAAGATGGCCACGCCGCCGGCCACCAGTTGGCCGCTCGGCCCGAGCAGCGGTGGCCGCGCGAACACGTAGCGGCGCAGGCCGAGCAGGGCCAGCGCCGCGCCGCCGATCACCATCCGCAGCACGTCGGCGTTGCGGATCTCCGCCGAATGCGGGGCGCGCGCCGGGATCAGTTCGGCGGCCACGTGCGCGGCCTCGCCGATCGCCGCCAGCAGCGCGGGGCGCTCGGCGCGCCGCGGCGAGTACCAGACCACGACGGACCCGGTGCGCGGATAGGCGTGCACGACGCGCACGCCGGGGCACCTGGCCACGGCCTCCTCGACCGCGACCGCGCGCCGGGAGTCGCCGCGCAGCCAGTCGACCTTGACCCGCATGCGTCCGGCCGCGTCCGAGAGCACTGCCGGCTCCTGCGTGGGCGTGTCCGATGCGATGGGGATGGTTCCGGCGGTCATTCCGTCGGGATCAGTGGTCGTGGTCGTGGATGTCGGTGACCGCCGGGGTGGGCGCCTCCTCGCCGATGCGTTCGCGGGCCTCGGCCATCACGTCGGACATTTTCAGCCGCGCCGATTCCGCGGCCTCCTCGGCCTTGCGGGTGCCGCGCAGGCCCAGCTCGGCCGCCGACACCGCGGCCCGGTGCAGCGGCACCTTCTTCGCGGCCCGCACCACCAGGTCGTAGGCGGCCGCCCCGACCACGCCGTGGGCCAGAAATATGGCTCCCTTTGCCAGCACTCCCTGCACCGCCATCGTGCGAACCTTCCTCTTTCCGTGGGCCGGTATCCTGCGTGGTAGCGACGTTAACATCGAAATATCGCGATATCAACATGGATCGCCGTCGCCCGGAACGCGCGAGCGGCGGCCCGGCTCACAGCACCCGGGTGACCTTCTCCGTCTCGATCCTGCGCTGCCGTGCCGCGGGGTCGGCCTCGGTTCCGGGCGGGTTGGCCACCTGCACCAACGACGCGCCGACGGCCAGGATCGCCAGCAGGTGCTCGACCAGTTCGTCCGGCCCGGTCCACGACGCGCTGGAGTACACGCGATCGCCCGACGTCAAACCCCTTGCCGCCGCTGATCTTTCGCAGTCGGCCAGGACATCGTCGACCGAGCGGCCGGCGAGGGCGGGACCCGGGTGGGGCTCGGGGACGATCCGGTCGCCGTGCACGCGCACCGCGCTGGCGTAGTCGGTGACGCCGATCGGCAGATCGGGGGCGGGCCGGCCGAACGCGTCCAGCGACAACACTGCCACCTCGCCACCGTCGACCAACGCGTCGGCCTCGTCGAGGCGTTCGGCGGTGCACAGGGCCAGGTCGGCCCGGCTTTCGAGCACCACCTCCGCGCCGACCCACCACACCCCGAACAGCACCGCCGCCGTCTGCCAGTGCGCCGGCAGCAGAATCGCGACCCGGCTGCCGGGCCCGGCTCCCAGCTCGTCGCGCAGCAGGTTGCCGGTCTTGGCGGCCCAGTTGGCCAGGGTCGCCGCGGACAACTCGATGCGCTCGCCGGCCGCATCGTCGTAGTAGGTGATGCGCGGGCCGACCGGGTCGGCCCGCAGCATCGGCTCGAGGATGGCCCCCGAAAGCGTGGCGGGCGTGCTCAGTTGATGCATTCGGGCTTGTCGGAGCCGGCGGTCAGGATGGGCGAGGGCGCCGGGACGTCCGGGTCGTCCGCCCCGCCCGCGTTGGACACGTGGGCGGCCGCCATCTGGCTGTTCGCACCGCCGCCCAGGCCGGAGCCCGGGCCGCTGTAGTCGTTGGCCAGCACCACGCGGACGGTGCCCGGGGCTATCGACGTGTCGGCGACCACGGGCAGGCCGCCCAGTTGCCGGGCGACCTCCCGGGCGCCGACGTCGTCGCTCTTGGCCGCCCGCACCTGGCTGCCCTTGACGTGCCCGCCCACGTTGTTGCCGACGGCGCCGGTCGTGAATCCCTTGGAGCTCAACACGTCCGCTACCGCCGCGGCCAGGCCGTTGATGTCGGTGTCGTTGACGACGCTGGCCGTCGTCTTGGCCGGGGTGAAGGCCAGCTCCTCGGTCTTGCCCTGGTCCTGGTTGTGCAGCAGGCCGGCGACCCAGTCCTGGACCTGGTGCGGGTCCACCCGCACCACGCTCTGCATGCCGTCGTCGCTCCAGCCGGCGCCGTCGAGCACCGGGATGGTGGCAAACGCGACTTTGCCGCCGGCCAGCTTCTGCATCTGCTGCACGAAGTCCATCACGTCCCAGCCCGAGGAGAGCACCACCGAGCGCTGGACGGCGGCCTCCAGGCGCTGCAGCGTGGTGGGGCTCGACAGCGTCTTGCCGGAGATGACGCTGTGGGCCAGCGAGGCCATCACCGCCTGCTGGCGCACGACGCGATCCAGATCGCCGCGCGGCAGCTCGTGGCGCTGGCGTACGAAGCTGAGCGCCTCCGGGCCGGACAGGCGCTGCTGGCCGGCGGGGAAGTCGGCGCCCGAGAGCGGCTCGAACACCGGCTCCTTGAGGCAGACGTCGACGCCGCCGAGGGCGTCGGTGATCAACGCGAAACCCAGCAGTCCGATCTCGGCGTAGTGGTCGACGGTGACCCCGGTGAGGTCGGCGACGGTCTTGATCAGCGCCTCCCGGCCGGCCTCGGTGCCCTGGGCCGCGGCGTGCTCGGCCGAGTCGCCGGCCTGGACCAGGTTGGCGCGCCTGGTCTCCCGGGTCTGGCCGTAGACGCCGTTGATCTTCGTCTTGCCCAGGCCCGGGGCCGCGACGTAGGAGTCGCGCGGGATCGAGATGGCGGTCGCCGACTGCCCGTTGTTGGGAATCCGGATCAGGATGATGGTGTCGGTGTTGGTCGCCTCCTCGTCGCCGGCGCGCAGCGCCGCGAGCTCGTCGGCCGACAGCGGGTTGCCGTGCGCGTCGGTGCGGCTGTCCAGGCCGACCAGCAGGATGTCGATCGCGCCGTCGTCGCCGCCCTTGCCCAGCGAGGCGGCCGACATGTGGAAGATGCCGTCTTCGAAGGACCGGACGTTGGTCCACGCGATCCCGGTGCCGAGAACGACCAGGACCGTCAGCGCGGTGGCAACCACACGAACCACACGATGCACTCCCATCCCACTAGGTTACTTGCGGCACAGCCGCTTCGCGGGTAGCGGGCACCCGCGCGCCCCCGGCGTGACCCGGGCGTGACCCGCGCGTTTCGGCGCGTGCCACACTCATGCCATGTCGGGCAGGATGATTATCAGCGGGGCCGGGGGGCAACTGGGCGCCACGTTGGCGGCGCTGGCGGCCGACCAGGGCCGCCCGATGCAGGCGTACACGTCGTCGCAGTGGGACATCACCGACCCGGCGGCGGCCGAGCGGATCATCGGCGGTGGCGACATCGTGATCAACTGCGCGGCCTACACCGACGTCGACGGCGCCGAGAACGACCAGGCCCGCGCGTATGCGGTCAACGCCGCCGGACCCGAGCACCTGGCCAGGGCCTGCGCGCGGGCGGGCGCCCGGCTGATCCACGTCTCCACCGACTATGTCTTCGGCGGCGAGGCCTTCGGCGGCGAGGCCTTCGGCGGCGAGGCCTTCGGCGGCGACCCGGGCGCCCCGGCCTCCCGCCCCTACGAGCCCGGCGACCCCACCGACGCGCGGGGCGTGTACGCCCTCAGCAAGCTCGCCGGCGAGCGGGCCGTGCTGGCCGCGCTGCCGGAGGCCGGCGCCGGGACAGTCGTGCGCACCGCCTGGGTCTACACCGGCGGCACCGGCAAGGACTTCGTCGCCGTCATGCGCCGGCTGGCCGCCGGGGACGGCCCCGTCGACGTGGTGGACGACCAGACCGGCTCCCCGACCTACGTCGGCGACCTGGCCGCCGCGCTGCTGCAGGTGGCCGACGACGGCGTGCCCGGCCCGATCCTGCACGCCGCCAACGCGGGGGCGGTGTCCCGGTTCGGGCAGGCCCGGGCGGTCTTCGAGGAGTGCGGCGCCGACCCGTCCCGGGTGCGCCCGGTCAGCACCGCGCAGTTTCCCCGGCCGGCGCCGCGGCCGGTCTATTCCGCGCTCGGCGGCGAGCAGTCCCGGGCGGCGGGCCTGCGGCCGCTGCGGCCCTGGCGCGAGGCCCTGGTCGCGGCGCTGTCGGCGGCCGGCGGCGTCGCCGCGGGCGACCGACCGCTACCCTCGACGCGTGACTGACGTCGTGCCGGTGGTCACGGTGACCTATTCGCCGGGCCCGCACCTGGAGCGCTTTCTGGCCTCGTTGTCACTGGCCACGGATCGCCCGGTCGAGGTGCTGCTGGCCGACAACGGCTCCACCGACGGGACGCCGCAGACGGCGCTCGAGCGCTACCCGAACGTGCGGCTGTTCGAGACGGGGGCCAACCTCGGATACGGCACCGCGGTGAACCTCGCCGTCGAGCGGCTGGGGGAGATCGGGGCGGCCGACGACTGGGTGATCGTGGCCAACCCCGACGTGCAGTGGGGTCCGGGCAGCATCGACGCGCTGCTGGACGCCGCCAACCGGTGGCCGCGGGCGGGTGCGCTGGGCCCGCTGATCCGGGACCCCGACGGGTCGGTGTACCCGTCGGCGCGCCACCTGCCCAGCCTGGTCCGCGGCGGGATGCACGCGGTTCTCGGGCCCTTCTGGAAGCGCAACCCGTGGACGGCGGCGTACCGCCAGGAGCGGCTCGAGCCCAGCGAGCGGCCGGTCGGCTGGCTGTCGGGGTCGTGCCTGCTGCTGCGCCGGTCGGCGTTTCGCCAGGTCGGCGGGTTCGACGAGCGCTACTTCATGTACATGGAGGACGTCGACCTCGGGGACCGCCTGGGCAGGGCCGGCTGGTGCAGCGTCTACGTGCCCTCGGCGGAGGTGCTGCACCACCGGGGCCACTCCACCGGGCACGACCCGGCGAGCCACCTGACGGCGCATCACCAAAGCACCTACATCTTCCTGGCCGACCGGCATGCCGGATGGTGGCGGGCCCCGCTGCGCTGGACGCTGCGCGCGTCGCTGGAGGTGCGTTCGCGCCTGATGGTGCGCAATTCGCTGCGCAGCAGAAGACGCGACATGGAAGGGCGCTAGAGGTGGCAAGACTCCCGGTTGACGCGGTGATCCTGGTGGGCGGCAAGGGCACTCGGCTGCGGCCGCTGACCCTCTCGGCGCCCAAGCCGATGCTGCCGACCGCCGGGCTGCCCTTCCTCACCCATCTGCTGTCGCGGATCGCCGCGGCCGGCATCGAGCACGTGATCCTCGGGACGTCGTATCGGGCCGAGGTGTTCGAGGCCGAGTTCGGCGACGGGTCCAAGCTGGGCCTGCAGATCGAGTACGTGACCGAGTCGAACCCGCTGGGAACCGGCGGCGGGATCGCCAACGTCGCGCCGAAGCTGCGCCACGACACCGCGATGGTGTTCAACGGCGACGTGCTGTCCGGTGCCGACCTGGGCGCGCTGCTCGAGTTCCACCACACCAAGCAGGCCGACGTCACGCTGCACCTGGTGCGGGTCGGTGACCCCCGGGCGTTCGGCTGTGTGCCCACCGACGAGGACGACCGCGTCGTCGCGTTCCTGGAGAAGACCGAGGACCCGCCCACCGACCAGATCAACGCCGGCTGCTACGTCTTCCAGCGCGAGGTGATCGACCGCATTCCCCGCGGCCGCGAGGTCTCCGTGGAACGCGAGGTGTTCCCGGCCCTGCTGGCCGACGCCCTCAAGGTCGTCGGCTACGTCGACGCCACGTACTGGCGCGACATGGGCACTCCGGAGGACTTCGTGCGCGGATCGGCGGACCTGGTGCGCGGCATCGCCCCGTCGCCGGCGCTGCAGGGCCACCGCGGCGAGCAGTTGGTGCACGACGGCGCCGCGGTGTCGCCCGGCGCGGTGCTCATCGGCGGCACGGTCGTCGGGCGGGGCGCCGAGATCGGCCCCGGGGTGCGGCTGGACGGCGCGGTGATCTTCGACGGCGTCAAGGTCGAGGCGGGCAGCGTGATCGAACGGTCGATCCTCGGCTTCGGGGTGCGCATCGGTCCGCGGGCCCTGATCCGCGACGGGGTGATCGGCGACGGCGCCGACATCGGCGCGCGCTGCGAGCTGCTGCGCGGTGCCCGCGTCTGGCCCGGCGTGGCCATTCCCGACGGCGGGATCCGCTACTCCTCGGACGTCTGAGTCCCCGGCCCGGGCGTGGCGGCTAACGGCCCAGGGCTTGAGCCACCAGGTAGGCCAGCGCGTGATCGGTGCCTTCCGGCAGCCCGTCGGCCGGGAACCACCGCAGGTCCAGCGACTCGTCGCTCATCGCGATCCGCGCGCCGGCCGGCGCGCGCGCCACGAACTGCAGGTCGAGGTGCCGGGTCGGCACGCCCAGCGAGCAGGTGACCGGGTGGACGTGCACCGCGGCCAGCTCCGGCTCGATACGCAGACCGGCGATCCCGGACTCCTCGGTCGCCTCGCGCAACGCCGCGGCGACGACGTCGGGGTCCCCGTCGTCGTCCTCGTCCCCTTCGTCGCAGTGCCCGCCCATCTGCACCCAGCGGCGCAGCCGGTGGTGCAGGGTCAGCAGCACCCGGTCGCCGGTGTCGTCGAGCACCAGCGCCGACGCGGTCACGTGGCCGGGCACGCAGTCGCGGCGGCAGGCGTCGGGGCGGGCGTGCAGGAAGGCCAGGACGGCGTGCCGCACCGAATCCTGGGCCGGGTCGGGCGCCCGCCAGTCGGTGAGTATCGAGATCGCCGAGTCGCGAACGCTCACCGCGGCACCCGCCCGGTCCGGTGGTCGCGCAGCGCCGACCACGCCGCGCGGCAGCGGGCCACGACGTCGGCGGCGAGTCCGCCGCAGGCGCAGGCCGGCGGCGCGGCGGGCAGCTGCTCGGCTGCGGCGGGCTCGAGTTCCCAGATTCCCCCACCGTAACTTTGGCCGGTGCGCACCGCCCTCGCCTTGGCCGCCTTGCCCGCGAACGCCGTCGTCGGGGTCATTTCCGGATCAGCAGGTCCGCCGCCGGAACCGGTTCGCGCGGCCCGGCCGGGTCCTGCGCGTAGCCGATCGCGACGGCGCCCAGCGGCTCCCAGTCGGGCGGCAGGTCGAGCTCGGCGCGCACCAGGTCGGCGGCGAAGATCGTCGAGCCGATCCAGCAACTGCCCAGGCCCCGCACCGCCAGGGCCACCAGCAGGGCCTGCACGGCCGCCCCGACCGCGACCGTGAACATGGCGTGCTCGGCATCGCTGCGGGCGGCGTCGGCATAGGTGTGTGCGCCGTCGGGAACCAGGAACGGGACGACGACCTCCGGCGCGTCGTAGAGGATCTGGCCCCGCGCCACCCGACGCTCTATCGCGTCGGGGGGGTTGCCGTCGCGGGCGAGGTCGGCGCGCCACCGGTCCTTCATCCGGTCCAGCAGCCGCAGCCGGGTGGCCGGGGTGCGCAGCCACACGAACCGCACCGGCCGGGTGTGGTGCGGGGCCGGCGCGGTGAGGGCCTCGGCGACGGCGGCCTCGACGAGCTCGGCCGGCACCGGCCGGCCGCCGAACCGGCGCACCGACCTGCGCAGCAGCTGGGCCTGCCGACGGCCCAGCTCGAGGGCCTCGGCGGTGCCCAGCCAGAACAGGTCCTCGGTGCCCGGCCGCACCAGCCGCCGGGCCGTCGAGCCGTCGTCGGTCACGTGCAGGCCGCGCACGACGGCCACCGGCATCGCGGTCAGCTTGCCCTTGACCAGGTCGGCGGCGGCGGCGACCTCGTCGGCGACCGCAACCTCGGTGACCTGCAGCTCGTTGCCGTGCCGGTCGACGGTGCCCGAATAGTTGTGCAACACGGCCAGACCGGCCGCGCCGATCGCCGCGTCGGTCTGGCCGTTGCGCCAGGCCCGGCCCATCGTGTCGGTGGTGACCACCGCGACCTTGACGCCGAGGCGCTGCCGCAGGCCCGCGCGCAGGGCCGCGGCGCTGGCGTCGGGGTCGACGGGCAGCAGCGCCAGCTCGTCGACCCCGACGTTGGATCCGTCCACACCGGCGGCGGCCTGGACCAGGCCCAGCCGGCTCTCGGTGATCAGGGTGCGGCCCTTGCGGGCCAGCACGCGCACCGCTTCGTCGTCGACCAGCCGGCGCCGCAGCCGGTCCCGCTCCTCGGTGTCCCGCGGCGCCGGCACCAGCCGTCCCTCGCACTTGGAGACCGCCTTGCTGGTCACCACCACGACGTCGCCGTCGCACAGCCAGGGCGCGGCCGCGGCGACGGCCGCGGTCAGGTCGTCGCCCGGCCGGAACTCGGGGAGCCCGCTCACCGGCAGGATCTCGACCGCGGCCGCCGTGCCGTGCTCGCGCACGCCGGGCGGCGCCGTCGGACCCGGGCCGCTCACGCGCTCACGCCCACGAGGCCGAGCCCGGCGGCGACCATGTCGGCCGTGGCCTGCGGGTCGGTCATCACCAGCGGGACGGAACGGACCGCCACCCCCTCGATGATCGCCGCGTCGCCCTCGTGCACCAGCCAGCCGTCCA
>Ga0123519_10016474_pt1 | contig 10256 bp, 15 predicted proteins | sample YelNatPaOPRAMG02_FD_87396 | JGI IMG/M metagenome (GOLD analysis project Ga0123519, IMG submission 87396) | Hot spring microbial communities from Yellowstone National Park - Yellowstone National Park OP-RAMG-02 (version 2) | ecosystem: Environmental > Aquatic > Thermal springs > Hot (42-90C) ...
CATCATGGTACACGTTAAGCCAGCACAGATTTACTCCTCTGGTCGATCTTGCTGACGGATATCCATACAATGCTTTGATTAAGCCTATTGTGGCAAGTGACCAGGACATTGCTGTTCACTGGAACAGCAGTACTGGAAATGAAACTACAGAAACTACAAGAATGACGAAGCATTTCTTCAGCCCTATTTTTGGAAAAGGAAAGCTGAAAGGATACTACATAATGGCTCTTTCGGCTCATATATATGTAAGCACAGCAGCAGGAAACTATTACTACAAAATCTATGCAAGACCCTGCTACTATGACTCTTCGGGGAATATAAATTATCTTGAAGACGAAAGACAGCTCGGATCGGTTACGACCGTGCAGGAATCTACGGCTGGCTGGTATGAATCGAGCATAAATGCAACGCTGCAGGTGTCAAACGTCAATTTGTCTTTTGACGGTGTTCTCGGTTTGAGGTTGAGGACAACGTCATGGACAGACGTAGCAGGTGGAGCGACCACAGGACACGGATTGCGAAACTTGGAGTCGCACAATAACTTTAAAATAGGCTTTCGCTACGTGTTAGACTGATCACATATGGGAGTGAAAAAGGTGCTCTTTGAAAAGATTGCTTTTGCCTCTGCTGTAACGAACTGCATTTTCGCTACGGCTATTCTCAGTCTGCTTCTTTTCTTCGGCAATGTGCAGCTTGCAGAGTCTTCAAGGGCAATAGCTTTAGCTGAACTGCTATTTTCTGCTGTTAGCTTTAAATTTTTGAAGAAAAGAGGTGATCTGTAGCGATGTCTCGCGGAACTTCTGCGGAGCGCGCATGGTTCAAGAAACGTGAACCGTACTCAGTTCTGGTTTCGCAGACTGAAGATAATGCTTACGTAGCTGAGAGCGGAACCACAGGGGAAATTCTCTACGGTCCAACAGGAGACGCAAGAGCGTTGTTTGAAAATGTAATAGCAAGCGACGAGAAGATTCTGATTGGACCTGGAACGTACTATATCAATGACGATGTTCCGATCGGAGCGATAAGCAATTTTATTCTCAAGGGTTCAGGGGCTGGAACGCTGCTCAAGATTCCAGATGGCTGCACTACGACGCTTGCAATGCTCAACTTTTCTGGTGCAGCTTCAAAGATAAAGATCGAAGATATTTACTTCGATGGGAACAGGAGGACAAACTTTCCAACCACAAAAACAGAAATATCTGAGTATGTTCAGGTCGGAGTCAGCTTTACAGGAGATACAGATGGCATAACGATAAAGAACTGCTGGTTCAGGGACTTTCTGCATGAGGGTTTGTGGCTCCCTCACACTGGAACGCATACGAACACGAAGATATCGTTCAATACCTTCTGGGAGGGCATCTACGGAGCATGGTTGGAAAAGGCAGCAGGATCAATCATTACAAACAATCACTTTTTGAGCCACTATCAGCGGTGCTTAACGCTAAGCATAGCTGTAAGCGATATATGTGAAAGAAACATAATTGGCAAGAATTACTTTTATGCTGTAACAGATGACGCGTCGTATCCTTCGCGTCCAATTAACCTGATAAATGGAATGAATGACACGATAATAGCGCACAACGTTATAGAAGGAGCAGCCTGGGAAGGTATTCTTGCGATTGGAGACAGAAACATAATCACGAAAAACAGGATCACGACATATGGAAAGGGCAACGGAAACGGTATATCGGCCACAGGTAACGACATAATAATCAGCGGAAACATTCTCTACTCCATAGGCGAAAATGGTGTAAAGCTGTTAGGTCCATCTTCAGGTGTTATAATTGCGCATAACATAATTGACGACGTGAGCCTTGCCTTCGGGCAGACAAATGGAAAAGCTGCAATAAAGGTAGATGCTACCAATGGCACAATACAGAAAGTGAGCATAAAGCACAATCTGATAAAGCAGCCGACGGCAGCAAAGGCACAGTATGCGATAGCCACAGGCTGGGGAACTATATCTGACATACTCTGTCATGACAACGATATGTACGATACTTCAAACTTCTCGACCGTGATACTTGGCCCTAACAGTATCAAGGATAACAGAAACTTCAATCCGCAGGCTGCATCAACGCCAACCGTGCCAGCTTCGCCAGCAACGTTTGGTCCTTACTCATATCGAGCGTTACTTGTCATAACAGGCGGAACTGTGTCGAGCATTGCTCTGAGAGGATTGGCAACTGGTTTAACAAGCGGTTCATTCGTCCTTGAGGTCGGAGATACGCTTGTGATAACGTATACCTCTACGCCAACGGTTAAGCTGTATCCGTTGTAAGGTGTTGAGCATGGACGGAAGCGATAAAGCTCTGTGCTTCATTGGTTTTTTGATAGCGATCGTTGAGATTACAGCTCTGATAGCAGTAAAAATCGACAGCGTGCTTTTAAGCGCGACGATAGGGGCTTTAAGCGTCATAGCAAAGCATATATTTGACAGGGCCAAAGCGAAAAAGCGGAGGTAGATCGTAAGTAAAATGGAAGAGCTATGGAGGCAAATCGTTGATATCGTGCTGCTTGTCATATCTATAGCTTTTGGGGGATATCTGGCCAAAGCCAAGAAAAAGATTAAAGATGCAGCAGACCTGACAAACTGGCTCGATTCCTCGCTGCAAGACGACAAGGTAACGGAAGAAGAATGGAACGAAGGCTTTCAAAAGCTTAAGACTCTGATTCATGACTGCCCAGGCAAAGAGCCAAAAAGCCAGCGCATGCTTCAGATAAAGCTGATAATCATAATCGTTCTCGGAGTTGCGTTCCTCGTCTGGTACTTCGGAGTTCACGGCTGGTGAACTGAATGTCTGAGAGCTTTTTCGAATACCTGAAAGAACAGCTCGAAGCTGTCGAGAAGAACATTGCTGAAGCTAAAAAGATCATTGCCTTCAGCCGTGATGTTGGCGTTCCGCTCGTAACACAGGAAGCAGAGCTGCGCAGGTTAGAGCTTCAGGCTGAAAATCTCAAAAAAGCTTTAAAGAAGTACCTTCCTGCAAAGTAGTGAAAGTAAATGAGCACAGAGCAGGAGCTTTTAGATAGAGCTAAGACTCTTGCAGATAAAATCTATCAGCTGAAAACAGCGCTCAAAACTGCAGAAGAAGTCGAAATCCGCAGGATGCTTAACACCGAGATCGCCAAGGCTGAAGAAGAATTTAGAAACGTGCAGGAGCAGCTTATTGCGATCCAGGAGCAAAAAGCAAAAGTCACACAGGATCAGATGCGCATTATTACGACTGGCCAGGCAGAGAAGAACTTGAACAACGCAAATGCGCAGCTAAACAACGTTAATACAGCAACCACGAACAGCCTTGACTCTGTGATCAACCAGCTTAAGAGCGTTTTAGGCTCTGCTGGAGACGCTGTCAATAGCGCTCTTGCTAATCTTCGCGCATTTTTCGACCAGTTCAAGCCTGAAAATATTCCGAGCACGATCCAGAACGTGATAGACACTGCCAAGGCCCAATTCTCAGGCATAAAGACGGAAACCGAAAATTCGCTGAAAGGCATGCTCGACAACCTCGTTACGCAGATGGCGACAACGATGACGAACGCTCAGACTTCCGCAACAGACTGGCTCAAGCAGCAGTACGAGACTTACATATCTCCGCTGTTCAACCAGATGGTAAATCTGCTCGACAATCAGATCAAGCCAGCAATTTCGTCTATTGGAGATTTTCTGAACGCGCTTCCTGGAAACGTTGGAACATTATTTGCAAATATCGGCAAGGGTATAGGAGACTTCTTTTCAAACCTGAAGGTCGATTTTTCAAATGCATTTTTAAACTTCATAAATCCTGTTAAAGAGTTTTTTCAGAACTTTGATTTCTTCACGGCCTTCGGCCTGGGAGCATTTTTAGATTTGTTTACTTCAGGGTTTAACCTGTTGAATACGCTCTTTACGTTTGATCCCGTTGCCTGCACAAAAGCTTTCATGGACGCTCAAAATGTAGCAGCTTCGATGTTTCCAGCGAAAAGCTTAGGGTGAGTCTAAAGAATGTCTCAAGCAGCAGTTCCAGAAATGCCAAAGCCCATAGCTTCCATGTGGGAAAAAATCTGGTTTCTTGCTGGACTCGCTATGATGCGGCCGCCAGCCTGGAACGTTATCGATCAAATGCTGTGGGAAAAGAATCCGCTGAACATACCAGACGTTTCAACTTTAGCGTTAATGAAAATCAGAGGACACATTACGGAAGAGCAGTACACGAAGCTCATGAAAAAGATGGGATTCAACGAAGAAATGTCGGGCAACATTCTGAAAGCCGCAGCGCGGATATTCGATTTGAGCGAGATTATAGCAATGCTGCGGAGAGGGATAATTACAAAAGATGAAGCAGATAATAGATTAATAGCTGCTGGCGTGCCAAAAGAAGACATCGACAAGCTTTTGAAGGTAAGCGAATACTTTCCGTCTCCGCCTGATCTAATACGATTTGCAGTTCGAGAGGTCTATACGCCAACGATAGTTGAAAAATACCGAACAGACGAGGATTTGCCAGAAGAGTTTATTACTGAAGCTGCGAAGGCTGGTCTACCTAAAGAACAGGCTGTCAATTACTGGCGTGCACACTGGGAGCTTCCGTCTGTGCAGCTCGGTCTTGAAATGTTCCATCGTTTGACAGCAAATGAAGGAGTCGGAGAAGGCCCTGTTGTCATAACTGTCGGAGGAAAATCTTACAGACGCGTTATCGATATCGAAACGCTAAAGACGCTGTTGAGAACGCTTGACATAATGCCTTACTGGAGAGACAAGTTAGCAGAAATAGTTTATACTCCGCTAACACGTGTCGATGTTCGCAGAATGTACGCTGCAGGAGTTTTGACTCCTGAGGAAGTCTTCAAGCAGTATGTCGAACTTGGATACAGAGAAGAAGACGCTACTAAAATGACGGAGTGGACAATTAAGGAGTACCAGCAGGAGCAGCGCGATCTGACAAAGAGTGAGATAATTACAGCTTTCAAGAACGACAAGATAAGTTTTGACAAGGGTGTAGAGCTGCTGATGAAGCTTGATTACACGCAAGACGACGCAATGCTTTTAATGTCCATTGCTTCGCAGCAGAAAACAAAAGATGCGACTGACGCAGAAGTTGATAGGCTGATCAACCTTTACTTAAACGGTGTTATCGACCTACCTAAGCTTCAAGATAGATGCAACGCACTCGGAGTAAATCCCTTCACCGTGCGCAAGATCGTGCAAAAAGCTATTGAAAAGAAAGAAGTCAGCGCGAAGCTGCCAACCAAAGAGGACGTGCAAAAATGGTTGAAGGCAAAATTAATAGACTCAACGCAGTTTGTCGATTTGTTAAAACGGCTTGGCTACCTGCCCGAGCACATAAAGCTTTATTTTAAGGAAATCACAGGAAAAGAGCTGGTGGTAAGCTGATGAGCAAGGAGGAAAAAGCGCTGGAAGAAGCTGTGAAGCGCTATCGAGAGTTTGTCGAAAAGATAAAGAAGAAGGAAGAAGAGAAGCCTAAGCCGAAGATCGCCGCCGCCTGAACTCTTCGAGCTTCTCGTGCCAGGTGAGCTGATCGTCTTCAACCAGGCGATCGTAGTATTCGCTGCGCTTCCAGGCTTTATACTCTTCCTCGTTCGCTCTGGACTTGCTTCTGCGAATCTCTGCCATTTCTTCATTTGTTAATTCTGTAACGCTCTGGTCCAACTCTATAGGCTCGACCCAACCGTCTGAGGTTACAACGCCTTTATCGTAGTTCTGGTTAATCCTCTTGGGTTGGAACATGATCAGAACTCTGTCCAAAAAGCCCTTATGGATAAGCGTCGGAGTTCTGTACCACTGCTCCTCCTTAACTGTGTCTCCCTGGAACGCCATAGAGCGATTTTCATTTCTGAAGCCCTTGACGTGAAGATCAGAGCCGAAGCGATAGACTTTGGGCAGCTTGAACTCGGCACTGTCGGCTCTTGCTTCGATCTTCAACTGACCCAAGTTGTTTCCGATAAGTCTTTGATTCCACAAACTCTGGCATGCTTCTTCGTCTACAATCAAACTATCAGTGTCACAGTAAAACTTTCTACCTTTAGCTGCTTTCATAAACTGCCATAGTTTCATTCGAGCGTAAGCTGTTACGTGTGCAGCAATAGCGGGAAAGGCGTCAAAGGCTTCTTTGACTCCGACAAGACGATATTGCTTGTGATTAATAACTTTGATGGATTCGGTTCTGTGCGTTCTCAGGTTGCGCATGACAAAATAGCCATACTCCAGAGGAGATTCTTCTTTCAGCTCTTCCCATTCGGGATTAGCCTGTCCGAACTTGCCATAGAGTGAGTTCATGACAGTTTTGTAAAACCATGAGGAAAGATAGTCTTTCTTTTCTGCGGCTTCTTTCCGCTTGCCATAAAAATACTCTACAAATTCTCGGAAGATCGGGGCGCTTTCGTAGATTGCATAAGATTCAACTGCTAAAATCTTTCCATTTTGAAGAACGTACTTTAACTCTGGAGTTGTTAAGGTTGCCCAAAATGTGCCGACAGGAAACAAAAGCTTGTCCTGCTTAACTGCTATTGCAGGCTCGTGCAGCTCAACCTTAACTTCAGCAATTACTGAAAACCTTTCCAGAGCGCGAATTAAACCCTGCAGGCTGGCAGGCTTGACGAACTTCACCAATTTTACTGGAAACTCATTTTCACGCATGACTGAAGCGTACATGCTTACTACGTCAAGCTTGTACAAAGGCTCGTTCTCGATCTTGCCAATGTAAAAACATTCGCAGCGACCACCCCTGTAGCTTTTACGCTCTAACTCTATCGCCTCAGGATGCGCATGAATTAAAATCTGATGCTTCATGAACTTGTGGCGAAAAGCGTTGAAGCTCAAGCCTGCAAGCGTCATTGCAAAGTTTCCAAGCTGCTCGGAGTGAAACCACCTGTAGAGCTTCAGAAAAGCAAGCTTCACGATCTCAACATCGCGCATGCAGTAAACTGCCAGGTCTTTATCACTGACATTACTAAAATCAACTTCGAGCTTCTCGTGGCCGACCATCTGACCAATCTGCTTCAAGCCGCAGCGGCCGAAATAGTTTCCTAGGTCGATGAACTGCAGCGTTTTCTTTTCCTTCCTCCACTTCATGATAAAGCGAGAAGAATCAACAATCAGACGATCAAGCTCCCAGCCCTGACCGAACAGCGTACCAAAACCTTTTACCTGACGAAAGTCGTGGTCAGCGTTATACGCTATGACCCAGAGCTTTTCTTTATCATGAACAAATGAAAAAACTTGATTCCAGAAGTCTTCCACGGTCTCAGCTATAAAACTCTTCTCAGATTCAACCTTACCATCAGGGTCAAGACGAATATAAATTCCTGCTGCAAGACGAAACTCAAGTTCTACGAGATTTTCTGTTAGAGAAACGCTGTCTGCTTCGGTGTCATAAAAAAGAATATGACGGATCGACTCTTGACCCTTGTTGTCGGCCAGGCGATGCCAGCACTTTTTTCTTACTGTCAGCATGCTAAGCCCACCACAAAACAGACTGCTGCCATTGATGATAAGTATCTTCGTCCGTCCAGATCGAAGCTATTTCAACGCCTTCGATGTCTTCCGATTGCCCTATCACGCTGTAAGGTGCGTCAAGCATATCTTCAAATGTCTGAGCTTCGCTGAACAGCAGGCGAAAGTCTTTAACTTCGAGCTGGCCTGTCGTTCGATTTCGAACCGTGATCTCATAATTAACCAGGAACCTGTCTGAAAGGGTGATCGGAGAAGGTGAAATATCGTACAAAGTTGGGAGAGTCTTGACACGCTCCTCAACCTCTGCAGGTCTTTTCAAAATTGCTTTAGCTACATCTGATAAAGCGCCTAAACCCTCGCTGATAGAAGGAACTAAGCCTTCGCGCACGAGTGTAGCAGCAGACTTACCCCATTCAAGCCCCTGACGTACAATTTTTGCAAGAAAGCCGAAAGCGCCTTTAACTGCTTCTGTTAAGACCATTTAAAAATGACGCTCCAGATATTCCTGATACTTCTCCTTACCCCATCTGGTGATAAACCACTTTTTGAAATGCGGAGATCGAGGATTCTTCATAGCCATGACTGTTTCGCGAATTGTGCGCTCAAGACAGTAAAGACACTTGCCTTTACTCGTAAAATCCTCGATGCAGCGATACTTTCCGCAGAAGAAGCAATAGCGCACTTTGTGCTTTATTAAAACCCTGAACCATTTAACTATACGAGTTCTAATACCTCTGTCGAAGGTACTCATAGCTCTCACCAAGAAGCACGACCAGACTTAAAAGTTTTCCATAGCTCTCGGCCATTTCCTGATGACCTGTTTCGCGAGCCGCTGTCTCGATCTCTTTTATTAACTCTCCAAGCCTGACAATCGTTCTTTCAACTTTAAACTTCTGCTGCTTGTACCGCTCGCGGTCGTACTTTTTATCCTCAGAAGGTTGCGTCATGATCTCATCCGCCGATCCGCTGCTCCGTGCCGCCTGTTGCGTCCAAGGCAAAAAATAGCAGGGAGCAAGTAGAGAAGAGGAGGTTTGACACGCGACTGGTGGTCATGACGCAACAGCCTGAGCATTACTTTACAAACTTATAAGGCTTGCGCAGAGTACTCGCATTTGAGTATTTACTCATTTTCAAGTACCAGATGGAAAGTTATATATACCCTATACCCTATACCGTAGGGTGTGAGAAAATGACAGCCGAAGCTAAAGTGTTCTACACAAATGCAACCGAACCGAAAACCCTGCAACCAAAATACTGTCCTTTCATGCGGTCGCAAGGTACATCAATTCCATGCTTGCATCAGGACTGCGCGCTGTTCCATACTGCGACTGGCTGCCTGCTACGAGCAGCATTAGAGAAGTACGTAGAGGAGCTGAAGTAAAATGATCCGACTAACGTTTGTACTGTACACTAAAAACCCAGGCGCTATAGAATACACAGAAATGAAGATTCTGGAAGCTCTGAGAACAGTCATGCAAAACAAAGACTACGAGCGTTGCACATTGGAAGTTCAGAACCTTGAGGAGGCGCGCTGAGATGAACAAAAACTGGGTTGTTGTTGTAATGACAGGTCTGGGCAAGAGGAGATACGAATTCTACAGTACTTATGAGGAAGCAAAACGGAGGCAGTTCAACCTGGGCAGGCGGGGAATACTGGCAAACGTCTGGGAAGCGAGTGAGTACGGTGATGACATAGGTGAAGTGTGACATGGAAAAGGATCAGGAAACGATTGCGGGAAGCCTGGAGATTCTGGGCAGGACCGCGAGGATAGCTCCCCTGAGCGAGCTTCTGTCTCCATACGAGAAGTGTGGAGCAAAGTGCCCCCAATGTGGCGCGAGCTGTGTTGCAGTGAAGGGTCACAAAGACCAGCACAGGCACAGCCTGCCGATGTGGCAGCTGCACAAGTGGGACTGAGGAGGAGGCGCGCTGAGATGGCAGGATTCGAAAGAGAAGTAAACCGAGATGGAGACACGCTGGCTGACTTGCTCGTAGAAAATATCGCCTTAATTGCCATCGAACTTCAACATCTTAATAACAATCTCTGCAATCTGCTGAAGATTTTGAAGAAAGGGGAGGCGCGCTGAAAATGCCGTTCTGCAAAATATGCAAAAAGGTTGTTCCGAAAGTCTCACGAAAGGGATACTGCAGAGACTGCTCAGTTTTTAAACAGGAGCTTACATGGGCACAGCTACAGCGAAGATCAGGGCCGATATACGAAAAATGGCAGAAGAACCTTCAGGCTGGATTGGAGCGCTCACATAAACGCGCTCAATCTAATAAAACTAAAGGAGGTGATAGGTCTTGAATGATGAGAAGAAAGCAGTTATAGACTACGGAGACATAAACCCTGCCAGGAGCGGAGACTTCGCGCTTCCGCTTTTGACCGACGCTTTTGCAGATCAAACGTTTGAGATCACCAAGGTAAGATTCGCAGAAGGCAACTTCGGGCCTTATGCTGTTGTGACAGTTGGAAACAAAGAATACAGAACCAGCAGCAAGGTCGTTGTCAAGCAGCTAAAGAACGTGGAAGACGCTTTGAAGTCGGGCTTCGACAGCGTAAGAGTAACGCTGCGCAGGGTCAAGCGTTACTACACATTCGAATGAGGCGTTTTTAGATCCGCCTCTTTTCTTTTTATTTTTTGCCATTTTTGTTTTTTCAGGCTGAAGCGCTCTCGCCACAACTCCTCAAAATACGGCCTTTACACGGGACCATTTTGAGCTGAACGAGACGAAAGAGGCCAAATTTGGAAAAATAAGAAGCGCAATTTGAGGAGAGAGAGAAGAAAGGAGGAGGAAATG
>Ga0123519_10016475_pt1 | contig 10255 bp, 9 predicted proteins | sample YelNatPaOPRAMG02_FD_87396 | JGI IMG/M metagenome (GOLD analysis project Ga0123519, IMG submission 87396) | Hot spring microbial communities from Yellowstone National Park - Yellowstone National Park OP-RAMG-02 (version 2) | ecosystem: Environmental > Aquatic > Thermal springs > Hot (42-90C) ...
CACCTGGTGGAAGACTTCCGTAACGCCCTACATCAAGAGCGTCAGCGTGTTCAAGTGCCCATCCAACCCCAACGGCGAACTGCTAGACTACTCGGGTTACCCGATCTCCTATGCCTACAACGGTGGCGCCTTCTGGGAGTACCCAGATAACGTCTACGGCCCTACGTCGATGAGCGACATCAAGGACCCAGCTGGAACCGTCTTCATCCTCGAAACTCTGAACGGCGCTTGCCCCGACATGGGCCCGTGGTGCCTCAACGACCCGAAGAGCTGGATCAACCGCCACAACAAGGGAAGCAACTTCATCTTTGCAGACACCCATGCCAAGTGGATGAAGCTGCAACAGACCATGACCCCACAGGAAATGTGGCACAACCGTATGCCCAACTTCCCTCAGTGCAACTCCCAGTCTTGGTACGATACGTGCGCAAAGAACATCCCAGTGGAGTTCAGGTAGCTTAGCGATCGCAATGGTGTAGTGCTGAACGGCCCCGCGCACAGGCACGGGGCCGTCGCATGTTGCCCGCTCGCCAAGCCCAACCGCCGTTGCAGCCGGTGCCACTCGCACCTCCTCGCGCCGAAAAGCAGTCGCACATGCGCTTCCTGTTCAGCACCGCTAGAAGGCTTCGCCACACTCAGCGAATCGCCGCCATCGCCGAGGTGGCCGTCAAGCACGGGTTCGGTTACTTCGTCGACCGTTTGGGCCTGGCCCGTTTGGTCAGGCGCGCGCGCCCAGGCGCAGCCGCCACCGGCCTATCCGCCGCCAGCCGCATCGTTATGGGCCTCCAGGAGCTCGGCCCCACGTTCGTGAAGGCCGGGCAGGCCATCAGCACCAGGGCAGACCTGATCCCGCCAGAGTTCGTCCGAGAGCTCAGCCGCCTCCAAGACGAAGTGCCCCCAGTTCCTTACGAGATGGCCGCCAAGGTGGTTGAGCAGGAGTTAGGCGCTCCTCCAGAGATCATCTTCCGCTCATTCGACCCGGTGCCGGTCGCCGCCGCCTCCATGGGGCAGGTCCATCATGCAGTAACTAGGGATGGGCGCGAGGTCGTCGTCAAGGTCCAGCGCCCCGGCATTGAGCGGATCATACAGACCGACCTGGAGATACTCACCGACCTCGCTGCGCTGGTGGAGGAGCGGATCCCCAGCTCGCGCAGATACCAGCCCAGTGCACTGGTGCGTGAGTTCGCCGAGGTCATCGCCGACGAGTTGATGTTCAACGTGGAGGGCCACAACTGCGATCGCATGCGCCAGAACCTCCGCGGCCAGCCGATCAAGGTGCCCGAGGTGCTCTGGGAGCTGACTACCAGGCGCGTGCTCACACTCGAGCGCGTGCACGGCTACAAGATCACCGATCGCAAGCACATAGAGCAGTTCGACCTGCGTTCCATCGCAACCAGCCTAGCCCAAAGCATGATCCGCCAGATCCTGGTGGACGGCTTCTTCCACGGCGACCCCCACCCGGGCAACCTCTTCATCAGCGCGGAGGGGCAGCTCGTGCTCATGGACTTCGGCATCGTGGGCCGCCTAGATGCCCGCTCGCGCGGCCAGCTGATGGACCTCTTCATAGCCCTCTTCCGCCAAGACGCCGACGCCGTGGTGACCGCCCTCTCCGCAATCGGGGTGATGACCGACGAGACCGACCAGCAGGCCCTCAGCCGCGATATCAGCCGCCTGCTCTCCAAGTACTACTTCCTCCCCCGAAGCGAGCTGAGAGTGGGCGAGCTGCTCACACGGATGATGACCCTGATCTACCGCCACCAGGTGCGCGTGCCGGCCGAGTTCGCCATGATAGCCAAAGCGCTCTTCACCGCCGAGGGCGTGTGCCTCATGCTGGTGCCAGACTTCGACTTCAACCAGGCGGTGAGGCCCCTAACGCGCATGCTGAGGGACTACTTGGCCCCCCTCCGTCGTGCCACCGCTGACATCGCCACCACGGCCAGGGAGCTTAGCCGCATCGCCCCAGGTGTGCCGCGCGGGCTGGGCAGGATACTGGAGAAGGCTGAACGCGGCCAGCTGAGGCTGCGCGTTGAGTACGACGAGGGTGAACGCACCATGAAGGCCCTTCTCACGGCGTTCAACCGATTGTCCGTAAGCATACTGACCGCCGGCATACTCGTTACAGCCGCTACTGTCAGCGGCATGAGGATCCCCCCTTACATCTTCGGGTACTCCGCCTGGGGATTGGTGGGCCTGGCATTCGGCGCCGTGCTCGCCATCTGGTTCCTGCTGCAGATCCGCCATCCGCGCTCGCCATAACGCGGCATCGGCCGCCTTTCCTATATGGAGAGTGCCATCTCGAGGCTGCGCAACCCCTCCGGAGCTCCCGCACGCACCCGATGTGCGGGGTCGTCTATTGCTTGGAGCAGGTCCGCCATAGAATCGCGAACACACTGCGCGTAGAGGGCCTGCTTCTCGCCCTCCCGAAACCGGCACCGCACCAGCGCATCCAGCTTGTACTCATTGCCGCCTCCGCGCGCCAACGATCCATCCGCCCCCGGCTCGGCCCGTTCCAGCACCTCCAGCCCAGGCAACACGGCCTCGAGCTCACCTAGCTGGCCGGGCTCTAGCCCCGCCTCCAGCTCCAAGTACGTGGGTACCCAGCCATGCACATGGACGTACCCGCGGTCGAAAGCCAGGGTGCACCAAGTGCGCTCCAGCAGTGCAGGCTTATCGAACGCGTGGTAGAAGGTTGCCAGAACGCCGTTCCCGTACTCGACGGTTGCCAGCACCCTGTCCTCCTGGCTGGTTCCCGGACGCACCGTCTTGTGGCCCGTGACCCTGGCCACGGGTGCCCCCGTCAGCCAGGAGTAGACATCGAAGAAGTGGACGCCGTGCTCCACCAAGATGCCGCCGCTGCGTGTGCGGTCCCAGAACCAGTGGTTGGGCGGCAGGCACTCGTCGGCAGCGAAGTTGGCAAAATCGATGCGGTGCAAATCGCCCAGTAGGCCACGCTCAACAATCCGCTTGAGGCGGGCAAACGTGGGGTGATAACGCATGACGAAGCCCATGCAGAGCCTCACGCCGTGGTGGTTAGCCGCCTCGGCTAGGCGGACGGCATCCGCCATGGCGGTGGCCATCGGCTTTTCGCAGTAGATGTGCTTGCCGGCCTGGGCGGCCAGCACACCGATCTCCGCATGGGTGAAGGGTGGCGTCGCCACGGCCACGATCTCGATGTCGGGATCGTCAATCAGCTGCTGGTGGCCGACGTAGTGCCGCTCCACGCCCAGCTCCTCTGCGGCGGCGCGGACGCCCATCGGGTTGCGCCCGGCAATGGCAACCACCCTCACGCGCGAGAGGCCTTTCCAGCACCGCACGAGGAAAGAGCCGTATCCTCCGTACCCCACCACGCCGACGCCGTATACGCGCTCCATCACCAGCTCCTTTCATACTCGCACCCAGCAAGGGGAATGAGGCCCGCACCTTTGTGCACCCATGGGGATGAGGTCGCTCGGCATCCACTCACGCTCCGCTCAGCGGTTGACGGGCTATCTGAGAGATGGTATCATGTTCCGGTGAGAACCCTCACGTTTTCCCTTACTTGGTAGCGCGCTGGGGAGGCATGCTTGCGCCAGCCCGCCCTCAATGCGAGACGCCGTGGCAAGCCCTGAACACCATTGGCTGTTCCGCGCGCCTCCGCCACGCGTGTGAAGCCGCTATCTGTGCTTTTCTTGCGTAATGCTGGGCCGCCAACTCGCGGGCGGCAGTCCTGGCGTCTCAAAAGCCTTGGCCCGGCACCCCTGGTGCAGGGCGGGAACGCCCCGAGACTAGAGGAGATCATCCATGAAAGAGATTCGCATCCACGGACGCGGTGGGCAGGGAAGCGTCGCGGCAGCGGAGATCATGGCGCTCGCCGCTTTCCAAGACGGAAAGATCCCACAAGCGTTCCCATCCTTCGGTTCCGAGAGGATGGGCGCCCCGGTCACGGCGTTCGTTAGGATCAGCGACCAGCGGATTCGCACCCGCAGCCAGATCTACAACCCGGACTACATCGTTGTGCAAGACCCTACTCTCATCAGTGTAGTGGATGTGGCCAGCGGCCTCAAGCCCGGCGGCATGATCATCGTCAACACCGAGAAGCCCATCGAGGAGCTCGGCCTCCCCTCCGGCTTCACCGTGAAGGCCGTTCCCGCCACCCGAATCGCCACCGAGGCGATCGGCAGGCCGATACCAAACACCGCGTTGGTTGGCGCGTTTGCCGCCGCCACCGGCGAGATCAGCCTTCAGGCTGTCATCGAAGCCGTCCGCGAGCGCTTCTCCGGAGAACTGGCCGACAGGAACGTCAAGGCCGTGGAGAACGCCTACAAATACGTTCAAGGAGAGCTGCAATGAAGCTGACCCCCGGCGCCGTGGGTATGCCCGGGACCACCAGCCCCAACCGGACCGGTGACTGGCGCGTGAGCTACCCCGTCTTCCATAACGAGAAGTGCGGCGGGTGCCGCCTCTGCGAGATGGCCTGCCCGGAAGGCTGCGTTACAGGCGATCCCAAGGCCAAGCACTTCGAGTTTGACCCATACTACTGCAAAGGCTGTGGCATCTGCATGGCGGTGTGCCCAGTCAACGACATCGAGATGGCCCAGGAGAATCGCTGATGCGAAAGGTAATGGAGGGCTCCATGGCCGTCGCGGAGGCGGTCAAGGCCTGCAAACCCCATCTCATCTCCGCCTACCCCATCACGCCCCAAACCCACATAGTCGAGTTCCTCGCATCCATGGTTGCAGACGGCCAGCTCAACAGCGAGTTCGTCAACGTGGAGAGCGAGTTCGGCGCCGCATCCGTAGTGTTGGGCGGCAGCGCGGCAGGGGCCCGCGTCTATTCCGCCACCACCTCGCAGGGCCTGCTCCTCATGAACGAGGTGCTCTACAACATCGCTGGCATGCGGCTCCCGGTCGTCATCTGCGCCGTCAACAGGGCGGTCTCCGCTCCAATCAATATCTGGAACGATCAGCAGGACTCGATCTCCGTCCGCGACTCCGGCTGGATTCAGCTGTACGCCGAGAACAACCAAGACGCCATGGACCTGCACGTGCAGGCGTACAGAATCGCCGAAGATCACCGCGTCCTCCTTCCGGTAATGGTGTGCATGGACGGCTTTGTCCTCACCCACACCTTCGAGCCGGTCGAGCTGTTGGACCAGGAGAAGGTGGACAAGTTCCTCCCACCCTACAAGCCGCTCTTCCACCTCACTCCAAAGCAGCCCGTGACCATGGGCATGTTCGCCGGGCCGGACTGCTACATGGAGTTCCGCTACATGATGCAGCAGGCCATGGAGCGATCGGCCGCCGTCATCGAAGAGGTAGCCGAGGAGTTCGCCCGCATCTTCGGGCGCTACACCGGCGGCCTCATCGAACAGTACCAGGTGGAGGACGCGGACACCGTCCTTGTCTCCATGGGCTCATTGGTCGAGACCATCAAGGACGTGGTTGATGCCGAGCGCGCCAACGGCCGGAAAGTGGGCTGCCTGAAGATCCGCGCCTACCGCCCGTTCCCCGCCAAGCAGATCCGGCAGGCGCTCAGCAGAGCCAAGCGGGTGGCCGTGGTGGAAAAGTGCGTCTCCCTCGGTGCCACCTCGCCGGTCGCAGCCGACGTCAAGTCGTGCCTCTACTCCACCACTGGCGGGCCGGAGGTCAGCTCCTTCGTGGTGGGCCTGGGTGGAAGGGACATCCCAACCGATACCATCCGTGCCATCATAGACCAGGTGGAGACCGGGCAGACGGATCTTACCTACATGGACCTTCAGACCGATTGGCTTGAGGAGGAGGTGTCCGCATGAGCGCGCAGGCGACCTTCAGCCCACTTGCCCCAGGGCACGCGGCGTGCACTGGCTGCGGAGAGATATTGGCCGTCCGCCTGGCGCTTGAGGCGGCGGGCCCCAACGTTATAGTAACCTGTGCCACCGGCTGTGTGGAGGTAACAACAACTCGTTACCCGCAGTCTGCGTGGAACATCCCGTTCATTCACTCCCTGTTTGAGAACAGCGCGGCGGTTGCCAGCGGCATTCAGAGGGCCCTTGCGGCCATGGGCCGAGAAGACGAGGCCAAGGTCATCGCCATGGGTGGAGACGGCGGCACCGCCGACATCGGTATTGGGTGCCTCTCCGGCATGCTTGAGCGCGGGGATGATGTGCTCTACCTGTGCTTCGATAACGAGGCCTATATGAACACCGGCGTCCAGCGCAGCGGCCTCACGCCGTTCGACGCCAACACCAGTACCACGCCGGTTGGCAAGGTGTCCTCCGGCAACCAAACGCGGAAGAAGGACATGCCCTGGATCGCCGCGTCGCACGGCGCGCCCTACGTGGCCGTTGCCACCCCCGGTTACCCCCGCGACATCGAGCGCAAGGTCCAGAAGGCGCTCACCTTCAAAGGGCCCAAGTACATCCAGGTGCACTCCCCCTGCCCCCTCGGCTGGCGGTTCCCCTCCGACAAGACTATCGAGGTGGCGAAGATGGCGGCCGAAACCGCTTGCTACCCGATCTTCGAAATCGTCAACGGCGAGCTGACCGGCGTTCGCAAGCTACGCAACCGCAAGCCCGTCACCGAGTACCTGAAGATGCAGGGCCGATTCCGCCATCTCCTCAGGCCGGAGGCCGCCGAGGAGGTGGCGCGCATACAAGCGATCGCGGACGAGAACGCCAAGCGGTACGGGATAGACCTGTAGCTCGGCAGCCGGCCGCGCCCTACATGGCATAGGCAGCACGGGGTCGCAGGGGGTGCCTTGCGGCCCCGTCCCTCGTCTGTGCCACCCCCAAACGAACGCCAACATGTTGGCGCAACAAGCAGACCCCCGGATTCCCGATTCGTCCAGAGGGGTAAAACGAACTCGGGGTGATTGTGTCATGTCGTTCCGACTGGGCAGAGTGGCCGGCTTCGCGATTGACGTCGATCTGTCGTGGTTCCTGATACTGGCTCTGGTGACGTACAGCCTGGCAGCGGGCTATTTCCCCCACTTCTACCCTGAGTTCGGCATCGGCACGAACTGGCTTGTGGCGCTCGTCGCTGCGCTCTTGCTGTTCGCCAGCGTCCTCGCCCACGAGCTGATGCACAGCGTCGTCGCGAGGCGGTACGGCATCGACCTCGAGGGGATAACGCTGTTCATGTTCGGTGGGGTGGCCAAGACCACTGCAGAGCCGCGCACCCCGCAGCAGGAGCTGGCCATAGCGGCTGTGGGCCCGGCAACAAGCCTCCTCATCGGTGCGCTGTTCTGGGCGCTTGGCATGCTCGCCATAGGCGCTCACGCGGCCCATGCACTCATCGCGCTTCTGGGCTACCTCTCGCTCATCAACATCGCTCTTGCCGCGTTCAACCTCCTGCCTGGCTTTCCACTCGACGGGGGACGCGTGCTGCGTGCCCTCCTGTGGTGGGGTACGCACAGCCTGGAGCGCGCCACCAGGTGGGCATCCTACAGCGGGCAGGCGATCGGCTACGTTCTGATGCTGTCTGGCGTGTTCGGGGTGTTCGGAGGATCGCTGCTGGGAGGGCTGTGGCGCATTTTCATAGGCTGGTTCCTTGTGGGCGCTGCCCAAGCTAGCTACGAGCAGGTGGTGATGCGCAGGGCGCTATCCGGGGTGAGTGTGCGTAGAGCAATGCTGCCGGATATCGCCCCGGTTGAGCGCTCACTCACGGTTCAGGAGCTTGTGGAGGAGTACCTCCTAGCGACCGACATCGGCGCTTTCACTGTCGTTGCGGCCGACGGCACGCCGGAGGGCATAATCACCGTGGACGACGTGCGAGCGGTGCCGCGCGAGGAGTGGGCGAATACCACCGTGGGCGCCATAGCCAAGCCACCCCAGGCCGAAGGCACGATTCAGAGCACCCGCGATGCGTGGGAGGCGCTCATCCGCATGAGCGCGGGGCAGCCGAAGCGACTCCTGGTGGTGAGCGACGGCCACGTTGAGGGCGTGGTGACCCCTGAGAGCATCCTCAGGCTGATGCACCGCAGAATGCAGCTTGGGGTGTGAGGGCTATGCATCGGCTTGGGCGAACCTATGCCGCCTTGCCGAGTCCAGGCCCTCGCCCCAGCTATCGAGGACGTGGCCATATCCCTCCGCCCGCATGAGCGCCTTCACCTCCGCCTCCAGCCGCTGCTGCGCCACTCGGTCAGAAAGGGCGCCAGCACCCCATCAACCGGATCTTCGGCCTCAAGCCCCACGGCAGCTCACCCCCCGAACGGCGGCTCGCCGCGCACCGCGTCCAGAACGGCAAGCGCGCCCTCCACGCTGGGCCGCTCTCCCTCAAGCATCAGCCACACGGCTCCCTCCGCGCCGCAGATCCCCCCGCAGCCGATCGCACTCGCGGTCACCTCCGGAGCCAGCAGCTGGATCGCCTCGATCTCGGTCACGATCAGGCCTGTGATCGGCATGAGGCCGAGGTAGCCATCGCCAAGAAGCTCCCCGCCCTGCCCTAGCCGCCGGGACATCTCGAAGATGCTTTCGGGTATGCACTTCTCAAGCCCCACTGGAATCACGATGACGACCCCTCTGGTGACCGCGGTTCCCAGCGTGGCGCCAACCGTGCCGCCCGTGGGATGGCCCATCAGCACGCCAGCTACGCCCTCCTTGTAGTTGAGGGCGTTGGCCCCCTTGATAAGCACATCACCGCGCTGCATGTCTGCCACTGCCTGCGGTACTGTAATTCCCTGCATCTGCTCCCCACGGCGAAGTACTACGTCGGGCATCTTCTCTGCAGCTAGCTTTGGAGGCGTTGCCGGTTTGGACGGAAGGGTAATGCCAGCCACGTACGCCGTGCGGTCTATGCGCCGGCCGATCAGCTCCTCAACTACGTAAGCGTTGGTGGAGCCCCGCCCTATCGCGACGGTTCCGTTGGCAATCGCATGCTTCACCTGCGGCAACGCCACCACGCCCTTGGCGATCAGGCGCTTCGATTCCGCAACCGTTAGTGAAAGGCAGGCTTTGGTGCTCATTGTACCCCCTTGGTGATGGCTTTTCATGGCCGGTCTTGCCCAGCAGTTGGCTCCTGAGTTTGCTTCGCCCGCCAGCCGTGCCGTACCTGCCCGCCGTGTAGGTTTTCCGAAGCGTCTGTAGCAGACTGGCGCTGTGGAACCATGGTGGCGGAACCGCGATCTAGTAGGCTGGAGCATTGAGCACCCTTAGCACCCGGACGTTGGGGCGGGAGGCCGACCATATGGATGAGGGGCTGGAACCCCATGAGTTGGCCGAGCGGGCAGTTGAGCATCATCAGCATGCCGCGCTTCACGGAGGAGGACGCGGTGGGGTCATTGCCCCTGCGGTTGCCTCCGCCGTTCTGGCTGTGCTCGCGGCGCTTGGCTCGCTGCTGTCGGGCGACGCCGCAAACGAGGCGCTGCTCCAACAGCTCAAGGCATCCGATACGTGGTCGTACTACCAAGCTACGAGGCTCAAGGACCACGTTTACGACGTCAGCGGGCAGATGCTCAGGGCCCTAGGGGCAGCTCAGGCAACAGGCACCACGCCGGCCAAGCACGTTGCGGACAGTTTCCTTCGCAAAACGCGCCGCTATGTGGCCGAGGAGAACACTCTTCAGAGTGAAGCCCGCCGCGCCGAGGCCGAGAGCCGTTTGCATCTAAGCAAGCACCGCCACTTCGCCTTTGCTGTGGCGTGCTTCCAAGTTGGCATCGTACTGGCGTCGATCACGATACTGGTGCGCTACAGGTGGCTTCTCGCGATGAGTATGCTTGCTGGCGCCGTTGGCATCGTTTTCATGGCGCTGGGGATCCTCGGCTAGCTGGCAGCGCACCTAGAAGGGCGCCCAGCTGCCGGAACTCCGCCACGTACTGCGAAAGAGGGTACGCGTTCCGGGCGACGTAGCTCGGGTGATACAGGGGGTAGTAGGTCAGGCCGTTCAGCAGCTGCGGCCGGCTGCGGCACGCGGCTATGGACCGGCCGAGCAGGAAGCGCGTGGCAAGCTCCCCGAGGGAAATCACCACCTGCGGCTTTACCAGTTCCAACTCGCACATGAGGAAGCGCCCATATGCGGATATCTCGGTGGAGAGCGGCTTGCGATTCCGGCCCATCTGATCGCGAGGGTTGCAGCGCACGAGGTTGGTTACGTACACGTTGACCGTCACGGACAGGCCGATGATATCCATCATCTGGGCCAGAATGCCGCCCGAGCGGTCGCCCACAAAGGGAACGCCGGAGCGGTCTGCGCCGAAGCGACCCGGGGCCTCTCCCACAAACATCGCCAACGGGCTCAGCACGCCGATGCCCGGCACGCGCCTGCGCTCCGGCGGCATCGTTGGGCAAGCTCGGCACGCCAAC